>Ga0194122_10002026_pt1 | contig 23081 bp, 21 predicted proteins | sample TA2MahCa10mmetaG_FD_155487 | JGI IMG/M metagenome (GOLD analysis project Ga0194122, IMG submission 155487) | Freshwater microbial communities from Lake Tanganyika, Tanzania - TA2015021 Mahale Deep Cast 10m | ecosystem: Environmental > Aquatic > Freshwater > Lake | place: Tanzania: Lake... | reverse complement strand
CCCCGAGGACATCTCGCTCGCGCCAGCCGGCGGCGGCGACGGCCTCGCGGGACGCATCGCGCGCCGCCAGTACCTCGGCAGCCGCACGAGCTACGCCATCGAGCTCGCGGGCGGGCTGCGCCTGTCCGTCGACCGCTCGGGCGAGGGGCATGACCGCTTCGCCATCGGCGACACGGTCGCGCTGCTGCTCGACCCCGCCCGCTGCCTCGCCATCGCGCCCTGAGGCCCGCGGATGCGCCAGGAACTCCGCTCGGTCTGGTTCTGGATCTCGCTCGCGGTGCTGGCGCTGCTCTGCGTCTTCCTGGTCTACCCGGTGGCGCGGATCTTCCTCGCGAGCATCGGCGGCCCCGCGGGCGCGGGCTCGGGCTGGTCGATCATCGCCTCGGACATCCGCTACCAGCGCGCGATCGCGAACACGCTGCTGCTCGGCGGCGCGGTCACGACCGTCTCGCTCGCCATCGGCGTCCCGCTCGCCTACCTCACCGCGCGCCACGACTATCCGGGCAAGTCCGTGGTCTCGATCCTGCCGCTGGTGACGCTGGTGACGCCGGAGGTCATCGTCGCCCAGACCTGGCTGATGATGCTCGGCAACAACGGCCTGCTGCGCCGCTGGCTGCTCGAGGCCGGGCTCGAGCTGCCGAGCTTCTATGGCTGGTTCGGCCTCGTCACCTCGATGAGCTTCATCTACTACGCCTACGCCTATATCGGGACGCTCGCCGCGATACGCGGCTTCGACGCGCAGCTCGAGGAAGCCGCGCGCAGCCTCGGCGCCTCGCCACTGCGCGCGCGGCTGCAGGTCATGGTGCCGGTCGTGCTGCCCGCGATCCTCGCCTCGGCGCTGCTGGTCTTCACCCTCGTCGTCGGGAACTTCGCGCTCTCGATGATCCTCGGCGGCGGCATCGACCTGCTGTCCGTGAAGACCTACCAGGCCGCCGTCTCCGAGACCTCGTCGAACCCGGTGCTGCAGAGCACGCTGGCCAGCGTCTCGATCTCGATCGTGATGTCGATGCTGTTCCTGCAGCGCTGGATCGTCTCGCGCGGGCGCTTCGAGGTCGTGCAGGGCCGCGGCGCGGCGCCGACCCGGCTGCGCGGCCCCGGCGCGCTCGCGCTCGCCTCCGCGGCGGGGATAGTGGTCGCGATCTCGCTCCTGCCGATCGCCTCGGTCGTCGCCGGCGCCTTCACGCTCTCGCGCGGCCCGGTGATGCGCTGGGGCCAGTGGACGACGGCCAACCTCGAGCGCGTGCTGTCGCGCTCGCCCGAGCCGCTGTGGAACACGCTCTCCTACGCAGGCGCCGCGACGGCCATCGCCATCCTGCTCAGCGCGATCATCGGCTACCTCGTGGTGCGGCGGCGCAACCCGGTCACGCCGCTGATCGACTACGTCACGGCCCTGCCGCTCGCCCTGTCCGGCACCGCGCTCGGCATCGGCCTCATCCACGCCTTCAACGTGGGCTGGCTGCCCCTCACGGGCACGGCGGCGATCATCGTGCTCGCCTATGTCATCCGCCGCCTGCCCTTCGGGCTGCGCAGCGCGTCCTCGACGCTCTACAACATCCCGCGCTCGATCGAGGAGGCGTCGATCAGCCTCGGCGTGCCGCCGGGGCGGACCTTCCTCAGGGTCGTCCTGCCGCTGATGGTGCCTGCCCTCGCGGCCGCAGCGGTGCTGACCTGGACGACGACGGTGGCGGAGCTCTCCGCCTCGATCATCGTCTATTCCGGCGGGCGCGAGACGATCCCCATCCAGGTCTTCAAGCTCATCGAGGGCGGGCTGATGGCGCAGGCCTCGGCCTATGGCCTCGTCCTCGTCGCGGTCATCCTGGTGCCCATCGTCGTCGCGACGCGGGTGTTCCGGATCGACCTCTTCTCGTCGCGCGCATGACGCATCCCGCGCCATGCCGCCCCATCCACGAACCCAGGAGGACATGACCATGACGTTCAGGACGACACGACGCGCCGCGCTCGCCGGGATCGGCGCCCTCGCCGCCGCCCCCCGCGCCCTCGCCCAGGGCGCCGGGCAGGTCGTGCTCTACACCTCGAACCCCGCGCAGGCGGTCGAGGTGGTGATGGACGTCGCCGCCAAGGCGATGGCCGGGACCAAGATCAGCACCGTGACCGGCGGCAGCGGCCAGCTCCTGCGGCGCATGGAGGCGGAGGCCGCGCGCCCGCAGGCCGATGTCTTCTGGACCTCGAGCGCGAACACGCTGGGCCAGTTCAAGCAGCTCTTCGAGCCCTACAAGCCCGCCGGGCTCTCGGCGATGCCCGCCGCGCTCCACCACCCGCAGGACCTCTGGGCTCCCGCGAACCAGCATATCTGCGTGCTGATGGTGAACACGAAGCAGCTCGGCGGCCTGCCCGCGCCCAGGACCTACGCGGACATCCTGCACCCGCGCTTCAAGGGCAAGCTCATCATCGCGGACCCCGCGAACAGCTCGACGGCCTACACGATCCTCTGGGGCATCGAGCGCATGCTCGGCGCCGACGGGCTCAAGGCGCTGGCGCAGAACATCCGCGTGACCGCGTCCGCGCCGACCGTCTTCCGCAGCGTTGGCCAGGGCGAGTTCCCAGTCGGGCTCACCTTCGAGTCGAACGCCTATACCTACGTCGCCGGCGGCCAGAAGGAGATCGCGCTGGTCTATCCCGAGGACGGCACGTTCACGACCACCGAGTTCTACTCGCTGGTGAAGGGTGCGCCGAACGCGGCCACCGCGAAGAGGCTCTGCGACCTCTTCGCCTCGAAGGAGCTGCAGACCGCGCTGCTGGAGATCGCGTTCCGCCGCCCCACCCGCTCCGACATCGAGGTCGGCAAGTACGTGCAGCTGCCGGAGATGACCAAGGTCAAGGTCTTCGCGACCGACGAGGAGGACGCCGCGGCGCAGCGCACGGCATTCCTCGCGCGCTGGGCCGCGCTGGTGGCGGCGGCGAACTGAGGCAGGCGGGAAGGCGCCCCCGGCTCGATGGGCCGGGGGCCGCGAGCGTGATTGCGTCATTGGCCTGCGGCCTGTGCTCGCCTAGCCTGCCGCCGCGAACAGGCCAGACGACCCGAGGGGAAACGCCCATGCAGCCCGCACAACTCGCCAGCTTGGCGCGCGTCGTGGCTGGCATCCGCGAGCAGGTGCCGGGCCTGTCCTTCGAGATCCTCGAGATCGGCGCCGTCCCGCTCGGCGATGCGCCGGAACCCTTTCCACCGGCTGCTCGACGATTTCCCGGGCTCGCGCATCCACGCCTTCGAGCTGGATCCGGAGAGCTGCGCGCAGCTGCAGGCCTCGGCGCGCCGCGGCGTCGAGATCCATCGCGCCGCGATCGGCGCGCGGCGCGAGACGCGGACCGTGCACCTGACGAACCACTCCATGTGCACCTCGCTCTATCGCCCGGACGAGGGCTTGATGCGGCAGTTCCATGGCCTGGAAGTCGCCTACCTGCGCGACACCGCGCAGGTCGAGACCGTTTCCATCGACGAGCTCGCGGCCGAAGGCCGGTTCGGGGCGATCGATTTCGTGAAGATAGATATCCAGGGCGCCGAGCTGGACGCGTTCCGGGGCGCGGTGGCCAGCCTCGCGTCCGCTGTCGCCATCGTCTCCGAGGTCGAGTTCGCGCCCATCTACGAGAACCAGCCGCTGTTCGCGGATGTCGACCGCGAACTGCGCGGCCAGGGCTTCATGCTGCACAAGTTCGTGGACATCGCGGGACGCGCCCTGCGCCCCGTGGTGATGAACAGGGATCCCTACTTCGCCTCCTGGCACCTCTGGGGCGACGCGATGTTCGTGCGCGAGCTCTCGCGCTGGAGCAGCCTCGGGACGCCGTCGCTCGCCAAGCTCGCTGTGCTGGCCCTGCTCTACGGCAGCCCGGACATAGCATTCCGCTGCCTGCAGGCCTGCGACGAGAGGCTGGGCTCCAGGCTGGTGTCGGCGATGACGGGCCGCTGAGAGCGACCGGCTCGGCGAGGCGACGACCGCCCCGGCAGGGGCGAGCCGCCACCCTGTCAGCCGTGGCCCGGGGTCCGGGCCGATCCGGCTGTGTCTAACCCATTGAGCGGAATGGTGGGCGCTATAGGGCTCGAACCTATGACCCGCTGATTAAGAGTCAGCTGCTCTACCAACTGAGCTAAGCGCCCACGCGATTCCGCGATCGGGCCGGCGATATACCAAGCCGCCCCGGGCTTGTCGACAGGGGTTTGGCCTTTTCCACAGACGCGCGGCGGCCTGCCCGGCGCGTCCGCCCCGGCTCAGGGCCCGCCCTCGTCGCCGGCCCGCCCGATCTGCGCGTTGCGGTGGACATAGACGTTGATGACCAGGCCGAAGCTGACGAGCAGCGACACCAGCGCGCTGCCGCCATAGGACACGAAGGGGAGCGGTTCCCCCACCACCGGGATCAAGCCGGTCACCATGGCCATGTTGATGAACGCGTAGACCCAGAAGGCGACCATGATCCCCGATGCGAGCAGGCGGCCGAACTGGCTACGCGCGACCAGGGCGATCATCGTCCCGTAGACCAGGATCGCGGCATAGAGCGCCAGCAGCACGATGCCGCCCGCGAGGCCGAATTCCTCGGCGTACATGGTGAAGATGAAGTCCGTCTGCTTCTCGGGCAGGAACTGCAGGTAGGACTGGGTTCCCTGCATGAAGCCCTTGCCCCAGATGCCGCCCGAGCCCAGGGCGATCTTGGACTGGATGATGTGGTAGCCCGAGCCCAGCGGGTCCTTCTCCGGATCGAGGAAGACCAGGACGCGCTGCTTCTGGTAGTCGCGCAGCCGCGACCAGGCAAGCGGCAGCGCCGCCAGCACGAGGGCGACGACGGCCGCGAACTTCCAGAGGCGGACGCCGGCGAGGAACAGCAGCGCCCCGGTCAGGGTGAGCAGCAGCAGCGCGGAGCCGAGGTCGGGCTGCTTCGCGACGAGCAGCGCCGGCACGACGCCGAGCAGGACCGGCCATGCTAGGCGATGGGGCTTGCGCACCTGCTCCTGCGACATCGCATGGAAATGCCTCGCGAGCACGAGCACGAGCCCGAGCTTCATCAGCTCCGTCGGCTGGAACTGGAAGAAGCCGAGGTCGATCCAGCGCTGCGCGCCCATGCCGATGCGCCCGAACACCTCGACCGCGACGAGCAGCAGCAGGCCCAGCGCGTAGACCGGGTAGGCGAGCGCATGCCACCAGCGTAGATGCACCAGCGCGGCGACGAGCATCAGCACGAGCCCGGCGCCGAAGCGCGCGACTTGCCGCCCCGCCCAGGGCTGCATGCTGCCGCCCGCGGCCGAGTACTGCATCGCGAAGCCGATGCAGGACACGAGCGCGATGAGCAGCACGAGGCCCCAGTTCACCGAGGCGAGCTTGTCGACGAGCCCTGGCTCGTCGGGACGACCGGCGAAGATGGCGCGCAGGTCCATGCGTCGCCCGCCCCTCAGGTCGGCGCCGTGCCGACGGCGCGCGCGCGGCGCACCGACCTGCCGGCGCTGTCGCGCCTCTGCGCCTCCAGCAGGATGTCGCGCGCGATCGGCGCCGCGACGGCGGACCCGCCGCCGCCGTGCTCGACGATGACGGCGCAGGCATAGCGGGGCTCGCGCACCGGCGCGAAGCCGACGAACAGCGCGTGGTCGCGCTCGTTCCAGGGGACCTCGTGCGGGCGGCGCATGCCGGTGGCGCGCTCCTGCGCGGTGATCCGGCGCACCTGCGACGTGCCGGTCTTGCCGCCCATGGCGAGCTCGGGCTCGTCGATGCGCGCGCGGAAGGCGGTGCCGCGTGGGTCGTTGACCACGCTCGACATCGCCTTGAGGACGACGGCGAGGTGGCGCTGCGGGATGCCGAGCGAGGGGGCCGGCTCCTCGACGCGATCGACGAGCGAGCCGCCCTCGATGCGCTGGCGCGCGAAATGCGGCTCGACGGCGCGGCCGCCATTCGCCATCCGCGCGGTCATCACCGCCAGCTGCAGGGGCGTCGCGAGCACGAAGCCTTGGCCGATCCCCGCGACCAGCGTGTCGCCCTGCGCCCAGGGCTTGCCGTGGATCGCCTCCTTCCAGGCGCGCGTCGGCATCAGCCCCGCGCGCTCGCCCGGCACGTCTATGCCAAGCGACTGGCCGAGGCCGAAGCGCCGCGACATCGCGGAGATGCGGTCGATGCCGACGCGCCGCGAGAGTTCGTAGAAATAGACGTCGCAGGATTGCTGGATCGCCTCGACCATGTCGACCGCGCCATGCCCGCCGCGCCGCCAGCAATGGAACCGGTTGTCGCCGAGGTCCATGTGGCCGGGGCAATGGATCCGGTGGTCCGGCGCGATCACGCCTGCCTCGAGCCCGGCCAGCGCCACCACCATCTTGTAGGTCGAGCCGGGCGCGTACTGGCCCGACACGACCTTGTTGGTGAGCGGCCCGCGCGTGTCGGCGAGCAACTCGCGCCACAGCCCCGCCGGGATTCCGGTCGCGAAGTCGTTGGGGTCGAAGCTCGGCCAGGAGGACGAGGCGAGGACCTCGCCGGTCTCGACCTCCATCACCACGGCGGCGGCGCTCTCCTCCTGCGAGAGGCGCTGCATGCAGAAGCGCTGCAGGCCCGCGTCGATCGTGAGCGCGACATCCTGGCCGGGATCGCCATCGACGCGGTCGAGCTCGCGGATCGGCCGGCCCACCGCGTTGACCTCCAGCTGGCTGGTGCCGCCGCGCCCGCGCATGGCGAGGTCGTAGACGCGCTCGATCCCGTTGCGGCCGATCCTGAAGTCCGGGAGCTCGAGGAGCGGGTCGCCGGTCAGGTCCGCCTCGGCAGGCGGCGCGACATAGCCGACGACATGCGCGAAATCCATGCCGCGGGGGTATTCGCGCGCGAAGCCGACGTCGAACTGGACGCCGGGCAGGTCCTGCGTGTTGACGGCGACGCGGCCGACATCCTCCCAGGACAGGTTCTCCCTCACGACGATCGGCAGGAAGCGCCGCTTGCGGGCGACGTCGCGCATGATGCGCCGCCGGTCCGCCTCGCCGACCGGCAGCAGGGTCGCGAGCGCATCGAGCGTTGCGCCGACATTGCCGGTCAGCTCCGGGACCACGACGATGCGGTAGTTGGGCCGGTTGACGGCCAGCGGCTCGCCCTCGCGGTCGAGGACGCGGCCGCGCACCGGCGGGACGAGGCGAAGGCTGATGCGGTTGGTGTCGGAGAGGGTCTGGTACTTCTCGCTCTCGACGACCTGCAGCCAGTAGAGCCTGCCGGCGAGGACGCCGAACAGGCCGAGCTGTCCGCCCAGCAGCAGGAGCGAGCGGCGCGTGAAGGTCCTCGCGCGACCCTGCTGGCGGCCCATGGCGTCAGCGACCCGCGAGGAAGAGGCGCTGCGCGCGGCCCAGCACCCAGGCCACCGGCGGGTAGAGCGCGACGGTCAGGAGCGCCTGCACCAGCACCACGGCCGGGTCGGGAAGGACGCGCGCCGCGAGCAGCGACAGCATCGCGGTGAGCGCGATCGCGAGCGGCGCGACGACGCCGAAGGCGCCCCAGACCAGCGCGAAGCCCTTGCCGACGAAGAAGCGGTGCTGCGCGACGACGCTCCAGTGCACGAGGACGAGGACCATCGCGTTCACGCCGAGCGCGCCGCCCGAGAGCACGTCGTCCAGCAGGCCGAGGACGCAGGCATGCCAGGGACGGAACAGGTCCGGGCGATGCACCGTCCAGTAGAAGACCGAGATCAGCACGAGCCCCGGCGTCACGGCCGCGTAGTCGGGCAGTCGGAGAGGAGCGACGGAGAACAGCACGAGCAGGAGGGTGAGCAGGCCCGGCAGGGCCTGTCGCAGCCAGGCATCGACGCGCTGGAGGAGCGGCGCCCTCATCTGCCGCGCGACCGCGCCGGCGGCGGCGCGGGCTGCGGGAGTATGCCGCCTAGGCCGTAGTCGACCAGTCTCACGTACTCCAGCCGCGCCGCCTCGACGAAGGGCTGCACCAGCGCGATGCCGTCGCGGAAACCGACCACCGCCCCGACCGGGATGCCCGGCGGGAAGACGCCGCCATGGCCCGAGGTCACGATGCGGTCGCCGATCTGCGGCTGCGCGGCGGGCGCGAGGAAGAGCAGGCGCAGGCGGCCGGAGTTGTCGCCGGCCGCGATGGCGCGCTCGCGGCTGCGCTCGAGGACGACGGGGACGTTCGAGTTCATGTCGGTGAGCAGCAGCACGCGCGCGGCACGCTCGCCGATCTCCGTCACGCGGCCGGCGAGGCCATCGGCGGCGACCGCGACATGGCCCTTGGCCGCACCGTCGCCGGATCCCGCGAGCACCAGCACGGAATGGACGAAGGAGCCGCCGGAATTCGCGACCACGCGGCCGGTGACGAAGCCGAGCGGCGGGTCGCCCGGGACCTGCAGGAGCCGGCGCAGCTCGCGGTTCTCGGCGTCGAGCGAGCGCGCGACCACCTGCCACTGGGCGAGGCGGGCGTTCTCCTCGCGCAGGATCGCGTTCTCGGAATGGAGCGAGAGGAGCTCCGCGATGCCGTCCGCGACGCGCTGGGTCGCGACGACGGGCTGCGAGACGGCGTCGGCGACCGGCCCGGCGACGTCGAGGACGAGCGTGCGCAGGCGCTCGAGCACGCGCGGCTCCGCGCGGCCGACCACGATCAGCACGGCGCAGAGCAGGACCAGGCCCAGCGCGGCGTTGCGCTGCGCCAGCCCGCGGAACGGGGCGGCCAGTCGCGTCACGCTTCCCTGTCGCCTGAAAGCCACGTGGTCGCCTCGCGTCGGTCAGGTCGCGGGCCCGGCTGCCCGCGTCGCGCAGCGTTCGCGACTCGTCGCAACCGCGCGATCCTCAGTACATCGAGATGAGGACGTTTCGCAGCGTCTTCATCTCCTCGAGGCAGCGCCCGGTGCCGAGCGCCACGCAGGTGAGCGGATCGTCGGCGACCGAGACCGGCAGGCCGGTCGCGTTGCGCAGCACGACGTCAAGGTTGGAGAGCAGCGCGCCGCCCCCGGTCAGCACGATGCCCTTGTCGACGATGTCGGCCGCCAGTTCCGGCGCCGTGTGCTCGAGCGCGACCTTCACGGCCTCGACGATGTTCGACACCGGCTCCGTGAGGCTCTCCGCGATCTGCCGCTCGGAGATCAGCAGTTCCTTTGGCACGCCGTTCATGAGGTCGCGCCCCTTGATCTCCATCAGCCTGCCCTCGCCGTCCTCCGGCGGGGCGGCGGAGCCGATCTCCTTCTTGATGCGCTCGGCGGAGGATTCGCCGACCAGGAGGTTATGGTTGCGCCGGATGTAGCCGATGATGGCCTCGTCCATCTTGTCGCCGCCGACGCGCACCGACTTCGAGTAGACGATGCCGCCCAGCGACAGCACCGCGACTTCCGTCGTGCCGCCGCCGATGTCGACGACCATCGAGCCGGTCGGCTCGGTCACGGGCAGGCCCGCGCCGATCGCGGCGGCCATCGGCTCCTCGATCAGGAAGACGCGGCGCGCGCCCGCGGCCTCGGCCGATTCCTGGATCGCCCGGCGCTCGACGGCGGTGGAGCCCGACGGCACGCAGACGATCACCTGCGGCGAGGCGAAGGTACGGCGGTTGTGCACCTTGCGGATGAAGTGCTTGATCATCTCCTCCGCCACCTCGAAGTCGGCGATGACGCCGTCGCGGAGCGGCCGGATGGCGGTGATGTTGCCGGGCGTGCGGCCCAGCATGAGCTTCGCCTCGTCGCCCACGGCGAGGACCTGCTTCTTGCCCTTAACCTCCGCGATCGCGACCACCGAGGGTTCGTTCAGCACGATCCCGCGGCCCTTGACGTAGACGAGCGTGTTCGCCGTGCCGAGGTCGATCGCCATGTCGGCGGAAAGGAGGCCAAGCAGTCGCCCGAACATCGCAACTCCTGAAACGCACGCGAGCCGCATGGCGGCGGGGTACGCCGGGGCGGGGACGCCGCGGCGAGCGCCAGTGGGGCGCGGGAATGGGGCGGAATTGCGCCCGATCCGCGAGCGCCGGCCGGCGCGCCTGCCATGCGCCGGGGCGCCCCTGCGCGGGGCCGCCGGCCTTGGTTATGTGCCAGCCCGGCAGGCCCGAGTCGAGTCCGGAACGCCGCGCCGGGGGCCACCCCTCAGGCCAGCCGGTTCCTGTGGAACACGCCGGCCTTCATGATCGCGTCGAGATGGCGCCCCTGGTGGCAGAGCACCGAGAGGTCGGCCAGCGGGTCGCCATCCACCACCAGCAGGTCGGCGATGGCGCCGGCCCGGATGGCGCCCAGCCTGCCCTGCATGCGCAGGACCTCGGCCCCGCCCGAGGTCGCCTGGCGCAGGACCTCGGCGGCCGGGAGCACCCGGCCACGGATCAGGAACTCGTCAGACTGGCGCTCGTGCAGCTCGCCCAGCAGGTCGGAACCGAAGGCCATCCTCGTCCCCGCGCACGCGAAGATCTCGAGCGAGCGCAGCCCGGCCCCGCGCACGTTCTCGATCTTGGCGACGCTCTCGGCCGGGAAGCCCAGCGCGGCGCCCTGCTCGGCCAGAGCGTCGTAGGTCACCAGCGTCGGCACCGCGATGGCGCCTGCCGTGGCCATCGCCCGCGCCGTCTCGTCGTCGGCGAGGTTGCCGTGCTCGATCGTGCGCACGCCGCAGGCCACGGCGCGGCGGATCGCGGCCGGCGTGTAGGCATGGGCCATGACATAGGTCTGCGCGGCGTCCGCCTCGGCGCAGATCGCGCGCAGCTCGTCCTCGGAGAAGCCGGTGAAGCCGATCGGGTCGGTCGGCGAGGCGACGCCGCCGGACGCCATGACCTTGATCTGGCTCGCGCCCGCCTTGATCTCCTCGCGCACCGCGCGGCGGCAGGCATCGACGCCGTCGACGACGCGGCCCAGCCGGCCGAGCCGGCGGCAGCAGCCGCAGGCCGGCTCGTTCTCGTCCCAGCACCCGCGGAAATCGGCGTGCCCGCCGGTCTGGCTCAGCGCCTGCCCGGAGACGAAGAGCCGCGGCCCCGCGACGATGCCCGTGTCGACCGCGACCGAGAGCGCGTAGTCGGCGCCGCCGGCGTCGCGCACGCTGGTGAAGCCGCGATCGAGCATCCCGCGCAGGATGGCGACGCGACGCAGGACATAGGCCTGCAGCGTGTGCGGCACGCGGGCATTGGCGCCGAGGTCGAGCATCGTCGCCGTCGCGTGGACATGGCAGTCGATCAGGCCGGGCATCAGCGTGCGCCCGCGCAGGTCGAGCACGCTCGCCGAGGGTGAGGAGATCGGACGGTCCGAGACCTCGCGGATCTCCCCCTGCTCGACCAGCACGTCGCAGCCAGGGCGCAGCGCGTCGCCCTCGCCGTCATAGACCGACGCGTTCCTGAACAGGACCTGCATTGAGCCTCCCCCGCGCGAGCCCTTCCCGCGCGCCATCCGCGGTTCTAGGCGAGCGCGCGCCTCGCGGCCAGCGCGACATCGGCTTGCCCGGGGGCTCGCCCGGGCGAGCGGCGTCGTGCCATGCTCGGCGGATCCGAGGGGGAGTTCCACGATGCCGTTCCACGCGATGGCCCATTTCCTCGAGGCCCATCCGGACCTCGCCGTGTTCCTGGTCGTCGGGCTCGGCTACCTCGTCGGCAAGCTGAAGTATCGCGGCTTCGGGCCGGGCCCCGTGACGGGCGCGCTCTTCGCCGGGCTGCTCGTCGGGCAGTTCGCCGAGGTGCCGGTCTCCGACACGGCGAAGTCGATCCTCTTCCTGCTCTTCCTCTTCGGCATCGGCTACTCGGTCGGCCCCAAGTTCCTCAGCGCCGTGCGCGGCGACGGCCTGCCCGGCGTCGCGATCGGCATCGTCGTGCCGCTGGCCGCGATCGCCACGGCCGTCGTCGTGGCGCGCGTCCTCGGCCTCGATCCTGGCTTCGCCGCCGGGATGTTCTCCGGCTCGACGACGGAATCACCCGCCATCGGCACCGCGGCGGAGGCCATCCGCGCGCTGCCGATCCCGCAGGACCGCAAGGCGCTGCTGGTCGGCCACATCGCGGTGGCGGATGCGCTCTGCTACCTGTTCGGGGCGCTGGGCGTGATCCTGATGACCACGCTGGTCGGGCCATGGGTCCTCGGGATCGACGTCCGCGAGGAAGCCCGTAGGCTCGAGGAGAAATACGGGCTGGCCAAGGCGGGCGGCACCGGCACGGCCTGGCGCGCGGTCGAGCTGCGCGCCTACGAGATCCCGGCCGACGGCCGCATCGCCGGCATGGGCGTGCGCGAGGCGGAGGCCATGCTCGACGGCCATCGCGCCTTCATCCTCAGGCTGCGGCGCGACGGCGCGGTGCTCGACGCGACGCCGGAGACGATCCTGCGCGCCGGCGACGTCGTCGCCGTCACGGCGCGGCGCGCGGCGCTGGTCGAGGCGATCGGGCCGACGGCGCGCGAGGTCGAGGACCGCGAGCTGCTCGACGTCCCGACCCTCGCCCTCGACGTCTATGTCTCGGCGCCGAACGTCGTCGGCCGCACGCTTGCCGAGCTCGGCGCGCGCGCGGGCACGCGGGGCGTCTTCGTGAGCCGCATCCAGCGCAGCGGCCTCGACATCCCCGTCGGGCCGCAGGCGGCGCTGGAGCGCGGCGACGTCGCGACCCTCGTCGGCCCCGCCCCCGCGGTCGAGGCCGCCGCCGCGCGCGCCGGCGCCGCGATCCGCGCCAGCGACCCCACCGACTTCGTGACGCTGGGGCTCGCGATCTTCCTCGGCGGGCTGATGGGCACGCTGGTGGCGATCGACATCGGCGCGGCGCATGTGTCGCTGAGCGTCAGCGTCGGCACGCTGGTCGCGGGGCTCTTCGTCGGATGGCTGCGCTCGCGCCGGCCGGTCTTCGCGCATATCCCGGACGGCGCCGTCGCGCTGATGACCTCGCTCGGCCTCGCGGCCTTCGTGGGCATGATCGGCCTGCATGCCGGTCCGGTCTTCGTGCAGGCGGTGCAGCAGGCGGGGATCGGCCTGCTGGTCGGCGGCGTCGTGGTGACGCTGGTGCCGCAACTCGTCGGGCTCCTCGTCGGGCGCTACGTCCTGCGGATGAACCCGCTGCTGCTGCTCGGCGCGCTCGCCGGGGCGCAGACCATGACCGCCGCGCTCGCCGCGCTCCAGGACCGCTCCGGCAGCCCGATCGCCGTCCTCGGCTACACCGCCGCCGTCCCCTTCGGGCATATCCTGCTGACGACCGGCGGGACGGTCGTGGTCTGGCTCATGGCGTGAGCGCCCGGGATTTGCGTCGGGCCCGGCCGGGGCTCCACGCTCGCGCGGACAGGCGAGGGGGGACGACGATGGATGGCGACGGCATGATCCCCGGCGACGCGGTGCGCTTCGACCCGGGCGCGGCGCTCGAGACATGGGAGGAGATGCCCGCGCACACGCTGGCCTCCGGCCGGCCGGTGCAGCGTGGCAGGCTCTACATCGACGACCAGGCGCGGGGCCTGACCGCCGGCATCTGGGCCTGCAGCGCCTTCACCTCGACGATGGCGCCGCATGACAACGACGAGTTCATGCTGCTCCTCGAGGGCGAGGTCGAGATCGCCGAGCCATCGGGCAGGGTCACGCGCATCGTGGCCGGCGAGAGCTTCATCCTGCCGAAGGGCCTGGTGCGCCAATGGCGCCAGGCGGGCGACGTGAAGAAGATCTTCGTGATCCTGGAGACGCCGGACGACGCCGCGACGCGCGACGCGCGCGGCCTCTCGGTCATCAAGCCGGACCCGTCGGTCGCGCTCTCGCCCTCGCCCGGGCCGAGGCCTGAGATGCTGCTCTCGGGCGACCCCCGCCAGCACGGCCAAGAATTCTTCGAGGATCGCGGCGGCAGGCTGTCGGTCGGCGCGTGGTCGTCAACCGCCTATCACCGCAGGGCGGTGCCCTTCCCGCGCCACGAGCTGATGTGCCTGCTCGAGGGCAGCGTGGCGATCACGGGTCCGTCCGGCCGCACGCAGGTGTTCAAGGCGGGGGAGTCGTTCTTCGTCCCCCATGGCGCGGTCACCGATTTCCGCACCGACGGCTACGTGCGCAAGATCTACGCGATCCTGGAGTGCTGAGCGAAGAAGGATCCGGGCGGTTGTCAGCCCTCCATCGCCGAAGCCCGACCTGGATCCGTTTTCATCCGCCGAAGCGCTCGCGATAGTCGCGCGGCGTCAGGCGAAGGCGTCGGCGGAAGTGGTGGCGCAGCGTGGCGGTCGAGCCGAAGCCCGCGAGGGCCGCGATGCGATCGAGGCCGAGCGCCGACGTCTCGAGTAGTCGCCGCGCCTCCTCGACGCGCACCGAAGTCACCCAGTCGCCCGGTGCCAGCCCTGTCGTCTCGACGAAACGGCGCAGCAGCGTGCGCGGGCTCATCGCCGCGAGGGTCGCGAGCCGGCGCACCGGCCAGTCCGCGGCCGGGTCGGCGCGCACCCCATCGAGCAGGCGCGAGAACCGGCCCTCATGCGGCGGTGGTACCGGGCGTTCGATGAATTGCGCCTGGCCGCCGGTTCGATGCGCGGCGACGACAAGCCGACGCGCGACACTGTTCGCGGCCGCGACGCCGAAATCCTTGCGCACGACATGCAGCATCAGGTCGATGCCCGCCGCGCTGCCCGCGGAGGTCAGGATGCGGCCCTCCTCGACATAGAGCACCTGCGCATCGACACGGCAGCGCGGGTGCATCGCCGCCAGCGCCTCGGCGTAGCGCCAATGCGTCGCGACGCGCTTGCCGTCGAGCAGTCCCGTCGCCGCGAGCACGAAGGCGCCCGAGCAGATCGACGCCAGCCGCGCGCCGCGCGCGTGGGCTCGATGCAGCGCGCGCAGCAACCGTGCGGGCACCGGGACCGCATTGCCCTTCCAGCCGGGGATAACGATCAGATCGGCTTGGCGCAGCAGGCCAAGCCCGCCATCTGTCGCGACCCGCAGCCCGCCCTGCGCACGCAGCGGTCCGGGCTCGATCGCGGCAGCGGCAAAGCGGTACCAGCCCGGCCCCAGCTCCGGCCGGGGCAAGCCGAAGATCTCGGCTGCGATCGCGAACTCGAAGGTACACAGCCCATCATAGACGAGCGCGACCACCAGCGGCCTGCGCGGACTTGGCGTGATCTTGCGCATATGTGGCGTTTACGCCGCTTGTGACCACGCCCGCAAGGCCGTACCGATCGAGGCACGCGCAACACCGTGAGAGGTTCGCCATGTCCAGCGCCGTCACCGAGATCCCGGCAGCCACCAGCGCCGAGGCCGAAGCGCATTTCGCCGCCGCCTTTGCCTTCGAGACTGATTGCTGGGACGTGCATGCAGCCATGCGCGCGGGGCCCGACTTCGTGCTCCTCGACGTCCGCGGCGCCGACGCCTTCGCCGAGGGGCATGTCGAAGGCGCCATCCATCTGCCGCATGGCAAGATCACTGCGTCGCGGCTGGAAACCTGGCCAGCCGGCACGCTGTTCGTCGTCTATTGCGCCGGGCCGCATTGCAACGGCGCGGCACGCGCCGCGCTGCGGCTGGCGCGGCTCGGGCGGCCGGTGAAGATCATGGCCGGTGGCATCACCGGCTGGCGCGACGAGGGCTTCGAGCTCGCGCGCTAGACCGCTGCACGGGAGGCTTGAGCATGCTGGAACTGAGACCTGACTGCGAATGCTGCGGGCGCGACCTGCCGCCGGACAGCCGCGAGGCGATGATCTGTTCGTTCGAATGCACCTGGTGCACCGAGTGCGTAGATATGCGCCTGCCTGGTCGCCTTTGCCCCAATTGCGGCGGCGAACTGGTGCGCCGGCCGATCCGGCCCGCCGCCAAGCTCGCCGCCTTCCCGGCCTCTGCCCTGCGCCGGAAATAGAAACGGATCCAGGCAACCTTTCCGGGCGGGAAATGGTTGCCTGGATCCGATCATGCCGGACCCGGGTTCCCGCGCGGCGGCACGTGGCCGCCGCGCGGGTCGTCGGTCGTCAGTTCTTGGCCTTGTCGACGAGCTTGTTCTTGGAGATCCAGGGCATCATCGCGCGGAGCTTCTCGCCGACCTGCTCGATCGGGTGCTCGGCGGCGCGACGACGCATCGCCTTGAAGCTCGCCTGGCCGGCGGCGTTCTCGAGCACCCAGTCGCGCGCGAAGCGGCCGGACTGGATGTCGTCGAGCACGCGCTTCATCTCCTCCTTCACGGCCGGCGTGATGATGCGCGGGCCGCGGGTGTAGTCGCCGTACTCGGCGGTGTTGGAGATCGAGTAGCGCATGTTCGCCATGCCGCCCTCGTAGATGAGGTCGACGATCAGCTTCACCTCGTGCAGGCACTCGAAATACGCCATCTCCGGCGCGTAGCCCGCCTCGACCAGCGTCTCGTAGCCGGCCATGATCAGCGCGCAGAGGCCGCCGCAGAGCACGACCTGCTCGCCGAAGAGGTCGGTCTCGCACTCCTCCTTGAAGGTCGTCTCGATCGTGCCGGCGCGGCCGCCGCCGATGGCCGCGGAGTAGCTCAGCGCGACCTCGAGGGCGTTGCCGCTCGAGTTCTGGTGGATCGCGACGAGGCAGGGCACGCCGCCGCCCTTCTGGTACTCCGAGCGCACCGTGTGGCCAGGGCCCTTCGGCGCGATCATGAACACGTCGATGTCCGGGCGCGGCTCGATCAGGTTGAAGTGGATGTTGAGGCCGTGGGCGAAGGCGATGGCCGCGCCCGGCTTCATGTTGTCCTTGACGTCGTTCCTCCAGATCGAGGCCTGGAGCTCGTCCGGCGTCGCCATCATCATGACGTCGGCCCACTTCGCCGCCTCGGCGACGGTCATCACCTTGAACCCGTAGCCCTCGGCCTTCTTCGCGGAGGGCGAGCCCGGGCGCAACGCCGCGGCGATGTCCTTGACGCCGCTGTCGCGCAGGTTGAGGGCGTGGGCATGGCCCTGGCTGCCGAAGCCGATCATGGCGATCTTCTTGCCCTTGATCAGGTTCACGTCGGCATCGCGATCGTAGTACACACGCATCGAAGGAAACCCCCGGCTGGAGACTTGGAACGGCGCCGCAAGGGCTTGCCCCGGACGGCGCGCGGTTTGAAGCACAGTCCCTCCCGAGGTGTCGAGGGGGTCCAGAACGCCAACGAGCAGCCCGGACACGCCCCATGGACATCACCACCGCCCTCCTGCTCGCCGCGGCCGGCCTCGCCGGCGGGGTCATCAACGCCCTCGCGGGTGGCGGCACGCTGGTCACCTTCCCCGCCCTGCTTGCCTTCGGCCTCGATCCGAGGCTGGCCAACGCGACCAGCCAGGTGGCGCTCTGGCCGGGCCGCCTGACCTCGGTCATCGCCCAGTTCCGCGAGCTGCGGGACCTCGGGCCAGCGACCTTCGCGAGCCTCGGCGTCGGGCTCGTCGGCGGCTTCGCGGGGGCGCAGCTGCTGCTCGCGATGAGCCCGGCGATGTTCAAGGCGCTGGTTCCTTGGCTCCTGCTGGTCGCCAGCCTCGCCTTCGGCTTCGCGAAGCCGATCAACCGCTGGCTCACGGCCCGCGGCACGCAGGGCGGCGGATCGAGGACCATGCGCCTGCTCGGGCGCGCGGCGGAGTTCGCCTGCTCGGCCTATGGGGGCTTCTTCGGGGCCGGGCTCGGCGTGATCCTGATGGCCGGCTACGCGATCGCCGGGATCCGCGACGTCAAGCAGACCAACGCCCTCAAGAACATGATGGGGGTCGTCATCACCACGACATCGGCGCTGACCTTCATCCTGCGCGGCGAGGTCGACTGGCCCGCCGCCGGCGCGATGCTGGCCGGCGCGCTGGTCGGCGGCTTCGCCGGCGGCAAGCTGGCGAACCACGCGCCCGACGGCGTCCTGCGCGTGGTGGTGATCGCCGGCGGCCTCGTGCTGGCGGGCGTCTACTTCCTGCGCTGAGGCGCGCCTCAGCCGAGCAGCGGCGACAGCAGTAGCCGCGCGCCGAGCGCGGCGAGCAGGACCGCCATCGCGCGATCGATCCAGGCCTTCGCACGCCCATGGGCCGCGCGCGCGGTGGCGCTGCCGAACACGGCCGCGACGGTTCCGTACCAGGCGAACTCGACGGCGACGATCATCGCCAGGATGGCGACCTCGATCGCGGCCGGCAGCTGCGGCGGCAGCACGGCCATGAAGACCGAGCCGAAGAACACCATCACCTTCGGGTTCGAGACCTGCAGCAGGAGTGCCTCGCCGAAGCCCGCGCGCGGCCCCTCCCCGCGCTCCGCCGCCGGCGAGGGATCTGACGCGGCGCGCCAGATTCGCCAGGCGAAATGCACGAGGAAGGCGCCGCCGGCCAGCGGCAGGGCGCGCGCGAGCCAGGGAAGCGCCGCGAAGAGGGACTGGAGGCCCCAGAGCGCCGCGGCGGCCCAGGTCGCGGCGCCGACGGCAAGGCCGGCGATCGGCGCCCAGGCGGCCTCGCGTCCATGGGCGAGCGCGGTCCTCAGGACGAGGACGAAGGCCGGGCCCGGCGACATCGCGCCGAGCAGGTTCGCCAGCGCGATGGACGCCAGCGGCAGGATCCATTCGCTCACGGCCCGGCCCGGCGGCCGGACGTCACATCGCCTCGGTGCCGCGCGCGATGGCGGCGACGCCCGTGCGGCTCACCTCGACGAGGCCGAGCGGGCGCAGGATGTCGATGAAGGCGTTCACCTTGTCGGTGGCGCCGGTGATCTCGAAGACGAAGGACTGGATCGTCGAATCGATCACCTTCGCGCGGAAGACGTCGGCGAGGCGCAGGCTCTCGACGCGCTTCTCGCCGGTCGCCACGACCTTGAGCAGCGCGAGCTCGCGCTCGACATGCGGCCCGCCGAGCGTCATGTCGCGCACGCGGTGCACGGGCACGAGGCGGTCGAGCTGCGACTTGATCTGCTCGATCACCATCGGCGTGCCGGAGGTGACGATGGTGAAGCGCGAGAGATGCGCGCTCGCGTCGGTCTCCGCGACGGTCAGGCTCTCGATGTTGTAGCCGCGCCCGGAGAACAGGCCGACGATGCGGGCGAGCACGCCGGGCTCGTTGTCGGCGATGACGGAGATGGTGTGCCGTTCGATCGGCTGCGGGACGGGCATCTGGAAGTCCTCGGTGTCGGTTTCGTCGGGGGGCTGGCCGCGCCGCCTCGGGCGCGGAGGATGGCGCTCAGACGAGCACCATCCCCTCCTCCGACACCGGCTTGCCCGGCGAGTCCTTGCCGGACGGGCCGAGGATCATCTCGTTGTGCGCCGCGCCGGACGGGATCATCGGGAAGCAGTTCTCCTTCTCGTCGACGGCGACGTCGACGACGGTCGGCCGGCCATTGGCCATCATCTCGCGGATCACGCCATCGAGGTCGCCGGGCCTGGCGCAGCGCAGGCCGACGCAGCCGAAGGCCTCGGCGAGCTTCACGAAGTCCGGCAGCGCGTCCATGTAGCTCTCGGAGTAGCGGTTGCCGTGCAGCAGCTCCTGCCACTGGCGCACCATCCCCATGTAGCGGTTGTTGAGGATGAAGACCTTCACCGGCAGGCGGTACTGCACGATGGTGGAGAGCTCCTGGATGTTCATCAGCGTCGAGGCCTCGCCCGCGACGTCGACGACGAGCGCGTCCGGATGCGCGAGCTGCACGCCCATCGCCGCCGGCAGGCCATAGCCCATCGTGCCGAGCCCGCCAGAGGTCATCCAGCGGTTCGGGCGCTCGAACCGGTAGAGCTGCGCCGCCCACATCTGGTGCTGCCCGACCTCGGTGGTGATGAAGGTCTCGCGGTCCCTGGTGAGCTCGTAGAGGCGCTGCACCGCGTATTGCGGCTTGATGACGTCGGCGCCCTGCGCGAAGGCGAAGCACTTGCGCGCGCGCCAGGACTCGATCTGCTCCCACCACGTGGCGAGCGCCTTGCGGTCGGGCTCGGCGCGGCGGCGGTCCCACTCCGCGAGGATCGCCTTCATCGTCTCCGCGACGTCGCCGACGACCGGCACCTCGACGCGCACGTTCTTGTTGATCGAGGACGGGTCGATGTCGACGTGGATCTTGCGCGAGCCGGGCGAGAAGGCGCTGAGCCGCCCGGTCACGCGGTCGTCGAATCGCGAGCCGATCGCGAACATGACGTCGCAGTCGTGCATCGCCATGTTGGCCTCGTAGCTGCCGTGCATGCCCAGCATCCCGAGGAAATGCGGGTCGGCCGCCGGCACGGCGCCAAGGCCCATCAGCGTCAGCGTGCAGGGGAAGCCGCTGCGGCGCACGAACTCGGTCACGAGGCGCGACGCCTCGGGGCCTGAATTGATGATGCCGCCGCCGCCATAGACGATCGGGCGCTTCGCCTTCATCAGGAGGTCGACCGCCTCGGCGATCCGCGCCTGCTCGGGCACGCGGCGCGGGTTGTAGCTGCGGTGCTTCACCGCCTCGGGGCCGACATAGGGGCCCTTCGCGAACAGCACGTCCTTGGGCAGGTCGATGACCACGGGGCCGGGCCGGCCGCTGGTCGCGACATGGAAGGCCTCGTGCATCACGCGCGCGAGCTGGCGGACGTCCTTCACGAGGTAGTTGTGCTTCGTGCAGGGCCGCGTGATGCCGGTCGTGTCGGCCTCCTGGAACGCGTCGTTGCCGATGAGATGCGTCGGCACCTGGCCGGTGAGGCAGATGACGGGGATCGAGTCCATCAGCGCGTCGGTCAGGCCGGTGACGGCGTTGGTGGCGCCGGGGCCGGAGGTCACCAGCACGACGCCGACCTTCCCGGTCGAGCGCGCATAGCCCTCCGCGGCATGCACCGCGCCGCCCTCCTGGCGCACGAGGATGTGGCGCAGGGCGTTCTGCTGGAACAGCGCGTCGTAGATCGGCAGTACCGCGCCGCCGGGATAGCCGAAGATCAACTCGACGCCCTGGTCCACCAGCGCCTTGAGTACGATTTCCGAGCCGGTCAGTTCGGCGCGGAGATCGGGCGAGGTGGCGTCGGCGACGGAGGACATCGAATTTCCCTTTTCAGGCAGGTGGTTGAGATGCGTTCTTCCACGCTGCGGTGCAGCGAAGGCGCCGTAAACTAGTCGCGCGCCCTGGACCGGTCAACCAGTTTCTCTAATAAAACGAAAGATAGCCGGCACAAGACTTTCCGAATATTGCTCGCCAAGCACCAGGCCGCCTTGCGCCTGATGCCGGAACCAGGTGACCTGACGCTTGGCGTATTGCCGGGTCGCCTGCCGGAAAAGCCCGAGCGCCTCGTCGAGCCCGATCTCGCCCGCCAGGTGGCGCGCGATCTCGCCCACGCCGACGGCCCGGCGCGCGGGAAGGCCGGGATCGGGGGCGGCGGCGAGCACCGCCCTCGCCTCGTCGATCGCCCCGGCCTCGAGCATGGCGGCGCAGCGCCGGTCGATCGCCTCCACCAGTCGCGCGCGTGGCGGCAGGAGCAGGATGCTGCGGCAGGCGACGGGCGGGCTCGGCGCCTCCGCCTGGAACGAGGCGAGGCTCCGCCCGGTGGCCAGCACGACCTCGAGCGCGCGCAGCACGCGCCGCCAGTCCGCGGCGGGCAGCCGCGCCGCGGACACGGGGTCGAGCGCGGCGAGGCGCGCGTGCAGCGCCGCGTCGCCTTCGGCCTCGCGCTGGCGCCGGAGGTCGAGGCGCAAAGCCTCCGGGACGGGCGGGACCGGCGCGATCCCCTCCTGCAGCAGCTTGAGGTAGAGGCCGGAGCCACCGACGACGATCGGGACGCCGCCCGCCGCGCGCGCGGCCGCGATCTCCGCCAGCGCCGCCTCGCGCCACCAGCCGACGGACCCGCGCCGCGAGGCCGGCAGGACGCCGTAGAGCCGGTGCGGGGCCGCCGCCTCGTCGGCCGCGTCCGGCCGCGCGCTGAGCACGCGCATCTCGCGATAGACCTGCATCGCGTCGGCGTTGACGACGACGCCGCCGAGCTCGCGCGCGAGGCGCAGCGCGAGCGCCGACTTCCCCGAGGCGGTAGGCCCCCCGATCGCGATGACCGGGGCGAAGGCCCCGCGTTCGGCGTGCGTGCTGCGCATGCTGCTGCTCCGGCCCCTCCTCGCGGCGAGGGTTCTAGAGCGCGGCGCGCCGCGCTGGGAAGAGGCATCGCCGCCGCGCGGCCTTGCTGGCGCGGCGGCGCGATCTCGACTAGATCCCCGCCCCATGACGCATGTCCTGAACCTCGTGGCGCCGCCGGGCCGCCTCGACGCCGATGCGCTCGCTCGCCTCGCGGGCATCGGGGGCATCGCGGGCATCGCGAAGCCGCGCTGGCTCTCGCCCGGCGAGGCCTGCGACCTCGAGCTGCCGCCCGGGGCGGATGGCGTGGCCGTGCAGGCGGCGGCGCGCGCGCGCCTCTCCGGCATGCCCGTGGACGCGAACGCCGTGCCGATCGCCGGGCGCCGCAAGCGCCTCCTCCTCGCCGACATGGAGTCGACGCTGATCCGCAACGAGATGCTCGACGAGCTAGCCGCGCTCGAAGGCATGGGCGAGCGCGTGCGCGGTATCACGGCGCGCGCCATGAACGGCGAGATCGACTTCCGCGGCGCGCTGCGCGAGCGCGTGGCCCTGTTCGCCGGACGCGACATCGCGCTGCTCGAGCGCGCGGGCGCGCTGATCGAGGAGATGCCAGGTGCCGCGGTGCTCGTCGCGACGATGCGGCGCCATGGCGCCTTCGTCGCCATCGTCTCGGGCGGCTTCCGCTTCTACACGCGCATGGTGCGCGAGGCGCTGGGCGCGGACCACGACGAGGCCAACGAACTCGAGCTGGAGGGAACGACGATCTCCGGCCGGGTGCGCGAGCCGATCCTCGACGCGGCCGGCAAGGCGGCGACGCTTCGGCGGCTCGCCGCCGCGCGCGGGCTGTCGCCAGGGGACGCGATCGCCACCGGGGACGGCGCCAACGACCTGCAGATGATCTCGATCGCCGGCCTCGGCGTCGCCTTCCGCGCCAAGCCGCGCGTCGCGGCCGAGGCAAGGCTTTCGGTCGCCCACGGCGACCTCTCGGCCCTGCTCTTCCTCCAGGGCTATGCGAGAGAGGAATTCGCGGCGCCGCCGGCGCCGCGCTTCAGCCGCCCTTGAGCAGCGCGGCCAGCCGCTTGGTGACTTCGTCGGCGTCGGTCGCGAACTTGATCCCGGCGCGGGTATCGCTGCGCCAGACGACGCGGCAGGGGAAGCTGTCGAAGCCCTCGATCTCGAGCTTCATCTCGTCGACGCCGGCGGGCAGTCGCACGAAGAGCTGGGCGCCTCCGGACGAGACGTCCACGATCACGCAGGGAAACGGGATGGGCTGGCCGTCGAAGTCGACGCTGGCGTCGAGGCGGATGTTGTGGCACCG
>Ga0194122_10002021_pt1 | contig 23116 bp, 19 predicted proteins | sample TA2MahCa10mmetaG_FD_155487 | JGI IMG/M metagenome (GOLD analysis project Ga0194122, IMG submission 155487) | Freshwater microbial communities from Lake Tanganyika, Tanzania - TA2015021 Mahale Deep Cast 10m | ecosystem: Environmental > Aquatic > Freshwater > Lake | place: Tanzania: Lake... | reverse complement strand
AAAGGTGAAGGAACTGACCCAGGAAGACGTTCTTGGCGTGCTGCGGGCGAAGGGCCATCCGTTCCATTTCGAAGGCAAATGGCATGTGCTGCACCCAGGCAAGAAACTAGTGGGCCGCGTGGTGACAGCGCAATACATGCCGGTACGCGGAGATCTACTGAAACTTTCGAACGAGGCGGCGGAGAAGCGCGGCTGGTCTACGAGCCCGAATCAGCGTGTGATCGACCAACTGCAACCGGGCGACGTTCTGGTCGTCGACCTGTTCGGCAAGATCGCCGGCGGCACGTTCGTAGGCGACAACCTGGCGACGGCGATTTTCGCAGCGACTGGCAACGGCTTCGTGATCGATGGGGCCGTGCGGGACCTGGACGGAATTTTTCCGCTAGACATCGGAGCCTACTTTCGCGGCGTCCATCCTTCGGCGATCGGTGATGTGATGTTGACCGGCTACAACGTCCCGGTCCGGATTGGCGGTGTGACGGTAATGCCCGGCGATGTGGTTCTCGGCGACCGGGAAGGCGTGTCGTTCCTGCCGCCCGAGCATGTGCAGGCGGTGCTCGACAGGGCGGAGGAGACGCGCATCCACGACGAGTGGACTAAGGCGAAGTTTCTTACGGGCAAGTACAAATCGACGGATCTCTATCCAACGCCAAAAGATCCGGCGTTGAAAAAAGAGTACGAAGACTACAAGGCAGCCAAGCTTAAGCGCTGATGCGGCGGTAGCGAACGCAAACGGGGATCGGCACTTTCAGCGGGCTGGCCGCGCCATCCAAAGCGCCGGTTTGCGGATTGATCTTGAACAGCACGAGTGAATTGGAATTCTGATTGGCCGCGATGAGGAACTGACCCGTAGGCTCAATGGAGAAGTTGCGCGGAATCTCGCCCTGCGTAGACTCGTGCTCCACGGACTTCAGCTTGCCGGTCGCCTGATCGATCTGAAAGACCGCCAGCGTGTTGTGCCCGCGATTCGATCCGTACAGGAACTTTCCGCTCGGGTGGACCAGCACCTCCGCCGTTGAGTATCCCTGCTTCCATTCGACGGGCAGCGTGGTTTGCGTTTCGATCTCCGTAAAGGAGCCGTTGTTCCAGCGCAGCGCGGTGACCGTGCAGTTCAGTTCGTTGATGACGTATGCGAACTTGCCGCCCGGATGAAAGTGGAAGTGGCGCGGGCCGCTGCCGGGCTTCGTTGAAAACGCGCTGCCCTCCTCCATGACACCGGTGGCCGGATTGAACTTGTAGGCTAGAACTTTGTCCATGCCGAGGTCGGCGACAATCAGGTGCTTGTTCGCTTTGTCGAAGTTCGCCGAGTGGGCGTGGGGCTCGCCCTGCCGGGCCTTGTTGACGCTGGCGCCTTTGTGTTGGAAGAAGGCGGTGCGCTGGCCAACCTTGCCATCGGCGTCGATGGCGAAGGCCGCGCAACTGCCGCCGCCGTAGTTGGCAAGCGCCAGGAATTTTCCGTTGCGGGTCACGTTGACGTGGCAGGGCCCGGGGCCGCCGGACGGCGCGTCGTTGAGCCGCTCCAGCTTGCCGTCGCCACCGATCCGGAACGCTGCGACGGAACCGGAATCCTGATTCTTGAACTTGCTAGTCTCGCCGACGGCGTAGAGATAGTTGCCACTGGGATGGATAGCCAGAAACGACGGGTTTTCAATCTCGGCAGCAAGCCCCTCGAGCGACAGCGTGCCGGTGGCGGTATCGAGCAGGCAGGAGTAGATTCCCTTGCTGTCGCCCCGTGTGTAGGTGCCGATGTAGGCGCGGTATTTCTGCCCTTTGGCGGCGGCGAACGCGGGTAGCGAGAGGGATCCGAGAAAATGGCGGCGGGATAGCATCAGGGCTATCGTACCGCAGAGTTAGCCCTTTGGCGCGTAGTAGCCTTTGCGAGCCTGGATTTTCAGGGTCTTGTCGCGCGGTCGCAGTTCCAGCTTGCGGAAACCGCCGTCGCGTTTGTCGTTGGTAGGCGAATAGGACACAGCGTACTGGCTGCGCATCTCTTCCTGAATCTGCGTGAAAATTTCGTTGAGCGTGTTGCCGCGGGAGACGTGGAACAGGCGGCCGCCAGTCTCTTCCGACATCTTCCGCAGATCGCCATCGCCGCCGAATCCGTAGGAATACCGGGGATCGGCGAAGTAGATCGAGTAGATCATCACGTCGGATTTGTGCGCGATCTCGATGGCGTCGCGAAGCTTGTAGGTGGAGCCGACGTCGACGCCGTCGCTGATGACGATGACCGCCTTGCGGCCCACTTCCCGCTTCATCTTTTCGTCGCAGGCCATGTAAACGGCGTCGTAAAGAATCGTGCCCTTTTGCCGGCTGGTGGGAACCGGGCCGGGATGCAGGCCGCCGACGGAGGTGGACAAGCGCAATCCGTCCAGGCCGCGTTTCAACAGACGAATGGAGTTGGTGGAATCCTGCAGCAGCTCCGCCTCGGCGCCAAAACTGATGAGATAGGCGACGTCTTTTTGCCGAAGGACCTTCTCGAAGAACTGGGCCGCGGCGCGCTTCTCTTCGGGGATCAGCGATTCCTGGCTCCTGCTTGTGTCCACCAACATGCCGATCGTAAGCGGCAGGTCGGTCTCGCGCACGAAACTCTTGGGTGTTTGCTGCTTGGAGTCTTCGAAGACCGATATGTCGTCCTTGGTCAGAGTCGGAATCAGTGCGTTCTGCTTGTTGCGAACGCTGAAAGTGACGTTGACGACTTCGACGTCGACGCGGATAATCGTGTCTTCCTGGGCTGGCAGGGTGAGGGCCCCGCCCAAAAGGGCCGATATGGATTCTCTGCGATTCACTATTCTGATAGATGGCTTCCGAGCCGTTCCCGTTCCAACTCCATGCGAAAAGCCTTAGCCCATTTGAAATCCGCCGATCCGGTGCTGCGCGGCATCATCGAAAAAGTAGGCCCTTACAAGATCGTATACCGGGAGCCGGACTTCACGACACTCGCCCGCTCGATTATCTACCAGCAGGTGAGCGGCGCCGCCGCGGCAACCGTGCTGGCGCGGCTGACCAAAGCCGCGGGCCGGGGCGGACAGTTGAGTCCGCGGAAACTGCAATCTCTGGGCGTGGATGGCCTGCGAACGCACGGCGTCTCCCGGCAAAAGGCGTCCTACTTGTTGGACCTGAGCACGCAACGCATCGATTGGGCGGGACTGGCCGGCCTGCCCGACGACGGCGTGATCGCGGAGTTAACGCGCATCAAGGGCATCGGCGTGTGGACGGCGCATATGTTTCTGATGTTCGCGCTGCGGCGGCCGGACGTGCTGCCGGTTGGCGACCTGGGAGTGCGGAACGCCATCTGGAAGGCGTACGGGTTGGCGACTCCGCCGTCTCCCAAGGATATTGCGATCATAGGCGAAAAGTGGCGGCCCTACGCATCGGTGGCGAGCTGGTACCTGTGGCGGAGTTTGGACGGGCCGGCTGAGATATAGCTGCGGCAAATATATCTTGACGAACTATATCTGAGTCAGATATATTCATGACATGCCACTGCAGGAAGCTGCGTTTCACATTCTTGTGGCCCTGGCCGATGCGGACAAACACGGTTACGCCATCATGCAGGACGTCACCGAGCGGACCCGCGGCGCAGTGCGCCTGAACGTCGGAACGCTGTATTCGACAATCAAACGGCTGTTGGAAACCGGATGGATCGAGGAACTGGACGAACGGCCGAGTGAGGACGATGAGCGCCGCCGCTACTACCGCCTGACGGAAGTGGGCCGGGCCGAGGTGCGCGCGGAAGCGGCCCGCCTGGAACAGATGCTGTTGATCGCGAAGCGGGCCGGACTGGCGCCGCGTAAGGTGTGAGCGATGACGCGGCTTCTATTGCTGTTGTATCCAAAGGCGTTTCGCGAAGAGTATGGGCGCGAGATCAAACTCAGCTTCGAAGCGCAATGGCGGCGCGAACCGTCGGCGGGTCTGGTCCTGCGGACCGTCTGGGACATTTTGCAAACGGCGGCCGGACTCCACGTGGAGATGGCCGCGCAGGATGTGCGCTATGCGTTGCGTGTGCTGCGGACAAATCCGGCGTTTGCATCGGCGGCGGTGGCGACGGTAGCGTTGGGTATCGGCGCCACGACGGCGACGTTCACGCTCTACCATGAGGCGTTGATCAAGGCGCCTCCCTTTCGAGAGCCGGAGCGCATGGTCCGGATCGTCGACACGAATCCGCAGGCCGGAATTCAATCTTTCTCATCGTCGATCCGCAACTTCGCAACATGGCAGGAACGGAGCTCGAAGTTTGAATCCATGGGCGCGTTTCAGCCCAAGGACATCAATCTGACGGGGGATGGCAACCCAGAGAGAGTAGCGGGGCTCGCAACATATGGGGCGTTTGGAGACGTACTTGGAATCCGGCCAAGACTGGGGCGGTGGTTCACTGAGGACGAGGACAAGCCGGGAAAGGACAGGGTAATTCTGATCAGCGAACGGTTGAGTGAGCGCCGCGGATGGCACATCGGCGAATCGATCGAAGTGAATGGGGAGAAACGGACGATTGTGGGAGTGCTGCCGGATTTCCTTGGCTTGGCAAAGGGTACCGACGCCGTGATTCCGATGGCGCCTGTGCTGGAACGAGAGGGGCATGGCGATCACCGCGTGTTTGCGTTAGCGCGAATGCGGCGCGGCGTATCTACGGGAGAGGCTCTGGACGAGATGCTGCGAATCTGCACGCAGTTGGAAACTGAGTTTCCCAAGCCAAACCGTGGTTGGCGAGTCCGCTTGCAGAGTATTCGGGATTGGCTTGTCGACAGCCGGACGCGAGAAACCTACAACCTGTTACTGGCGGCGGCCGGACTGTTGCTGCTCGTGGCCTGCGTCAACGTCGCGAATCTCCTGCTGGCCAGGGCGGCGGCGAGAGAGAAGGAGATCGGCATCCGGCTGGCGGCGGGCGCGAACCGGGCAAGACTGACGCGCCAGATGGTGACGGAGAGTCTGGTAATCGCGGTCATCGGCGGAGCGGCCGGGCTGGCCCTTGTAGGCGTGGCGGTCCGGCTGTTGCTGCCCGGCGGCGCTACTATTGACTTCGATGTGGTCGCGTTCTCCGCGGGTGCGACCATGGCGACAGGACTTCTGTTTGGCTTGGCGCCCGCGCTCAAGGTTCGGGACGGGCGCGCGCTGCCAGGCCCAAGGCGAACTCCTGTGCGCCAATTGCTGATCGGCTCACAGGTCGCGGTCGCAATGGTGTTGGTCACAGGAGCCTTACTTCTGGTTCAGACCTTGGTTCGAATGCTAGACGCGGACCTGGGATTTCAAAAAAAGAACCTGTACGTGGCGAAGTTCAGTCCATCTCCCAAGCGTTACGATACGGGAGAAAAGGCCCACAATCTCTATACGTCGATTCTGAGAGAGGTGCGGGCGATACCAGGCGTGGAGTCGGCCGGCATTACGAGTGAGATCCCGCTTGGAAGCATGACGACCGAGATGCGGATGATCGCGGAGGAGAACGGGGCGCGGTTCCAGACTGATGCGGTGCGCTCCAATTGGCGAATTGTGACAGACGGCTACTTGCAAACGCTCGGAGTTAGACTGCTGCGGGGCAGGTTCTGGCACGACGGAGAAGATCCGCGATTGCTGCCCGTTGTTATCAATGCCGAACTGGCCAGACGGCTGTGGCCGGCCGGGGAGGATCCTGTCGGACGGTCGATCCGCCTCGGAAACGGGAGATCCGTCTACGTGATAGGCCTGGTGGGGGACGTCCGCCAAATTGCGGTGGAGGAGCGCTCGCCCACGAACACGCTCTACTTTCCGTCGGACCTCCTTGTATGGGAGACGATGACGTTGACGGTGCGGACGCGCGTGGCGCCTCTCTCGATCGCACCGGCCGTGGAGGCAGCGGTGCGCCGCGTGGATCCGGCTCAACCTCTGTTCGGCGTCCGAACGATGGAGGAACATCTGGCTGAGAGTGCGGCGGGTCAGCGCATGAGGGCCTTGCTGCTCACCGTCTACGCGGGAATGGCGCTGCTACTGGGCGCGGTGGGCGTGGCGGGTGTAACGGGGTATGCGGTTGCCCGGCGCCGGAAAGAGTTCGCGATTCGGATGGCGTTAGGCGCCACGCCAGTGCGGGTGATGGGCGAAGTAACGGGGATACAAATGATGGTGTGTGGCGCCGGCCTCGCGGCGGGAGTGGTTGGCGCGTGGGTGCTGCGGACTAAGATTGAGTCGATGCTATACGGCGTGCAGCCCGGTTCCTTGGGGACCTTCGCGTCCTCGGCCTCCGTCCTGGCCCTGGTAACGCTGCTCGCCTGCCTTCTCCCAGCGCTCCGGGTGACTAGGATTCAGCCGGCGGCGGCGCTGCGGAACGACTAGCCAGCTCCTCCCGCATCGCTTCGCGAAACTTGCCGATTGCCTGGGACCAGCCGCGATCGCTCTTTAGGCGATGCTCAGGATTTGGCTCGTAGTCGACGGCCACGCCGTCAACCACGCGGAACCAGCCAATAATGTCGACAGCCGTTGGCTCCCGGTCCGCCGGCGCACGGTCGTCGATGTAGACGACGCGGCCGTTTCCGGCGTGCTGCGCGGCATCGGCCAGTTCGAGCGGCGCCAGCCGCGCGATCGTCTTGTGAAGATATTCGCGAAACACCGAATTGATCTGGACCGCTCCGTTCTCGGCCACCGCAGCGACAATTCCGCGAGGGTCCAGCGCCCCGGCCGCGTTGATCTCCTCCAAGGTCAAGAAGCTTAGGAGCCGTTGCACCACGCCGTCGCGCCGAATCTCCAACTCATACAGCATTTCCCAATCGTAGCCTGATATTCTCGTGATCGTGAAGCTGTTTTCTCTCTTGGTCCTGGGCCTGCCGGCCGCCGCCTACACCTTCGACGACGCGCAAAAGTTCCTGCGGAACTACTGCCACTCCTGTCACCAGGGAGAGAAACCGTCGGCCGGGTTCCATGTGGCCAAGCTCGCTACGTTGCAAACGCTGCTGGAAGAGCCGCGCCGGTGGAATCGAATGCTGGTGCGGGTCCGCGAACACGAGATGCCGCCGAAGGGCGCGCCGGCACCGGACCTGAAGGCGCGTGAAGCGTTTGTCGACTATGTGGACAACACAATGAAGACCGCGGCCTGCGCCGACGGCATCGCGCCCCTGCCTTCGCTGACGCGGCGGCTGAATCGCGCGGAGTACTCGGCAACGATCCGCGACCTGCTGAACATCCCCGTCTCCGCCGGCCATGCGCTTCCGCCGGACGGCGCAGGCGGCGAGGGGTTCGACAACGCGGGCGAGACGCTGTTCCTCTCTCCGATTCACGCCGAAAAGTTCTTGGACGCCGCCGCGGAGGCGCTGCACTACGGCGTGAAGGACCCGCGTTCACGTGTGAAGTTCATCGCAGCGGACCCGAACTCCGGCCTGTCTCACGAAGAGGCCGCGGAAAAAACGCTGCGCCAGTTTTTGCCGCGCGCGTTTCGCCGCCCCGTGAAAGCGGACGAGGTGGCGGCCTACATGGCGCTCTACCGCACCGCCTACGGCCGCGCGAACTCTTTTGAGGCGGCGATCGTCAAGACGTTGCAAGCGGCAATGATATCGCCGCACTTCCTGTTCAAGCTCGAAGAGGCGAATCCGGGAACCGGCCCGCGCCTGCTGGACGGCTATGCGCTGGCCTCGCGGCTGTCCTATTTCCTGTGGGGCTCCATGCCGGATGAGGAGTTGACCGAACTGGCGGCGGCCGGCAAACTGCGCGACCCGGAAGTCCTGGGTGACCAGGCGATTCGCCTGCTCCGAAATGAACGCTCGCGAGAATTTTCCGAGCAGTTCGTCGAACAGTGGCTGGGCATTCGAGAATTAGGCCGCGACATCAAGCCCGATCAGAAGTTGTTCCCCGCTTACTACAACGAAGAGATTTCGTCGGCCATGCGCTATGAGCCCATTCTGTTCTTTCAGGAGTTGCTCGCCAAGGATCTGCCGCTCGACAACTTGATCGACTCCAAATTCACGTTCCTGACCGACAAGTTGCAGCGGCACTACGAGATCACTTTGAAGGACCGCCTGCGCCAGCAGCCGGTGCGCGTGGAACTCCCGGCGGGCACCCATCGAGGCGGACTGCTGGGCATGGCGGCCATCCTGGCGGTTTCGTCGTATCCGAACCGGACAAGCCCGGTGCTGCGTGGCAAGTGGATTCTGGAGAACCTGCTGGGCACTCCTCCGCCCCCGCCCCCGCCGAATGTCCCGCAGCTTGCCGCACACGACGGAAAGGTGCCGCAAACACTGCGCGAGCGGCTGCAGTTGCACCGCGCCAACCCGAATTGCGCGGGCTGCCATGCCAAGATCGATCCGCTCGGTTTCGGCCTGGAGAACTTCGACGTCCTCGGACGTTGGCGCTCCGAGGATTCCGGCAAGCCGGTGGATGCCGCGGGCGAACTCGCAGGCGGAGCGAAGTTCAACGGCCCGGAGGAGATGAAAGCGGTTCTGCTTCGGCAGAAAGACGTGGTGATTCGAAACCTTGCGGTGAAGATGCTGGGTTATGCGCTGGGCCGCGGCCTAACGCTGGAGGATCACTGCTCGGTGGACCGGATCATGGAGGCCGTAAAGGTGGACCAGTACCGCGCGCAGCGTCTTATACTGGAAGTGGTCAAAAGTGTGCCGTTCCGGTACCAGCCGGGCACGGCCGCCAACCAGTCCGCCGAATAGGAAGCGCATGCCTTTCCAACCGATTTCCCGACGAACCCTCTTGCGCGGCTCAGGCGCCGCTGTTGGACTGCCGTGGCTGGAAGCCATGGCCTCGGCGAAAGAGAAGGGCCCGGTGCGGCTCGCAGCCCTTTATTTTCCAAACGGCGTAAATGAAACGAACTGGACGCCGGAGGGCGAGAAGCGGAACTTCCGGCTGTCGCCGACGCTTGCGCCGCTGGAGGATCTGAAGAACGAACTGCTGGTGCTCACGAACCTCTGGAACAAGAACTCGGTGGGCGGCGACGGGCACTACGTCAAGATTTCCGGATGGCTCACGTCGACGACGATCACCAAAACGCTCGGCGTTGAGATCAGCGTGAACGGCATTTCGGTGGATCAACTCGCCGTGCAGAAGGCGGGCAAGCAGACGCCCATCGCGTCGCTGGAACTCGGCGTTTCGCCCGTGACAACGGGCGTGGACCGCAATGTCGGCTACACGCGCGTCTATGGCTCCCACATCGCGTGGTCTTCGCCGGCCACCCCGCTGGCGCGCGAGTTGAATCCGCGTTCTGTCTATGAACGGCTGTTCCGTGCGGTGAGCGGCGAAGGGGACTCCTCGAAGGACAATCTACTGTTGCTGGACCGCGTTCTGGCCGACGCAAAGAAACTCCGCGACAGTTTAGGCGCCGCGGACAAGCATCGTTTGGACGAGTACCTGTCGGTGATCCGCTCGCTGGAGGACCGCATTCAGCGGGCCGCCAGCCCGGAGCGCTCATCATGGAAACCGCGCGCCGCTCTCGACCCGAAGGCGATGCCGGAAGCCGAACCCAAGACCTACGCCGAGCACGTCAAGCTGATGCTCGACATGATGGCCTTGGCCTTCCAGACCGATACAACACGCGCCGCGACTTTCCTCTTCGGAAATGAAGTCAGCAATCAGAATTTCTCGTTTGTCGACGGCGTCAAGGGCGGCTACCACTCGCTTTCGCACCATGAGAACAAGCCGGAAAATCTGGCGCAGTATCAGCTCATCAACAAGTGGCACGTGGAGCAGTACGGCTATCTTCTGCGGAAGCTGCGCGACATGAAGGAAGGCGAGTCGAACGTTTTGGAAAACTCGATGATCCTGTTCGGCGGTGGTATTCGCGACGGCAATAAACACGATCCGCACAACCTGCCGCTGGTGCTCGGTGGACGCGGCGGCGGCCGCATCGCCAGCGGCCAGCATTTGGTCTATGAGAAGGATACGCCGCTGGCCAATCTGTATACCTGCATGCTGGACGCGTTCGGAACGCCGGTGGAGCGATTTGCCGACTCAACGGGCAAACTGCCGGGTGTACTGGCATAGGGGCGATTGCCGCCGGGCCGCGATTCAAGTAAAATCGGACGACTCAGAACGTAGGAGGGGATTTCCCATGCGTCGTTTTGCCTTAGCCGGTTTGGCATTGCTGCTAGTGCTGGCTCCCAGCGCGGAAGCCTCGAAGCGAAAGCTGTCCGTGAACACGGAAACGCCCGAGGGCGCGAAGTTAAAGCATCTGACCGATGAAGCCGACGCCGCAAAAAAACTGGCGTTGATGGAAGCGTTCGCGAAGGAGCATCCGGCGCACGAATCCGCCACCTGGGTGCTTGGTGAGATGCAGGCGCTGTATACGAAGGCGAACGACTTCGACAAGGTGATCGGTTCGGGGGAGAAAATTCTCGCCTCGGATCCTGACGACATTCCGGTCTCCTACGCCTGCCTGAAGGCGGCGGAGGGCAAGAAGGACGTCGCGCTCATCAAGAAATGGGCGGCCGCCACGTCCGTCGCCGCTCGGCGTGTTGTAGCGTCGGCCAAGCCGGCCGATGAAGACGAGGCCGAGGTTTGGAAGTCCGCGGTGGATTACGCGAAACAAACGGATACCTACACGGAGTACTCGCTCTACGCGGCGGCGCTGCAGTCCACCGATCCGAAAGCGCGTATCGAATTGGGCGAAGCGCTGGAGCAGCAGAATCCGAAGTCTCAGTACGTCGGGATGTTGCGGCCGCAACTGTTCATCGCCTATCAGCAGGCCGGAAATCAGGCCAAGGCGCTGCAGACCGCGGATACGGGGCTGGAGGCCGATCCGAATAATGACGACATGCTGATTTTCGCGGCCAGCAAATACTATGAAGCGAAGAACCGCGACAAGTGGTCCACGTACGCGAAAAGGCTGGTCGAGACTCTACCCGCCAAGCCGGCTCCGCAGGGAGTAGCGGAAGCCGACTGGAACAAGAACAAGACCATCAAGCTGGGACTCGCGCAGTGGATGCTAGGAGTCGCCGCTTCAAACGAACAGAAGTGGAGCGAAGCGGACGGCTATCTTCGCGCGGCGCTGCCAAATGTAGTGTCGAATCAGAATCTGGCCGCGGAGACTCTGTTCCACCTGGCGCTGGCGAACTACCGGCTCGGCGATCCGAAGAAGGATAAGGTGCGGATCAACGACGCGCTGCGGTTCAACTCGCAATGCGCCGCGATCCCCAGTCCGTTCCAGGCCCAGGCGCGGAAGAACATCGCGGCGATCAAGAGCGCGTATCGAATCCCTTAGTGCCCGGCGCCCTCGGCGAGCGGAACCACCGGTTTCGCCGCCGCGGTGATTTGCGTCAACATCTGTTCCTTGCGGTAGATGAGCGTGGACGTGTTGTAGCTGGCGATCTCGAATCCGTGCCCGTGGGTGACGGCATCGGTCGGGCAAGCCTCCACGCAAAACCCGCAGAAGATGCAGCGGCTATAGTCGATGTTGTAAACCTCGGCGAAGCGTTCCCCGCCGCTCATCCGTTTCGTGGCGGTATTTTCGGCGGCCTCGATGTAGATGCACTGCACCGGGCAGGCGGCGGCGCAGAGGAAACAGGCAACGCATTTTTCCAAGCCGCTCTCGTCGCGCTGCAGGACGTGGACGCCCCGGAACCGCTCCTGGAATTTGGCCGGCGCGGCCGGGTAATCCTCGGTGATGGTGGGCGCCATCATCTCCTTGAACGTAACAGTGAGGCCTTTGGCAATCGCAGCCGCGTTGCCAAGTACTTCCGAGATCTTGGATGCCATTGCTTTCCAGTTTACCTGATCGCTCCGAACCGGAGCTAGCGGCGAGAACCTCAACCGGGCTTGAATACCGGCACGCGGTCCGCCTCTGAGAACAATCCGCCGCCGGCCAGGTTTTCCAGCACCGCTTTGTCGAATCCCGTGCCGGACCACGCGATCTCACCCCCGGCGCCGATGTCGAATAGCGAAGGAACGTGGGTAAGTCCATAGGCGCGGCTCACCGCGTAGCGACTGGCCACTGAGTCGATCAGTGTCGGCAGCGCAATCTTGAAATCCGAGTGAAATTCGCGGGTGCCTTCGGCATCGTCCTGCGAGATCGCCACAACCCTCCGCCCGCCGCGATCGGCCAGCCGCTGCAGGTAAGGAAAGGTGAGTTGGCAGGTGGGGCAATCAATTTTGAAGAAGGCCAGCAGCAGCGGCCCTTCCGTCAACAGATCCCGGAGTGCCCGCGGCCGTCCGTCCAGGTCGTTCAAAGTGAATTCCGGCGCCTGCATTACTAGTCCTTCTTTCGTTGCTGCAGAAACGTAAGAATGTCAAAGCGCTTGATCTCCCGCCCTGGAAAGAAGCTATTGACCGCGCTCTGCTCCTCGTCAAAAACTTCAAAGACCGTTTCCAGCTTTGTCAGCACCAGCAGTTCGATATTCCGCCGCGTCAGGTTCAACATCTTCACCGCGCCGCCGGCCTTCCGGAGAGTGGAGAAGCTCATCACCAGCGCGCCGAGCCCGGAAGAGTCGATGTATTCGACTCCGGCCAGATTCACGATCGCATTGGGCGCGCCGGATGCCGCTATGGCCTTCAACCGTTCGCGGATCTGATCGGCGCTGTCACCGGCCACTATCTGCCCTTTCGCGTCCAGGATCGTGATTCCCTCCCGGACGCGCTCTGAGATGGTGAGGTCCATAGCTCCTATTGTCGCGCTTCGGCCAGGCTGCGATGGGCGGTGGACCTGCCGGCCTCTTGCAGCTTGGGAATCTGAACAAGGAATGCCGTTCCCTTGCCCAGCTCGCTGGTGACCGTTACTTCGCCGCCATGCGCCTTTGCAATCCACGACACGAAGCTTAGGCCCAGGCCCAGACCCTTTCGCGTTTCGCCGGCGCTGACCCGGTAAAAGCGTTCGAAAATGCGCGGCAGGTGCTCCGCGGCGATTCCAATTCCGGTGTCGGAGACGGAGAGCGTAACATGGGTGTCCGTCTCCGCAAGCTGTACATGCACGGACCCGCCGGGGTTCGTGTATTTGATCGCGTTCGAAAGCAGGTTCGTCACCAGCCGTTCCAAATGCGTCCGGTCGCCGCGCACCAACCCAACGGAGGGCGCGTCGACAACAAGGCGGACGCTCGCGTCGGCAGCCACAACGGTGAACTGCTCACCCAACTCGGCGACGATTTCGGACAGAGAGACCTCGTCGTTCCTTATCCGGATCTGCCCGGTCTCGGCCTGCGACAACAACAGCAGGCCGCGGACGATACTGGACAGCCGGTCCACTTCCTGCAGCGCCGTCGCGATGGCGTCCCGGAAATCGCCCGGCGTCCGCGCTGTCATCATCGCCACCTCCAACTGCCCGCGAATAATGGTGATGGGGGTGCGCAACTCGTGCGAAGCGTCCGTTGAAAAATGGCGGATCTGATCGAAGTTCGTCTCCAGCCGGTCCATCATCGTATTGAACGCTTCGATCAGTTTTTCCAGCTCATCGTTCGCTCCGCGGCCCTGCAGGCGCAAATCTAAATTGGAGCCCGATATCCGCTGCGCCGTCTCGGCGAGTTCGTTCACTGGCCGCAACGCGCTTCCCGCAATCGCCCAGCCGGTCAATGCGGCCGCCAGCAATAGGAACGGAAGGGCCAGGAAGAAATCGCCCGTGATGGTTGCCGGCAGCGGGCTGAAATCGGTGACCCGCCGTCCGATCGCCAACAGGCAAGACTCGTTCCCAGACCGAAACGTTCCGTACCGTAGCAGAAGTACCGCTCCTGAGGGTTCCGTCTTTGTTCGCCAAACTGTTTGGCCGCTTTCGAAAATGGCCCGCAGTTCGCTGGGAGTCTCGACGCCGAAAATCCGATAGCCGTTGGCGGCCTCGAGAATACTGCCGTCCGGGCCGGCGATGAGGAGGTTTCGCCGCAGCCGGTCCACGATGAAGGAGTGGTCCGGCTTGCGCGGGTCCACGGTCCAGGTGGCCTGTCCGTTCCGGATATCCAGGAAGCCGGCCGCCGCGTCCCAATCCTCGTCTATCAACTCGCGTTGCAAACGGTCGATGGTGTGGGTCAGATCGTAATGGAACACAAGGCCCACGCCGCCCAGCAGCAGCCCGAAGACGACCACATAGCTGATCACCAGCCGGAAGCGCAAACTACGCAGCCCCTGGCGGATACGTTGCGAAAACGCCACGAGCACGCCCTCAGACTTTGTTGTCGGTTGGAATCTCGATCATGTAACCGATTCCCCGTACCGTCTGAATCAACTTTACAGGATAGCGGTCATCGATTTTGCTGCGCAGGTGGCGGATGTAGACATCGACGATATTGGTCAGCCCGTCATAGTCCATGTCCCAAACGTGCTCCACGATCATCGACCGGCTCAGTGGCTTGCCGCGATACCGCATGAGATATTCGAGGATGCTGAATTCCTTCGGCGCCAGGTCAATGGTCTCGCCGCTGCGGGTGACCTTCCGGCGCAACGCGTCCAGCACCAGGTCGCCCACCTGGAACCGCTCCGGCATGGAGGCGCCCCGGCGGAGCAATGCCTTGCAGCGTGCCAGAAATTCGGGGAAGGCGAACGGCTTCGGCATGTAGTCGTCGGCTCCGAGCTCCAATCCCTTAACGCGGTCGTCCACATCGCCGCGCGCCGAAAGAACCATCACAGCCGGTGTGGACCTGCGATTCCGGATGCGCTTCAACAAGTGCAAGCCGTCCATGTCCGGCAGGTTCAAATCCAGAATGATTAAGTCATAGTCCAGCGCATGAAGCATCTCCATGGCGGCTGCGCCGTTTGGAGCCACCGCGACTGTGTAGCCGGCCCCTTCCAATCCTCGTCCGACGAAGTCGGCGATTCGCTTCTCATCTTCAACCACTAAAACTCGTGCCGCTTCGGTCAGCGGCGTTGGAACGGGTGGCGTGCTCATGGCTGCATTCACTACAGGGAACCTCTCATTCCGGCTGCACAATCCTTCCATTATAAGGACTTGAGTATTACGGCAAAGGTGACGGACTCTCGATCCTAATTCGGTAAAATTATGTTAAGAATTCTGCGGATGTCACGTATCTCGTCGACAGAGGACGGATTCTCAATCGCTGTCCGGTCACCCTCGGGCAGTCCCAGCCAAGCCGCTCGAACCATGCGCCGCATGATTTTCCCGTTCCGCGTCTTCGGCACCGACGAAACGAAATGAAGCTCTGCCGGTCGCAGTGGTTTACCCAGTTCAGCCGCAACCGCGTCCTTGAGCTCCGCTTCGTTGACCGCACCGTTTCGAACCACGAAGGCGGCGATGGCGTTGCCAGTTCTCTCGTCTGGAACGCCGATAACAGCGGCTTCAACGACGTTCGGATGCGCCACTAAAATCGACTCGATCTCCGCGGGGCCGATCCGTTTCCCGGCGATCTTAAGCGTGTCATCGCTGCGGCCGTGGACAAACCAGTGCCCGTCGCCGTCGATCTCGGCGAAGTCGCCGTGACGCCACAGACCTGGAAACATGGACCAATAGGTTTCCAGATAACGGCCGCTGTCGTTGTGAAAACCGCGGGCCATGCCCAACCACGGCTTCCGAATGACAAGTTCGCCGACCCCGCCACGCACCGGGATACCGTGTTCGTCAACGACGTCCGCCGCGATACCCAGACACGGGGCCGAGAAGCCGCAGGGTTTATTGGGCAGCAGCGGATTGCTCAACAGGATTCCCCCGGCGACCTCAGTGCCGCCCGAGTAGTTCATGATCGGCCGGCGCCGGTCCCCAGCGGCGTCGAACAGCCAATTCCACGGCTCCGCGTTCCAGGGTTCGCCGGTGGAACCAAAACAGCGGAGGGCGGACAGGTCGTATCGGCGGACCAACTCCGTTCCATGGGGTTGCAGCGCGCGAATCAGAGTTGGAGATACACCCAGCACCTCCACGGCGTGGCGGGACGCGAACGCCCACAAACGCGCTGGATGCGGGTAATCTGGCGCACCTTCCAGAATCGTAATCGTGCCACCCAGCAGCAGCGTCCCGTAGACGAGCCAGGGCCCCATCATCCAGCCGATGTCGGTAATCCAGGCGATGCGGGTGCGCTCTCGCACGTCGAATCCGAAGGCCATGTCGGAGGCGCCCTTGATCGGAAAACTCGAGTGCGAATGGACAATCCCCTTTGGCTTGCCTGTGGTGCCGGACGAATAGATGATCAGCAGCGGGTCCTCCGCCAGCGTTGGGCAAAGCGAGCTGTCGCCCGGCATTTCGCACAAATCCGCCCAGCGAATGTCGCGGCCCGGCTGCATCGGAACCACGGCCTCCGCCAGGCGCTCCACCACGATGATATGGCGGAGATCCGGCAGCCGTTCTGCCGCGGCATCCACCACGGTCTTCGAAGGAAGTGTCTTTCCGCGCCGCGGAAATGCGTTCGCCGTGACGATGGCTACGGCGCCAACGTCGCGCATCCGCTCCTCGATCGCGCCCGGCCCGTATCCCGTGAACAGCGGCACGGCCACCGCGCCGATGCGGGCTAGGGCCATCAGCAGCGCTGCGGTCTCCGGCATCATCGGCAGGTGCACGCCGACGCGGTCGCCCTTTCCGATGCCGATGGCACGCAGCCCGCCGGCGCAGTTGAGCACCGCCACCCGTAACGCCTTGTAACTCCAGGAGCGCGTGGAACCCTCTTCGCCTTCCCAGGAAACGGCCGGTTGCTTGGCGTCCTTGCCGCGTAGACAGACCTCGGAGATGTTCAGACCGCCGCCCACCAGCCAGCGGCACCACTCGATGCCGTCACTCGTGTCCAGCAGTTGGGTATACGGCGGGTCGCATTGGACGTCGAGAAATCGCAGAAGCTCCCTGGTGTACCACTCGACGTCGTCGATCGATTTTTGATAGAGCGTCGCGAAATCCGCCACGCCGCACTGAGCCAGGAAAGCGGTCAACCGGGCATTTTTGACTGTCGCGTCGTCGGGCCGCCAAGCGATCGGAATGGTCATTGCGATTCCCAACCATTATCCTGGAGGAAGACCTACGCATGGACTCCTCGACCAACGCCCTGCTCTTCCACGAAACCGTGGAGGCGCATGGACACCTCATTGACTCCCACATCATGGAGCGGATTTTCGATACCGTCGTCGAATGCCAGGGCCGCTTTGAAGTGGAAGTGTTCCAGATCGGCCGGACCAATAGCGACGCCTCGCATTTGCGTTTGCGTGTGGAAACTCCTTCTCGCGAGCAGATGGACCAGTTACTTGGCCAACTGCTGGGATTCGGTTGCACGCCGGTGGACGGCGGCGACGCCGAGACCCGCGTTGTCGAGCGCGACTGCTGCGCTCCGGAGGATTTTTATTCGACGACGAATCACCGGACCGAAGTGCGCCACGGCGGCCGGTGGATCCACGTACAAAAGCAGCGCATGGACGCCATGGTGGTGGTGCGCGGCGGTGAAGCGTTCTGCCGCCGCCTTCGCGATTTGAAGGCCGGGGATGCGGTCGTCACCGGCATGCGCGGCATTCGGGTGATTCCGGAATCGAAAGAGCGCGACCGGCTGGGCTTTGCGTTCATGAGCAACGAGATCTCCTCCGAGCGTCAGGTGGAGACCGCCGTACGCCAGACCGCGGCGCTCATGGAAAACGTCCGCCGCGAGCGAAAAAAAATCGTGGTGGTGGCCGGTCCTGTTGTCGTCCATACGGGCGGTGTGGAACCGCTCTCGAAACTGATTCGCGGCGGATGGGTGGACTCACTGCTGGCGGGAAATGCGCTCGCCGTGCACGACATCGAGGCTTCGCTGCTGGGAACGTCCCTGGGCGTTCGCGTCTCCGACGGGCGGCTGGAAGAGCACGGCCATCGCAACCACATGCGCGCCATCAACGCCATCTGGCATGCGGGCGGCATACCGGGTGCCGTGGTCTCGGGCCGCCTGCAAACCGGTGTGATGTATGAGTGCGTGAAGGCCGGCGTGCCTTTCGTTCTCGCTGGCAGCCTGCGGGACGATGGTCCGCTGCCGGACACGCTCACCGACATGAACGCGGCGCAGGATGCGTACGCGAGGCATCTGGAGGACGCCGGTCTGGTCATCTGCCTCAGTTCCATGCTTCACTCCATCGCCACCGGTAACATGTTGCCCAGTTGGGTGCGCATCGTTTGCGTCGATATCAATCCAGCCGTGGCGACGAAAGTCAGCGACCGGGGCACCGGCCAGGCCGTCGGAGTCGTCACCGATGTCGGCCTGTTTCTCGATCATCTCTCGAGAAAGCTGGTGCAGGCATGAGAAACAAGACTTATAGCGACGAACATGCCTCGGCCGGCGTAAAAACGGAGCTGCCGGCCATCGAAACCTGGCCGAATCAGTACGGCGCCGATTATGAGATTGAAATCGTTAATCCCGAGTTCACCTCCGTGTGCCCGAAAACCGGTCTTCCCGATCACGGCACCCTTACTCTACGCTACACGCCGGACAAGCGCTGCCTGGAGTTGAAATCGTTAAAGATGTACTGGCTCGAATACCGGAATCTCGGAATCTTTCAGGAGAACATCGTCAACAAATTCCTGGCCGACGTGGTTCGGCACGCCGCCCCGGTGCGCGCCACCGTTGTGGGCGACTTCACACCGCGCGGTGGCATCGCAACCGTCATCACGGCATCCTACGAACGAAAGGCCCCAAAACGTGGACGCCGGTGAGCTGGACCGTGCGGTCCGGGAGATTCAAGAAAAAATCCGCGCCCGGCATCCCAGCGGGGAGCACGGCGGCTTCGGGATTCCTCTCGCCGATCTGATGCCGTTGGTTCACGCCCGCGACGCCGCGGAGGCGAAAGTCGCCGCCATCGGCACCGTCAACCCGCGTCCGCTAGGCCTGAAGAACGGCCTCATTCAGGCCTGGAAGCGCTTCGTCGCGCGCGCGCTCGACTGGCATGTGCGCGAACAGATCGAGTTCAACCGCGCGCAGATGAACTGCGTGCAGGCGGCCATCGAAGCGCTCAACGAACACAATCGCGCTCTGCAGCGGATCGCCGCCGCACTGGATAGCGTCCAGACCACGGTGGCGCAGCGCATCGACGCGGCGGAGACGAGAAGCGCGGACTTGGAAGCGCGCGCCCGCGAACTGGCCGACATTCGAACCCACTGGCACGAATGGCGCATCGAGTGGGAGCGGAAGCTCGCCGTCAACGAAACGCAGTTCTTGCGCAGCGTCGCCGATCTGCAAGGCGGCTTCACGCACCGCTCCTCGCTTATGGAGGCCAACTTTCGAGAAACCGCCGCATCGCAGCATCGCGACTTTGAGGTTGCGTTGCAGCGAGCCAGTCAAGAAGTCCAGGAGCGCGTCTGGAAAGACCTGGACCGCATCCGCACCGAGTACGAGCGGATCATTCACAGCGAACTCCGCACGGTCCGGCAGAAGGCCTTCGCCGCGGCTGCCGTGGCCTCCGCGCCGCCCCCGGCGCACAGCTACGATTTCCTGCGCTTCGCCGAGCGCTACCGCGGGCCGGAGACCTACGTGCGCGCCAACTTCGAAGCCTATCTCGGCTACTTCGCGGGCCGGACGCGCATCGTCGACCTTGGCTGCGGCCGCGGCGAAATGCTCGAACTTCTGCGCGAGAAGAACATCCCGGCGCTCGGCATCGACGGCGACGAGGAGTCGATTGCCATCTGCCGTTCCAAGGGGTTGAACGCGGAGCGGCACGACCTGTTTGCGTGGCTCGACACCCAGGCCGATGGCGCGTTCGACGTGTTGTTCTGCTCGCAAGTCATCGAACATCTGCCGCCGCTGGAACTGCCGCGCTTCGTGAATAGCTGCGCCGCGAAGTTGGAACGCGGCGGTGTGCTGATCTTCGAAACGCCGAATCCGGAATGCCTGGCCATCTTCGCGTCGCACTTTTATTTGGACCCCTCGCACCACAGGCCCGTGCCGCCTACGCTCGCGGCATTTCTGATGGAGGAGGCCGGCCTGGGCCGCCTGGAGGTGAAGCGCCTGGCCCCGGCCGTGGACTCCATGCCGTCGCTCGCATCGCTGCCCCAGGACTTTCGCGAAGCGTTTTTCGGCTGCCTGGACTACGCCATCGCCGGTGTGAAGCTGTAGCGCGGCGCTCGACGGAGCGCGCCTCGTGCCGCTAGCCGATCTTCACGGACCGGCCGCTCACCGCGGACTCGTGCGCGGCGATTGTCACTTCGTTCACATGCCAGATGTCGCGGAACGGCATATCGTTCGGTTTGCCGTTGAAGGCGTGCTCCAGAAACTGGATGAACACGGAGCGCTCCTCCGGCAGGTCTCGAATTACCTCCGGCTTGGCGCCCTCTCGCAGCAGCGTGACACCGGTCGAAGCCATGTATTCGATCACGCCCTTCGATCCTGCGATTCGCACGCGGTCGTCGCCATGGGTAGGCGAAGACTCCGGCCGGTAGTAGTCCATGTGCAGCGTGGCGGTGCCGCCGTTGTCCAGCCGCAGCGCCGTCGTGGTTGTGTTCTCCATCTGACCGATGCCGGCCGGCGCGGCCACTTGCGACTGGAACGAAAACGCCTCCACGTAGTCGCGGCCCGCCGTCCAGCGCATCAGGTCGAACATGTGGATGCCGATCCAGAGAATCGTGCTTCCATACGTCTCCCGTTCCCTGAACCAGCGCAACCGGTTCCCGGCCTTATAGGATTTCTGCGAAGAGATCATGCCCACCGTTCCCACGGCGCCTTCCGCCACCAGTTTCTTCATCGCCAGAAACTGCGGTTCGTAGCGGAGGGGAAGGATCAGCGCGGCGGGCTTGCCGGACTTCAGCATCGCCTGCTTCGCTTTTTCGTAGTCCGCCCGGGTGGTAGCCAACGGTTTTTCGGCGATGAACGGCAGCCCGCGCTGCGCGACCTCAATTACGCTGGCCGCCCGGCCGCCGTTGGTGGTGCATACGCCCACCACGTCCAGCGACTGTTCGTCGAGCATCCTTCGATAGTCCGTGTAGGCCTTTGCCTTGGCCGCGACGGGACGCTTGGCGAATTTTTTATGCTCCTCGGCATCGCTTTCCGACCATGCAACAAGCTCCACATCCGGCAATTCCTTCAGCGGCTCAAGGATGTCGCCGGAATGACCCAGCACGCCGGCCAGTCCCAAACGGAGTTTTCGGGGCATACGAACCGTGGCCGCGGCCAGCATCGCGCGTCGAGTGATGAGGAGCATACAGCATAGAATATAGAGGTTCCCCGTGAAGTTGCATTCGCTGTTTCTCATCTCCGTCGCCGCCCTCGCACAGCCGAAGGCCGCCGTTACAGCGTTCGAACGCGATGTCGTGCCCTTCCTGAATCGACGCTGCGTCGCCTGTCACAACGCCAAGGTGAAAAACGCGGACCTTGATCTCTCGCGTCTGCGCAGCGTCCCCGAAGCGTTTGCTGAACGCAACGTCTGGGAGAACGTTTTGGAAAAGGTCCGTGACAATGAGATGCCTCCGCCGGCCATGCCGCGCCCCGGGCAGACGGAGTTGCTCGCGCTGGCCCGCTGGATCGACGGACAGATCGCCCGCTATGACGCCGCCGCGAAGCCTGAACCGGGGCGTGTCACCGCGCGGCGGCTGAACAAGGTGGAGTACAACAACACCATTCGCGACTTGTTCGGCGTAGCGTTCCGGCCTGCCGACGATTTTCCGAACGACGACTCCGGCTACGGCTTCGACAACATCGGCGACGTACTTTCGTTGAGTCCCGTTCTCCTCGAGAAATACCTCACCGCCGCCGAACGTGTCGCCGGGCTGGCCATTCCGGCCGCTCCGGCCGGCAAGGCGACGCTCAATCGCTACCCCTCCGATCGCGCCAAGCCGGACCCGGCCCCCGGTGCCCTGACCGTCAACCACCGGTTTCCCTCCTGGGCCGAGTACGAGATTCAAGTCCGCATGATCGACCGCCGCCAGGCCGGTGCGGCCGCCCGTCTGGCGCTCCACGTGGACGGCCGCTTCGTCAAAGCAGCCGAGTTCGAACCCGGCCAGACAAACCCGAATCGCATTTTGAAGTACACGCTGGCCATTTCCGCCGGCGATCACGCGATTCGAGGCCTCTTCGTCGACGCCGCCGATAAGCCCGTCTCCTCCACCGATCCCCGCTTCGCCAAAAAGACGCAGGGCGACCTGTCGGCGCGGGATATTTTCGTCGACTACATCGAAGTTCGCGGCCCGTTCGCCGAATCCGGGCTCGGCAAGCCGGAGTCCTATCAACGCCTGATGGTCTGCACCGAGCCGTCCCCGGCCTGCCTGGAAAAGATTGTCAGCCAGACCCTGCCACGCGTTTGGCGGCGCGACGTGACCGCGCGGGAAACCGCCAAAATCGTCGCGCTCGGCGCCCGGGCGCTCAATCAGGGGGCTTCCATCGAGACGGCAGCGCAGTTCGCGCTGCAGGGCATGCTCGTCTCGCCTCACTTTCTCTTCCGCGTCGAGCGGGACGCCGCCACGCCGCAACCTCGCCGGCTTTCAAACTTCGAACTCGCCTCACGCCTCAGCTATTTTCTGTGGAGTTCCACGCCGGACGGTGAACTCCTCGACGCCGCCCGGCGCGGTGACTTGCTCAACTCCGCCACACTGCACACGCAGGTCCGCAGGATGCTCGCGGATCCCAAGTCCGTCGCGCTGGTCGACAACTTCGCCGGCCAGTGGCTGCAACTGCGCAATCTGGAATCGCACAAGCCGGACCCGGAGAAATTCCCGGCCTTCGACGAAGCGTTGCGCGACGCCATGGAGCGCGAAACCCGTCTGTACTTCGAATCCATCGTCCGGGAGGACCGGTCCGTCCTGGAGTTCCTCGATTCCGGCTACACCTACTTGAACGAACGCCTGGCCAAACACTACGGCATCGCGGGAGTTACCGGTGACGAGTTCCGGCGCGTCTCGCTGGACACGAAAGATCGCGGGGGAATCCTGTCACACGCCTCGATTCTCACCATCTCCTCTTATCCGACGCGCACGTCGCCGGTACTGCGCGGCAAGTGGATCCTGGAAAATCTCCTCGGTACGCCCCCGCCTCCTCCACCTGCCAACGTCCCGGAGTTGAACGAAGCGGAGGTCGGCAATACTGGGACCCTCCGGCAACAACTCGAGAAGCATCGCGCCAACGCCACTTGCGCCGTTTGCCACAACAAGATGGATGCGCTCGGTTTCGGCCTGGAGAACTTCGGCCCCACCGGCGAATGGCGAACGATGGAGGGCAAGTTTCCGATCGAGTCCGGCGGCGTGCTGCCCGGCAACAAGGCGTTCCAATCGCCCGGCGAAATGCGCGCTCTGTTGAAGTCCGAGCCCAAGAACTTCACACGCTGCCTGACGGAAAAAATGTTGACCTACGCGCTGGGCCGGGGTTTAGAGAAA
>Ga0194122_10002013_pt1 | contig 23212 bp, 20 predicted proteins | sample TA2MahCa10mmetaG_FD_155487 | JGI IMG/M metagenome (GOLD analysis project Ga0194122, IMG submission 155487) | Freshwater microbial communities from Lake Tanganyika, Tanzania - TA2015021 Mahale Deep Cast 10m | ecosystem: Environmental > Aquatic > Freshwater > Lake | place: Tanzania: Lake... | reverse complement strand
AAGGTTGGGCTAGCCACCGTGCGAAAATAGCTATGATCCCGCCGTGCCGACCGACACCCCCGTTCCGTCCATAGAGACCCCGCCTCCGGGCGGCTGGCGGAAGTATGTCCGCATCGCCAGCGGCGTGGGTCTGCTCATCGTCGGCATCATCGGCCTGCTGATTCCCGTCATGCCGCAATGGCCGTTCATCATACCCGGCCTCATGATTCTCGGCGACTACTACCCGCCCGCCAAACGCCTTCTCGCCTGGCTGCGCGCGAAACTCGAATCCGCGAAGGAATACGTACCCGGCAGATCCAAGAAAGACCCGCAAGCCTAGACATGCTCGAAAAGATTTCCGTCAACGGCGCGCGCCAACACAATCTGCAAAACGTCAGCGTCGAAATTCCGCGCAACACGCTGACGGTGATTACCGGGCTTTCGGGTTCGGGGAAGTCGTCGCTAGCGTTCGACACCATCTACGCGGAAGGCCAGCGCCGGTACGTCGAAACGCTCTCGCCGTACGCACGGCAGTTCCTCGATCAGATGGAGCGGCCCGAAGTCGACTCCATCGACGGCCTGAGTCCTGCCATTTCGATCGAGCAGAAGACGACGAACCGTAGTCCGCGATCCACCGTCGGCACCGTCACCGAGATCTACGACTACCTCCGTCTGCTGTACTCGTCGATCGGTGTGCCGCATTGCCCCAACTGCCAGATCCCGATCTCGCAGCAATCGACACAGCAGATCCTCGATCAAATCCTCACGCTACGGCAGGATGAGCGCGTGATGATCCTCGCGCCCGTCGTGCGCGGGCGCAAGGGCGAGTACAAGAAGGACCTCGAAAAGTATCTACGCCAGGGCTTCGTGCGCGCGCGCATCGATGGCGAACTACGGTCGCTTGACGAAGACATTCCGCTCGACAAGCGCCGCAATCACACGATCGAGGTTGTCGTCGATCGCTTGCTCGTCAAGCCCGGCATCGAAAAGCGCCTGGAAGCCAGTATCGACACCGCGATGAAACTCGCCGCAGGCCTGGTGCTCGTCGCGGTCGTTAACGGCGAGGAGCGGCTTTTTTCGAAACATCTCGCGTGCCCGGAGTGCGGCTCTTCGGTGCCACAGCCCGAACCCCGCAGCTTCAGCTTCAACTCGCCATTCGGAGCGTGCGAGGCGTGCCACGGTCTCGGCAGCAATTGGTCGTTCGATCCCGACAAATTCATCGTCGATCCATCAAAGCCGCTCTTCGACGGCGGCCTTGGCCCGGGCGGATCATCGAGCGTCATGTCGGCGCGCGTCGAAGAGGCGGCGAAGCGTTTCAAAATCAAAATCGACAAGCCGTTCGAATCGTTGCCGAAGCCGCAGCAGAAGATCCTTCTCGAAGGCGAAGGGACGTTTCCGGGCATCGTCAAAATCCTCGACACGATGTATCGCGACGGCCCCACCGGCGCGGCCGATTACTTCATGGGCTACATGTCCCCGACGACATGCCCAAGCTGCGACGGCCTTCGCTTGAAAAACACTTCGCTCGCTGTACGCGTAAAGAATGTTTCGATCGCCGAGTTCACCAAACTCTCTCTCACGCGCGCGCTGGAATCGGCGAAGTCTTGGACATTCACCGAGCGCGAGGAGACCATCGCCGGCCGCATCCGCGAGGAGATCGAACACCGCCTCGAGTTCCTGCTCGCCGTCGGACTCGACTACTTGAGCCTTCATCGTTCGGCCGCCACACTCTCCGGCGGCGAAGCGCAGCGCATCCGCCTCGCCACGCAAATTGGTTCGAAGCTGCGCGGTGTTTTGTACGTGCTCGATGAGCCGTCGATCGGCCTGCACCCGCGCGACAACGATCGCTTACTCGACACGCTTTGCAAGCTGCGCGACCTTGGCAACACCGTGCTCGTCGTTGAACACGACGAAGACACGATCCAGCGCGCCGACTACGTCATCGATCTCGGCCCCGGCGCCGGACGCCTCGGCGGACACCTCGTCGCCGCTGGTCTGCCCAAGCAAATCACGAAGGCGAAAGACTCGCTCACCGGCCAATATCTATCGGGCAAACGCCGCATCGAAGTGCCCGCCGCGCGACGGCCCGGTTCGGGCAAGCATTTGGTGGTGGAAGGTGCGACAGAACACAACTTGCGCGACATCGACGTCGCGTTTCCGCTCGGCACGTTAACCGTCGTCACGGGCGTCAGCGGCAGCGGTAAATCGACGCTGATCAACGATATCCTTTACCGGTCGCTGGCCGGATCGCTTTACGGCGCACGCGCCGAAGCCGGCGCGCACCGCCGCATCAAGGGCATCGACCTCATCGACAAAGTCATCGAGATCGATCAATCGCCGATCGGGCGAACGCCGCGCTCGAACCCCGCGACCTACACCGGAACGTTTTCACCCGTGCGTGATTTATTCGCGATGCTGCCCGAAGCGCGCGAGCGCGGCTACAAAGCCGGCCGCTTCAGCTTTAACGTCAAGGGCGGCCGTTGCGAAGCGTGCCAGGGCGACGGCCTCAAACGCATAGAGATGAATTTCCTGCCCGATGTTTATGTGACCTGCGACGTCTGCCGCGGCCGCCGCTACAACGTCGAAACGCTTGCCGTGAAATACAAGGGACATTCGATCGCCGACGTGCTCGAAGCGACCGTCGAGCAGGCGCTCGCGATTCTCGAGAACGTGCCGCAGTTGCAGCAGAAGCTGCAAACGCTGGTCGACGTGGGCCTCGGCTACATCCATCTCGGACAATCCTCGACGACGCTCTCCGGAGGCGAGGCGCAGCGTATTAAGCTGGCCAAGGAGCTCTCGCGGCGGCAGACCGGGAAGACGCTGTACATTCTCGACGAACCGACGACGGGGCTACATTTCGAAGACGTGAAGCGCCTGCTCGACGTGATCAAAAAACTGGTCGACCTGGGCAACACCGTGATCGTGATCGAACATCATCTCGACGTCATCAAATCGGCCGACTGGATCATCGATCTTGGGCCGGAGGGTGGCGAAAAAGGCGGATCGATCGTGGCCGCCGGAACGCCCGAACAAGTTGCGAAAGTGCGCAAGAGCCACACCGGGCAAGCGCTGGCAAAATACCTATGAGCATCTACAACATCAAGCCGATGGACTTCGCCAACCTGCGAACTGTCTCGCTGCATGGCCGTGGCGGCAAGGTCACACCCGATCTGTTCGCAAAGCCTCTTTCGAACGACGCGTCGATGAACGCCTTCATCGACAGCCTGCCGAAAATCCTCGCGGCCGATACGCTGCGCGCCGTGGCCGAAAAACTCCACGCCGCAAAAACAAAGCGGCGAGCGATTCTCTGGGGCATCGGCGGGCACGTCATCAAGGTCGGCCTCGCACCGATGCTGCTCGATCTCGCCGACCGCGGCTATCTCACCGGCCTTTCGATGAACGGCTCGGCGTCGATTCACGACTACGAAATCGCGGTCGCCGGGCACTCGAGCGAGGACGTCGAAGCCGTGTTGCCCGACGGCAGTTTCGGCTCGGCCGAAGAAACGGGCCGCGACTTGAACGAGGCCATCCGCGGATCGATCGCCGCCGACACCGGCATGGGCGAGGCCGTCTGCGCGCGCATCACCGAAAAGGCTGATCCGCGCTTCGCGCCCGCGAGTCTGCTCTGCGGCGCGTATGCGCGAAAAATCCCGGTAACGGTGCACGTGGCCATCGGCACCGACACACCGCACACCCACCCCGCCGTCGACGGCGCATCGATCGGCGCGGCTTCGCATCGCGATTTTCGTCTGCTCTGTGAAATGGTGCGCGGCCTCGACGACGGCGGTGTTTACGTCAACGTCGGCTCCGCGGTCGTGATGCCAGAAGTGTTCTTGAAAGCGGTGTCGGTAGTTCGCAACCTCGGCCACTCGCTGCGTAGTTTCACGACGGTCAACTTCGATTTCATTCAGCACTACCGGCCCAGCGTTAACGTCGTCAAGCGCCCGCACGCCAACGCGGGCGGGCAAGGCTACGCGCTGACGGGGCATCATGAGATTATGATTCCGTTGCTCGCCGCAATGCTTGTCGCCAAGGACGGCCAGTGAACACCACCTGGGGCTGGCGAGAAGCGGCCATTTCGGTCGGCATCATGGGCCCGAGTCTGTTTATCGGCACGATGGGCGCGATCGTGGTTGGTTATGTGATTACCGGCGGAAAGCCGGATCCAAAGCACTTCGTGGTGCCAAGCCAGATCATCTCCTACACCTGCTGGCTGATCGGCGTGTGGCTGTTGTTCCGAACGAAGGGCATGTCGGCGTGGCGCGAAATGCAAATGCAGTGGCCGTCGTCGGGAACGCTTGGCTATCTCGCGCTTGGCCCTGCCATTATGCTCGCGGTCGGCCTGTTGGCGCCGCTGCTGCGCGCCAAGGACATCGACGTCAACCTCCTGCGGCAGATGCTCTCGGATCCCGTCGCGCGGCCGATGCTCATCGCCTTCGGCATTACGATCGGCCCGCTGGTCGAAGAGATGCTGTTCCGAGGAATTCTCCTGCCTGTCGCGATGCGCGGCCTCGGCGTCGCGGGCGCGCTGGCATTGACCTCTGTGCCGTTCGCGCTGATCCACGGACCCCAATACTCCTGGAGCTGGCAGCACATTCTTCTATTGGTATTCGTCAGCGTGGCGTTCGGCATGATCCGGCTGCGCTCCGGTTCGACGATGGCCTCGACACTCACTCACGCCGCGTACAATCTCATGATGTTCGCCGCCTACTTCATTACGACAAAGGACACGCAACTCTAACCATGGTGGAAACCATTGAGTGGACTCCGCAAGGAGTCGTTATGATCGACCAGACGCGCCTGCCGCGCGAAACGAAATTCGTGACGTGCACCGATTATTTGCAGGTTGCCGATGCCATCAAGGGGATGATCATCCGCGGCGCGCCCGCCATCGGCGTAGCCGCGGCGATGGGCGTTGCGATCGGGGTGCAGAAGTCGCCCAATCCCGATGCCGATTTCGAAACGATCTGCGCCACGCTCGCCGCGACGCGGCCGACAGCGGTGAACCTGTTCTGGGGCATCGAACGCATGAAGCGCCTGTGGGCGTCGCTCGCCGGCAAGCCGGCCGCCGAGAAGATCGCGGCCATGATCGCCGAAGCCATCGTCGTGAAGGACGAAGATGTCGCTATCTGCAAACAGATTGGCGCGAACGGCGCCGCGCTGGTGCCGGATGGAAAGACCGTGCTCACGCACTGCAACGCCGGCGCGCTGGCGACGGCGGGCTACGGCACCGCGCTCGGCGTCATCCGCGCGGCGGTGGAAAGCGGCAAGTCGATCGACGTCTTCGCGGACGAAACCCGCCCGTGGCTGCAAGGCGCGCGCCTGACCGCGTGGGAACTGCAGCAGGACAACATTCCGACGACCCTCATCACCGACAATATGGCCGGGCACTTCCTGCGCTCGGGCCGCATCGGCTGCGTTGTCGTCGGCGCCGACCGCATCGCCGCCAACGGCGATGTCGCCAACAAAATCGGAACGTACTCGGTCGCCGTGCTGGCCAAGGAAAACGGCGTGCCGTTCTACGTCGCCGCGCCGATCTCGACGCTCGATCTCACGCTCGCGGGCGGCGAGCAGATCCCGATCGAAGAACGCGCCGCCTCGGAGGTCACCGGCGTCCATGGTGTGCCGATCGCGCCCGACGGAATCGCCGTCAAGAACCCCGCCTTCGACGTAACCCCGAACCGTTATGTCACCGCCATTATCACGGAGCGGGGCGTCGCTCGCGCGCCGTTCACCGAAAGCCTCGCGCAACTGGCCAAATAAGGAGTCCGCATGATTCGTCCGATCTTCTTCGCGCTCGCGATCGCTGTTTGCATCACCGCGCAGACGCCCCCACGCCCGATCCCGCCAAACGGCCGCTGCGCACGCCCCCGCCCACTCGCGACCCCTTCACGCCCGGCTACGTCAAGAAGACCGAACTGCCGGACGGCGCCGTCGCGCCCATCAATAAGAACGGCAACTTCCTGCTCGGCCCGACGCACAACCCCGCGCCGGAATCTATCGCGAAAGACGACGTGCCCAAGGGCGAAATCATCGAGTTCACGATGGAATCGACCGACAGTAAGTTCTACCCCGGTATCGCGCGCGAACCCGGCACCTTTGGCCAGCCCGATCCGAACAACCCCGGCCGTCTGCTGGTCAAGAGCGGCCCCAAGCCGTACACGCGGAAAGTCGCCGTCTACGTGCCCAAGCAGTATAAGCCCGGCACGGTGGCGCCGTTCATCGTCGGCGCCGACGGCCCGGACCGAATGCTCTTCACCGTGCTTGATAATCTCATCGCACAGAAGCGCGTACCCGCGCAGATCGCAATTTCGATCGGCAACGGCAGCGGCGACGCGCAAGGCAGCCAACGCGGCCTCGAGTACGACACGATGTCCGGCAAATACGCCGAGTTCGTCGAAGCCGAAGTGCTTCCGCTCGTCGAAGCCAAAGCCAAGGTGAAGTTGACCAAAGACCCTAACGCGCGCGCCACGATGGGCGGCAGTTCCGGCGGTTCGGCCGCGATGATCATGGCCTGGTACCACCCCGAGTTGTACCGCCGCGTGCTGACGTATTCCGGCACGTACGTCTATCAGCAATGGCCGTACGACGAGAAGACTCCGCACGGTGCCTGGGACTTCCACGAAACCCTGATTCCCAACACGCCCCGCAAGCCGCTCCGCATCTGGCTCGAAATCAGCGACCGCGACAACCTCATCACCCGCGACGCCTATCACGACTGGGTTCTAGCGAATGAGCGCATGGCCAAAGTGCTCGCCGAAAAGGGCTACACGTATCAATACAACTTCGTGCGCAATGCGGGTCACACCGATCGCGCCGTGAAGGCGCAGACGCTCCCACAGGCCCTCGAGTGGTTGTGGCACGGCTACAAAGCTAAGACGAAGTAGAGTCGAGGCGCGGATTCTCGCGCAACGTCAGGGTGTTCAGTTCTCTCAGCTTGCTCAAACTCTTCGGCAGTTGATGGAACGACGGATTCTCGCTGACGTTCAGATACTTGAGCTTCGACAACTCGCCGATCGATTCCGGAAGACTTTCGAAATCGGATTCCGCCAGTACCAACGTCTCTAAACCGCTCAACCGGCCGATCCCTTCCGGAACAACGCCGAACCGGCCACCGTGCAGGATCAACGACTTCAGTTGCGTGAGGGTAAACAACCCCTCCGGCCACTCAATCAGCTTGCCGGGGCTCGCCCAGATCGACAGCGTCTCAATGTTTCGGCAAGCCTCGATCCCATCCGGAATCCGACTCAAGACGAGATCCAGAGTCTTCACATGTGGCATCCGGCCAACGACGCCGAACACCTGCGCGTAGTCCCGCTCCTCCTTGCCGCCAAGCATCAACGAAGTAATCGCCGTCATCCCCGCCATCTCTTCCGGCAGCCGCGTGAACCGGCAATTTGAAAGATCGAGATCCGTCAGCTTGGACAACTTGTAAAACCGCGAAGGCATCTGGCAGCTTGGTACGCGAACCCGCAAATCACTCAAGTTTTCCAGATCCGCCAGCGCTTCCGGCAGCACGACATCGGAATCGCCCAGAATCAGCAGCGACCGCAGGTTCCGCATCCGCCCCATGCTTTCCGGCAGAACTTTCGGAGTAGTGAAGCCATCCAACGTTAACGACTCCAGCTCGCTCAACGCGCCAAGGCTCTCGGGAATCGGCTGATCGGTCGTGAAGGTCAACTCCTTCACGGGCAGCTTGTTCAGCACCTCGCAAACCGCGTCAAAGTCGAGCTTCGGATTACCGGCCAACTTCGCCGTCTCAAGCGACGTCATGTCCCGAACGTAATCGGGCAGCGCTTTCAATTTCTTTCGCTCCAGATTTAAGTACTTGATCGCGGCATAGTCTTTTGCCGGCAAGGCCTTCTTCTTCAAAGCCGGGCCTGCCTCGACAACGATCTGGTCCCCTAGTATCGCGACCAGCCGTTCCGTGACTTCTTTCAGCAACGCATCGTCGCAATCGAGATCGATATCGAACGACTTCGCGCCCAACTGCTTCGCCGCAGCAGCCCGCAACTGGATATGCAACGCACGTCCGGTCAGTCGCGCCCTTTGTACGGCATCGCTACAGGCGTTCGACGGGTCGTTCCATTCCAAGTAACTCCCGCCCTCGCCGCGGACGCCGGAAATAGTGAGCACGAGTTCTTTCTCTTCGTTACCAAGAAAGACCGTCTCGAGGTCGTCACTCCAATACTCAACGTCGGTGGCGCGAAATTTCATCGGTGGCGGATGTCCCACTACATAGGCGGATTCCGCTGCACGATCTCTTCACTCAACGCGTTGCTCGAATAGATCGGCCACTACCGAGCGGAACGTGGGCCTCGGCGCTTCGTCTTCAATATTTTCCAGGTAGAGTTGAATTTTCGCGCGCGATCCTGCGACGACGCTCCGGTCAAAGAGCGCATCGGCGTGCCTAATCCTTAATGAGCTACTTCGGCGGATGCCCTAACAACTCTAGTTCCACTTCAACAACGCCGTAGTCGGCCTTGTCAGCGGGTTGTCGAAGTGATTCGACGACACCCGGAAGGCACACCCCAACCGTCCCGTTTGATGCGGCGCGTAATCGCAACGGAACATCCATGCCGCGCCATGCTGCTGCGACGCATCCAGTGAGACGATTTCGGTGTCGCGCAAAATCCCCTCGGCATCCACGCGTCCGACAACCGCCTCCACCCGCACATCGCCAGGCTCCAAGCCGGCGAGATCGACAAGTGCGTGCAGCGGCATCGAATGGCCCGACAACACCGCGCCGGCCGGCGCGCCACCCGCTTCCAGGATCCGCACATGCCCCCACACCGACCGGACGCGCTGGTCCCACGCCGCGTGCTGCTTCGCCCGCGCGAAGTTGTCATCGCGCGTCTCAATCCGCAACTCGTGCGCTGGATTGTAGAGTAATCGGCTGTAGTCGTCGAGCATTCGGCGCGCATCATACTGCGGCGTCAATGCCTTGATCGACTGCTTCATCCGCCGCACCCATTCATGCGGAACATCGTCCTCGCGCGACGAGTAATACAACGGAATAATTTCGCTTTCCAGCAGCGACAGCAGCGACGACGCGTGCAATTCGTCCTGATCTTCACTGTAGTGATCGCGGTCGCCGATCGCCCAACCGCCTGACACGTCGTCGGACTCATCGAACCAGCCGTCCAGAATCGAAAGATTCAGCACGCCGTTGATTCCCGCCTTCATGCCCGAAGTTCCGCACGCCTCTTCACCACGCCGGGGATTGTTCAGCCACACATCGACGCCGTGCACCAATTCGCGCGCCACCGCGATCGAATAGTCTTCGATGAAGATCAGCCGGTTTGCAATTTCCGGATCGCGCGAAAGTTGAAAAATTTCGCGAATCAGCGTTTTGCCCGGAACGTCGCGAGGATGCGCTTTGCCGGCAATCAGAATCTGCACCGGCATCCGGCTATTCGTCAGCATCCGCTTCAACCGCGGCAAATCGCGCAGCATCAGCGTGGCGCGTTTATAGGTCGCGAACCGCCGCGCAAACCCGATCGTCAACACGTCCGGATCGAGCGCCTCCGACAACCGCCGCATCTCGGCCGACGACGCCTTCCGGTGCTGCGCGCCTTGCAACACGCGATTCCTTACGAACCCGATCAACTGGCGCTTGCGCTTCTTGTGCGCCTCCCACAATTCGTGATCCGGCACGTCGTCCAGATGTTTCCATGTCTCCGGATCGGTCGCCTTCTCGCGCCAGTCCGGCTGCAGGTAGCTGTCATAGACCTGCACCAGATCCCCATGCAGCCACGACCGCAGATGAACGCCGTTGGTGACGTAGGTAATCGGCACTTCATTCGACGGCAGATTCGGCCAAAGATCGGCCCACATCTCGCGCGAGACTTCGCCGTGCAACCGGCTTACGCCGTTGCGCCAGCAACTGGTCTTGATCGCCAGAATCGCCATCGAGAACGCTTCGCCCGGATCGGACGGATTACGCCGGCCCAATGACAACAACTGATCGATCGAAAAACCCGTGCGTCTGCAATAGTCGTGGAAGTAGTGGTGCATCAGCCCGGCGTCGAACAGATCGATGCCCGCCGGCACCGGCGTGTGCGTCGTGAAAACGTTATTCGACCGGCACGTTTCCAGGGCTTCGTCGAACGACAGCCCGTGACTCGCCATCAATATCCGAATCCGCTCCAGCGCGAGAAACGCCGAATGTCCCTCGTTCATGTGGTAAACGGTCGGGTTGTAACCCATCTCGCGCAGCACGCGCAGTCCGCCGATTCCGAGCACGATCTCTTGCCGGATGCGCATGTTCGAATCACCGCCGTAAAGCTGATCGGTAATGTTCTTCGCTTCGGCGCTCTCGTTCTGCGGAATGTTGGTATCGAGCAGATACAGCTTCACGCGGCCGACCTGAATCAGCCACACTTTCGCGAACACATCACCGCCCGGCATCGGACATTCGACGATCAACTCGCGCCCGTCGCCCGTTTTCACCGGCTGCATCGGCAGCGTGTAGAAGTCGTTATCGGGAGAGCGCTCAATCTGCCATCCATCCGGATTCAACGACTGCCGGAAATAGCCTTTCTGATAAAGCAGGCCCACGCCGATCAGCGGCAGCGCCAGGTCCGACGCGCCTTTCATGTGGTCGCCCGAGAGCACGCCGAGGCCGCCCGAATAAACCGGGAGACACTCCGCCAATCCGTACTCCATCGAAAAGTACGCAATCAACTTCTGGTCGGTCGACGCCGCCGTGGCCATGTAGGCGTCAAACTTCTCGCAGCTTCGGCGATACATGGTCACGAAGCGCGGATCGTTCGCCGCCTTTTCAAGCGTGGCCTGCGACACCTGCCCCAACATGCTCACCGGGTTGTGAAACGAAGCCCGCCACTCCACCGGGTCGAGCCGGCGGAACATACTGCGGATCTCACGATCCCAAACCCAAAGCAGGTTGTGGGCAAGTTCGGAAAGACGGCTTAAAGCAGCGGGGAGTGCTGGTTGGACGAGGAATTCTCGTTGCGGACGAATCTGAAACGGCATTGTACGGAAGAGATCCTTAGGGTAACATCCGAAGGGTTTCGGGCGCTGTTAGACTGAAGTACTGGCAGGCCTATTTGAACCGCAAACAGCTCGGAGTACTCGCATTTGCAGCAGCGGCGGCGTGGGCGGGGCCGGGACGGATCGTATCGACGACGCCGTCGATTACGGAGATCCTGTTCGCCCTCGGAGCGGGCGACCGCGTGGTCGGCGTCACTTCATTTTGCCATTTTCCGCCGGAAACCGCGCGTATCGCCAAGATCGGTTCCTACACGCAGCTGAACTTGGAAGCCATCGTAGCCGCGCGGCCGGATCTGGTGTTCGTCGAGAAGAGCCCTCTCGGCTTCACCGAACGCCTGCGCGCCATGGGCTTGCGCGTCGAAGAGGTGAACGCGCAAAGCGCCCACGCACTACCTGAAGCGATTCGCGCCATCGCGCGCGCGATCGGCGTCTCCGGCGAACCACTTATCGCGAAAATTCAGACAGGCCTGGATGGCGTGCGCCGCTCCGTCCGCGGACGCAAGCGCGTCATGTTCGTCGTTGGCCGCAGCCCCGGTTCGCTCGACGGCTTAATGGTCGCCGGCCCCCAGTCCTACCTCGACGAAATTCTCTCCATCGCGGGCGGCGAAAATGTCTTCGCCTCGGCGAAGTCGTCCTACCCCCGCGTCTCGCTCGAAGAGGTTTTCGCGCGCAAGCCGGAGGTGATCATCGACATGGGGGAGATGGCTGACACGGTCGGCGTCACCGAAGACCGCAAGCGCGCCGTCGTTGCACTCTGGCAGAAATACCCCGTCGTCAAAGCGCGCGTCTTCGCCGTCGCCGAAGACTACCTCGTCGTTCCCGGCCCGCGCGTTGTCGATGCCGCCAAGGCCTTCGCCCGGATGCTGCATGATTGATCTGCGCGGCGTGCGATGCGGCTACGGCGCGCGGGAAGTGCTGCGCGGTTTGGACTGCCGTTTCGCCGCGGGCGAATTCGTCTCGATCGCCGGCCCAAACGGTGCGGGCAAGTCGACGCTCCTCTCTTTGATCGCCGGCCTCCGCGACGGCTTCACCGGCGAGTGCCTGGTCGCCGAAAAGCCGCTCGCCTCCTGGTCCCGCCGTGAGTTCGCTCGCATCGTCTCCTTCGTCCCCCAGTCGGTGCGCATTGAATTCCCCTTCACCGCCCGCCAGGTCGTCCTCATGGGCCGCGCGCCGCATACAGGCTGGGCCGGCGAATCGCCCGACGATGCAACGCATGCCGACGACGCCATGCAGCGAACCGACTCGCTCGAATTCGCCCGGCGCGATTTTCGCTCCCTCAGCGGTGGTGAGAAACAGCGCGTTCTTCTTGCCGCCGCGGTCGCACAAGCCGGAAGAATCTTGGTCCTCGACGAACCCGCGACGTTCCTCGACATCGAGCACCAACGCCTTATCTACCGCCTGCTCCGCGACCTCGCGGCATCGGGCGTACTCGTCCTGGCCGCCACCCACGATCTCAATCTCGCCGCTGCCTACTCCTCGCGCGTGCTGCTGCTCAAAGAGGGCGTCATCGCGGGCGACGGCGCGCCAGCCACCGTCTTCTCCGCGCAACTCTTGCAAGACGTCTTCCACGTGCCCGCCGTGATCGAACAACGCGACGGCCGAACCTGGGTGCGCCATGTGGATTAGAATCGCCATCAGCTTCATCGCCATGCTCGCCGCCATCGCCCTGGCCCCGCTCATCGGCTCCTCGGCGCTTTCGATCGGCGATGTGCTCAACAAAGATCCAGTCGCCACCTCGATCTTCTGGGAAGTCCGAGCGCCCCGCGTGTTGCTCTCCGCCATCGCCGGCGGCGGCCTCGCCGTAGCCGGCCTGCTCTTTCAAGCTCTCCTGCGCGACGCCCTTGCAACGCCCTACACGCTCGGCATCTCAAGCGGATCGTCGCTCGGCGCCGTTATGGCTATCTGTTTCGGCTGGGGCGCCGTGTGGCCCTTCGCGCTTGCCGGCGGGATCGCGGCGCTCTTCGTTGTACTCGGCATCGCGCAAAAGGCGCGGCGCATGTCGTCGTTTACGCTGCTACTCGCCGGCGTCACCGTCAACAGCATGGCGATGGCGTTCATCCTCTTCCTGCAATCGGCGACCACCATGGGGCAATCGCTCACCGTCGTGCGCTGGCTGATGGGCTCGATCGAAGTCGTCGATGCCCGCGCGCTCGCGCTGCTCGCCGCCGTTGTCATCCCGCTGACGGCGCTTCTGTTGTGGCGCGCCGCCGACTGGAACCTCCTCGCCGTCGGCGAAGACTGGGCCGCCGCGCGCGGCGTCTCCGTCGAGCGGACGCAGTTAATCGGCTACCTTGCCGGCAGCGTACTGACCGCGTCCATCACCACGCTGACCGGGCCGATCGGCTTCGTCGGCCTGATCGTCCCACACGCGCTACGCCTCTGGCTCGGCGCCGATCATCGTGTTCTGCTGCCGTGTTCGTTATTCGGCGGCGCGGCGTTCCTGGTCGCCTGCGACGCCATCGCACGCGTAATGATGGCCCCGGCCGACGTTCCCGTCGGCGTCGTTACCGCGCTCGCCGGCGGACCATTCTTCATCTGGCTTCTGCGCAGCCGCCAGCCGTAAGGCAACGCCGCTTGCAGGTCGATCAATTTCCAATGGCGCCCGCCGCTCCACCAACACCGTGGCTTCGACAACGACCATACAGGTTACAATAGCGTTTTGGTCTACAAGCTCGTCTGGGAAAACTTAAAGCACCGGCCCGTGCGGACATTGCTGAGCGCTCTCGCGATCGGGCTGGGCGTAACGATGATGTTGACGCTCGTCGGCGTCGGCGAAGGTATGGCGCGCGATCAACAACTCCGCACGCGCGGCGTCGGCGCGGACATCATTATCCGCCCCGCCGGATCCAGCGTCATGAGCGTCACTGCGCCAAGCATCAACGAAAAATTGGTCACCTGGGTCGCCGAGCAAAAACACGTCACGCTCGCCACCGGCGTCGCAGTCCAGGGACTCGGTGGCTTCAACACCGTTCACGGCGTCGACTACCGTTCCCTCAACCAGATGACCGGCGGCTTTACCTACGTCGAAGGCGGCGCGTTCGCCGAGGACCGCCAGGAAGTGATCATCGACGACTACTACGCACAGGAAAAGAAACTCCGCGTCGGCTCGACGGTCAAGATCCTCAACAAAGACTGGCATGTTTCCGGTGTGTTCCGCAGCGGCAAGCTCACCCGCATGATGCTGCCGTTGAAAATCCTCCAGGACCTCACCGCCAACAACGGCAAAGTGTCGATCATCTACGTCAAGCTCGACGACCCTTCGCACACCGAAGCCGTCATCGCCGAACTGAAGAAGACCCTTCCCGACTATCCGATCTACTCCATGGCCGATCTCGTCTCGCAATTCGCCGTGAATAACGTTCCCGAACTCCGCATGTTTATTCGCCTTGTTGCCGGCCTCTCCGTAATGTTCGGATTCCTCATCGTGTTCCTGTCGATGTACATGGCGATCCTCGAACGTACACGGGAAATCGGCATCCTCAAGGCGCTCGGCGCCGGCTCCGGCTACATCCTGGGAATACTCGTCCGCGAGACATTGTTCCTGGCGATACTCGGCAGCCTTGTGGGAATCTCCATGAGCTACGGAACGCGCTGGCTGATTTCCGTCTTCATTCCCGCATCGTTTCCGCAGGCCATCGTGTACGCCTGGTGGCCGATCGCAACCGGCGTCACCATCGGCGGTGCGCTGCTCGGCGTGCTTTATCCCGCCATGAAAGCCGCCCGCCAGGACGCACTGGAGTCTCTGTCTTATGACTGATGCCATCATCGAAATCACCGGGCTGAAGAAGACCTTCCGTTCCGGCGACGTCGATGTCCACGCACTCCGGGGCGTCGATCTCACCGTAAAGCGCGGCGAATTTCTCGCCGTCATCGGCCCGTCCGGTTCGGGCAAGTCGACGTTGTTCCACATCCTCGGCGGCCTGACGCCCTCCACCGATGGCCGCATCGTCATCGACGGCAAGGACATGTCGCACCTCAGCGACAGCGAACGAACCGCGCTCCGCAGGCACGTCGTCGGCTTCGTGTTTCAGAAGTACAACCTGTTGCCCACGCTCACCGTCGGCGGCAATATCGAAATTGCGCGCGATATCGCCCACCGCACCGGCCCCTTCGAAGAGCAGTTCCTCGAAGTGCTGCGCCTCCTGGGTCTCGACAAAAAGCTCGACCGTAAGCCGCGCCAACTCAGCGGCGGCGAGCAACAGCGCGTCGCCATCGCCCGCGCCATCGTCAATCACCCCGCAATCCTCCTCGCCGACGAGCCCACCGGCAACCTCGATACGGAAAATTCGAATGCCGTGCTCGATGTCCTTCGCGGCCTGAACAAGAAGATCGGCCAGACGATCCTCATGATCACCCACAATCCAGAAGCCGCCGCCTTCGCCGACCGTATCGTGAAAATGCGCGACGGGCATCTGGAGTAACGGCTCGCGAACCTGCCGCGATCCCTTCACCGACCGCGAACGCGTCGAAGTTTGTTTCGACAGATCCCCCAAGTCGCCTTTGGATCTAGGCCTTGCTCCATTTCAACACCTGCAACACAAACGCGTCCCGCCGCGCCTTCGCTTCCGCCGGATCCTTCACCGACCAATCGTAAAACCCGCGTCCTGCCTTGACCCCGGTGAAACCCTTCGCAATCAACTCCCGATGCGCCAGCGCCTCGGTCCCGTTGTAAACGTCCGACGCTACGTACTCCAAAATTCCCGCGCACATCTCCAGCCCGACGATATCCTGGTGCTCCAGCACGCCATACGCCGGCAGCCGTATCCCGAAGCCCATCCGCGCCGCAAGGTCGACCGCCTCGGCATCGGCAATCCCTTCGCGCACAATGTTGGCAGCCTCGCGCACCATCGCCATCTGCATGCGATTCCCGAGTTGCCCCGGTGTGTCCTTCTTCACAAGCACGGGAACCTTCCCGCACCGCGCCAACAACGCGTGCACCGACTGCGCCAGCGCCAAGTCCGTATACGGGCTCATCACGATCTCGACCAACGGCACCAGATGCGGCGGATTCCAAAAGTGCGTCGTCATGATCCGGTCGCGCCTCTGGCACAACGACCCGATCGCCGTGATGCTCATCCCCGAAGTGTTCGACGCCAGCACCGCGTGCGCCGGCGCGGCCGACTCCATCCGGACGAACAACTGTTGCTTGAACTCCATGTTCTCCGGCGCCGACTCAATCACGAAATCGGCGTCGCGCAACGAACTATCAAAGTCGCAAGATGCCGACAAGGCCGCCGCCTCGCCCGCCAGCCCCTCGCCGCGCAACAACTCCAGCACGCGATGCGCCTCAGCCAATCCTCGCGCCGCCGACTCTTCGGTCCGTCCCACAATCACCGCGTCGACGCCCCCGCAAGCAAGCGTCATCGCAATTCCCGGGCCCATCATGCCCGCGCCAATCACCGCCGCCTTTTGGAATGACATTACTTCAGCAACTCGATTGTCAGCGTGCGATACGGCTTCGTGCCCAGGTTCTTCAACACCGGCGCGTCTTCGCCCTTGTCATGCCAAATCACATCGCCGCTCTTACGTTCGCGCACCGTGCGTTCCTTGGTCGCCGAATCGATGCGCTCGTATTTCGAATCGTCGAGAAAAACGATCACCTGATCGGTCGGCCGGATATAGCGCTCGCGCGGCACGCCGGGTTCATAGAGAACCTCCTTCACGCGCACCTTGGCGTTCTCCAGCTTCACTTTCTGGGGCGGCGCCCAACCCATGACGCTCAAGCCGCCGATCGTCACCGCGCAAGCGGTCAGAGCAACTAACAAGTACCTCATACAGCAAGCCTCCTTCCAGGCGCATACTTCTCTTTCACCAGGAACACGTACGCCAGCGCGCCCGAAAGCAGGAACATCACGATGGCCTGCATCGCCGCATTGTACGATCCCGTGATCTGCAACAACCAACCCGTCAACAGCGGCGCCACGATGCCGCTCAAATTCGACGCCATGTTCTGCACGCCGGCGATCCTGCCCGCCGCCGCGCCCGGCATCAGCGTCTGCGTCAGCGCCCAATAATTCGCTGTCGCCAAACCGAGCCCGCTCAACGACACAATCGCGAATACTATCGCCGTCGTGTGCGAATCGCTCATCGCGCCGATGATCTCGGTCGACGCCACCAACAGGCCCGCGACCGTAAAGGCCTTCCGCGTCCGCACCGCATTCGCGCCGCGCACGATCATCCAGTCCGCCAGCGCGCCGGCCAATATCGCCACCGTCGCCATGCCGCCGAAACTGAAGCCGGTAATGAGACCCATATCGGTCTTCGACATCCCGCGCCGCTCCACCAGGTACGCCGGCAACCAGGTGAGTGAGAAGAACACAAAATAGTTGTAGCAGAAGGTGCCCCAGAAGACGCCGTAAATCACCGGCGTTTTCAGAATCTCGCTGAATGGCAGCGCCGGGCCTTTGGACGCGGCCGCTTGTTCCGCCTCAATCTCGCGGTCGTTGTCGCGCACCATCAACAGCCACGGAATCAGCCACACCATGCAACCGAGCCCGAGGATCAAGAACATCTGCTGCCAACCGGCTTCGGCCAACAAATACGCGGCGAGCGGAGTGCCGATCGCCGGACCATACTTCGTCCCCGCCATATAAATCCCCGCCGCCAGCCCACGCGACTTCTCCTCCACGTTGAACCGGATCCACCGCATGCTCGCCGGCGTCACCAACGCTTCGCCGATGCCAAGCAGGAACCGCAGTCCCAAAATGTGGGAAACGCTTCCCGCAAAAGACGTCGCCGCCGAAATCAGGCTCCAAAACACGAAGGCGATCGCGTAGGGCTTCTTCACGCCGTATTTATCGACTAGCCATCCGGCCGGAATCTGGAGAAACGCGTACGACCAGAAGAAAAACGAGTTCATCAACCCGCGATCGGTATCGGTCAACTGAAAGTGCTTCTTAAAATCGGCGTCAGCCAGCGCGACGCTCAAGTTCGCGCGGTCAATGTAGGCGATCACCATGCCAAAACTGAGAAGCACAACCGTGCCCCAGCGAAGCGCGGCGCTCATCGGTGGACGTGTCGAGGGCGGCAAGTTCTCCACTCTATCAAGAAATTCTGTAACATCGCTTGGGACCGAATCATCTAACGGCGGACTCACCATGGACCTCCAAGCACTGCAACAACAAGCCATCACCACTCTCACCGCCGTTGGCCTTAAAGTCGCCGGCGCCCTCGCCCTCTGGATCATCGGACGCTGGCTGATCTCGGCCGCTACCGGTTTACTCGGCAAAGGCCTTCGCCGCCAACAAATCGAAGAGACCCTCATACAATGGCTGGTCGCCAGCCTCGGCGTTGCCCTGAACATCGCGCTGGTCGTGGCAATCCTCGGCTATTTCGGCGTCGAAACAACAACGTTCGCGGCCCTCATCGCCGCCGCCGGCGTGGCCATCGGCGCGGCCTGGGCGGGACTGCTCGCCAACTTCGCCGCCGGCGTCTTCCTCATCATTCTGCGGCCGTTCAAGGTCGGCGATTTCATCCAAGCCGGCGGCATCACCGGCACCGTGCATGAGATCGGTTTGTTCGCCACTACGATCGTGTCACCCGACAACGTCGTCAACTTTGTCGGCAACAACAAGATCTTCGGCGACAACATCCAGAACTATTCCACGAATCCAACTCGCCGCGTCGAACGCACCGCGCAACTCAACGGCTCGGTCGATCCCGCGCAGGCAATTTCGATCCTGAAGAAGAAGCTGGCCGCAATCCCCAACGTCGCCACTGCTCCCGCGCCCGAAGTCGAAATTCTGGATTTCAACTTCGTCGGGCCAGTGCTTGCGGTGCGCCCCTACACGCACACCGATCACTACTGGCAGGTCTACTTCGATACGAACAAGATGCTCCGCGACGCCTTCGGCGAAGCCGGTTTCCCCGCGCCCGAACAGCAAATCGTCGTGCGTCAGAAATAGCCAGTGATACTCTAGGGGGAAGCCGCGCAAGCTTCCCCCGAATTCGCGCGCTGTCGGAGTCTTACCTCATGCAACTTCGCGTCCTCGCCTTCGTCCTCGCCGGCGGCAAGGGTACCCGCCTCTACCCGCTGACGAAAGAACGCGCCAAACCCGCCGTGCCGTTCGGCGGGCGCTACCGCATCGTCGATTTCGTTCTATCGAATCTCACCAACTCGGGCGTCTATTCGACCTACGTGCTGGTGCAGTTCAAGAGCCAGTCGCTACTGCAGCACATACGCGACGGCTGGGACTTCGGCGGCATGCTGAAGAGCCAATTCATGATTCCCGTACCCGCGCAGATGCGCTCGGCCGGCGAAACCTGGTATCGCGGCACCGCCGACGCCGTCTATCAGAACATCAACCTCATCGAACAGGCAGACCCGCACCTGGTCTGCATCTTCGGCGCCGATCACATCTACCGCATGAACATCCGCGAGATGATCGAGTTCCACGAACACAAACGCGCGCAAGCCACTGTCGCGGCCATTCCCGTGCCGAAAGAGGAAGCCCGCGAATTCGGCGTCATCGAGTCCTCGCAAGACGGCCGCATCACCGGCTTCCACGAAAAGGTCGCCGAGCCGCCCACCATGCCCGGCAACGACGAAATGTGTTTCGCGTCGATGGGCAACTACATATTCTCGACGGGCCTACTGCTTCGCGAACTCTACGCCGATGCGGAGAACGAAAGCTCCTCACACGACTTTGGCCGCGACATCCTGCCCTCCTTAGTCGGCAAGGCCGATCTCTACGCGTACGACTTCAACACCAACAAGATTCCTGGCGATCCCCCGAATTCGAAATCGTACTGGCGCGACGTCGGAACCATCGACGCCTACTACGACGCCAATATGGATCTTCGCAGCGTCAACCCGGAACTCAACCTGTACAACCGCGAATGGAAACTCCGCACCGCGGGCTTTGAAGATCCGCCGGCCAAGTTCGTCTTCGACGAAGCGGGCCGTCGCGGCACGGCGATCGATTCGATCGTCTCCGGCGGCTCAATCCTCTCCGGCGGTCTTGTAAAGGGAAGCGTACTCGGCCGCGGCGTGCGTGTTCACACTGGCGCCATCGTTGAGGATTCCATTCTCTTCGACAACGTCGACATCGGCCGCCACGCCAAAATCCGCCGCGCCATCCTCGACAAAAACGTCCGCATCCCCGAAGGCGCCGAAATCGGCTACAACCTCGGAGAGGACCGCAAACGCCATTACGTCACCGAAAGCGGCATCGTCGTCGTCGAAGGCCACCGCAGCCACGTCGAGTTGGCGACGATGAGTGTGTAGCTCGCCAGCGGCGTCCAAAGTTCAGACACCATAAGGCGAACACCTGTAAGAATTCCATACACACGGGCTACTCCGCCGGTACTGATCATTGATTCTAAAGTACTTTTGCGTTTGGCACGCCGCTTGCTACCATTGAAACGTGAAAGGAGTTGCAAAGAACATGATGATGCAACAGTCGATTTGGATGAGCTTGGCGGTAGCGGGATTGATGGTTACTTCGGTGGGATGCGCCACAAAGAAGCATGTGAAGGCGTCGATCGCGCCGCTGGAAGGCCGCATGGGTGCGGTCGAGAAACGCGCGGGAGCAGCCGAATCGGATATTGACGCGTTGGAGAAGCAGCTGTCACAAACCAGCGAAATCGCCTCCGGCGCCGAACGCGAAGCCAAGGCCGCGAGAGCCGCCGCGATCGCCGCAGACGGCAAGGCCGTCGCCGCCGATCAGAAGGCGCAAGGCGCGCAAACGCTCGCTGAAAAGGGTATGACCCGCATCGGCGAAGTCGAAACGACTTTGACCAGCGTCGCGCAATCGGTGGACCGCGTCAGCGCCAACATCGACAACTATCAAATGGTGAAGACCGAGAGCATCGTGTTCGGCTTCAACAGGGCCGACCTCTCCAAGGAACAGACAGAAAAGCTGGACGCCTTCGCGGCTAGCTTCAAGAGCAACAAAAAGTTTGTCGTCGAAGTCCAGGGCTTCACCGACAAAATGGGCGACGCCAAGTACAACCAGGACCTCAGCCAGAAGCGCGCGATGGCCGTGGTGCGGTACCTCACCGTTACCCACAACGTACCGCTCCGCCGGATCCAAATGCTAGGCGTCGGCGCCGAGAACCCGGTCGGCGACAACAAGACCAAGGAAGGCCGCGAGCAAAACCGCCGCGTCGAAATCAAGGTCTTCGCACTGCCGGAAGACGTGAAGACGCAAGCCGCCATCGCCAAGAGCCTCTAACTCTCAGCTTCATCAGCAACTCCTGCACCGCCCGGGACCCGCGCCCGGGCGGTTTTTTATTCCCCTACCCATTTCCGATACACTGCCATTCATGCAATCCCGCCGAATCTTCCTCGGCGCGCTCGGCGCGCCGGCCGTCTTCGCCCAAGGCCCCTACGACGTCGTAATCAACAGCGGCCGCGTCATCGACCCCGAGTCCAACCTCGACGCAATCCGCTCCATCGGCATCAACAAAGGCCTCATTGCGTCGATCTCGACCGTGCCCCTCCGCGGCAAGAAGACCATCGACGCCAAGGGCCTCGTCGTTTCCCCCGGCTTCATCGATCTCCACTGCCACGGCCAGAACGACGAAAACTATCGCTACAAAGCCCGCGATGGCGTGACGACGGCTCTCGAGCTGGAAGTCGGCGTGTCGCCAATTAAGAAGTGGGCCGACGAACGCCGGGGCAAAGCCGTCGTCCACTACGGCGCTTCGATCGGCCACATCCCCGCGCGCATGGCCGCCATGGACGACACCAGCGATTGGCTTCCCTCCGGCCCCGCCGCCAAGCGCGCCGCCACCGATCCCGAACAGAACCGGACGCTCGAACTCATCCGCGTCGGTCTGCGCGAAGGCGGCATCGGCATCGGCATGGGTATCGCCTACACCCCGTTCGCCAGCCGCGCCGAAATCCTCGACGTCTTCAAAGTCGCGGCCAAGGGAGGCGTGCCGATCTTCGTCCACATGCGCGGCGCTGGCCGCAAGGATCCGGGTGTCGTCGAAGCATTACAAGAGGTCATCTCCGACGCCGCTATCTCCGGAGGCGCCGTCCACGTCGTCCACCTCAACTCCAGTTCCGGCAAGGCGTTCGAACTCGGACTGTCGATCGTCCGCGGTGCGCGCCAACGCGGCATCGACGTTTCGACCGAAGCATACCCTTACATCGCGGGAATGACCCGCCTCGACTCCGCCATCTTCAATCCCGGTTGGCGCGAAACGCTCGAAGCCGACTTCGGCGATCTCATGTGGACCGAAACCGGCGAACGCCTCAACGCCGAGACGTTCGAAACGCGCCGCAAGCAAGGCGGCAACGTCGTCGCCTTCACCATGCGCGAGCAGGACATCGAACTCGCCATGGCCGCGCCCGACGTCATGGTCGCCAGCGACGGCTGGCTCGAAAAAGGCAAAGGACATCCGCGCGCCGCCGGGGCCTACGCGCGCGTGTTGGCGCACTATGTCCGCGAACGCAAAGTCTGCACATTGATGGAGGCAATCCGCAAAATGTCGCTGCTGCCCGCGCGCCGTCTGGAAAAGTTCGTCCCCGACATGAGGCTAAAGGGCCGCATCAAGGTCGGTGCACACGCCGACATCGTCGCCTTCGACGCCGCTCGTGTCATCGACAAAGCGACCTTCCAAAACCCCGCGCAATACTCCGAGGGCATTCCGCACGTGCTCGTGATGGGCTTGCCGGTCGTGGAAAACGAACGGCTGGCCGAGGGCGTTTTCCCTGGCCAGCCGGTGTTAAGCAAAGTGTCGGTGTAGCTTACTTCTGCATCGCACTCTTGACAAGTTTGAAGCCGCCGGGCGTTTCAAACGATGTGGCGTTCACGCCGCTGTTGGAGAAGTTCGTCGTCTTCACGGTCATCTCCATCAACGACGCTTCGCCGCTGAACGATCCCTGCGGACCAACCGGCGCCGCGGGCGCTTCGGCAGCCGCCGGCGGGGGTGGGGGAGGAGGCTCTTCGGCCGGCTTCTTGCGGCGCAGTCCGCCAAGTCCGCCGCCAAGTCCGCCGAGGCCGCCGGCAAGTCCACCGGCGCGGCCAAGCCGGCCAGCGACAGCGCTCGTCGCGGCTTGCCCAGCCGCCTGCCCCGCCGCGTCCTTCATGTTCGGCATCTGCGCCTGATTCGCCCCTTGCTGAGCCTTCGCCTGCTGGAACGCAGCTTCCATTTGCTTAGCTTGCTCCGGGTCGGTCGGCATCATGCGGATCACTTGCAGCACCGCCACGCCGTCCATCGTCGCGAGCTTCTTCGCCGCTTCCTGCATGCCGCGCCCGATACCCATCTG
>Ga0194122_10002009_pt1 | contig 23241 bp, 12 predicted proteins | sample TA2MahCa10mmetaG_FD_155487 | JGI IMG/M metagenome (GOLD analysis project Ga0194122, IMG submission 155487) | Freshwater microbial communities from Lake Tanganyika, Tanzania - TA2015021 Mahale Deep Cast 10m | ecosystem: Environmental > Aquatic > Freshwater > Lake | place: Tanzania: Lake... | reverse complement strand
ATCAAATCCGGCACGGGAGTGAGGCGTTGGTGTATACTGTGGGGGTCCGGGAGACCCAAAATGGAAATCCCGGTTTATCTGAATGAGGCCTGACTCGAACTGCGTGGCGAGTAAAGACCTCAGCGCCGCGCCTGGCGCCGGAAACCAGCCCTGTTGGCCTGCGCGGTCGCGCTTTCGACCGCACTTCTGGCCCAGACCGGCCAGGAGAACCCCGAGTTAGCCGCGTTTGACGACGCCATCCGGGCCGCGATGGCCAAGCACCAAGTTCCCGGCATGTCGATCGCCATCGCGGTCGACGGACGCCTGGTCCACGCCCGCGGCTTCGGACTTGTCGACCGCGACCGTACCGAACGGGTCCAGCCGGACTCGATCTTCCGCGTGGCCTCGGTTTCCAAGCTGATCAACGGCATTGCCGCCATGCGTTTGGTGGAACAGGGCAAACTACGCCTGGACGACCTCGCTTTCGGCACCGTTCTCAACAACGTTGTGCCTCCAGGTTCGGCCACCAAGCTACCCGCTTACAACCAGATCACAGTCCGGCAACTCTTCCAGCACACGGCCGGATTCCCGTTTCAGGCTGGCGACTTGAACAACGTTTCCAACCAACGGGCAGCCGCAACGGCCCACGGAGTGACGTATGACCGAGTCACCGCTGACGATGTCATCAGTTGGCAACTGGGTCGGCCTCTTGCCGGCGCTCCGGGCCAAGCGTACAACTACTCGAACGGTGGTGTGATGGCCTCGGGCCGCGTGATCGCCCGGGCGGCCGGCAAACCCTATGAGCAGTTCATCCGCGAGGAAATCCTGGCACCGCTGGGTATCGTGCAGACGCGGGTGGGCAACTCGCAGCGGAAGGACGCGTTCCCGGGGGAAGTGCGCTATCACATGCCCGTCGGCGCGGCGAGACATCAAAGCCCGTTCGCCGGTGGCGGCCTGGACGAGGTGCCGTACGTCTTCCACATTCCCGCCCAGGACGCCTCGGGCGGTTGGACGTCCACCGCGGTCGATCTCGTCCGCCTAGTTGGCCGCCTCAATCCGTCGCGGCCGAACTCGATTATTAATGCGCCAACGTTCCAGGAAATGATCCGGCGCCCACCGCCGCCGCAACCCCAAACTGGCATCTCCTGGTACGGCATCGGAACCGTAGTCGCCGATTTTGGGGGAGGCAACATTCGCCTCGACCATTTTGGAAGCCTCCCGGGAACGAACTCCCATGTACTTCATTATCCCCCTCGTGGCCTGACGATCGCGTGGCTGGCGAACAAGCGTGCCGATGACGACAGCAACAACCTGGTCCAGGATCTCGTTCTCGCACTCGAATCGGCTGTCAACGCCTACAGCCGGTCCGGCCGCCCATGGCCCGCGCACAATCTCTTCGGCAACTACTACCAAGGCGACCGCCCTCGAGCGAGCGCCGCGGGTACCCTGAACGCCGCCAGTTTCAAGGGCGGTGGTGTCGCGCCCGGTCAAGTCGTCACGATCTTTGGCGAACGGCTGGGCGGTGCCGAACTCACCACGGCACGGGTCGCCAATGGCCGCCTCGCCACCGAACTCGCCGGAACCCGCGTGCTGTTTGACGGCGTGGCCGCGCCGCTCGTCTACACCTCGGCAGGCCAAGTGAGCGCCATCGTGCCGTACGCCGTCTCCGGCCGGCCGACGGTGCGCATGGAAGTAGAGCGCCTGGGCGTCCGGAGCGAGTCGGCTACTCTGCCGGTGGTCGAAGCCTCGCCCGCGTTGTTCACCGCGAACTCCTCGGGGAGCGGTCCAGCCGCCGCGCAGGTGTTCCCGGACGCGCGCGTGGCGGTGCTATACGCCACGGGCGAAGGACTGCTGAATCCGCAGCCCGCCGACGGCGAACTGGCGGTCACGCAACCGCTCCCCACGCCGCGCCTGCCCGTGAAAGTGCTGCTGGCTGGACGCGAAGTGCCGATTCTCTACGTTGGCGCAGTGCCCAGCCTGACGGCGGGCGTCATCCAGATCAACATCCAGGTACCTGAGGATCTGGCGGATCGTCAGAACATGCCGTTGGTTCTCCAGATCGGACAGGCCCGGAGTCCGGACGGAGTTACGTTCGGATTGCGATAACCAAATCGTCCTGCTTGCCACCGCTGCCTTGTTGTCCAGTTGTGGTCGGGCCGTCATCACTCGGGAACTCAAAAAGGTTTAGACTCCTGGCGTGCCTTCCGGCCCTCCACGCCCAGTATTACCTCGCCTCTACGATCGCGGGGAACGGCCAATTACAACCCGCCCCAAGCGGCGGCCTCGCCATCAACGCACGCCTCGTAACGGTTCGTCACGTCGCGGCCGACGCCGCCGGCAACGCCTACGTCAGCGACGCCTATTTTAATCAGGTTCTCCAGATCACTCCAGCCGGCGTGATAAATGTCTTTGCCGGCGCGGGCCAACAAGGCTCCTCCGGCGACGGTGGTCCGGCCATAGCCGCGCTTCTCGATGCTCCCGGGGCTCTCGCGGTGGACGCCGCAGGCAACCTCTATATCGCCGACACCGCGAATAGCCGCATCCGCATGGTCACTCCCGGCGGAACGATTTCCACGTTCGCCAATACGGGCGCCTCCGGCCTGACCTTCGATACTGCGGGCAACCTGTACATCACCACAGCACACTCGGTCCGGCGAATAACTCCAACCGGCACGATCACTACCATCGCAGGCACCGGAACAGCCGGGTTTTCAGGCGACGGCGCCGCAGCTACCTCCGCAACCCTAAACACCCCCACCGGCCTCCGCTTCGACTCCGAAGGCAACCTCTTTATCGCCGATAGGCTCAACCACCGCATCCGCCGCGTCACACCCGCTGGCATCATCTCCACAATCGCTGGAGACGGCATCGCCCGCTCTGCCGGCGACAATGGCCCCGCTACGTCCGCATCACTTTCGTCCCCCTCTGATGTCGCGCTGGACGCAGCAAACAACCTCTATATCGCAGAGACCAACGAAGGGCGCGTCAGGCTCATAAACCGGCAGAGCGGCAACATGACCACCGCAGCCGGTGGAGGCACTTCTTTTGCGAACGGTGCCGCAGGCGATGCCAGACTCACCGGCGTTTCCGGGCTCGCCTTCGACAGCCGCGGCGGACTACTCATCGCGCTGAACACCGTGCGCCAGGTACGGCGGCTCTTCCAGTCGTCGATTACCACCATCGCCGGCGTTCTTCCCGGCGCAGCCATCGGCGACAACCGCCCCGCCACAGAAACTTCGCTTCTCGATCCTTTTGGCGTCGCGGTCGAAGCCAATGGGAACGTCTTGGTCTCCGACAATACCGATCAACGAATTCGCCGTATCTCGCCCGCCGGCATCCTGACCAACGCCGCCGGCACGGGCCTCTTCGGTTCCGCGGGCAACAACGGTCAGGCTCCCGTCGCCGAGATTGGCGCGCCGCGTGGACTCGCAGTCGACTCGGCCGGGAACATTTTCGTCAGTACCGGAGCATCCTTTGCGATTCGCCGCATCAACACCGCGAACGTGATTTCTACAATCGCCGGCGCCGGTCCCGGCTTCTCTGGAGACAATGGGCCCGCCTTCGCCGCGATGTTTCAGAACCCCCTTGGCTTGGCCGCCGATTCGGCTGGGAACGTGTATGTGACCGATAACGGCAACAACCGGATTCGCCGCATCGCCGCTGCCAATCAGATCATCTCCACCGTCGCCGGTTCGTCCGGGGTTGGGTTTTCGGGTGACGGCGGCCCCGCCACTTCGGCCCAGTTGAGTGCGCCCCAGTTCGTGGCTACAGACAGAGCCAATAATCTCTACATTGCCGACACGCAAAATCACCGCGTTCGCAGAGTTACGCCGCAGGGCGTCATCTCCACGGTCGCCGGCAACGGATCGGCCACAGCCTCAGGCGATGGCGGCCCCGCCACGGAAGCCGGCGTCAACGCCCCGCTGGGTATTGCGGTCGATTCCGCCGGCCATCTCTACATCGCCACCGGCTCGCGCATTCGAAAGGTAGACGCCGCTACGCAAAACATTTCGACCATCGCCGGGGGCACCGGACCGGGATTCTCCGGTGACGGCGGCTTGGCGGCCAACGCCCGCTTCGACGTGCCGCGCGGCATCGCCGTCGACGCGGCCGGCGCCGTCTACGTCGCCGACAGCCGGAACTTTCGCGTTCGCAAACTGACGCCCGCTCGTATCGTCGCCGAAGGTGTGACGAACGCCGCCACCAGCCGGCCGGGCCCCGTCGCCCCGGGTCAAATCGTCAGCATCTTCGGCTTCGATCTCGGCCCCGCCGCTCCCGTGGGTCTTCAACTGGACTCGAACGGCCGAGTCGCCACCACGCTCGGAGGAACGCGCGTGACATTTGATGGCGTGCCCGCGCCGCTGCTGTTCGTCAGCGCGAATCAGGTGAACACCATCGTGCCTTACGGCGTCAACGAGTCCACCCGCCTCCAAGTGACCTATCAAGACCGGCCAACCAACACCATCACCCTCCCGGTAACCGCCTCCTCGCCGGGCGTCTTCGCAATCACGAATCAGGATGGCTCGGTCAATTCCGCCGCCAACCGCGCCGGACCGGGCTCGGTGCTCGTGATTTACGGGACGGGAGAAGGCCAGACAACGCCCGCAGGCGTCGACGGAGCCGTCTCCAATAGCGTCTTCCCCAAGCCCAATCTTCCCGTAACGGTCACAATCGGCGGCCGCCCGGCCGAGGTTCTCTACGCCGGCGCCGCGCCGGGTTTCGTCTCCGGAGTGCTGCAACTCAACGTCACCATCCCCGCCGGCGTCAGCGGTACCGTCCCCCTCGTCATCAGAGTGGGCGAAGCCGCCACACCCGCGGGTCTCAACGTCAACGTGCAGTAGGCGTTCACCGCCAGATATGCCGCCCCTCTCCCGCCGCGCCTTCCTCACTGCGGCCGCCGTCACCCGTCCGCCCAACTTCATCCTCGTCCTTGCCGACAACCTCGGCTACGGCGACATCGGTTGCTACGGCTCTAAGATTCATCGCACCCCGCATCTGGACCGCATGGCGCAAGAAGGCGCACGCCTCACGTCCTTCTACGTCGCTAGCGGCGTCTGCACCCCGTCGCGCGCAGCCATCATGACCGGCTGTTACCCGCGCCGCGTCGGCCTTCACCATACGCAGCCCGACGGCTACGTGCTCCGCCCGGTTTCACCGAACGGCCTCCACCCGGACGAAGTCACCATCGCCGAAGTGCTGAAGACGCGCGGCTACGCCACGGCGATCATCGGAAAGTGGCACCTCGGCGACCAGCCCGGGTTCCTGCCAACCCGGCAGGGCTTCGACTCCTACTTCGGCATTCCCTACTCCGACGATCAGGTCGAAGGCCGCGGCAGCGCGCCTCCCCTGCCCCTCATGGAAAACGAACGCGTCATCGAGGCGCCGGTCGATCGCGACTACCTCACGCAACGCTACACCCGGCGCGCCGTCCAGTTCATCGAACAGAACAGGAGCCGCCCGTTCTTTCTCTACCTGGCGCAGGCTATGCCCGGTAGCACGCCAAACCCGTACTCCAGCCCCGCATTCAAAGGCAAATCGGCCAACGGCGCCTATGGCGACTCGGTCGAAGAGCTCGATTGGTCGCAAGGCCAAATCCTCGACGCGCTCCGGAAGAACGGCCTCGACGGAGAATCGCTGGTCGTCTGGATGGCCGACAACGGAGCCGTCCGCCGCAATCCCGTCCAAGGGTCCAACCTTCCTCTGGGCGGCTGGGGATACACAACACAGGAAGGCGGCCAGCGCGTTCCCTGTCTTGTGCGCTGGCCGGGCCGGATTCCGCCCGGCCGAACCATCTCCGCGCTTACGACGGCCATGGACTGGCTCCCCACCTTCGCCGCGCTGGCCGGCGCCAAAGCGCCCCGGACCGACGGCAGGAATATCTGGCGAGTACTCACTGCTCCCGGCGAAAAATCGCCGCACAAGGCCTTCTTTTACTACTATGGCGAACAACTCCAAGCCGTCCGCTCCGGCCCTTGGAAGCTGTATCTGGCGCTGCAGGAAAAGCTGGTCTCCCTGCAAAACGCCGTCAAACCGGCGGAATTGGCGCTCTACAACGTTGAGACCGACCCCGGCGAAACGGCCAACGTTGCGAACGGACACCCGGACGTGGTGCGTCAACTCACCCGCCTTGCCGAAATCGCGCGCCGCGACCTCGGCGACCGGAACCGCCCTGGCACCGGCCAGCGCCCCTCCGGCCGCGTCCAACACCCAACCCCCCGAAGGCTGTGATAAGTTGCAGTTCACCCCTAATGCGTGAACTGATCTTCATCTCATTGCTCTCATCGTGCGCCTACGCGCAGGCCGTCTCCGGCACCATCTTCGGCGCCGTGAAGGATCCCTCCGAAGCCGCCGTCGCCGGCGCCACCGTCACCGTTCGCAGTGCACAAACGAATTACAGCCGTTCCATGGTCACCAGCGCCGAAGGGGACTACCGTTTTGCCGCTCTACCTCTCGGCTCCTACACCGTCAACGTCGAACACGCCGGCTTTGGCCAATACTCCCAGGAAGGCATCACCCTGCAAGTCGACGCCCAGGTCCGCGTCGACGTCACGTTACGCGTCGGCAACGTCACCGAGAAAGTCGTGGTCTCTGCCGAAGCGCCGCTCATCAACACGACCAATGCCGAGACCGCCGAGGTCGTGGAACGGACGCGCATCGAGCAGCTCCCGCTCAACGGCCGCAACTTCGTCCAGCTCATTCAATTGACTACCGGCACCAATACTGGCGCGGCCGGCGACCAGCAGAGCAACCTCGTCATCAACCACTTCCGCGGCTCGGCGTTCTTCTCGGCCAACGGAATGCGCACCTGGTACAACAACTACATGCTCGACGGCGTCAACAACAACGAAAGCGCCTGGAATTCGGGCGGTATCATCGTACTGCCCGTCGTCGACGCCATTCAGGAATTCAAGGTTTCCACGGGCAACTTCTCGTCGGAGTTCGGCCGTTCGGCGGGCGGCGTGGTTAACGTCCAGACGCGCGCAGGCACCAACGAATTTCACGGCAACCTGTTCGAGTTCTTCCGCAATTCGGCGCTCGACGCGAACGATTACTTCAACAACGCAGCGGGCCGCACGCGTCCTCCCTTCCGGCAAAACCAATTCGGCGGCACCTTCGGCGGGCCCATCCGCAAGGACAAGCTCTTCTTCTTTACCGACTATCAGGGCACGCGGCAGTCGCGCGGGACGACCTACCTGGCAAGCGTCGCCACCGAAGCTATGCGCCGCGGCGACTTCTCCGGACCGGGCCTCGCCAACATCTTCGACCCCTTCACGACCCGCGTTCAGAACGGCGCCACCGTGCGCGACGCCTTTCCGAACCGCCAGATTCCCGCCTCCCGGTTCGATAGCGCCTCCACGCGTTACATGCCGTTGATGCCGCTGCCCAACACCGGCGGGAACGCGATCGCGCTGAACTTCATCAACAACCCGAACTGGCTTCGCCACGGCAACCAGGGCGACGTCCGCATGGACTATAACTTCGGTGCGCGTGGTACGCTCTTCGGCCGCTACTCCATCGACAAAGCCGGCCAAACCTTTCCCAATGACCTGACCACGCCGCAAAATCCGTTCGGCGGCGGCGGACGCGGCAACGTACTCCAACTCACCGCACAGAGCGCCGTTCTCAATGGCACCTATCTGCTCACGCCGGCTCTTGTCGTCGAGGGCCGCCTCGGATTCAACCGCTACAATTTCCTTGGCATCCCGCTCGGCGCCGGCAATCCGCTGATCGACACATTGAAACTGCCCGGCTCCCACATCGCCGAAAACGCCCGGTCGATCACCGCTCTGGCGATCACCGGGCTAACCGCTTTCGGCCCCACCACCGGCGTTCCCAACTCGTCGATTCAGAATATCTACCAATGGGTGGCGAACCTCACTTGGACCAAGGGACGCCACAGCGTTCGCACCGGCATCGACACGCGCCGTCATCAACGCAACAACTATTTCATCTCGGCGCAGCCGACCGGCCAGTTCACGTTCGGCCCCAACTTCACCAGCCCGGCCGGCCTCGCCGGCGGCGGCGCCGGCTTCGCGACGTTCCTGCTTGGTACACCCGACTCAATCAATCGCGGAGTCGTCGACGGGCGCACGGGCCGCCGGAATTCGGAGTGGGGAGCGTATGTTCAGGACGACTTCAAAGTGACGCGTTCTCTCTCGCTGAGCTACGGCGTCCGCTACGAACTCTACTCGCCGTGGTATGAGGTCGGTGATCGCATGAGTGCCCTCGATCTCGAAACCGGCCGCGTCGTCTTCGCCGGCAAGGACAACAAGTTCGGCCGCGCGCTTCGCAAGACCGACAAGAACAACTTCGCGCCGCGCGCCGGCCTCGCCTGGAACACGCCGCTCGCTGTCGTCCGGGCAGGCTACGGCATCTCTTTTGTCGAAGAGTTCGGCGGCAACGGAACCAATCCCATTCAGAACCCGCCCGGCTCTTCCACACAGCAGTTGGTCTACTCCACCACCATCCTGCCCTCCGCTCGATTCTCGCAAGGCATCCCGATTCCCGCACCCGTAAACGTTGCAAACCCATCGGGTCTCTACCGCCAAATCGACTTCAACGCCGTCGCGGCATACGCGCAAAGTTGGGACCTCAGCCTCCAGCGCGAGTTCGCTGGCAACTGGCTTATCGACGCCGCCTACGTCGGCGCGAAAGGCACCCATCTGCTCGAAATCACGGACCCCAATCAAGCCGTACCTGGCCCGGGCGCCATCAATCCGCGCCGTCCGCTCTTCGCCCTCGCTCCCAACGTCACCACCGCCGTGGGAGCCAGCGTCGGCAACTCCATCTATCACGGATTCCAATTGAAAGTTCAGAAGCGTTTCACCAAGGGCTTCTACGTCCTCGGCTCCTATACGAACTCCAAGGTCATCGGCAGCGTCGACTCGAATTTCTCGAACGGCGTGCCCGGCGTGGCCTCCTTCGGGCAGGCCCAGGACGCGAGAAATAGGCGCGCCGATCGCAGCCTCTCCGATACAGACGTTCCGCAACGCTTGGTCGTCAGCTACGGTTGGGAACTGCCCATCTTCAAGAAGCACCGTTTGCTCGGCGGCTGGCAGCTAAGCGGCATCACCACGCTCTCCGCGGGCAATCCGTTCGACATCGTGAATCAGCCCTCCACGCTGAACAACGGTGGAACGCAGCGCCCGGACCGCATCGCCGACGGCCGCATCGACAACTGGACGCTCGATCGCTATTTCGACATCGCCGCCTTCCGCGCACCAGCGCCGTTCACCTTCGGAAACGCGGGCCGCAATATCCTTCGAGGCCCCGGCGTGAACACCTGGGACGTTTCGGTCATTAAGGACACCCAACTCACCGACCGCCTGCGCCTCCAATGGCGCACCGACTTCTTCAACGCCGCGAATACCCCGCAGTTCAACGCACCGGGCAACACCATCGGAACTCCACAGGCCGGCCGCATATCGTCCACTCGCTTCGCAACGAACCGGCAAATTCAGTTCGTTGCGAAACTCTTTTTCTAACCGGCGCAATCGCCGGAACCGCGGCTCACTGTTCCCGCGCGAACTTCAAGTAGCCGGGCCCCTGATACAGCGCCAATATCTTCCCGGCCGAATTGTGCGCCGCCGAAGCCTTCGAGAACGTGCTCGAGGAGTCCACCGTGTCCAGCGTCCATCCGCTCCAATTCGCGGCCGAGGTGTTTGCCACGTACACGATGCCTTGCACGGAAGTAAGCGCGGCGCTGCCGCCTCCGCTGGCACGCTCGCTGATCGAACACTGCGCGGTCGCAGGACTCGGTTGCGTTGCGCCGTAAACCGTCGTGCTGCCCAACCAGGCGCCGGTGGCAGGCGAGCGCCGGGTAACACGAACTTGCGCCGGTGCAGAGGACGTGACGGAGCAGAACGCGTTGGGGTGGCGCGTTGGATCGGCGTGACCAAACGCCGATCCGCCGGAGGGCACACTGCTTACGTTCCAAGCCGGCGTACTGGGCAGACCGCTGGACCGGCAGGCGTAGACGATTCCACCGCCATAACTCGTGAAATGCAGCGATGCGGGCGATGCTCCCGTACCAACGAATACGGCCGACGGAAGTTGTTCGCTCAGGCCCGCGCCGCCGGGTCCATAGATGCGGTTGCTGGCCGACCAGGAGCCCGTCAGGAAGTGACGCGCCCGGTAGTAGAGCCCGTGGAACAACGCAATCTGCCCCGTGTTCCGAAAGGCATAAACAAAGTGAGCGCGGCTGGTGGAATCGACGTCGCCATGAATCGTCCCCGGACCGGTTGCCGTCATGCCCGTAGGTAACGGTACGTCGCCGCATTGCCAATTGCTGCTGGGTCCGCAGTTGCCGCCTCCGGGATATACGCTCATCGCGAACCGGTACTTTTCGCCGCTCCAAAATGAAACCAAAACGGTTCCCGTCGTGCTGACGTTGATGGATGTGTTCGACGGCGGCATGTTTAACCAGACCGTTTCCGATACCAGCGTGCCATTCGAGAGCCGGGCCACCGAAAGGGAGTTCGAAGCGCTTCGATACGCCACGTAGGTGTGCTCTGTGGCGCCGATGGTACGGGAAACCAGGGCGCCCTCGGAGGCTCCGGATAGGACCTGATAGTCAAAGGCTGCGGACAGCGTAAATACCGATAGAAGGGCGAGTGTGAATTTCATGCGATTTAGGAGCTCTTAACCTGAAGAGCGTAGCCGTCCGCAATACTTTTCACCGGAATCGAGTTTTTTCACACAGCGTGGCGGAACTGTCACGGTTCCGGCACTGCCGCGCCATCGGCGCGCGAGTCGGACGCAGCCCAGTTTCTCTTCGTCTTCGCGTCGTGCATTACGGCGTTGCCCCGGCCCATCCCGGCCGAATGATCGTCCAGAATCGTAACCTGATGACCGAGCGCCTCCAGCCCGGCGATCGTCTCCAGCCCCGCGCGTTTCTCGATCATCACATCGCAGCCTGCCGCCTGCCGCTTCGTAAAGCGCGGCGACTCCAGCGCCGCCTGCAGGCCCATCCCGTGGTCGGCCAGGTAGGAGACAAACTGCGCGTGCGCCAGTGGCTGGTTCGGCCCGCCCATGATGCCGAAACCGATATGCTGATCGCCCTTCTGAAGTATGGCTGGAATGATCGTATGAAACGGCCGCTTCCCGGGCTTCAACGCGTTGGGATGCGCCGGATCGAACGAAAAACCGGCGCCGCGGTTGTGCAGCGCGAAGCCCATGCCGTCCACGGTCACGCCCGAGCCCCACGCGCCCGAAACACTCTGAATCCACGCGGCCACGTTGCCCGCCTTATCCACCACGCTCAAATAGGTGGTGTCGCTCGAACCTGGCGGCACGCCCATCTTGACCGCGCAGTTGGCTTTCTTCGGATCGATCAGCTTTGCACGCTCCGCCGCGTAGCTCTTCGAGATCATACCGGCGGCCGGTACCTTGATCACCCGCGGATCGCTGACGTAGTGCAGGTCCGCGTAAGCCAGCTTCGTGGCTTCGATTTTTCTGTGGTAGTCGACTGTGGATCCGGCCGGCGCGGAGGGGAACGTCTCCAGCATGTTTAGGATGGAGAGCGCCGCCAGGCCCTGCCCGTTCGGCGGAAGTTCATACACCGTCCAGCCGCGATAGGTTGTCGACAATGGCGTCACCCATTCCGGCTCGAACGCCGCGAGGTCTTCGGCCGCCATCGTTCCGCCCAACCGGGCCGATGTGGCAAGGATCGCCTTGGCCACAGCGCCCTTGTAAAACGCGTCCGCGCCGTTGTCCGCAATGGAGCGCATGGCCCGGCCCAAGGCGGCATTCTTGTAGAGGTCACCCTCGGCCGGTACCGGCCCCGGCAACTGGAGCGGGCTCTTCCAAACGCGGGCGATCATCTCGTGGACGGCAAAGCCCTCCTCGGCGAAGGTGATCGCTGGCGCGAACAGATCCTTCCACGGCAGCTTTCCGTACTTCCGGTGCAACGCCTCCCATCCGCGCACGCAGCCGGGCACGGTGGCCGAATGAATCCCGGTGGAGGCCATCGATTTCAGACCCTTCGCCCGCAACGCCTCGACGGTCATGCCGCGCGGCGCGGCGCCGGAGCTGTTCAAGCCCGAAATCTCCCCGGTCTTAGCGTCCCGGTACAACACGAACAGATCGCCGCCAATGCCGCACATCATCGGCTCAACCAGCCCGAGCACGGCATTCGCCGCAATCGCCGCATCGATCGCCGAACCGCCCTTCGCCAGAATCACAGCACCCGCCTGCGATGCAAGCACGGAACTCGTGGCAACAATCCCGCGCTGCGAGATCACGCTGGACCGCCCATGCGCCCGCCCAGCCGGCCGCGACTGCGCAAACAGCACAGAAGCCGCACAAAGGAGCGATATCGATCTCATGACCGAACGATTATATCCACTGCCACAGCGGCGATTTCCAATGCTCGATCCGGATTAGGGTAAGTACTCAAACCGGCGGATCGTACCGGTGGTCTTCGTCGCCGTGCCGTCCTTGGGATAGTAGCCGAGCTTCACATTGTTCGACTGCTCACCACAGACCAAGTCGCCTGTCCCGGTCTTTGCATTCACCAGATGGACGCTGCCCGGGTCGTCGATGATCAGCCGCACCACCTTCCCCTCCTTCGTCTTTACGTTCGCGATCGGCTGCGGCTGGTCGCACTCCAGATTCGTCATCATCCCCTCGACAAAGGTCAGCGCCTTCGGGCGAACCGAAAGCTCGCCGTTTTGGCGAACCAGCTCCAGATCGCTGTCCGGCGGCAGCGTCAGTTCCGTCGTGTCGGCTTCGAAGCGGGTGGCGGCCTCAGGCAGGGCGGCCCGGGCCGCCAACTTCTCCTCGTCGGCCGGCGGATCCTCCATGGCGAAGGCGAACAACTCCTTGGCCTGGTCCTTGTCGCGTTCAGTCCTCGCGGTCTTGACGAACTGCGACGCGGCCGCGCGGGATTCCTCGATTTTCTTCAGCGCCCACGCCGCGCGAATGTAGGAAGGAAAGTACTCGAGGGCCTGTTTGCGATTGACCCTTTTCAATTGCTTCAATTCGTCGTAGGCGGCCTGCGGCTCGCGCGCGCCCATCAGAATGGCCGCCAGGCGCAAGCGCGCCTCGACGAAATTGGGATGCGCCGCGATCGTTTCCCGCAAAACCTCGATCGACGCCTGATGGTCGCGCAGCATCGAAGGCGCCCAATACCCCAGATTCGGATTCCGGCTGCCGGTCTTGCGCGCGGCTCGATAGGCGGCGGTGGATTTTTCGGAGTGATCCATCATGTGAACGAACGCCATGGCCTCATGCGCTTCAGGACGCGCCGGCTCGGACTTCACCATCGCTTCCAACCGCTGCAGCGCGCCATCGAAGTCGCGATTACCCTGCTTCAGCGCCGCCATGTCCACAATCCAGTCGTACGCCGCGGCCGGGCGCGGCGTCACTTTGTCGACCTTATCGAACTGCACGTCGAACATCACAACATTGATCGTCAACCCCTTCATGTAGGCCCGAGCGTCGTCCTCGATCTGACGCAGCGCCTTGCCGTATACCTTTTCCATCGCGTCCTTGCTCGAACTCCCCGCCCCGATCTCGTTGTAGAGTTCGTTGAACTTCGCGCTGTACCGCGGATCCAGCGTCAGCATATGAACCAGCGCCCAGGCGATTCCGTAGAAAGGTCCGGCATGCTGGCGGCGGTTATAGAGTCCCGACTTCGTATCGGCATCGACGACGTCTTCCAGCGGCAGCCACTGTTGATTCACCGTATAGACGTGCTGCGGAATCGGCGTCCCGACCCGGATCTTCTTTCCCACCGCCTCGATGTTCGAGTACAACTCCGCAATACCTTCGTTCATCCAGATCGGCAACTCCGTGTCGCCGTACCGGTTCAGCATATGGACATACTCGTGGACCGCGACGCGCTTGTCCTCGGCCGATGCGGACGGTCCGATAGCGATGTAGTCGCGTTGCGGGAGACCGATGTAGTAGGCCGCCGCGATCGCGCTGTGCGCGTACTCCCGGAACTCCTTTTCGGTCGAGAAGACGACCACGCGGGGCTTCATAGGCGGATCCTGAAATCCCCGCGTCTTGACAAAGAAGGCCCGGACGCGCTCGAATTGTCCGAGAATTTCCTGCGCCCGGCCCTTTGATCCGTCGGTCAGGAGTTCAAAGTGATCGCTCTCGAAGAACGTATACTTCTGACCCAGCAGAGCCGCACCTGCGGCCACGAGTAGCGTGATGAGCCGGCGCATCCTATTTCCTCCGATTGTAGACCGGATTGTTACTCTTTGCGGCCGGGCTGATAGATAAAGTTCGAGACCACGATATGTCCGATCGAACGGTTCGGATACTGGCGCATCTCGTAGCCGAATCCGGCCACGATCTCTCTGTTAATCCGCCGGTTGATGCCCGCGCCGGCCCGGACGGTGAATCGATCCTGCGCCCGCAGAAGTTCGAACGAAGTCAGCGGCAACCAGACGCGCTTAAACGATGTCCCAAGGCTTGCCCGGGTGCGGACGCGCGTGTAGTCTCCGCCCGGGACGGTGTGAAAGCGTTCGATGACGTTTCGCCAATCCAGTGTCAACCGCTTCCGATCGACCAACCGCACCGACGCGCCGCCGAAGTAACGGTTGAAATCCTCCCATTGACGCTTCCTCGGCGACGGGAAGCGCTGCTCGATGAAGTAGTAGCCGCCGATCAGAGTCACCCGCTTGTGGACGTTGTAGTTCAGAATCGGCCCGAAACGCAACTGGAAGAACTCCCGATACGCATCGCGGGTTCGAAAGCGGGTATGCACCTGGAGCATCGCCTTCTTCGACACGGCGAACTCCGTGTTGTTGATATGCATCGATTCGGCGTCATGCTGGCCGAACGCGCCGAGCGAGAGGCTCAGCAAAAGGGCGACCCGAAGCATCGCCCCTATTGTTACAAATCAGTTACACCAATTCAACTCGCAGCCTCTCCGATAGCGCCGGAATCATGGCGGAGAGCACCTCCTCCACCGTCTCGACGAAATGGAACTCCATTTCCGCCCGCACCGGTTCCGGCACATCGCGCAGGTCCTTCTTGTTTGCCGCGGGCAGGATCACCCGTTTCATACCGGCGCGCCGGGCGGCCAGTACTTTCTCTTTCACCCCGCCGATGGGCAGCACCAGGCCGGTGAGCGTGATTTCACCGGTCATCGCGGTGTCGTTGCGAACCGGCAGTTTCGTGTACGCCGAGGTCATCGCCGTGGCCGCGGTGATTCCGGCCGAAGGACCGTCCTTCGGAATCGCGCCCGCGGGGACGTGCAGATGCAGGCCGTAATCCTTGAATAGTTTAGGATCCAGGCCCAAAGCCTCGGCGTGAGACCAGATGAAGCTCTGCGCCGTTTTCATGGACTCCTGCATCACCTCGCCGAGTTGGCCGGTGATGGTGAGGCCCTTGCCTTCCGGCAAAAGCGTCGCTTCCAGATAGAGCACATCGCCGCCGGTCTCCGTCCAGGCCAGACCTGTGACAACACCGGCCGGCAGCGTTTTGCGGAACTTCTCCGGCTGCACCATCTCCGGCCCCAGCATGTCGCTGACCTCGGCTTCGCCGACGGCCAGCCTCTCCAGATTGCCTTCGACGATCCTCAAGGCGGCCTTGCGAACCACCTTCGCGATGCAGCGCTCCAGACGGCGCAGGCCGGCTTCGCGCGTATAACCACTGATGATGAACCGCAGCCCCTCGCCGGTGAACTCCACCTGTTCGGCTTTCAAGCCGGTCTCGCTGAGCTGGCGCGGAATGATGTAACGGCGCGCGATCTGCACCTTTTCCTCTTCGCTGTAGCCGGACAGGCGGATGATCTCCATGCGGTCCAGCAGCGGCCGGGGAATCGTGTCGAGCGTATTGGCCGTGCAAAGGAACATCACCTTGGACAGGTCGAAGTCCAAATCCAGGTAGTTGTCCCGGAAGGTTTTGTTCTGCTCCGGATCCAGCACTTCGAGAAGGGCGTGGGCCGGATCGCCGCGGAAGTCGCGTCCGACCTTGTCGACCTCATCGAGCAGGATGACCGGATTCCGCGTGCCGGCGCGGCGCATGGCTTGCAGCAGGCGGCCGGCCATGGCGCCGATATAGGTTCGCCGGTGGCCGCGCAGCTCCGCTTCGTCATGCATGCCGCCGAGCGACATCCGTTCGAACTTTCGTCCGAGCGCGCGGGCGATGGATTGCCCGAGGCTGGTCTTGCCCACTCCGGGAGGTCCGGCGAAGACAAGGATCGGCGCCTTTGCGTTCGGGTTCAATTTCATCACGCTCAGATGCTCGAGGATGCGATCCTTCACCTCCCGCAGCTCATAGTGATCTTCGTCGAGAATCTGGCGGGCGTTGGCGATATCGAGGTTATCGTCGGTCGCCGCGTTCCACGGAAGCTCGAGCACGAACTCGATCCAGGTACGCGTCACCTGATGATCGGGAGCGGCGGCGTTGGTACGTTCCAGTTTTTTCAGCTCGCGCTCCACCTCCTTCATCACGGCTTCGGGAAGATTCGCCTTCTTCGCCTTGTCGCGAAGCTCCTGCGTTTCCCCCTGATCGTCCCGGTCGCCCAACTCCTGCTGGATGGCCTTCATCTGCTGCCGCAGCATGTAGTCGCGCTGATCCTTCGACATCTCGTTGCGCGCTTCGCTGGCGATCTTGGTCTTCAGCTCCAACACTTCCACTTCGTGGGCCAGGTACTTGTGCAGCACGCGCAAGGCGTCGAGCCGCGTCCCGGCTTCGAGCAACGCCTGCTCCTTGTCCACCGGCAGCGACATCATCGACGCCAGCAGGAACACCATGCGGAGCGGATCCTCCTGCCCCTTGATGATGTTGTTCAAATCGGCGGGCGCGTCGCCGTGGGCCAGTGTCATGGCCTTGGTCGCCAACTCGACGATGTCGCGCTCGAGGGCTTCCACTTCCGTTCCGGTGTCGGTTGGCAGCGGGCTCAACTGCACGCGGCCGCGCAGGTAGGTGAGGTTGCCGTCTTCGTCGGTCACCTGATCGAGACCCAACAGCGTGGCGCGCTGCTCGCCCAGCACCATCAGATCCATGATGCCGTCCGGATGTTTGTTGATGCGGCGCACCACCGCAATGACGCCGGACTTATGCAGGTCGTCGAAGCCGGGGGCCTCAACGGAGGCGTCTTTCTGGGAGATCACAAGGATCTCCTTTTCTTCGGTGGCGAGCGCGGCCTCCACCGCCGCTTGTGTCGGCCGCCGGCCGACAGTGAGCGGCAGCATCAGTCCTGGAAAAAGGACCGTATTTTTCAACGGCAGGACCGGCAGGCTGCGCGATTCTTCCATGGTTGCCATGTGATTCTCTATTCCTCGTTACGTGTTAGATGCTTTGCGGGTTCCTGATGATTCCTCAGGCAACGGCTGTAATGGGCGGGGAGAAGGTTAATTCTCCCCGGAGCGGATTCAATTCTACTTTCACCATCTGCCCGTCGCGGATCTCGCCGCTAATGAGCTTGCGGGCCAGCGGCGTTTCGACATCCTTTTGAATCGCGCGCTTGAGCGGCCGCGCGCCGTAGCTGGGGTCCGAACCGTTGCGGATGATCCAGGCGAGGGCGTGCTCGGAAAACTCGATGGTGATGTTGCGTTCTTCCAGACGTTTCTTCAGTCCTTCCAGTTGCACCCTGACGATCTGCTTCAGGTGCTCCTCGGCCAGCGCGTGGAAGACAATGATTTCGTCGACGCGGTTCAGAAATTCGGGCCGGAAGTGCGCACGCAGTTCGTCGGTGACAGCGCGCTTCATGCGTTCGTACATATCCCCCTGCCAGGCTCCCTTGTATTCGAGAATGCGCGGGCTGCCGATATTCGAAGTCATGATCACGATGGCGTTCTTAAAGTCCACCGTGCGGCCCTGGCCATCGGTCAGCCGGCCGTCGTCGAGCACCTGCAGAAGGATGTTAAACACGTCCGCGTGGGCCTTTTCGATTTCGTCGAAAAGGATCACGCTGTACGGCCGGCGGCGCACCGCCTCGGTCAACTGACCGCCTTCTTCAAAACCGACGTAGCCGGGAGGCGCGCCGACCAGCCGCGAAACCGTGTGCTTCTCCTGGTATTCGCTCATGTCGATGCGGATCATGGCGTGTTCATCGTCGAAGAGCGATTCGGCCAGCGCACGGGCGAGTTCGGTCTTACCCACGCCCGTCGGACCCAGAAAGATGAAGCTGCCAATGGGCCGCGTCGGATCCTTGAGGCCGCTGCGGGCGCGGAGCACGGCGTCGGCCACTGCGTCCACGGCTTCGTTTTGGCCGATGACCCGTTTGTGCAGTTCGGCGTCCAGATGCAATAGCTTGTGCATCTCGCCGGCCAACAGCTTCGTAACGGGTACACCGGTCCAGCGGCTGACCACTTCGGCTATGTCCTCCTCGCCGACCTCCTCTTTGATAAGACTTCCCTTCTCCTTGGTCTGGTCGTGATGGGCCTGCAACTGCTTTTCCAGTTGCACCAGCGTGCCATACTTCAACTCGGCGGCCTTGTTCAGATCGTAGGCGCGTTCGGCCTTTTCGATGTCGGACCGGGTCTGTTCGATCTTCTCCTTCAACTGCCGGACCTGATCCACACCCTTCTTTTCGTTCTGCCACTGGGCGCGCAGGCCGTCGGCGTCCGCTTTGAGATCGGCCAACTCCTTCTCCAGTTTCGACAGGCGGTCCTTCGAAGCGGCGTCGGTCTCCTTGCGAAGCGCCTCGCGTTCGATCTCCAACTGCATGACGCGGCGCTGCACTTCGTCGAGTTCGCTGGGAACTGAGTCGATTTCGGTGCGGAGCTTGGCGGCGGCTTCGTCGACCAGATCGATAGCCTTGTCGGGAAGGAAGCGATCGGCGATGTAGCGATTGGAAAGCACGGCGGCCGAAACGATGGCGGCGTCCTTAATACGAACGCCGTGATGCACCTCGTAGCGCTCCCGGAGACCGCGCAGAATCGAGATCGTATCCTCGACGCTCGGCTGATCCACGAGAACCGGCTGGAAGCGGCGCTCCAGAGCGGGGTCCTTTTCGATGTGCTTGCGGTACTCGTCGAGCGTGGTGGCGCCGATGCAGTGCAGTTCGCCGCGCGCGAGCAGCGGCTTCAGCAGATTTCCGGCGTCCATGGCACCCTCGGCCTTGCCCGCGCCGACAACGGTATGAAGTTCGTCGATGAAGAGAATTACGCGGCCCTCGGAGCTGGTGACCTCTTTGAGAACCGCCTTCAGCCGCTCCTCGAACTCGCCGCGAAACTTGGCGCCTGCGATGAGCGCGCCCATGTCGAGCGCGACAATTTTCTTCTCCTTGATGCCTTCCGGGACGTCGCCGCGAACGACGCGATTGGCCAGCCCTTCGGCGATGGCCGTCTTGCCTACGCCGGGCTCGCCGATCAGCACCGGGTTGTTCTTCGTCCGGCGGCTCAGCACCTGGATGACGCGGCGGATCTCTTCGTCGCGGCCAATGACAGGGTCGAGTTTGTTCTGGGCGGCCAACTGGGTTAGATCGCGCCCATACTTTTCCAGCGCCTCATAGGTGGTTTCCGGATTCTGGGTGGTGACGCGCTGTGCGCCGCGGACGTCTTTCAAGAGAGTCTCTACGCGCTGGCGAGTGAGACCGAACTCGCGGCAGATCTTCCCGGACGCACCGGTGTCGCCGGTGATGGCGAGCAGGAAGTGTTCCACCGAGACGAAGTCGTCCTTCATGTTCTTCGCTTCGGCCTCGGCGTCGGTGAGAAGTTTGGTCAGGCGGGTGGTGACGTACAGGTTTTCGGACGAAGTACCACTGACCTTGGGGAGCTTGTCGAGCTCCTGGACGAGCTTCAGGGACAGGACGTCCAACGCGATGTTGCCGCGTTTCAGCAGCGACGGGACCAAGCCCTGTTCCTGGCGGAGGAGGGCGGCGAAGAGGTGTTCGGTGTCGAGTTGGTTGTTGGCGTTTTGGACAGCGAGGGACTGAGCGGCGCGGAGCGCGTCCTGGGACTTTTCGGTCAGTTTGTTGAGATCCATAATATGAGTGCCTCCATATCAACTAAATGCAGTGTACCACCAACAAGTTTCAAGAATCAAGGACTTCCACAGCCCGGATTCGGGCAAAAAAAGTGACGGAGGGTCCCAAATTTTGAACTGTCCACAGCAAAGCAAAAGCCCCGAGACGTTCCGGAGAACGCTCGGGGCTTTACAAGTTCAGAGTAGCATGTGGGGTCAAGAAACGGAGCATCTATAGGATTCAAACTGTTGTAAATACATGAGATATAATTTTGGAACGGGTTTGCGGGGGGTGAGCAAAACTGCGCGAACGGTGCTCGCCAAGCGGGCTGCCGGTGCCGGGTAGAGGCTTCGCGGGTCAATCCGGTCCATCGGACGGACGCGTAGTTGGAAACCAGCCGATCCGGAGGACTTCGTTGACTGAGCAGAGCGGACTTTCCGGCCTACGTCGGCGGCCTGATTGCACGCTTGCGAGCCGAGAGTCGCTGGTCAACGCGGAACAGGGATTCCGTCAAACCATTCGAGAATTCGCTTGAGGACGTCCGGTTTGCCATTGGAGAACCACTCGTGATCGGCATGTGGGATCACGATCAGGTCGACCTTACCCGGATTTGCATCCCGTAATTGCATCGCGCCTGCCAATGGAGTGTTCCGATCCTCGGCGCCTTGGATAATCAGGACAGGTACGTCCGTCGAGCGAATTGCATCTGGGCCGGAAACGGCCTGCCTCAAATTAAAGCCGTGCCTTCGCTCGACCCAGGCAAAGGACGGCTCGATCAAAGGCCACGAGAACAATTGCGCCGTCTTTTCGGAAACGCCCAACTGGTTGGCGACAAATCGGTATGGGTGGCTGATTGTGCCGAGTCCGGCGCTTACGACAGCCAATCCGTCCAAGGGCGAATGGGCACCTAAGCTCTGGATCAGAGTTGTAGCGCCCTGCGAGCCTCCATGCCCGAATACGAGCGATATCCACGGGCGGGCCCGCAGCCACCGAGCCCAGTTGGCGAGGTCATACGGCTCATGTACGCCGTAGGAGAAAACGCCACCAGAAGCGCCGCTGCCACGCTGATCTACCAGAAGGCATGTGTACCCGGCTCCCAGAAACGCTTGGGCGCTGTGAAGCATGTGCTGCCGGGTTCCCCCGCGTCCATGAACGAACAAGATTGCCCGGCCATTTCGACGGCGTGGCGTGAAAAGCCAGCCCTTCAGTGACACCCGATCCGACGCCAGAATGGTCGCGTCTTGCCAGGATGCATCCCACTTATGGGCCACCTCGACGGCGCGACGCGGGTCAATCGGGACTCGCTTGCGGACAAAATGTCCATCGATAGTCACGATCCAAGCCGCGAGCAAAACCGTCACAGTTAGGCCGAGGGCAATCCACTTGACACGCGGCGTCACTTTCCGGTGGCACCCCCAAGCCTGCAATCCGCATTTCGGAGGATTTCCATCGGGCCACCGTATGCGACCAATTCAATGGACATACAGCGCCGTCAGCGTTGTTGAGGCGAGTTCTCCGGTACGAACGCGGAGAATCGGAGTGATCAGAACGCGAGGACGGAAACTCATTTGGTATGGTTGACACCAATCGAGTGCAGAAGGTTCCCAACGCCCAGAGATCCGACCAGAAGCAGGCCTGGGCCGGTTCTGTCTCCCTCTGTTGGCACTGCCAGGTCGAGCGCAGCGCCGAACACTATCGCGAAACCTTGTGGAAACTCTGGCTTCTCGAAGCACCATTGCGGACATACAGAATCCGCAACACAAGCGGACGAAGAAGAGAACAGGCGGACGGAGGCGCCGGGCCACCTTCGGATCCGTTACGTCCTGTTTCTGGTTATTTCATCCTGGAGGTTCTATTTTTGAAGGACCGGGGAGAGGCGGAGGTGCGTTTTCTTGGCGGAATGCGGTTTGCGCTGGGTGGGCTCGCAGCTACCGGCGTGGGCCGGTTTGGGAGATCAGTGTAAACCGCCTCGAGGGCGATCCTCGCTATTCTGGGTGAATGCGTTGGCTCTTGCTCCCGCTGATTTCTTCCCTGCTCTGCTTGGCGGAGCTGCCGCGCTTGGGGGCCTCCGGGTTGGTATTTACCGGCAACGAGAAGGGCGAACTTGTGGTTGCTCAGGTCCGGCGCGGATCGGCGGCCGAGTTGGCCGGTGTCCGGCAAGGCGACATTGTCGCCGAGGCGGATGGCGTTGCGGCGCGGGCCACTCCCGAATTTGCCCGGCCGCTGCTGCGCCGGCCGGCGCCCTCCGAGGCCGTGCTGACGCTTCGGCGCGACTCGCAACTGCATCGCGCCGTCGTTCGCTTCGCCGCGCCGCCCGCCGAGGCGCAGGCGGATCTGGTGATCGAGTACGGCGAAATTCAGGTGGACGGCCATCGCCGCCGCACGTTGCGCACCGCTCCGCTGGGACCCGGTCCGTTCCCAGTCATCCTCTTTCTTCCGGGCTCTGGTTGCGGTACGCAGGAGTCGGCAAGCGGTTCCTCTTCGGTGGTCCAACTTCTCTATGCGCTCTCGCGTAAAGGCTTCGCGACGCTGCGCGTCGAGAAGACCGGCGTGGGCGATTCGGAGGGACCACCTTGCTACAGCGACCAGGGCGGCATGGCGCAGGAGGTTCGTGGCTACCAGGCCGCGTTGGCCGGCCTTGCCGCGAAGCCTCACCGGGGGCTCTTTCTTCTCGGCCACAGCGCGGGATCGACACTCGCGCCACTGGTTGCCGAAGGCCACACCGTACAGGCCATCGCGGTTAGCGGTGCGATGAGCGGAACGTTTCTCGACTATGCCGCCGGCATGCGCTACCGGGAGGCCGGGCTTGCCGGCCGCGACCCGAAGGCCTCGGCCGCCGAGCATCGCGCCTGCCTGGAGCGGTTGCTGCGCGAAAAGCAGACGCCCGCGCAAGTGGAAGCGGCCCACCCGAACTGCAAAGGGAAAGTCCGTTTCGACTCTCCGCACGTCTTCACCGCCGATTGGCACGCACTCGACCTGGTGGCCGCCTGGCGGCGGGTTCCGCGCACGCCGGTGCTGGTGCTGCACGGCCAGGGAGACTTCGTTACCTCCGAAGCGCTCAGCCGGAACCTGGCCAAATCTATCGCCGGTGCCCGGCTAAGAATCTTGCCGATGGACCACGGGTTCCGGGCCCATGCCACCGCCCGGGAGGCGCTTGACGCCGAACAGGGTAAGGCCCAGCCCAAGCCGCTTGCGCGGGAGGCCGTCGAGGAGATCGCCAAGTTTTTCGGTAAGTTTGCGACGCCCGCCAAACCTGCTTAAACCCACATTTCCGTTTTGAGCCGCGCGTGCGAATCTCCCGGATGCTCGTCCGCATCAATATCCATAGGGGTTTGAAGGCAGCGAAGACCCCTGCGGAGGACAGCACCCAATGGGTGACAAACAAAACC
>Ga0194122_10001997_pt1 | contig 23320 bp, 22 predicted proteins | sample TA2MahCa10mmetaG_FD_155487 | JGI IMG/M metagenome (GOLD analysis project Ga0194122, IMG submission 155487) | Freshwater microbial communities from Lake Tanganyika, Tanzania - TA2015021 Mahale Deep Cast 10m | ecosystem: Environmental > Aquatic > Freshwater > Lake | place: Tanzania: Lake... | reverse complement strand
ATTTGCGCGGCGTGTTTCCGAATTGGAAGATCCGGAGCGAGAGTCTGGGGGCGAAATCGGCGGGGTTCGATGAGTACGCGCGGCAGGCGATTGCGGAGCAGCTCGACGCGGTGCGGCCGTTTCTGCGGGCTTAGGAAATACACTTCAACGCTTCACAGCCGATCAGCCGAACGTCAGAGGTGACCAGCGGGAGCTTCATCTCTATCGCTGTGGCGGCAATGAAACGATCGGCGGGGTCTTGGTGGGGCACATCGATCTCTCGCGCAAGTGCGGCGATGGCGAAGGTGAGTGGCGCCTCCCGAACCGGCAAGACCTGGCGCGCCCTCTCGATCCACTGGCCGGCCGTGCCTGCTGCGGGCACACGCCCGTGCTCGACGAGTAGGCACGTCTCCCAGAGGCTGATGGGGCTCAGGAACAGGATCGACGCCGGGTCCTCCATCGCTTGCCGCTGCTTGCGGGAAAGACGCCGGTCTCCGGCGAGAAACCAAAGCCAGGCGTGCGTATCAAGGAGGAATTTCACTTCTTCCGCAACGCCTCCCAATGGGAGTCGCCGGCGGGAGTGACCACGTCACCCAGCGGACCGGTGAAGAGCGAGGCTTTCATGGCGCCGAAACCTGCCCTGTTTCGGGTGTGAGCCGGCGGTTGAACCACAGCCAAGGGTTTACCGTTCTTGAGGATTTCCAGCGGCTGCCCTGTTTCACGAACCCTGTCCAGCAAGCGGAGGCAGGTGGCTTTGAATTCTGAGACATTGATTCGCTCCATGTTCCAACGATAGTCAGATACTGTGACCATAGTCAACTGAGCCGATTTCAGCGCGCCAGGTCCGCCCCGAGTTCGGCCGCCATTTCTCGCAGGCGCGCTTCCATTGCCTGGGCCCGAGTGGGCTCGGCGGCGGCTTGGTTGTGCCGCTCGCTGAGGTCGCGCTCGAGGTGATACAGCTCCGTCACCGCATCACGCGGCGCGACGCCTTCGACGCCCTCGCTGCGCGCGATGCGGAGCTTCCATGGTCCCTGCCGAACGCCCTCGGGCACGCGGCGCGGAGGAAGAAGAACTCACGGCGCGGCGACGGGGCTTGCGTGGAGAGCATCGGGAGCAAATCGAACCCGTCATAGGTGCAGCCTTCGGGCAGTGTGCCGCCGACCGCGCGAACGAGCGTGGGAAACCAGTCCAGCGCGCAGGCGAGTTCGCGCAGCACTTGGCCTGCGGGGATGCGGCCGGGCCAGCGCGCGATCCCAGGCACGCGGAAGCCGCCTTCATAGCTGCCGCCCTTTGAACCACGCCACGGCCCAGGGCTGCCGGTGTGCCACCACTCGTTGCCCTGCTGCAGCATACGTTGCGGCAAGTTGTTCCAGGGGCCGTTATCGCTGAGGAACAGCAACATCGTGTTTGCGTCTTGCCCCGGCTCCTTCACCGCGCGGAGAATTTCGCCGACGCTCCAATCGAGTTCCTCAATCACGTCGCCATACATTCCCGCGGCTGACTTGCCACGCCGCGCGGCGCTCACCGCCAGCGGCAGGTGCGGCATCGCATACGGCACATAGAGGAAGAACGGCTGCCCGGCGGACTCGCAGACGAACTTCACCGTTTCAGCCGTGTAGCGCTCGGTGATGCGGCTCTGATCGGTGACGCGCTCCACGGTGTCGGCATTGCGGTAGAGCATCAACGGGCGTTCGGTCTTCACCCACGGCGCGATCATGTCGTTGCTGTACGGCAGCCCGAAGTATTGATCGAAGCCGCGCGCCACGGGCAAGCACTACGGCTGATGGCCGAGGTGCCACTTGCCGATGGCCATCGTGCGATACCCCAGCGGCTTCAACGCTTGCGGCAGCAGCACCTCACTCAGCGATAGGCCGTCTTTCGAATCCGGCCCGAAATTGTTCGGCTGTTTCGCGCGCATCGGGTAGCGGCCCGTCAGCAGGCCCACGCGCGACGGAGTGCAGACGGAAGCGGCGGCGTAGTAGCTGGTGAGGCGCGCGCCTTCGGCCGCCATGCGATCGAGGTTCGGCGTGCGAATCATCGGATGGCCGTAACAGCCGAGGTTGCCCCAGCCCATGTCGTCGGCGAATAGGACGATGAAGTTCGGACGGCGCTGCCGTTGCGCCAACAGGGAGCCGGCCGCCGATCCGAGGAAGGCACGCCGAGTGGATGAGACCATCTGTCGAATTTACACCTGCACGGCTTGTCGCGGAAATGCCAATGCCGTATGATTACCTCAGCCACAGGGGAATGCAACGTGCGGGGAACTGAAATCACCATACTCGGCGCCGCCGCAGCGTGTGGTTGCACTGCGCAGGCACAGACGGTTTTTCTTGACGACACTTGGCTGCGGGCCGTCCAGCGAAATGGCAGCACGGTGGTACTGGTTCCGGTAACGAACCAGGCGCCGTCGCCCATCGACGCACAGTTGCGCCTGGCTTGGTTGTCGCCGCGCGAGGAGGAGACCAGCAACGGCGCGCGCATGGTGACCATCTCGCTAGGCACGTCCGTGATAGAGGTTCCATTTCCGCTCACGCATTCTTCCGCGTGGGCGCGGCTCCGCTATTCGCTCAAGCCCGCGTCGGCCTCGGCCGCGCGGTTTCTTGCACCCTTGGCTGGCATCGCGCCGTTGCCTCACATCGCGGCGTTTCCATGTGAAGTGCGCGCCTCCGTCGCGGGCGAAGCGCGGCCGGACCGGACACTGGCGGTTTATGCACAGGCCTTGCATCCGGTAACGCGCCAGACAGTGGGGGGCGTGGAGTGGAAGGCGATACTCAGCGGTAACGGCGACGAAGAGTGGAAGCCGCGAAGCGTGCGCACGCTGGCCGGGGGCGCGGTGGAATTTTCGTTCGACTTGTCGAAACTGCCGCAGGACTCGCGCGACGACGATCTGGACTTCGACATCGAAGCCACTCTGGGTGACTTCACACAAGACCTGTCGCTCGACGTGCCCTGGCGCGCGCTTCCCTCCGCCCGCATTCAGACGGACAAGCCGCTGTACCAACCCGGCCAGACCCTCCGAACCCGAGCGGTGGTATTGGATGCGCGCCGCCGGGCGTGGGCCGGAGCGAAGGTGATGCTGCGCGTGGAAAGCCGGAACGGCGAGCGCGTGCACTCGGCGGTGCTGACGTCGTCGCGTTTTGGCGCAGTGCAGGACGAGTGGGTGTGGCCCGCGTCGGCAGAGCTGGGGCACTATTGCGTGTCGATACGGATTGCGGGCGAAGAGGACGGCGGGACAACCTTAGCCACACACACGGTGCGCTTGAACCGATGTGAGCTGCCGCTCTTCAAGGCCACCGCGCAGCCGGACCGGGGCTTCTATCTCCCCGGGCGATCCGCACGAGTGACCGTGCGCGCGGAGTATCTTTTCGGCAAATCGGTGCCGAAGGCGAAGGTGAAGATCGAAAGCGATCGCGAGGGCGATCGGACCGTGGCGGAAGGCGAGGCCGGGAGCGATGGCGTCTTTGCGGCCTCGCTCACCATGCAAGCAATGGAGCCGCTCTTGCCCGGCTATGCGCGGTTCCAGGATTTTCGCTACACCGCCCACGTCACCGATCCTGTGTCGGGCCGTACTGAGCAACGGGAGTTCGACGTGCGGCTATCGCGCGAACCGCTGCACATTTACCTGTCGCAGCCGGCGGCGGGCGGGCCGCTGCCCTCGCCGCTCTACGTCACGGTGTCGCATGCCGACGGGCAGCCGGCAGAAGCGCGCGTGACGATCCGGATCGGAGCACAGAGCTTAGAAATGTCCACGAATCGCTACGGCGTGGGCCGGGCCATGATCTCGCCCCCCGCACGCGAAATCGACGCGAAAGTGCCAGCGGAGACGCCGGGCGGAGCCACTGGCGTGTGGACGGAGCGCCTGCAAGGGTTTCATGCGGGAAGCCAAGCAAGACTCAGCACGGCTCGTACTCTCTATCGCGCGGGCGAAGCCGTGACGCTCACTCTCGCCGCACCCACAGCAGGGTTGGCATCCACGGTGTTGATTCACGCGGTGGCCGATGGCCTCCACCTGGCCACGCGCGCAATGCAACTGACGCAGGGGCGCGGCACCGTCACATTTCCGTATCAGCCTGAGTTCCGCCGCGCCGTTACCTTCGTCGCCTCAACGGGCCGTTCGCCCATGGCATCGGACGCCGAACGTACGGTGCTCTTTCCGGACGGTTCGGATCTGGCGCTCAGCGCCACGCCCGAGCGCGCCATGTACAAGCCCGGCGATACCGCAGCGCTCCGCTTCCGCGTGACCGCGGCCGACGGGCACGCTGAACCGGCGACGCTAGGCCTCGCCATCGTGGACGAGGCGGTGATGGAACGTGCGCGCAGCGACGCGCAGCCATCGTGGTTTGCCTGCGCGTATTGCGCCGACGGGGGCCGCCATGAGGTGGGCGGCATAGGGCTGAGCGACCTGTTCCTGCTACCCGCGGACTGCCGTCACGACGCCGAACTGAATCTGGTGGCCGAGTTGCTGGCTTCAAAAATCTTCGCAACAGCGCAGAACGAAGTAAGCGAGAGCCTGTTCGATGCGCCGGAGTTCCAGCGGATGAAAGAGCAGATGAAGCTGCTGGAGGCTGCGCTGGAAAAGCACTACGCCCAGACCCTGGTTTTTCCGCGCCGCGATGAAGAGTTGCTGACAGCGAGCGGGCCAGTTTGGGCGAACCTCAAGGACCCGTGGGAGAGGCCTTATCGCGCTGCGTATTCGGTTGAAGGCGAACACTTCAGAATCGACCTTTGGAGCGCCGGACCGGACCGCCAGCATCACACCGCGGACGACATATCCGCGGCCGTGTTCCGTAAACCGTATTTCACCCCCACCGCGCGGCTGATGCGCGATGCCTTCGAGGCCGCCGGAGATTATCCCGCGGCGGAGCCGAAACTGAACGCGTTGCTGGCCGCACGTGGGCTGACGCTGGGCGCTTTGTTCGATCCGTGGAACACGCCGTACCGCGCCAGCATCTATTGCCACACCGGCGAGTGCCGCGTAACAATCGTCAGCAGCGGGCCGGACCGGCGGCCCGACACGGGCGACGATGTGCACGTCGCCTCCTTCAGCGGCCCGCACTTCCGCCGCGCTGGTGACGCCATCCGCAAAGCAATGGCCGCCGCGAAGACTCCGCCACAAACGGAAGCAGCGTTTCGCGACGTTCTCTCCGCCGCGGGCGTCGATCTCACGCGTGATCTCGATCCGTGGCAGCGACCGTACCGGATCGCAACGGCGGTGGCCGTCAGCTATGCTGACGTGCTGCGGATGCGCACAGAGCGGGTGTACGGGTAAACCGCGCCGCCGCCCGGACGCATCGAAACGATCCCGGTGACGCAACGGCAACTCGTGTTCAAGCTCCGCAGCGCGGGTCCGGATGGGAAAGAAAACAGCTACGACGATTTCGACGTAGCGCAGTTCTTCGTGTTGCTCTCGCAGGAAACGGGAGCGGGCCCGGTAGAGCCCACGCCAACTCGCGCGCCGGTGGCGCAGGATCGCGGCACAGGGACGATCGCCGGGCGGGTGCTCGATGCGTCGGGCGCGACGGTGCCGCGCACTCGCGTAATCTTGCGCGATGTCACAGGCCGCGAGTTTGAGACCGCCGCGGATGACGATGGCGTGTTTGAGTTTCTAGGCGTGCCGCCCGGCGATTATTCGCTCGATGCACAGTCACCCGGCTTCCGGCCATACTCGCTCAAGGGTGTACCCGTGCAGGCATCGCGTGTGACCACGGTGGAAATCCAGCTGGAGGTGGGTGCAGTAGCCGAGACCATCGATGTACGCGCGGAGGTTCCGCTGCTGATGACGTCGTCCGCACAAGTGAGCGTAGCGGTTGAGGCCGCGCCGCTTTCCACGCCACGCGTACGCGAGTACTCCCCGGAAACGCTCCTTTGGTAGCCCGAGATCGTCACCGCAGCGGATGGCACCGCGCGCGTCACGGTGCCGCTGGCAGGCAACATCACCACGTGGTAAGTGGCCGCGATCGCCTCGACACTCGAGGGCCGGTTCGCCGAAACCTCCACGAGCTTCCGCACCTTCGAACCCTTCTTCGCCGACTTCACGCCGCCGCAAGTGCTCACCGCCGGCGACCGGATTGACCTGCCCGTCACCGTGCGCAACTACACGGGAGGCGCGCTAGCAACCGCGGTGCAGTTCGCGACACAGAGCGCAGATCTGCGAATCGAGGGCAGCGCATCGCAGAACGGAACGTTGGCCGCCAACGAGTCAGGTAACTTCGCGTTCCGGCTTCATGCGGACGCGCCTGCGGAGAAGGCTTCGCTGCGAGCGGCGGCACGTGCGGGCGGCGGGATGGGTGATGCACTACGGCGTGAGTTGCGCGTTCAGCCTAACGGCCAGCGTGTGACGACCACGCGCGCCGATCTCATTACGCGTGCCGGAGCCACCACGTTTGAAGGTGTTGCGATCCCGGCCTCGGCCATCGCCGGAGCCACGCGCGCGGAACTTTGCCTCTATCCGAACTTTGCCGCGCTGCTATGGCACTCGGCCGCGGCCATCGTGCGCGAGCCTCATGGTTGCGCCGAACAGATCACGTCAGCCGGATATGCAAACCTGATCGCGCTGCGTTTTGCCCGCGCCACAAGCGGCGGCAGGGCATCCGATGCCAAATGGGAGAAGTCCGCGCTCACCCACGTGCGGCAGGCGGTGGAGGCACTGAAAGGCCTGGCGGATGCCAGCGGCGGCGGCGTGCCGTACTGGCGCTCGGAGAAGCCCAATGTCGCGGTGACCGCGCAGGCCCTCAGCTTTTTGCTCGAAGCGCGCGAGGCCGTGCCCGTGGATACGGCGCTGATTGAGAGCCTGGTGGCGTGACTGGAGGGAACGCAGTCGGCCACGGGCACGTGGGAGCCGCACTGCACATCGAGCGCGCCGCAGGTACGGCAACTGGCGGCGCATGTCGCGCGGGCGCTGGCACAGGCGAAGCGGTCAGGCGTGGCCGTAAAAGGCGCCGTGCTCGGCGCAGCGTTCCATCACCTGGCAACCGGCGCGGAGTCAACCGGCGAGCCCTATCTGCTGGCGCAGTATGCGCTGGCTGCGGTGGATGCAGGCGAAGAGGCAACCGCGGAGACCGTGGTCCAGCAATTGGCCGCCGGTGCGCGAGAAGAGCGTGGCGCGCTGTACTGGGATTTACCCACCAACACGCCCATCCACGGGTCGGGCAACGCCGGCCGGCAGGAGGCGACGGGTCTTGCGGTCACGGCGCTCAGCGTCTGGCGCAACCGGCACACCAACGCCGGCGCCGCCTTCGATCCGCTCATCCGCCGCGGCACGTTATTCCTGCTGCGCAACCGCGATGCACTCGGATGGTGGAGTTCTAAGCAAGGCACGCTGCGCGCGATGCAGGCTGTCGTGGCGATGCTCGGCACCACCCCATCCAGCACCGCCGCGTCAACAGTGACGCTGCGCGCGGGCGGACAGACCCTGCGCACTATTCCGCTGCCAACGCGCTCTACCGACGCCATCAGCATTGACATCGCTTCGCGGCCGGCCGGGCCGGTGGAGCTCACAACTACCTCCGCCAGTCCAGTGATCGCGCAGTTGGTGGTGACGCATTGGCTGCCCTGGGCGCGCACGCGGCCGCGCGAGTCCGCCGAACTGCGGCTTGCAGTGAGCTTCAGCCGCACCGAGGCGGGCGTGCGCGAACCTGTGCGCTGCCAGATCAGGGCCGAGCGCGTGGGCTTTCGCGGGTACGGCATGATGATTGCGGGAGTGGGCCTGCCACCGGGCGCGGAGGTGGATCGCACCTCGCTCCCATACTCCGCCGAAGTACTGCCGGACCGCGTGCGCTTCTGCGTCTGGCCCCGGGCCGGTGGTGAAGAGCTGACGTTCTTCGTCTCCGCGCGCTATCCGCTCGACGCGCGTTCGGCCGCGCCATCGATCCTGTATGACTACTACAATCCTGACGCGCTCACCGAATTGCCTCCGGTAAAGTGGCGCATCGATTGACAGGACTGCGACTTTCAACGCATGATTCGTTTCGGAGAATTTCGTCTTTCCCAAGACGAACGGCGCCTTTGGAGAAGTCAAAGCGAACTGCGCCTCACTCCCAAGGCGATGGAACTGCTCATCTATCTTGCCTCGCGGCCTGGGTAAGTGGTGAGCAGGGAAGACCTGTTCAAGGCGCTCTGGCCCAACACCTTCGTGGGCGACCATGCGCTCACCGTGCAGATCCGCGAAGTCCGCACGGTGCTGACCGAGGGCAACGGCGCACACGAATTCATCGAAACACGCCACCGCCGGGGCTACCGCTTCGTGCCTGAGCCGGTGACGAATCTGGAGCCGGCGCATCGCTCCCTCTTCGCCTCAGCTGAGCCCAGGCAGGAACCGCAGCCAGCCGGCACGCCCGAAACCCGCTACGCCCGGAGCGGCGATGTCAACATCGCGTATCAGGTGATCGGCGAAGCTCCTATGGACATTGTGTTTTTGATGGGCTGGGTGTCGCACCTGGAGTACTTCTGGACGGAGCCGCACTTTGCCGCGTTTCTGCGGCGCCTCGCGTCGTTTTCGCGGCTGATCCTCTTTGACAAGCGCGGCACGGGTCTATCGGATCGCGTGCCCACCAACCAACTGCCCACGCTCGAAGAACGCAAGGACGATCTGCGCGCTGTGATGGATGCCGCCGGCGCCACGGCCGCGGTGATCGTCAGCGTGTCCGAAGGCGGGCCGATGTCGGCGCTGTTCGCCGCGACGTATCCGGAGAAGACTCAGGCCCTGGTAATGATCGGCACCTACGCCAAGCGCATCCAGGACGAGACCTACCCGTGGGGACCGAGCGCGGAGCAGCGCGCCCAGTTTCTGGAGCTGATCCGGAATCAATGGGGCGGGCCGATCGGCATTGACGACCGCGCGCCCTCGCTCGCCGCCGATCCGGCGTTTCGCAACTGGTGAGCGGCATATCTGCGCATGGGCGCGAGCCCGGCCGCGGCGGTGGCGCTCACGCGGATGAATGCCGAGATCGACGTGCGGCATGTGTTGAAGGCGGTGCGCGTACCCACGCTGGTGTTACATCGCACCGGCGACAAGACGCTGCTGGTGCAGGAAGGCCGCTACGTGGCCGAGCAGATTCCCGGCGCGCGATTCATCGAACTGCCCGGGAACGACTATCTGCCGTTTGCAAGCAATCAGCACGAGATCCTCGATGAGATGGAAGATTTCGTTGCGTCGGTGAGCCATGCACGCGATCCGGAGCGCGTGCTCGCCACGATTCTCTACGCGGCCTTTGCACCTGCCGGCGCAGAGGGCGCCAGCACGCAGGCGGCGCTCGAAGAGGGTATGCGGCAAGAACTCGAGTGGTTCCGCGGCGCGGCAAGACGCGCAACACTCGAACATCTCATCGCCACCTTCCACGGCCCGGCGCGTGCGGTGCGGTGCGCTTCGGCCCTCTTGCGGCACGCCGCGCGATTGGGCTACCGGATGCGCGCGGCGCTGCACGCCGGCGAGTGCGATCAGCTGGACGGCAACGTGGTGGACGGCGCGGCGGTGGAAGTGGCGGGGAGTATTCTGCGGCAACGTTCGACGGACGGCGGCATTCTCGCCTCCAACACCGTGCGCAATCTGGTGGCCGGCTCAGGCATTCAGTTTGAAGAGGCCGGGGCGCTGCAAATGGAGTGGAAGTTGTACCGGGCGGCGGGTCCGCGGCGTTAGGCCGGGCGCTGCCCAAAAAAAGTTTCAACTGATAGCAACGTTTTGGGGGGGGCATTGGGCACTACCTGCCGAAGGAGACAGTCTGAATGGGCCCGATGTTATACTGGCACGACGTTGCCCTTGGGACGAACAGAGTTACGCACTCCACGGGAGGGGAACAACACGGCCCAGTACTGAGCGCCCGGGCGCTGGCGATGGCACACTTGGCCATGTACGATGCCTATTTCGGCATCGCTGGCGGGCACAATGTTTACACTCCGGGATTGATCGCGCCCGCACCCGGTGCCTCGAAAGGTGCGGCCATCGCCGCTGCGGCGCACTTCGTGCTGAAGGCCCTGTATCCTAGCCAGCAACCTTATCTGGACGGCCGCCTTGCGTCCGCGCCCACCGACATGGATCATGCCGCGAACGGAAAGGCGTACGGCCGGGATATCGGAGCCAAGTTGACGCTGCTGCGGGCCAACGACCGCCATGTGGGCGATGGCGGTTATGTGGCGAACAAACACCGCCCCATCATCGCGTTGACCCGGACAATTCCGGCCAGGGCTTCTATGCGCCCTACTATGGCGATTTGGCCGAAGGGTTCGCGATTCAGACTTGGTTTGACCTCAACGCCCCGCCGGCGCCTGGGTCAGCCGAGTATGACGAAGCCGTGAACGCAGTACGCCGGTTGGGCATCAAACCCGAGTTGGCCGGGATGCTGCCGCATGACGACGTGCGGCGGACCGGTGAGCAGACGCTCATCGGCCTGTTTTGGGGCTACGATGGAGCCAAGAATCTCGGCACGCCGCCGCGGCTCTATAACCGAATCGTGCGCAAGGTCGCGGTCAGCAAGGGTGCAAACACGGCTGATCTGGCCCGGCTCTTCGCGGTAGTGAACGCCGCCATGGCCGACGCGGGCACGCTGGCGTGGAAAGAAAAGTACGCCCACGATCTTTGGCGCCCCGTAGTGAGCATTCGGGAACACGACGAAAGCATGGGCCCCATGGCTCAGCACGACCTCGCCTTCGACGCGCAATGCGACCCCGACTGGTTGCCGCTGGGCGCACCCAAATCGAATGAGACGGGCGTGAAGAGCTTCACTCCGAATTTTCTGGCCTATCCCTCTGGCCACGCCACGTTCGGCGCAGCGGCCTTTCAGATAACGCGGCGGTTCTACGGCATCCCGAAAGAAGCAAACGGACCGGACCACCTCTGCAATAAGCTGCACTTCACGTCCGAGGAACTGAATGGCGTGACTACCGATAACAATGGAACGGCGCGGCCTAACCATGAACGCACCTTTGCAGGTGGACTCTGGCAGGCCATCGAAGAAAACGGCCGGAGCCGCGTCTATCTGGGCGTGCACTGGGTGTTCGACACGTTCATGGCCAGCGACGCGGGCAAGTACGAAATGAACGTGGACGGCGTTCCGTTGGGATTGAACATCGCCAACAACATCTTCGACTCCGGTCTGAAGCCTTCGCCGCCGCACTAGACGCATCAGGTAGGGAGGCTGCGAGCATCCGCACGCAGCCTCATCGGGCCAGCGCCATCAGCGGTCCGCCGGGTGCTTCTGACATAATCCAAAAGTGTTGCGTGCATGCCTTCTCACGGCGCTTCCGTTGGCCTCGTTGCTGGCGGCGCCGCCCGATCCCAACGCCGAAACCGTCAAAACATTTCTCGCCACCTACTGTATCGCCTGCCATAGCGGAGCCAACGCCGCCGCGCAATTCGATCTGAAGCCGTTTGCAAGCGAAGCGGACGTGATTCGCGATCACGGCCGCTGGGCGCTGGCCGCCGAGAAGCTGACGCATCGCGAGATGCCGCCGAAGGGCATGAAGCAACCTTCCGACGCCGAGCGGCAGAGCACCGTCGCCTGGATCGAAGGCATCCGCACCGCCGAAGCACGCCGCAACGCGGGCGACCCCGGGCATGTGCTGGTGCGACGCCTGAGCAACGCCGAGTACAACTACGCGATTCGCGATCTCACGGGCGCCGACATCCGCCCCACGCGCGAATTCCCCACGGACCCGACGAATCAGGACGGCTTCGACAACACGGGCGAGTCGCTCGTCATGTCGCCCGCGCTGCTGAACAAGTATCTGCAGGCCGCGCGCGAGGTGTCCTCGCACATGATGCTACAGCCCGCGAGCTTCCGCTTTGCGCCGCATCCCATGCTGGCCGAGTCTGACCGCGAGAAGTACACGATCCAGCGCATCGTCGATTTCTACGGCCGCCAGCCCACAGACTACGCTGACTATTTCTTCGCCGCGTGGAGCTACCGCCACCGCGCCGCGCTCGGCAAGCCCGACGCCAGAATCGAAGATTTCGCGCGCGAAGCCAAGATCAGCGCGCGCTATCTGCCGCTGGTCTGGTCGATCCTCGAAGAGGCGAAAGAAGACGCGGGTCCGGTGGCCAAACTCCAGACGATGTGGAAACGCCTCCCCGATCCGTCGCACAAACAAACGGACCTCGTGAAGGAAGGATGCCGCAAGATGCGCGACTACGTGGTGCACGTGCGCAGACTCACCGCGCGCAACTTCCGCAGCCCCAAAGTGGCGGGCCTCTCCGGCACCTCGCAACCGTTGATGAACTGGAAGCTGCGCGCCTATGCCGCGCATCGCCGTGACTTTGACCGCGAGGCGTTGCAGGTGGAAGGCGAGCCGCCCATGCTGCTGCCCGAATCGCCGCGCATGGGAGGCGTGCCGACCGAGGACCAAGTGGGGCTCCGCAACGCGGCGATTGCCGTGCGTCTCCGGTTTGGCGATCCCGAGTTACTGGTGCCCGCCGGGCAGCGCGCGCGTTATGAAGCGTCGTTCGCGCGTTTTGCCAACGTATTCCCCGACGCATTCTATGTTCGTGAGCGCGGCCGTTTCTACCCCGACGACTCGGAAGACAAGGGCCGATTATTGAGCGCGGGCTTTCACAACGTGATGGGCTACTTCCGCGACGACACACCGCTGATGGAACTTATTCTCGATGAGGGGCAGCGCGAAGAGCTCGAGACGTTGTGGCTGGAGTTTGACACCGTGGCCGATCAGACCACGCGCACCTACGTGCAGTTCTACTACAACCAGAGCGGCGAGATCGAAGGGCGCGGCCGCGAGTCCGGCAGCTTCCGCACCGCCGAGGCCACCGACGCGACCGCCGAAAAAGTAATTTTCGGCATCCGCGATACGTATCTGTTGAAGGCCGCCGAGACCAGCGCGGACGAGGCGGCGCGCGAAGCCATCCGCGAGCACTTTGCACGCGTGAATGCGCAAATCCGCAAGACGGAGAAAGCGCGCGTGGACGCCGAGCGCACCCACCTCGCCTCGCTCGAGCAATTCGCCGCGCGAGCTTGGCGCCGCGCGTTGACCGATGCCGAAAAGACCGCACTTCGCGCCTACTACGCCACCCTGCGAGAGAAGAGCAAACTCTCGCATGAAGACGCCATGCGCGACATGATCGTCTACGTGCTGATGTTCCCGGATTTTCTCTACCGCGTGGACTACAGCCCGCCCGCGGCCCCGGTCATCAGCGCCGCCCCGAGGAAAAAACCGCGCACGGCCGCGCGCGTGGTTCCCGTCAACGCACCGAAGCACATCGCGCTCCCGGCGCAGGCACTCGCCAGCCGCCTCAGCTTTCTGTTGTGGTCCAGCGTGCCCGATGAAGAGTTGCTGGCGCGCGCCGCGGCCGGCGATCTGCAAAATCCCGAGGTGTTGATCGCGCAAGTGCGGCGCATGATGAAAGACCCGCGCGCCCAGGCGCTCGCCGTGGAGTTCGCGGGCAACTGGCTGGGCTTCCGCCGCATCGAAGAATTGAACAGCGTGGACCGCGCGCGCTTTCCAGCGTTCACCAATGACCTCCGCGCGGCAATGTTTGAAGAGCCCGTGCGCTTTCTCGAAGACCTGATCCGCAGCGACCAGTCCATGCTCGAAGCGCTCTATGGGCGACACACCTTCGTCAACCGCGCGCTGGCCAGACACTACGGCATGGAGAATCTGCGCTTCCGCCAACCTGGTGACTGGGTGCGCGTGAACGACGCTCGGCGCTACGGGCGCGGCGGTCTGCTGCCCATGGCCGCGTTTCTCACAAAGAACTCACCCGGGCTGCGCACCAGCCCGGTGAAGCGCGGCTACTGGGTGGCGCGCACGGTGCTCGGCGAAGTGATTCCGCCTCCGCCGCCATCGGTGCCGGAGTTGCCGTCCGACGAGGCGAAGATGGATTTGCCGCTCCGCCAGATGCTGGCCAGGCATCGCGACAACGCCGCGTGCGCCGGTTGCCACCGCCGGTTTGACGGCTTTGGCCTCGCGTTTGAAGGGTACGGCCCGGTGGGCGAGCGCCGCGGCAAGGATCTCGCCGGGCGCACCGTGGACGCAAAAGCGGAGTTCCCGGGCGGCGGCGAAGGCAGCGGCATCGAGGGATTGCTCGAGCACATCAAGGCCAAGCGCGAGGAGGACTTTATCAACAATCTGTGCCGCAAGACGCTTGCCTACGGGCTGTCGCGCAGCCTGCTGCTTTCCGACGAGCCGCTGCTGGCGCAAATGCGCGCCGCGTTCACGGCCAACGGCAATCGTTTTTCGGCCTTGATAGAATCAATGGTCGCAAGCCCCCAATTCCTGAACCGGCGTAATCCGGAGCATAAGGGAGACTGAATTTCGATGTTGATCCGTTCGTCCCAGACCAATCCGTGCCCCACGCGGCGCGCCGTGTTGCGTGGCGCCGGCGCCGTGGTGGCGCTGCCTTGGCTTGAATCGCTGGCAGGCGCCGCGCCTGTCACGCCCACCAAGCGCTTCGGCGTGCTGTTCATGGGTTGCGGCGTGAATGAAGACCGCTGGTTCGCGCGCGGGCAAGGCGACGCGATGGAGTTCAGTTCCACGCTCCAGTTGCTCGAACCGATCAAGAAGAAGGTCAACGTCATTGACGGCCTGTTCATTAAGCCGCTCACCGGCCAAGGCATCCACCCGGCGCAGACGGGCAGCCTGCTTTCCGGCGCGACGATTGAACGCGGCCCGGTGCTGCGTTCGGGCAAGACGGTTGACCAGATCATGGCCGACCACATCGGGCAGGACACCGCGCAGCCGAGCCTGGTGCTGGCGTGCGAGCAGCCGCTGACGGGCTATCACGAGACGAACTTCTCGATGGCCTACAGCTCCCACATTTCTTGGCAAAGCGACGACTCGCCCGTGCCCACCGAAGTGTACCCGTCGCTGGCCTTTGACAACCTGTTTGAGAACCGCGGCCTGCTGCGCAACTCCAGTATTCTTGACCGCGTCCGTGATCGCGCCGAGACGCTGGGCAAGCAGGTGAGCGCCGGCGACAAAGCTAAACTCGATGAGTACCTCACCAGCGTGCGCGAAGTGGAAAAGCGCGTGGAGCGGATGCGCATCGACAAGCACAAAGCCGACGAAGCGGCGAAGGGGCAGAACAAGCCCGCGTGGACCATGGAGCGCCCCGCGAACGGCTTACCCGAAGATCTGCGTGAACACGCGCGCCTGATGTGCGACCTCGTGGCCATCGGCTTCCAGACGGACCGCACGCGCGTAGCGTCCATGATCCTCGCCAACGATCTTTCCGCGCAGATCTATCCCTTCGTGCAAGTGCGCGACGGGCACCACGCCGCCTCCCACGACAATTTGTCGGACGCCTACGAGCGCATCACTAAGTTCCACCTGAGCCAACTGGTGTATCTGGCGCAGAAGCTGGACGCCGTGCCCGAAGCCAACGGCACCACCGTGTTGGATAACTCCTGCCTCATGTTCCTGTCTAACTTGTGGTCTGGCCGCAAACACGATAACACCCGCCTCCCGCTGGTGCTGGCGGGCGGTTTGGGCGGCACGCTGAAAACGGGCCGCACACTGGACTATCTGGCGGCGGGCGATGAAAACCGCAAGCTCAGCAGCCTGTATCTGTCGCTGCTGGATCGCATGGGCATCAAACTCAACCGCATGGGTGATGCCGATACGGGCCTGGAACGGCTGTAGGATCCACCCGCACGAGGGCGGCGGCTTGATGAACTATCGGCCCAACGCCGCCGCAGACGCGCCAGCAGCTGCAGCAGCAGCGCCGCCGCGTGAAATCTGCAGGTACCGCTCAGCGAGCGCGGCGTTCTGGGGCATGCCGGGACTCCCCTTGTAGATCATCCACGCGTTCGTCGCCGCGAGCGTGTCGCCCGCGTCGGCTGCGCGTGCCAACCACTTGACACCTTCAGGATTGTTCTGCTCGGTGCCCTTGCCGACGACGTATATGACACCCAGGAGCGCCTCGGCAGGATGATAGCCGAGTTCCGCCGCTTGCTTGGTCAATTCAAACGCCCGCGCGGGATTCGACTGCAGCAGTGCCTGGCTCTGGCACAGCAACTGCGCCGCTTGACTCGCGGGCGGCTGCGACGGCGCGCATTCGGCATAGTTCTTGCGATAACCCTGCGCGCGCACGGTTGTGTCCTGCAGCCACGCCGTCCAGCCACCCTCGCGCGCTTTGCGTTCGGGCGGGCCGAGGTCGCCACGAAACTCCGGATCGCGAATCGGCATCAGCGCGTTACCGGCGATGGTGCGCAATTCTTCATCGGGATCTTGGAGCAACGCCACCAGGGCCGCAAACAAGCCGGCATCCTGCCGCACGCCTTTAATCTGGAACCGCGCGGCTTCCACCGCCGCATCGGCCACACTGACACGGTCCGCCGGCTCCACGGCTTGCGCCGGATTCGCAAGGAATGCCGTCAGCGCCGTCTGCGCCGCTTGTGAACGCCAGTTGGCGTGCATCGCCAACGCACGAGCCGCAGCGCGGCGGACGCGACGGTCCGGATCAGCCAGGCGCGCACCCAGCGCCGCCGTCGCCGCTTCACCGAAGATGCCGTGGGCGAACGTGTGCGCCGCGGCGAGGTGCGTGTCCGCGTTCGGCGAGTCCAGCGACTTCAACAGCACCGCACCCGCCGGCGCGCCGCCCACCAGCGCCAGGTCCACGAAGTATCCACCCGCGCCGACGCGCGGCGCCGCCGCCAGCAACTTGCGCTCGGCAGCCGACGGCGGCACGTTCTTATTCCGCACACGGCTCACCCACGCCATCGCGTCATCGTTGATCGCAGGGCGATAGCTGCGCGCGCCGTGGTCCGCCACTTCGCGATAAGTGGCGCGGTAGCCCTTGGCGTCCACGCGCGAGTAGCCGTCACGCACGTTGGTGAGGTGATGCGCCAGATCGCGCAGCCCCAGCACCATGTAAATCCCCGGAGCCTCGTTCTCTTGATCGATCGCCCGCGCCGTCTCCACGGGTATCTTCCACCACGTCCAGCTATGCGACACGCTGGCGGCCACCACACCGGGATGGAGCGTAGACAACTCACCTGAAATCTTGCCGCCCTCGCCCTTGCCATACACATACACGCGGCGCGGATTGATCGGGTACGTCTTCTTGGCCCACTCAATCAGCTTCGCGATCGGCTCATGGTCGGCCGGCCCGAACTTGCGCTCCTGCGGGCCGCCCGCCACGATCACGAACTGATCGCGCAGCCCCAGCCGCTTCAGCGCCTCGCGGACGGGATAGATTTCATCGCCCACGGGCCGGTCATGCTGGGGGAAGCAGAGGATCAACGCGAGTTGGCACGCCGGATCCGTGGTCCCAGCGGGCGCCGCCACGTCGGGCGCATCCACCACGTACTTGATGATCGTTTTGCCAGCAGCGTCCTTGAGTTCAACCGGCGGCGGTGCGGCCGCAAACAGAACGGCGGCAAACAGAAAGGGAGTGAGCAGTTTCATTGGGAAGCGCTTCTATCATACCGGGCAGAAATACCATGTGGGCGCGATAGGCATCGGCGGCGAGGGCTCGTACCATAGACATGGCATGCGTCTACTCGTTCTTGCCGCATTTTGTGCGGCTGCGGCGGCCAGTCTTGCCGCCGCCGACATGGGCCGTCTCCAGGTGAAGGCCAGTCCGGGCCGCGCCGGCGTGTTTCTCAATGGCAAATACCTCGGGCCCGCCGCCAACTTCGGTCGCGCGCGCACGTACGGAGTTCCCGCGGGTGAACACGAGTTGAAGCTGGTGGAGCCGCGCTATGAAGAAGTGACCACCAAGATTACGGTGAAAGCCGGCGCCAAGACCGTGCACGCCGCGACGATGAAAGCGCTACCAATTCCGCAGCCGCCGTTCGGCACGCTGCGCACGATCCACCCGGACCGCTTTGCCGCCGTCTACATCAACGGCAAGTTCATGGGCCACGTGGATGAGTTCAGCAACTTCGCGCAGGGCATGCTGCTGAACCCGGGCACCTATGCGTTGAAGATCGTGCCGACGGCCGAGGGCGTCGCGACCATCGAGAAGCAGATCACCATCGAAGCGAACAAGAGGCTGATCGTGCAATAGCGCGCTGGCGCGCTACAGCGCCCGCGCCACCGCGCGTTTCCACCCCGCGTACGCTTCCTCGCGCCGCACCGCGTCCCACTGCGGCTCAAACGTGCGCTCCACGCGCCAGAAGCTCTCCACTTCCGGCACGCTAGACCAGTAGCCAGTCGCCAGGCCCGCCAGATACGCCGCGCCCAGCGCCGTCGTCTCAATATCCGCCGGACGCACAACCGGCCGCCCCAGAATATCGGCCTGGAGCTGCATCAGAAAGTTGTTCGCCGTCGCGCCGCCGTCCACGCGCAGTTCAGCCAGTTGCTGACCCGAGTCCGCCTCCATCGCCTCCACCAACTCGCGCGTCTGAAACGCGATCGACTCGAGCGTCGCGCGCACCAGATGCGCCGCGGACGTGCCGCGCGTAATCCCCGTGATCAGCCCTCGCGCCTCCTGCGCCCAGTGCGGCGCGCCCAAGCCCACAAACGCCGGCACCACGTACACTCCACCGGCGTCCGGCACCGACGCCGCCAGCGCTTCTGACTGGGCCGCGGTCTCAATCAAGTGCAACTCATCGCGCAGCCACTGCACGGCCGCGCCCGCCACGAACACGCTGCCTTCCACGGCAAACTCCGGCGCCGCGGACGTACCGGCGGCGCGAGTAGCCAGCAACTTGTGGCGCGAAACCGGCGCCGTGCCGCCCGCGTGCAACAGCGCGAAGCACCCCGTGCCATAAGTATTCTTCGACAGCCCCGCGCGGAAACACGCCTGCCCCACCAGCGCTGCCTGCTGATCTCCGGCGATGCCCGCCACCGGAATCGCCGCGCCCAAGTGCTCGGCCGCCGCCTCGCCCACCACGCCGCTGGACGGCACAATCTTCGGCAGCATCGACGCCGGCAAGCGGAACAGCCGCAACAGATCCGCATCCCAAGCCCCAGCCGCCAGATTCATCAGCATCGTGCGCGACGCATTGCTCGGGTCCGTGGCATGCACCGCGCCGTTCGTCAGCTTCCAGATCAGCCACGTGTCGACATTGCCAAACAGCAGATCGCCCGCCTCGGCCCGCTCGCGCGCGCCCGGCGTGTGATCCAGAATCCACTCAATCTTGCTCGCCGAAAAATACGCGTCCACCACCAGGCCCGTCTTGCGCGTCACCTCGGCCGCGCCGGGCGAAGCAGCCAGCGCCGCGCACCGCGATGCCGTGCGCCGGCACTGCCACACAATCGCAGGCGCCACGGGCTCGCCCGTGTGCCGGTCCCACACCAGCGTGGTCTCGCGTTGGTTGGTGATGCCGATGGCGGCAATCTCCGAGGCCGCAATCCCCGCCGTCGCCAGCGTGCGCCGCGCGGCGCTCAACTGCGCGCCCCAGATCTGCCGGCCATCCTGCTCCACCCATCCTTGCTGCGGATAAGAGCACTCTATCGGCACCGACTCCATGGCCAGGCGCCGGCCTTGCCGGTCATACAAAACCGCACGGGCACTCGTGGTGCCCTCATCGAGCGAAAGGACGCAGCTCACCGTCCTATAATATAGGTTCACCATTATGTTCTTCCGCCGCGAAAAAATCAAAGCACCGAGCTTCTCCGACCGCCTGGGCGATCTCACCGGAGCTGGCTTTCAGACGCAGTCGATTGCCAACGGCCGGACGCTGGTTACGCGTATGGGCGTCGGCGCGGAGGTAACCGAAGGCGGCGAACCCGGCACGGTGAACGTCGGCAAGGCCGGCGTGATAGTGTCGAACGAACTGGGCCAACTCACCGACGTCGGCTACCAGAAGGTGTTCGTCACAGCCTCGGGTAAGAAAGTGGCTGCCCGCGCCGAGCATCTCCGCGCGCTGCATGACTTCACCGAAGACCTGCGCGAAACGCTGGGCATGACGAGCCTGTACAATCAGGGCCTCGGCTCGACCAACGAGTTGCATCTCTACGACCGCGTGGAAGACCGCGACGGCGGCGCGCCCAAGCGCCCGTGGGAACACGCCAAGTAGCGAGTCGCGTACAACAATAGTTTTCTGAGAAAATCCTTACGCTCAGCGCACTACTCAAATGTATGCGCGCGCGTTCTGTCCATACAGCAGTATCGATGGCGGACCACTGGCAGTTGCTGATTTGGTGCCCGCAGCCGGCGTTGACGCCGGAACAGGTTCGCACGTTAACCGCCGAGATCCGACGCGGCTGCGTCGAGGGCGCTATTGGCTCCGCGCGTATGCCGCCATGCCTGAACGCATCGCCCTGTTGTTCTATCCGCTGCGTGAAGCCGGGCCCATCGTCGCGCGCTGGGAGTCGTGCGCGGGGGTGACCGCCGAACGTCGGCGCGCGATACGGGACGACGCGGAACTGGAACGCGCGGCACGTTTCGTCGAGTCGCTCCCAGTGCGATCGCATCTCGCCGCGCGCCCCGAAGACTATCCTTGGTCCAATCTCGGTTGGCTGCTTGAGTTCACGCCCACTCAACGGCTCACTCTGTAAACGAAGAGGGCCAGAACCTTCATCGACACCCACCCCACCAGCGCAGAGGCCGGAATGGTGAGCACCCACGCCCACACGATATTCGTCGCCACGCCCCAACGCACCGCCTTCACGCGTTGAATGGAGCCCACCCCCGCAATCGCGCCCGCCACGGTATGCGTGGTAGATACGCTCATGCCCAGGTGCGACGCAAACAGGATCGATAGTCCCGCCGCGGTCTCAGCGCAAAATCCCGAGCGCGGTTTCAGCCGCGTGAGCCGTCCACCCATCGTCTTGATAATGCGCCAGCCGCCGCTCATTGTACCCAGGCCAATCGCCGCGTAAGCGGCCAGACTCACCCAATACGGCACTTCAAACGTCTTGATACAGCCGCTGGTCAACAGCACGCTGGTAATGATGCCCGCGGTCTTCTGCGCGTCGTTCGATCCGTGCGAGAAAGAGAACAGCGCGGAACTGACCAACTGCAACTGCCGGAACCAAACATCCATCTTGCGGGGCGTCGCGCGGCGGAACACCCAGAAGATGACGATCATCAGGACGTAGGCCATCAGCAGCCCAGCGGCCGGCGCGATGACGATAAACAAAAGCGTGTCACGCCACTTAGCGCCCCACAGCAGCGCGTCGAAGCCGCCCTTGGCAATGGCAGCGCCGGCATAGCCGCCCACCAGAGCGTGCGTGGAACTGGAGGGCAGACCCCACCACCAGGTCAGCAGATTCCAGGCGATGGCCCCCAGCAATCCGGCGAGAATCACATAGGTATCGATCTTGCTCAGATCGACGAGACCCTTGCCAACCGTAGCCGCCACAGCCGTGCCTGCAAAGAAGAACGCCGCGAAGTTCCATACCGCCGCCCACAATACGGCCTGAAACGGCGTCAACACGTGCGTGGCGACGATGGTGGCGATGGAATTGGCTGCGTCGTGGAAGCCGTTGATGTAGTCGAAAACTAGGGCCACCGCCACGACGACGGTCACCAGGATCAGCGTGGAATCCATGCTACTAGCTGTTCTTGACGAGAACTTCCTGCAGTACGTCGGCTACGTCTTCGGCGTAGTCCGTGGTTTTTTCGAGAATCTCGTAGACCTCTTTCAGCTTGATGAGCTGAATCGGGTCCTTCTCGTGGCGGAACAAGTCCGCGACGGCCGACCGCACAATGGCGTCCGCTTTGCCTTCGAGATGATTAATGTGGATACACTCAGCCTGCAGCGGTTCGCTCTTCGACAAAGCCAGAAAGGCGCGCTGCAGTGTCTGGCCGGCTTCGAGGATGATAGCGCAAAGATCCTGAACCGGCTTCGGAATGGGCTTCACATCATAAGCGAGCAGCCGGTGGACGGTTTCCTCGATGCCGTCGATCACGTCGTCGAGCGAGGCGGCCAACTGGTGAATATCTTCGGGATCGAGCGGGGTAATGAAGGTGGAGTTCAGCCGGACGAACGATTCATGGATGACCTCGTCGGCCTGCTGTTCGAGATCTGAAATTCTCTGAGCCGCGGGGGGCATGGCCGCTTCGCTCTGACGCACCGCGTCGTTCAATACTTGGGCAGCCTCCACGATAAAGGCAGCTTGGCGATCGAAGTAGAGAAAGAACTTCTCTTCACGCGGAAGGAGTCTCATAGCAAATGCGGTCCCTATGATCTCAGGTTGCGCAAGCGGAGGTCAAATGACAATCCCGTGACAGCGCTTCACTGCAAAATCGGCAGCAGCGGCTCCGCCTCGCGCGCATCCTCAAACCCATCCAGCGTCAGTTGGCCGTCCTGCACAAAGCGTGGATCGAGCAGACGCTCCGGCTGTAAATTGCCGAGCGCCGAAAGCATCGTCTGCTTCAGGTTCGGGTAGTCCTGCTCGAATTCGGCGAACACATCGCGCAAAGAGCGCCGCACGGTGCCGGTTTTCTGCGAACAGCCGCACGGAATCACCGGCGCGCCCAGCGACGCGGCAAACTCGCGCGTGATGTCCTCGGTGGTGAAACACAGCGGGCGGATGAGGCGAAACTGCCGGTCACGGGAGTAGGTCACCGGCGGCAGCGCGCTGAGCTTGCCGTTGAACATGGCGTTGCGCAGGAACGCTTCGCAAAAATCGTCGGCGGTGTGGCCGAACGCAATCACGTTGGCCCCCAGGCCTTGCACCACTTCGTACACCGCGCGGCGGCGGAACCGGCTGCACTTGTCACAGCCATGGCCGGGGTCTTCGTCGATCAGGCGGTGGCTCGGTGCGTCATGATGATACGTCCAGGCAATACCGCGGCTGCGGAGCCACTCGCCCAGCGGTTGAATCGGGCCCAGGAACTTGCCCTGCTCAATCGTGAACGCGCACACCGAGAACGCGATGGGCGAACGTTTCTCCAGCAGCAGCAGCGCTTCGAGCAGCGTCACCGAATCCTTACCTCCCGACAGTCCCACGGCCACGCGATCTCCCGCGCGGATCATGTTGAACCGGCCGATGGCCTCGCCGACTTTGTGCAGCAGTGTTTTTTCGAGTGACACGTACCCTGATTATACGGGGCGCTTTGAGTGAATTTCTTGGAGGCTCCACACCCGCAGCGGATCGCGCAGGCGAGACTCCATGGCCTGGGCCGCCGCCTTCGCGCCGCTCAACGTTGTGATGCAAGGCACACGGTAGAAGACTGCGCTGCGGCGGATGGCCTGCTCATCGCTGAATGAGTGGCCGCCGGCGGCCGTGTAGATCACCAATTGCACCTGGCCCGCCTTGACCAGATCCACTGCATTCGGTCGGCCCTCGTTCACCTTGAAAACAGTCTTGCAGGGCAACCCGGCGGCGGCGATGGCGGCGGCGGTGCCGCGCGTGGCGGCCAGGTTGAAACCGAGTTCATGGAACTTGCGCGCTAGCAGGATCGCTTCGTTCTTATCGCGCGAATTCACGCTGAGAAAGACCGTTCCGTTCTTTGGCAGCGGCGTGCCGGCACTAAATTGCGCTTTTGCAAACGCCTCGC
>Ga0194122_10001994_pt1 | contig 23343 bp, 21 predicted proteins | sample TA2MahCa10mmetaG_FD_155487 | JGI IMG/M metagenome (GOLD analysis project Ga0194122, IMG submission 155487) | Freshwater microbial communities from Lake Tanganyika, Tanzania - TA2015021 Mahale Deep Cast 10m | ecosystem: Environmental > Aquatic > Freshwater > Lake | place: Tanzania: Lake... | reverse complement strand
TGGTCGAAAGAAGCCATCCGCAGGCACTGGCCCGCCCTCGGAAAGGGGATTCTGATCAAATCCGGCACGGGAGTGAGGCGTTGGTGTATACTGTGGGGGTCCGGGAGACCCAAAATGGAAATCCCGGCTGACCAAAGCGTTCCGATAAGCCCGGCCTGGCCGCGACTTCATGCCCTATTTAGGACTGCTGTTTTTAGCCCATTCCGTGCTGCTGGTGCTTGCGACCCGCCGCACCGCGCGCCGTTTATTCGAAGCCGGATTCCTGCAGTTTTTCGCGGTCATTCTGCTCATTTGGGCGAACCTGGCCTACACCGCCTACATCACCTCGCTTACCGGCGTTCTGGACGTTCCCCTCGTCTACTTCGGCGTGTCGGCCGGTCTGACGCTGCTGATCGATCGTGCGTTCCGCTACATCGCGCCGGACGGCCCGGCGGCCGACATTCGCGGCATCGGAGAAATTGCCTCTGAAGTCCGCCAAACGCCGTTCGCCTGGCTGACGCTTTGCGGCCTTGGGATCTTCGTAACGCTGGTCACGCTGTTGGCGCTGGCATCGCTGGCCAACAATTGGGACACGCTCGCCTACCGCTTTCCGCGCGTCGTGTTCTTTCTGAACGGGACCGGCTTGCTGCATCCGGCGGCTGGCATCGACCCGCGTCTGTTGTTCTATCCCTTCAACGGCAGCCTGCTGTACCTGTTTCTGGCGCAGTATCAACTTACGGGCGTGGCTTGGAATTTCGTTTCCGTGGCCGCCTGGTTGCTAACTGGCGCGGCGGCTTTCTATGTCCCGATCCAGTTGGGCGGTTCCGTACGGGCGGCGGCGTTTTCCTGTTTCACGCTAATGACGACGCCGATCGTGTTGTGCCTGGCGACCTCGACCAACGACGAGGTACTGGCCGCGCTGCCGATGATGCTGTGTATGATTTTCGCGATCCACTGGCTGCGGACGCGAACCGTCATCGCTTTCGTGCTGGGCGTGTTCGGACTCGCTATCAGCGCGGGAACTAAGTTGCACTGGGCCTTTTACCTGCCGGGAGTAATCGGACTGCTCTTCCTGCTGGCGACTCACAACCGTGAGGAAGTCAAGGCGCTGTGGCACGGAATTCTGCGGCGCGGCGTCCTGGCGCTCGCCTTGTTAATGGCCACTCCGTTCGCAGTATCTTTCCTGGTGGCCAACTATATCTCGGCCGGTAAGTTGACGCATACGGATTTCAACAAGGATTTGTTGAATACGCCATTTCATTTCGGCGTGGCCTGGCAGACATTCCGGATCTACACGGCCCAGATGTTGTTGTCGCCGATTCCCGATCACTTTCTCTTCCTGGGCGCCAAGAAAGAAACGGAACTGATCGCCGGAATAAACGAGACCACTAACAGGACCGTTTTTTCCGGCGTTCAACAAGGCCCGCCCTACACGAGTCCGTACTATAAATTCCGAGGCGTGATCGATCCCGATGGCGCGTCGCAATATGAACAAACACTGTGGCTCGGTTTGACGCCGTGGCTGTTGTTCGCGGCGATCTTTTTCATGGCTTCCCGCCGGAGCGAGTTTCACGCGGCGGTCTGGTGTTTCGCACTGTCCCTGCCTTGCTGGCACCTGGGATTTAGCGTCCTAACACGCTATGTGGAGTGCGTCGGCACGTACTACGCCTACGCCGCGCCAATCGGCATCGCTCCAATCGGTTTTCTGTGGGAGCGCCTTGGCCGGTCCGATTCTTCGTTCGCGCGGGGCCTGTCGCGGCTTTTCCCGGTCCTGCTGATCAGTAACGCCTTCCTGGGCATTACGCTTCTGTTCGGCAGCGGGAAACGGGACGTCACCCAGGCGTTCCGGACGACAAACGGGGAGACGCCGGTTTCGGAGACGTCGCCCAGGCTTCGCCCGCTGCTGCAGAGCGCTAAGAACGTACATATTAACTATACCCACTGGGAGCTGTTGTATTGGAATCTGATGCGCCTGAATCCAGCGGCAAGGTACCACACCGGAGCGGCGCGAACCGGGCAGGACATCGACTTGTATCTAATTCCTCATGCCTCGGCATTCAATTGGGATACTGTCGCGGTTATCCGATCGGACAAGTTCGGAATTCTTCGCAAAGCCGGCACAATGTCGTCGGGCAGCGATGCCATTTTCTGCCACGGGCCGCGTTGCGAGGCGGCATGCGAGGATTGCCCCAAGCACTTTCAACTTCCGGTCTACCACAGCCGGAAGGGCGCCAACCTGGAGCTCCGGGTGACCGGTGCGGCCTCCGGAGCCAACTCGGCCAGCCAGGGAGCCGTCCGGTTCACACTCTTCAATGCATCGACCCTGGCGAAGGCCGCGAGCGATTGGGTCGCGCTGCCGAAGTTGCCGAATTTCGTCTTCTCCGCCCCCGACCAACAGTTCGACCACATTCAGGTGGAGGCGGGCTGTGAAGCGGGCCTGGAATGCGAGGTCGAAAGAACCGTTCTGGCGCTGCGGCCCGGCGTACCGTACCTGCTCAACGAAATGCCCCAGATCGACGCGGGTGTACCGTTGGAGCAGATCTCGCAGAGCTTTGGTCCCGGCTGGGAAGGCACCGAGGGCAGCGGATATTGGAAGTTCACCTGGAAACTACGCCCCGGCACCAACAAGATGGACGCCCATTGGGTGGGCCAAAAGGGGGAACAGGTCCGCGACGAAATGACGGTCACCGCCATGAGCAAAACGGAGGTGAAGATTCTTCGCAGCACCACAAACTCCCATTTTGTTGGGCGCTGGATCACCGGGGAGATCCCCGCGGCTAAGGGCTACGCGGTCTGGGATCCCACGAACATCTGGCAAGGGCGGCGCGCCGCGGCTACAAAGTAGTCTTGGCCTTTTGGGTGCGCAAGGCCGTTTCCGGCCCGGCGGAAATTTCGCGGCTAGAGATGACGAACGACCGCAGCGGCACGAAGCGGTACTTGATCAGAGCCCAGATGGCGTCGACGCCATCGTACCAGCGGATCTTCTTCCCCTCGCTATAATTCCTGGCGTTGTAGCTGATGGGCACTTCCAGGATCCGGCTGCCGCTGCGGAGAAACTTCGCGGTGATTTCCGGACAAAACTCGAAGCGCAGGCATTTCAGGCGGAATGCGTCAACGGCGTCTTTCCGGAACGCCTTGTATGCGGTCGCTTCGTCGGTGATCGTGGCGCCGAACAGCACGTTCACGGTCAGTGTCAGGAGCTTATTGGCAAGCCAATTTGGCCACGCCATGCCCTGCACGGAGCCCATGAATCGCGAACCATAGACCACCGGGGCGGCGCCGTCGATCAGCGGTTGCAGAATCTTGGGATAGTCGTTCGGGTCATACTCCATGTCTCCATCCTGGATCAGGATGAAGTCTCCGTTGGCCCTGGCCAGTCCAACGCGTATGGCTGCGCCCTTACCGAAATTCACCACCGACTGATGAATGACGATTTGGGGATTGTCCGCGTACTTTCGAAGAAGTTCCGTTGTGCCGTCGGTCGAGCCATCGTCAACAACGATTAACTCCCTGGTGCAGCCGACGGGCATCGGCGCCGCAAGTACCCGGTTTAGAACTCTCTCCATGTTAAAGAACTCGTTATAGACCGGGATGATAATCGATACGAGCACAGGAGGGCTCTCCTTTTCCGTTCTTGCATAGTAGCATACCGGCTTCGGCATTTCGCCGGAATATCAGGGCAGTTTGCGGAGAATGATCAACCAATGCAGCGCGAACAGGGGGCGAAGCGGCGTTAGGAGCCATTCGAGGGCCCGGAGCGGCGGTACGAGCGGCCCCGGAACGATGTTTCGCATCGTAACGCCGCCCGCCGCCAGATAGGTGAACCAGGGCAGCCAGCCGAAACGCTCGATCCGCAGTTTCGGAAATTGGGCTTCGTATTTCCGGCGATCCCGGACGAAAACCAGCCACGAAAGCGCCTGGTTGGAATCCATCATCGAATCCTGCTGGGTGAAGTCCCAGTGGACGGTGCGGTCGTCGTAAGGCTCCGGATGGAAGTGGGTGAAAAAGAACTTCGCAAAGGGTGTGTGCGCCACCTCCACCATGGCGACGAACCCGCCGGGCCGCAGCGCGCGGTCCGCCTCAGCGAAAAACCGTTTCACGTCCGGGATGTGGTGCATGGTGTGGGTCATGAAGATCGCCTGCAACGAACCATCGGGGAAAGGCAACTCGCGCCCGTCGACCACACGGTTCCGCCACCCCTCCACCACGTCCGAGGTGATGAGTCCGGGCACGACTTGCCGCAGCAGGCTTCCCCCGCTGCCCAACTCCAAGGTCTCGCCTGGCTGGAATGGCCGGCCTTGATTGGCCGAAATCAGCTCGCGGTACCAGGTGTCGTAACAAGACTTAAGCAGCGGGCGCTCCGCGATTAAATCGCGCTGGATCTGGAAGTAGGCCGGCGAACCAACCGGAACGCCAACCAGCCGGGGTTCTTTGAGTGAAAAGCTCATAGCGTTCCCAATACCTCGCCGGGCGTGTAGCGCTTCAGGATCTCAGAAAACGGCGCGGGCCGCCAACCCAGCGCCTGGATCGCGGGTTCCACGGGTTGATGGATCAGCCCTTGCAGCCCCAGGAGATTTTCCGACGTCAACGGCAGGGGAATTCCAACGGCCTCCAGGGCGCGGACGGCGGCCAAAACCGGTGCGCCGGGGCAGGGTAGAAGAATCAGCCGTTTGCCCAACCAGCCGCCCAAACCGCGATAGAACTCGCCGATCGGGATCGGTTCCGGCTCGCCGAAATTGTATAGTCCGGTTGTTCGCGCCTCGGAGAACTCAAAGACCGCCCTGGCCAGCTCAGCGGCGTCAGCGGTTTGCAAAGGATTGTTACCGCCAAAGGGCATTGGCACGAGCGTGGCAGATCGCAGCGTCCGGCACGCCCGCTGGAAAATTCCTCCGGCTCCCATGACGAAACCCGGACGGACGGCCAGGGTGCGCCGCGGATCCAGCCGCCGTTCAATTTCGCGCTTGATGCGGCCATAGGCCGACAACGCGGCATCGTGAGCCGACATCGAAGAAACGAAGACAAACAATGCGCCGCGCTCCGCCGCCAGGTCCGCCATGCGCAGCGCCGAATCCACGCAGGCGGGCAGATCCCGCATCGACAGGTTCCCCTTGGTCTGGAACGCAGCGTGGATGACGACCCCCGGCTCCAGCTCCAACGCGCGCGGTTCCGGGCCGGACTCGAGCGAATACTCGAATGCACCGGCCAGCCCGGCCGGCAACCGTTTGCCGCGCGCGTTGCGGGCCAGGCCGTGGACGGCCCAACCGCGTTTTCCGTACTCCGCCGTCAGCGCGCCGCCGATGAAGCCGTCGACGCCGGTGATGAGGACCGCTCGTTTCAATGGGCCCTCGCCACGAGTTCGGCAACGCGAATCGCGTTGGCCGCGAGCGTGAAGCTGAGGCCCTTGGCCGGGAGGGTATTCCAACTGGCGCTGTCGCCGCTATAGACGTTGGGCAGGCCGTCAATCGTGCCGTCGGGAAGGGTTCGTACGCCCGGATTTACGGGGTTGTCGAATGGAATCGTGCCGGCATAATGAATGCTGCCGGCCGGACCGGGGTCCACCTTTCCGATTGGGACGCAACGCGAGCGCAGCAGCGCGGCGCGGAATTCGGACTCGCAGGCTCGCCGCCACGCCTTTTCCGTTTCCGGCGGGTTGTAGGTGAAGCGAAGTCCGGGCCGCTCCGGCGTGCCGCCCTCGACAAGCTCCATGCACTTACTCTCCGACATACGATCCCGAAAGAAGATACCGAAGATTGCCATCGACGTAACGAGCGCGCGCGCCACCAGCAGGCCCAACTGCGGCGGAAGCGGCATCTCCTTCACCAGTTTGAAGAGCAGCAGCGACCGGTAGGAGTACATTTGAAAAACTCCGTCGATGCCGTCTTGCGCGCTATCCAGCAGCACTCCACCGAACTGCGCCAGGCTGTGACGGCGGCCGGCGGCGGGCCGGCCCAGCATTCCTAAATTGATCGTTGGGAAATAGGTGTACGGATTGCACAACACGGTAGTGCGGCGAGCCGCCAACCCGTCGAGCGAGTTGAGGACGATTCGGCCGCTGTTCAATGCGTTCGCGCACAGAACGATCTTGTTCGCCGTGAAGGTCTCGACGGCACCGGTATCCACGTGCACGGCCAGCGCCCGCGGCGGCTGCCCCGGCTGGCTGTGAAGCCTGAAAACGGCGCGGCCCGCGGCGTAGTGGAAATGGACGGATTTTCGCAGCTCTTCGATGACGTAGCGCGGCCGGAAAACGGATCGGCGGGAGTCGCCGTAGAAGTCCATGTCGAAGTACGGGTTCGCGCGGCGCTCCCGGCGGTCCCGCGTCAACACGGCCATGGGAATGGAGCCAGCGTGGACACGGCCGGCATTCTTCCAGCGCCGCAGTATGTTCGCGGCGTTGTCATCGATCTCCAGGGGCGGCTGTAAATTGGCGGCCGACGGCCAGCACCACTTCGACACCGGGCTGGCACGGTCCCCGGATATTCCCAACAATTCAGCCGCGCGTTCGTAGCAGCCGGCCATGGCCCCGGCGGGCAAGCCGGCGCTTTCCAGTTCACGCGGCGAGAAAACGAATGAGGCCGCGCCCCAACCGGCTCCCAGCCCGCCGGCCGACGTAGCCATGAGCGGATGGAAGCCACTCCCGGCGATTGGGAACAGTTTCGCAGCATCCTTGTGTATGAACTGTCTGGGCGGGGTTAGTTGCGCGCCCACCACTACGCCCTTTCTGGGCACGCCTTCCTTGTTCCTTCCGATGAAGTAGTCCGCTTGGCCGCTGTCGGTGCTTCGCAGTTGGTCGAAAGGCTCGTCGGGAATCCGCTGGCGCAGGGCGCCGTCGTCGTAGCCGATATCGAGAAGGCGCGTTTCGGCGCCAAGCTCAACGAGCCTGTGGGCGGCGCTTGCGCCGCTGATGCCGGAACCGATTACCAAAACATCGCTGTGGAGGGGATGTGAGAGCAATCAATATCCGTTCGTCCGGCTTGGCGGGCGAAGAATCCGCCAGAGGGACAAAGGGATGGCCGCCAGGCCGGCGAAAGCCAGGATGGCGAAGGCCGCGACAGGCCCCGCGCAGATCGGGCGAAACGCACCCGCGGTCTCGAGCTTCGTCTCTCGAACCGCCAAATCTTCAATTTCCTGGGGCGCCGGACGGATCCTTTCCATGAGGCCGCCTATCATAGAGGCCAGTATGTCAACTGCGGGCGATAGGTGTCAACGCATTTGGCGCGTGGGATACACTGGAGCGATGCCGGCCGAGAGGGGTCCGTTTCTCCGATGAAAAGTTCGCATTCCTGGCGGGTGGATTGTGCGTTGATCGTCCTGCTAGCGATGGTTTTGATCTGGCCGATGTTCAAAACCACGTACTACGAAAACTGGCTGACCATCGACTCCACATTCATTGCCGATGGACGGTATTTACAGGAGCATTTGCCCCATCCCGGCTGGGATCATCTCTGGTATGGGGGCACCCGCTGGGACTACATTTATCCACCGGCGCTGCGCTATGGAACGGCGCTGTTATCGAAAGCGTTCGGGCTGCTTCCGGCCCGCGGGTATCACCTTTACACGGCGATCTTCTATAGCCTCGGAATCCTCTTCGTTTACGTTCTAGTCCGGACGGGCAGCGGTGTTCGCGCGGCCGGCTGGCTAGCCGCGTTTGGCGCCGCGACGCTCTCGCCGTGTTATCTATTCCTGACAGACATGCGGCTGGATACGCAGCCTTTCATGCCGCAGCGATTGAACGTTCTGGTGCGGTACGGCGAAGGGCCGCACATGACGGCGTTCGCCATCCTGCCGCTGGGGCTGGCCTTCGCGTGGCGCGGGTTGCGGGCCGGGCAGACCCATTGGCTCGCCGGGTCGGCATTCGCTTTCGCCCTTGTCGTATCGAACAATTTTTACGGCGCGGCCGCACTGGCCCTGTTCTTTCCTCTCGTCTCCTGGGCTGTGTTTTGCGAGACGAAGGACTGGAGAGTTTGGCCGCGCGGTGCAGCCGCCGCCGCCCTATCGTGGGGCCTCTGCGCCATCTGGCTCTCGCCCTCTTTCCTGGTGATCACACCCCGAAATCTGGCGCTGGTCTCGCGGCTCGGGCACGCATGGTCGTTTTGGGTGATGATGGCGATGGCCGCGGTCTATATGCTCCTCACTTGGCGCTGGGCGCGGCGCGGCATGGCGAGTTGGACAATCTTCGTGCTCGGCGCGGCGATGATTTTCGGGATCAACGTGATCGGAGAATACTACATCGATTTTCGAGTGATGGGGGAACCGTCGCGTTTCGTACCGGAGGCGGACTTGGCCCTCATTCTCCTTCTTACGTGGTTTGGATACCTGGCCTGGATGCGGTTCCCCACCCGTCCGGCGCGCATCGCGCTCGCTCTGTTGTTCGTTGTCTGTTGCGCGCCGGCGTATCCGTATTTCAAGAAGCCGTGGCATCACTTTACGCGGACAAAGGAGTACAAGCACCGGAAGGAGTTCGAGATCGCGGAGTGGACCGCCAGGAATCGGCCCAATACGCGTTCCTACGTGACTGGCACGCTGCGCTTCTGGTGGAACGCATGGCATAACAACGAACAGATCGGCGGGGGCGCCGAACAGGGCGTGCACAATTTTCATCTGTCCGGGTTCTACTGGCGCACCGTGACGAGCTCCGATCCGCACTTGGATATCGCCTGGATGCAGGCCTTGGGGGTCGACAACCTGATGGTGAACGACAAGACGTCGGCGTTGCCGATCGTCGATTTCGAACATCCACACAAGTACAAAGGCGTGCTGAAGGTGCTGTGGGAGGACGGCAAGGGAAACTGGATCTACGAGATTCCCAGACGGTCCGGCAGCCGCGCCACCGTGGTCAACGCCGCGCTCTATCCGGGACTGCGAGAGCCGGCCAATGGCGACGACGCCGAGGCGGTGAACGCGTACGTGAAGATGATCGAAACCAGCTCGGAGTCGCGCGCGGCTACGCGCTGGCTGGCTTCGGACACGCTGGAGATCGAAACGGAAACCAAGCCGGGCGAGGCCATCGCCGTGCATGTGTCCTTCGACGACTACTGGCGCGCGCGTGAGAACGGCGCCGAGTACCCGGTGCATCGCGATCCGTTTGGGCAGATCCGGATCGACGTTCCGCCGGGCCGCCACACGGTGACTATGCACTTTGACACGCCGCTTGAGAATACGGTGGGGCGATGGGCGACGGGGCTGTCGCTGGCGTTGACGCTATTTCTGGTTGTGAGGCGGCGGCGGGGCTAGTCCGCCGAGGCCGCGATGCTCCGGCCGCCGGGCAGCGCTTCGGGCGCGGCCGGCGCTTGCGCCTCTTGCGCCTGCTGGCCATAGTTTCTGAGCCACTTCATGACCGGCCGTTCGAAGTAGTTGTAGGACAGGGTGGAGATGCCAATGACAATCGCCAGATAGGTCACGAAATAGCCCAGTTCTTCGAACCTCAAGGGCCCGCTGGCCGAATGCAGGGAGATCAGCCAGAACGCCATCAGCACGCTGAAGTGGATCATGTACATCGAATACGAGATGTCGCCAAGGAATCGGAACGGCTTGCTACTGATGAACTTCGAAAACGCGGGCTGCAAAAGCGCGGCGAGCATCAGGCACGGGAACATGCCCATCACCAGCACGATGTTGATTCGGGCGCCAATGAACTTCGAGAACTCGGGGTGGCCCATCAAGCTGTAGTGGACCATTCCGAATGAGACGATGGGCGGGATCAACGCGACGGTACCGGCGATCTTGGCGACCTCCGGCATTGCTTTGAGCTTTTCGTAGACGAAGTGCACGATGCCGCCCAGGAAGAAGCAGTAGCCCACGCGGCCGAAGTGCTCGTTCATGAACGGAATATTCGCGATGGGGCCGCGAATGGCTATGGTCATGAAGAACAAGAATCCGCCCAGGGCGATGAGCGTCCGGTTTCTGCGGCCGAAGCAAAGGACGTAGAAGAGGAAGTACAGGCTCACTTCGAGCGCAATGGACCAAGCCGGGGCGTTGAACGAGTAGCTGGTTTCAAACCACCCATAGTTGAGGAACAACAGGTTCAGGCCGAGGTGGTAGAGATCGAAGTTCTGGTAGTAGAAGGTGGTACCGCTCTTGGCGAAGATGAACCATTGAAACGGGATGACCAGGAAGATGGTTACGAAGTGCAGCGGGTAGAGTCTGGAAAGGCGCAAGGTTGCGAATTCGGTGAGGGTGATCGCCTTGTCCGAAATGAGCTGTCCATACTTCCAAAAAAAGATGAATCCGGATAGAACAAAGAAAAACTCCACCGCGAGCCAGCCGTACTTGTAGAGAACCATGAGCTGATCCCAGAATGGGTTCTTCTGGACCGCCGCGTCGTTCCAGTAGTCGGTTAGGAACCGGTAATGGAGGATGAGTATGGCGAACGAGGCAACGCCGCGAAGGCCGTCTAGGGCGGCAAGGCGCTGTTGATCTTTTTCTTCAGGCACTAAATCTCCTTCTCCACTTTGTCTGAGCGAAGGCACTCGCGGAGCACCTGGATCCCGCCGCGGCCGGAGGCCCGGAAGCGCACGTTTCGAATCCTCATAGTTTACCGCCGTTTCCGAGTGGGTATCCTTGAAGCTACATGTTAATCTCCGAACCCGATCTGGCGTTCCTGCGCGGTGCATTCCCAGCCATCGAAGGCTGGTGCGTGACCGAGCCCGCTTGGCTAACCGTTTACCTGATGCGCATGCAGCAGGCGCGATTCGGGGCAGCACCCGCCCTTGAGATCGGTGTTTTTAAGGGCAAATACCTTTCGGTGCTGCACCAGGGGAACCGCGGAACCGGGGAGGAGACCGTCGGGATTGACACCTACGAATGGGCTGTATTAGCGGATGTGGAGCGCGGATTGCGAAGCGTGTTGGCGGATTTGAATGGCCTTCGTTTCGTCAAGGCGGACTCCACCCATCTGACAACCGAATCGCTGCTGGAACACCTGAGCGGCAGACAAGCGGGTTTCATCAGCGTGGATGACGCCCACACACCTGAGCCGGTCCACGCGGACCTGGAACTGTGTGAGAGCGTGCTGGCCCGGTGGGGTGTGATTGCAATCGACGATTTCCTGAATCCGGAGGCTATTGGAGTAGCGGACGGCGCGATGCGATATCTGCAAAACGGCCGGACTGCCCTGCGGCCGGTATGCCTGGTTCAGAACAAGCTGTTCGTGACCCGCGAAGAGTTCGCGGGCGAATACGAGACGGAGGTGGAGAAATTTCTCAACAATTACCCAGAGCTGCCTTATGTACGGCGGTTCCTGGATACTAAGGCCGCCAAAGGCTTGCACTGGGTGAAACAGCGGTTTCTGGGCCGCGACGTTTGGACCGTCTGATCCGTCAACCGATTCCCGCCACGAGCTTCGCCAGCAACGCCGTGCGGTCCGCGATGCGATTTACCAGGATCGACTCGCCGGCCGAGTGCGCGCCTTCGCCCACCATGCCGAGTCCATCGAGCGTCGGCACGCCGAGCGCCGCCGTGAGGTTGCCATCGCTGCCGCCTCCGGTGGAGGACTCCTCCAACTGCACGCCCAGCGGCTTAGCCAGTTCCCTGGCCAGGGCGAACAGCGCGGCGATTTCCCTGGTGCGCTCCATGGGCGGGCGGTTCAGTCCCCCCGTCACCTCCATGCGGCAGCGTTTGTCCACGACGCGCAGCGCCCTGAATTTCTTGTCGATGCGAGCCGCGTCGCGCATGCGGGCCACGCGGATGTCGATATCGCAAACAGCTTCGGAGGGCACCACGTTGGTCCGCGTTCCGCCGCCGATCACGCCCGGGTTGACAGTCAGGCCGGATTTCAGATCGGTGAACTCCGCGACGCGGACCAACTGCCGCGCCAGTTCGACGATGGCGTTCGCACCGTTCTGAAAATCGACGCCGGCGTGCGCGCCGGCCCCGATGATGCGCACGCGGAAGCCGCCCACGCCTTTCCGCGCGGTTTTCAATTTGCCGGTCAAGCCGGTTCCGGGTTCCAGCACCAGCACGGCGTTCGAACGTTTTGCGTTGGCCTCCGAAAGCGCGCGCGACGAGTGGCTGCCCACCTCTTCGTCCGAGTTCAACTGCAGCACGACGCGGCGGGGGACCGGAATATCCAGCTCCCGTAGCGCACGCATGGCGTGAATGAAGGCCGCGACGCCTCCCTTCATGTCGAGCACGCCAGGACCCCACAGCCGGCCCTCCGCCTCACGGAAGGGCATCGACGCGAGAGTGCCAAGCGGGTAGACCGTGTCGGTGTGGCCGAGGACGAGGAGTTGTCCCTGTTTGCGGCGGCCCGGCAGATGGAACTCCGCCAGCAGATGATCGCCGTAGGGCTTTCCTTTCTTACGCGTCAGCTTTGCATCGGCGGAAAGCAGATCGCACATCTGGCCGACTTGGCGGTTCACGGCGGCCGCGTCGTCACTGGGCGATTCGCACTCGACCATCGACCGAATCGTTGCGATAATCGCGCGCTCCCGCGCCTGTAGAAATGCGAGCAGAGAATCCATGCTTTGTTACAATCGCTAGTTTACATGGCGATTCTCGATATCGACGCGATCCGCGATATTCTGCCGCACCGTTATCCGTTCCTGCTCGTTGACCGCATTATCGAGATGGAGCCGGATCGCATTGTCGGCATCAAAAACGTGACGGCGAACGAACCGTTCTTTCCCGGACACTTTCCCGACTTTCCGGTGATGCCCGGCGTGCTGATCACGGAGAGCATGGCGCAGGTGGCCGGCATTCTGGTGCTCCGCGAAATTCCGGACCGCCATCAGAAGCTGGTGCTGCTGGCGTCGGTGGACGAGGCGAAGTTCCGAAGGCCGGTTCGGCCGGGCGATCAGCTCCGCGTGGAGATGACGATGATCAGCAAGAAGGCGACGATCTGCAAGATGAGTGGCAAGGTGACAGTGGACGGCGCCGTCGTCGCCGAGGCGACGCTGATGTGCGTGATCCGCGACCGCGCCGTCAGCTAACACCATGGCGATTCACCCGACAGCGCTTATCGATCCCGCCGCGCGGATCGACGAATCGGCGATTGTCGGGCCGTTCTGCGTCATCGGCCCGGAGGTGGAGATCGGCGCGCGGACCGAGTTGAAGGCGCATGTCTTTTGCGAAGGGCCCACGTGGATCGGCGAAGAGAATCTCTTCTACCCATACGCAAGCATCGGGGTCGCACCGCAGGATCTGAAATACAAGGGAGAACGCGCCGAGACGCGCATCGGCGCGCGGAACAAGATCCGCGAATTCGTCACGATTCATCGCGGAACCGAAGGCGGCGGCCTGTTGACGGCGATCGGCGACGACAACCTTCTGATGGCCTACACGCACGTCGCGCACGACGCGCGCATCGGTTCACGCTGCGTACTGGCCAACGGCGTTACACTGGCCGGCCATGTGACCATCGGCGATTGGGCGGTGATCGGCGCGTTCACGGGCATTCACCAGTTTTGCCGTGTGGGCCGGCACGCGATGATCGGAGGCTACAGCGTCGTGACACAGGACGTGATGCCGTTTGCGACGATCGTGACGCCGCGCGAGGCCAAGGCCTTTGGCGCCAACGCCACCGGACTGGAGCGGCGCGGCTTTTCGAAGGACACGGTCGAAAACCTGCAGAACGCGTTGCGCATTCTGACGCGCGGAAAGCTGAACACGTCCCAGGCGATCGAAAAAATCCGGGCGGATATTCCGGCGTGCGAAGAGGTGGAGGAACTGATCGGGTTCATTCAAGCTTCCGAACGCGGCATCATCAAGTAAATGCCTTACGGTCTCATCGCGGGCAACGGCCGGTTTCCAATTCTGGCGCTGGAGACGGCGAAAACATTGGGTGTGGACGTTGTCGCGATCGGCATCCGGGAGGAGGCGTCCCCAGAGATCGAACGGCTCGCCGCGCGAACGTACTGGATCTCGCTGGGCGCGCTTTCGAAGCTGATCTCCATCTGCAAGAGCGAAGGTATCACCGAGTTGATGATGGCCGGCCAGGTGAAACACGTCTCGATTTTCTCCTCCATTCAACCCGACTGGCGTTTGGCGAAGCTGCTGTTTTCTCTGAAGGAAAAGAACACCGAAGCATTGATCGGCGGCGTGGCGCAGGTGCTGGCCGATGAAGGGATCCGACTGGTGGATTCGACCTTGCTGCTGAAGCCGCTGCTGGCCGGCGAAGGCGTGTTGACCAAACGCGGCCTGGAGACGGACGAGGAGAAGGAAGTTCGCTACGGACGCCGGATCGCCAACGCGCTGGCCGGTTTCGATGTGGGCCAGGCGGTGGTGATCTGCGATCGCGCCTGCGTGGCGTTGGAAGCGATGGAAGGCACCGACGCCATGCTGCGCCGAGCCGCGGCACTGGTGAACGGGCGGCCCTTGCGGTTGATTAAGTCGTCGCGCCGCCGGCAGCACATGCTGTGGGATGTGCCGGTTGCGGGGCTCAACACCATCGACGTGATGGTTGAAACGGGCGCTACCGTGCTGGCGTGCGACGCGGGCCGGACGCTGCTGTTGGACAAAGACGAGGTGATCGCGCGCGCCAACACGGCGGGCATCGCCATTGTGGGGTACCCACCTATGGAGCAGGGCGCCGTATGAGTCTTCGCATCGCCGTAGCCGGAGCGGGCGTGTTTGGCCGGCACCATTTGCGCGTGCTGCAGGCGATGGAGGGCGTCGAGTTGACCGGCGTCTTCGATACGGATCGCGAACGCGCCGAGGGAATCGCCGCAAGCCACGGGATTCGCGCCTTCGAATCGTTGGACGAATTGGCCGGGGCGAACGATGCTGCCACCATCGCCGCGCCCACTACCGCGCACGCGGCCGCCGGTTGCCAACTGCTCAACGCCGGGCTGGACGTGCTGATCGAAAAGCCGATCGCGCCCACGCTGGAAGAAGCGGACCGGTTGATCGAGGCGGCTGCGCGCAACAACCGGCTTTTGCAGGTGGGCCATCTCGAGCGGTTCAATCCCGCCGTGGAAGCGCTGGCCGCGAAGATCACGATGCCCTTGTTTTTCGAGATTCACCGGCTTAGCCTGTTTACGCCACGCAGCCTGGACGTTGACGTTGTATTGGACCTGATGATTCACGACATCGACATTGTGCTGGCGCTGACCGGCGCGCTACCAGAGGAAGTCCGCGCGGCCGGGATTTCCATACTTTCCGAAAAGGTCGATATCGCCAATGTGCGTTTGGCCTTTCCCGGCGGATGCGTGGCGAACCTCACAGCCAGCCGCGTCTCCACCGAGCGGGTCCGAAAAGTGCGCCTTTTCCAGCCGCACGAGTACCTGTCGATCGACTACGCCGACCAGAAGGGCGTGGCATTCCACGTCTCGCCCGACAAACAGATCGGTTTCTCGCCCTTTGCAGTTACCAAGGACGAGCCGCTGCGCCGGGAACTGGCGCATTTCATCGATTCTGTAACGCACCGGACGCGCCCGCGCGTCGATGGAATGGAGGCCCGCCGCGCGCTCGCCGTCGCCCTGGAGATTCTTGCGAAAATCGAAGCGCACGGAGAGGTGATCGCGGATACACTGGCAAAGCGCGCAATGGAGTGAAGGAAAACGAGAACGAGTTGCAGAGTCTGTTCGGGCTGGAGGCGCAACTGCCGTCCCGGCCCTGGCGGAGTATTGTCATCGGCACGGCGATCGCGCATATCATCCTCGCCCTAGCCGTCACGCAGCTCCCGCTCTTCGAATACCGCCGATTCCGAGACGCTCCGGACATTCTGGTGGCGCGGAACGTCACGCCCGTGTTCGCGCCCGTGCTGGAGCCGACACAGCCGGCCCCAAACGAAAAGAAGCTGAACCGGGAGTTCGACGTGGACAGCATGAAGCCGCGCCCGAACGTGCAGCTTCCCGACGGGCCGGTCTCCACCACGCGCCCCGCCGCGCGGACGCCCGCGCCGGTGCCCACGCCGCCAGAGCCGCCGCGGCAATTGACCGAGCCGCCGAAGGTGGAGGTGTCCACTCAGAACCGCGGCGTCGCACCGCCGCAAACCGGAGTACCCGACGCGCCTCCTCCGCCCCCGCAGCCGCCGCCACAGGAAAAGCCGAAACTGGCTTTTGAGAAGATCGGCTCCGGCGGATTTTCCTCCCGGCCTGGCACCGGAACGCAGCCGCGGATTCCGGTACCGTCTTCCAGCGTGAGCGAGGCCGTGCGTGACGTGGCCCGCAACCGGAACGCGGGCGGGCTGATGGTCGGCGATAGTTTGGGCGAAGGCGCGGGAGGACTTGGCGAAGGCGCGAACCTCTCGCCGTCACCTGGGCGAACGGGTTCGAATCTGGAGTTGCTGAGCGATCCGCAGGGCGTCGACTTCCGGCCCTACCTGATTCGCGTGCTGGCCGCCGTGCGCCGCAACTGGTTCGCGGTGATTCCGGAGAGCGCACGCCTGGGCAACCAGCGCGGCAAGGTGGTGGTGCAGTTCGCCATCGACCGGGCGGGCGAGGTGCCGAAGCTTGTCATCAGCATTCCGAGCGGCGCGCAGCCGCTGGACCGGGCCGCCGTGGCGGGAATCAGCGCCAGCAATCCATTTCCGCCTCTTCCAGCCGAGTTCAAGGGCGAACAGATCCGGCTGCAGTTCACGTTCTCCTACAACATGCACCCGCGCTAGCCTTCGAAGAGCGACATCTGCGCGGGGCCGGTCCAGTTTGGCGGCCGGTAGCTGCTCATGCGGGAGCAGAGGCCGTAGCGAGCGCGGACGCGTTCCACCCGCGCCTTGAGAACATCCACGTACGGACCGCGCAGGTACGCGGAGCGCTCATACTTCTGCCGGTATTTGTCTTCCAGGTGCGGATACTCCTGGCGAAGCCACGGAAAAAAGACCTTTTGTGCGCATTCCTTCAGAAATAGGGGCTGCGCCCAGAGGTATTTCGCACCCGCGCCGGCGGCAGCGGCGCCCAGTGTGTCGAGGTTCTCCATCGTATCGGTCAGGCGGGGCAGCACCGGCGAGATCGCAACGCCCACTTCGACCCCGGCGGCGGCCAGTTCCGCGACCGCGCGAAGGCGCAAGTCCGGCCTTGGTGCGAAGGGCTCGGTCTGGCGGGCCAGCGCGGCGTCGAGCGTTGTGATCGTCACATTGACGCGGACGTCGTTTCGCAAGCCGAGATTCGAGAGCCGCACGGCGTCGCGGGCGATCAGATCGGACTTGGTGATGAAGAACAGCCGGAGGCCTTCCGCGCCGCGCTCGAGTTCGGTGAGGATGCTGGTCATTAGACCGAAACGGCGCTCGGCGGGCTGGTAGCAGTCGGTGGCGGAGCCGAAGGAGATGGACTCGCCTGTCTTCACGCGACGGAGGTCGCGGCGGAACACGGCCGTGTCCCACAGTTTCGCGTAGATTTTGGTTTCGAACTCTTCGACGGGCAGTTCCATGAACTCATGGGTGTAGCGCGCGTAGCAGTAGCGGCAGCCGTACTCGCAGCCGCGATACGGATTGACGGTCCAATCGAATAGCCGCATTTTGCCGGAGCAACGGCCGATCCAGCTCCGCGACGCGATTTCGTGATAGGACACGCGCCGCTTTTCCGCAAGCAGCGGACCTTCGGCCGCCATCTTGGCGATTCCGACGAGCGTGTCCGGCATTGCTGTAGTTTCGCCTTTTCTTCGCCATTTGTCAAGGCGTGGCACGCGGGTTTCTCGCCGGGCGGCTACAATGAGCGGATACGGGCGGACTGGATTCTATGATCGTCACTCACTCGGACTACTTTGCGGCGCTGACCGAGCCTCGTAAGACGGAACTGGAAACGCTGGATGCGCTTATCCGCAAGCGGGGGCCGCGGTTGGAGCGGTTTATTCAGAACGGATTTCTTGGGTATGGCCGTTGGCGCTATAAGCCGGACGCCGATTGGTTTCACCTGGGCCTGGCCAGTAATAAGAACTACATCTCGCTCTATGTTTGCACCTCGGATGCGAAGGGCATGATCGCCGAGCAGTATCGCGAACGCCTGCCGAAAGCGAGCATCGGCAAGAGTTGTGTGCGGTTCAAGCGGCTGGGCGACGTGGATCTGAAGGTTATCGACGAGTTGATTCGCGCCGGCGTGCGGGCGATCCGGGAAACCTAACCGAGGATTTCTTTCAGACGCTTGCGGAAATCGGCGCCGTAGAGGGGGTCGTTCAACGCGAACTCCACGAACGTTTCGAAATAGCTCGGGAAGTTGCCGATGTCGTAGCGCTTTTCCGACGGGGGCAGCTTGAAGGCCATGACCCGTTTGCCTTCCTCACACATCAACTGAATGGCGTCGGTCAACTGGATTTCGCCCTTCTTGTCCGGTTTCACGCGCCGGATCATGTCGAAGATGAGAGGCGAGAACGCATAGCGGCCGGCAATCGCCCAGCGGCTGGGCGCTTTGGCTGGATCGGGCTTTTCGACCAGGTTTTTGATGCGCACCCAGTCGCCCTCGCCTTCGCCGGGGTCGATGATTCCGTAGTGCCGGGTTTCGTCTTGCGGCACCTCCTCCACCGCGATGACGCAACTGGCCCGGTTCGCCGCAAAGATCTCGCTCATCCGGGAGACACACTTCGAGGAACCGTGCATTCCGATGATCGAATCGCCCAGGGCCACGACGAAGGGTTGCTCGCCGGCGAAGTTTTCGCCGCACAGAATCGCGTCGCCCAGACCGCGCTGCACGCGCTGCCGCGTGTAGAAAATATGGGCGGCCATCTCTTCGTATTTGAGCTCGGCCAACAGGTCGTCCTTTTTGCCTTCGGTCAGGACGCGAGTCAGCTCCGGGTCCATGTCGAAGTGGTTTTCGATGGACGTTTTGCTGCGGCCGGTGACGAAGAGAACGTTTTCGATCTGGTTTGCCACCAGCTCTTCGGCGACGTACTGCACGATGGGCTTGCGCGCCACCGCCAGCATCTCCTTGGGCTGCGATTTGGTGGCAGGCAGGAGGCGGGTGCCATGGCCGGCGACAGGTACAATTGCGCTGCGAATCACCCTCTCAGGATACCCTGGTAACGTGGAGTGGACGATTGCCGAAGAGGCGCGGGGACAACGGTTGGATCACTATCTGCAGGCGCGTCTGCCCGAGTTCAGCCGTTCCCGGTTGCAGGATTGGATTCGTGCGGGGCGGATACGGATCAACGCCGGAGAGACCAAGGCCTCCTTCACGCTGCGGGGCGGCGAGCACGTCTCCGTGGAGCCGGCCGCGCCGCCGCCGCTGCGCGCCGAGGCCGAGGATATTCCAGTTACGGTTCTGTACGAAGACGAGTCGGTGATCGCGATCGATAAGCCCGCCGGCATGGTGGTTCATGCGGGCGCGGGCAACCACAGCGGCACGCTGGTGAACGCGCTGCTCCACCGGTTTGGCCGGCTCTCGCAGACGGGCGGCGAGCTGCGGCCTGGCATCGTTCACCGGATCGACAAAGAGACATCCGGCGTGTTGATCGTCGCTCGAGACGACGCCGCGCACCGCCAATTGGCCGCGCAGTTCCAGGACCGCACGGTGGACAAGCGCTACCTGGCGGTGGTGCACGGGCAGCCCAGCGCAACCGGAAAGCTGCTGCTGCCGATCGCCCGCGACGCGCACCGGCGCACCCGCATGACATGCAAGACGGCTACGGGCCGCACCGCCCACACGGAGTGGACCGTGCGAACGCGATTCGCCAGGCACGCTTTGTTGGAGGTTCACATCTTCACGGGCCGTACGCATCAGATCCGCGTTCACATGGCGGCGGCGGGCCATCCGATTCTCGGCGACACGCTGTACGGCGCGCCGGCCACAACGCTGCTCGCAGGCCGGTTCTTCCTGCACGCATGGCGGCTGGCCTTCACCAGCCCGGCCACCGGCGAACGGGTAAACATCGAATCCCCGCTCCCGGCGGACCTGGTTGCTATCATCGAGTCAGAGCAGCTATGAAACGGTCCGATTTCCTGCATTGTCTCGGCGCGGCGGCGTTCGCGCAGGCGCCGCCGGATAATGTCATCGTCCTGGATGTGGCGCGCGTGAACATGTTGTTCAGCGTCTCCGACAAGAAGGGCCGCTTTGTCACCGACCTGACCAAGGACGACTTCGTCATCACCGAAGGCAAGAAGGAACAGAACATCATCGAGTTCACGGCCGAATCCGATCTGCCGCTGCGGCTGGGGATTCTGGTGGACGCGTCGAACTCCGTGCGGGACCGTTTCCGCTTCCAGCAGGAAGCGGCGGTCGAGTTCGTGAATCAGGTGATTCGTCCGAGACAGGACAAGGCGGTGATCATCAGCTACGACTCCGCGGCGGAGCTGGTGGCCGACCTGACCGGCGACACAGAGGTGCTGGCGAAGGCGATCCGCGGATTGCGGCCCGGCGGGGGCACGGCTCTCTTCGACGCCATGTTCTACGCGTCGCGCGACAAGCTGATGCAGGACCAGCCTCGGCACAAGTTCCGCCGCGCGATGATTGTGCTGGGAGACGGCGACGACAACTCCTCCCGCTATACGCGAGACCAAGCGCTGGAGATGGCGCACAAGGCCGACGTTGTGCTCTACACGATCTCGACGAATAACTCGAAGCTCGAAAAGGAAGGCGATAAGGTTCTTCGCTATTTCGCAGGCGAAACCGGCGGGATCCCGTTCTTCCCATTCCAGGTGCAGGACCTGGCGCAATCGTTCGAGAACATCGCGAACGAGCTCCGGCATCAGTACAACGTCATTTACCGTCCTGAGCCGCTGAAGGCGGACGGCCTGTACCACCGGGTCGATATCAAGGTGCGCGACCGGAAAGAGCTGATCGTCCGGGCCCGAAAAGGATACTACGCTCCGAAGGCCTAGGGAAGTGTGATACCGTCCCGAATTCAGGATCAGGTATCGTACATGTCTCGTACTCTTCTGCTGGCGCTCTTTTCTCTTTCGATTCCGGCCGCGGCGCAATCGACGTTTGCGAGTATTACCGGCAACGCTTCCGACCCATCGGGAGCTTCGGTACCCAACGTCGAGATTGTGCTGCGCGACACAGGCACGAACTACGAATACAAGAGCCTGACGAACGACGCCGGCGTCTACACAATCGCCAATCTTCGCGAAGGAACCTACTCGCTTCGGGCCAAAGCGCAAGGTTTCAAGGAGTTCGCCGTCGAGAATATCATTCTCACGGCGCTGAACACACGCCGCATCGATATCGGCCTGAACGTTGGGGACACCGTGACGACCGTGGAGGTCTCCGGCGGCGCCACGCTGATCGAAACCGAATCGTCGCGAATCGCGGACGTGAAGGATCGCGAGGTGCTGCGCGCGCTGCCGCTGACGCTGCGGCGCGCGTGGGACTACTTCACGCTGTCACCTCAGATCAACAAGACCACCGGCGGGTTCCAAGTTTCGTTTTCGGGGAGCAGGCAGAACCAGGGCGCGGCTAATATCGACGGCACCACGATCGCGCGCTCCGGCGGCGGCTTCGCATCGGGCCCTCTGCTGGACCGCACCGAGTCCTTCTCCGAGTTGCGGATGGATATCGCCGGCTCCTCGGCAGAGTTCGGCACTATCGGCCAGGTGACGATGATTTCGCGCTCGGGCACGAACGATTTTCACGGGACGTTCTCGGACTACTACTCGACGCCGATGTTCCGCGCCCGGAACCCATTTAACGTCGCGCGTGCATCCGGAATCGGACACCGCCTTACCTTCGCGGCTGGCGGACCGATTGTGATTCCGAAAATCTATGCCGGCAAGAACAAGACGTTTATCTTCGGCACGCTTGAGATCAATGGCGGCTCTCCAGGCGTGACCGCGATAAACAGCACAGTCCCAATCGAACCCTGGCGCTCCGGAAACTTCGCGAGCGCGGTGGGTGAGCTCCGGGATCCGTTCGGCACGGCGCCGTTCGCCAACCGGCAGCTGCCCGCCTCCCGCATTCATCCGATGTCAAAAGCGATGCAGGACCGATTCCTGGCGCTGCCGAACTTCGGCAACACGGGCAATTTCACGACGCTCAACTACCGGGAGCTGCGCACGAACATTGCCGCGCGCCAACCCACTCTGACGCTTCGCGCGGACCATCGCTTTTCCGACAAAGCTTTCGTGTATGGCCGGCTAACGAAGGTGGACTGGAACCTGGATAACTGGGAGGCTCTGCCAACTCTGAAGGAACGGTTCCGCCGCTGGCGGACGCTGCGGGCCGCGACGATCGCCTACACGCACAACATCAAAACGAACCTGCTGAACGAGTTTCGCTGGGGGAGTTCGTTCGACGATCTTCCGAACCGTTCCCGCTTGGACGGCAAGGCCATCGCTACGGAGCTCGGCGTGACAGGACTGGCGCCAAACGTTCCCTCGCTCGGAATTCTGCCGCGTGTCAGTTTCGCGACGCTGGGTATTTCTCCCATCGAGGCGATCGGCGAGTGCGTTCCGTGCGGCCGCGATCTGGGCCATCAGTTCATGAATCACATCTCGTGGTTCAGCGGGCGGCACTCGATGAAGATGGGCTACCAGGCCTACAAGGGCTTCACGAATGAAGTACGCAATGGTAACGGCCTATACGGGGATTGGCAGTTTTCGAACAACTTCACGGGTTTCGCGTATTCGGACTTCCTGCTGGGCGTGCCCACGACGTTCCGGCGGGATTTTCCGGCGATCGAGCCGCGGCGGCAGAACTGGACCCACGCGCTGTTCCTGCAGGACGATTGGAAGTTTTCGCCGCGGCTGACGGTGAATCTCGGCGTACGGTATTCGTTGTTCAACGGTTGGACGGAGCAGAATGGACGCCAGGCGATTTTCGATATCGCCTCCGGCGCGATTGTGGTTCCCGATGGCTCGGCGAGCCTGGTGAACCCGCTGATGCCACGCGGGTACGTCGATGTAATTGAGGCGTCGAAGGCGGGCTACGACCCGAAGACTCTACTTCGAGCCGACAAGAACAACTTCTCTCCGCGTATCGGCCTGGCGTGGCGTCCGTTGGACAACAATACTGTGGTACGAGCGGGCTATGGGATCTACTTCGACGCGGCGCCGTTCGGGCCGGCAGCCGGATCCACGGTCCCGTTCAACATCGCCGAGCCCGCGTTCACGAATCAGGTGGGCAGTTTGTTCCGCCTGCCGATCGCGTATCCGTCGAGCGGAGGCTCCGGACCCGCGACCGTCGGACTGCCCAACGCCTTCCGCCCTGACCTGCGCGTACCGTGGTCCATGCAATACACGCTGACATTGGAGCGGCAGCAGTGGGACACAGGTTTCCGGCTGACCTATTCGGGCACGAACACGCGCCAGGGCGTGTATCGCTACGACATCAATTCGCCGCTCGTCGATGGAAGCCTCTACGTCGACAAGCCGCGGCGCTTTCCGCGATACCCGGGCATCAACTATACGGACAACGGCGCCGGGCACCAGTATCACGGGCTGAGCTTCGAGGCCGAACGGCGCAACCTGAGGGGCTTGCATTGGCAGTTCTACTACACGCTAGCCAAGGACATTCAGGATTTGGAGAACGGCGAGTCGCCGGAGTACGCTTATGACCGGGCGCGGGA
>Ga0194122_10001990_pt1 | contig 23381 bp, 16 predicted proteins | sample TA2MahCa10mmetaG_FD_155487 | JGI IMG/M metagenome (GOLD analysis project Ga0194122, IMG submission 155487) | Freshwater microbial communities from Lake Tanganyika, Tanzania - TA2015021 Mahale Deep Cast 10m | ecosystem: Environmental > Aquatic > Freshwater > Lake | place: Tanzania: Lake... | reverse complement strand
CCATTATCATAAGTAATAAAGGTATATACATCAGTTCTATTTGCTGTTGTTGTTCTTGATGGTAAATATCCACCTGGCCATTTTGGTGGAGAAGATGGGTTCCAGGCAATCACTCTTCCGCCAGGAGAAGCATATCCATCATTTGTTAAGAACAGTGTAAATGAAACTGCACTACTTGCGGCCGCCAAACCGTTCGTGAAAGTAAAGGTACAATCTGCAGTTAAGGTTGCTGTAAAGAAGTTTCCATCTGCAAGGTTAATAGTTTTTGAAGACCCAGTGTTTCCAAGATCATAATATGCTTCACCATAATCCTTAAATACTCCTCTAATATTTCCAGTGAAAATATCAAGAGCAACGGTTGGTTGAGTACTTCCAATACCAACAAATCCAGTACCACTATCATAGTACATATTTGCTGCACCACCAAGAATAGAACCATTCTTGTATTGAATTTGTCCATTACTTCCACCAGGATTTGCAAGAACTCCGGTAATATTTGTTCCATCACCATAGAATGCACTTGCAGTTATAATACCTGTGGTATTAACTGATGAAGTACCATTAAGTGCGGTTGCAATACCAGCACTTGTAGCATAAGTTGCAATACCCGCACTATCAGCGTAAGTTGCAATACCAGCATTTGTAGCATAAGTTGCAATACCCGCACTTGTCGAATAAGTGGAGACTCCTGCAACTGAAGCATATGTTGCAATACCAGATGATATTGCATAAGTCGCAGTATCAGCGTTACCAGTTACGTTACCAGTTACGTTACCACTCAAATTACCAGTGAAAGTAGTGGCATTCAGATTATTTGTATTTGCATTATATGTTAATCCAGAGTCGATAAATGGAGATTGATAACCAGTTGATTGATTTCCAACAAGAACAACTGAAGTTGTAGTATCTGATGATGTTGTTGCTGAAATATTAATGTTATCAGAATTTATTGCAGTGCTTGCAATACCAACAACTGCCCCCTGGAATGTTGTTGCAGTTATGACTCCACTTGAGATACTTACAGATCCAACGTTTAAAAAACCAATTGTAGCTACACCAGAAACACTCAGTTGGTTTGATGCAAGATTGGAAATTGTACCGATTCCCGAAACATATAAATTATTAGTTGTGGTTAAACCGGATACAATTAAATCAGATGTTAAATATGCGTCACTATATACATTAAGAGTTCCATATACATCAACATCTTGATGCATTTCAGCATCACCATAAAGTTTGGTTTCTCCAATAACTTCTAAATCAGCATCGGAAGTAATGTTATATTCATAAATTCTATCATTACCATATCCACTAACATAAAGTTTAGAACCATCAGGTTTCCAGTAAAGTCCTGATGGAGTTGCCTCACCAACACTTGAGAAATACGTAATGCTACTACCAAAAGAAACTGTAGAAATATCCCAAGGAGTAGTAAGATTATATTCGCTTATAGAATCCTTGATAGATCCTACGACTAATAATTTAAGTCCATCAGGACTAAACCGAATTCCTTGTGGATTTGTTTCTTGCGGAGAAACACTATAAACAACAGAATCATATGAAGCTGTTGATAGATTCCATGGAGTAGAACAAGAATATTGATATACTGCTGCGCCAGAAAGTCCTACAACATAAAATTTAGTTCCATCTGGTTTAAATTCAACCGCCATTGGGGTTGCTTCTTGTGATATAACACTGAAAGCAACATAATCATATGATGCAGTAGTTAAGTCCCAAGGCGTGGAACATGAATATTGATTAACTGATGTTGCTGCAGCACCAACTCCAGTAGTACCAACAACATAAAATTTAGTTCCGTCTGGCCTAAAATACATTCCAGATGGTGAGGTCAACTGAGATGCAACAGAGTATTCTCCAAAATAAGATGCAGAAGTTACTGCCCAAGAAGTGCTTAATCCATAATAAGTAATATCATTTCCAGCATTCCCAAGAACATACATTGTCTTTCCATCATTAGAGAAGACAACTTCTCTAGGTTCAGTTTCTTGAGAAGAAACGCTTACTGAAGAACCAAATGATATTGTTGAGGTTTGAATTCTATTTACATTTAAAGTATTGTTTACTGTAGCGTAATTATAAAATGTAGATTTTCCACCAACAAGTAAAGAACTTCCGATTGTCGCAGCAGAGCCTACTGTGAGATTTTTATCTATTCCAACGCCACCAGATACTTGAACGGCACCAGTAGTAGTAACGCCAAGAGCATTATCATTTGTACTTGAGAATGTTGATATTCCAGATACTAGTAGATTTGTCAATGAAGATAATCCACTTACATTGAGAGAGTCAACCTCAGCAACTGCTCCACCAAATCCATCCTTAACATATAACTCAGAAGTTACTGTTGATATTGATACATATGATTCTGTACCAACTAAACTGTCTATCGTTAATGTTCCATCAATATTCACATCACCAGTAATCTGAGCCGCTGTTTCTCCAGTCGATCCAAGAATTTCAAAAGGATAGTTCTGAGTATTAGTTCCGATTCCAACTGAACCTGCAGCACCAACATTAAATCCAGTTACTCCAGAAACAACAACTCCATTTATGAATGTTCCTATTCCAGAAACATAAGAATGAGTTGCACCAATGCCACCATTTACATGCAATCTATATGCCGGAAGTGTATTTGCAATACCAACTTTATCAGTTGCAGCATCTGCGAAAATAAGATTTGTATTGACTTCTAAACCGTTTTTGACTACAAAATTCTTATTGACAGCCATTTGGGTTCACTCTCCCCCGAGTTGTATTTTAAATATTTAGTTATACAGCACTCCTAATTACAACTTTTCCCGTACCAGTATTTCCGCCCAGTTGAGTTGATATGACAGTCACAGATCCGTCAGTATATCCAGATCCTCCACCACCACCGCCACCAATACCTCCCGTTCCACCGGCAGCACCATTTCCACCATCTCCACCACTACTTAAACCTTTACCTGAATTATTACGAATACCATAACCCATCTTAAAACCTCTTGAAATCACTGCAGTGTTTCCAACTACACTTCCAGTTGGTATATAAAGTTGAATATTTCCTAAATCTTGACAAGCACTATATCCAACATTATACCAATAATCTCCTCTTGGGCAAGGAAGAGTTCTTCCTGGATTGGGGGATGATGCTATAGAATCTCCTGCTTTAGGACTAACACTAGTTGCAGTAGATCCAAAAATACCAGTTGATGGCAAAGTACCCGCAGAATAAAATATTCCACCTGCACCTGCACCACTACCAAATCCTTTCTCACCAGCTACGTTTATTCCACCTCCAGATCCCCCATTTCCTCCAACTCCAGCATTTCCTCCTCCACCAACAACAGCAATCAATCTAGATTTTTTATACAAATAAGTTGCGCCACCATCATTTGCTTGAGATATTGCTGTAATTACATATTCTTCATTTTTTTTAAGTGTCAATCTAATTGTAGATTTTCCTCCTTGGCCACCTTTATAACTTCCAGAATCCTTTCCAGCATTTGCACTTAAATCCATATACACATCAAGGTCTTGTTCTGGAGCATAAAAGGACATAACATATCCATTAGGAATCTGTGATGAACCCAGAGTATATGAACCTTGATCAAATAAATTCCAAGAATATAAAGTTGCGTTGCCACCACCATTAGGTGTCAACTCAAAATTAATAATTTGTCTTGCAGACACTACAGTAAATGTTGCAGAATCACTTGTTAATGGGGAATTAGTTGCTGTGGGATGAATAACGGTTACGGTAACACTATAAGTGCCTATTGTGTTGGAAGAAACAGATAGAGTTGTGGTTGTTGCGCCAGAAACAGTAAAAGTAGCACCACTGATGGAATTGGATCCATTAGAAACAGCAACTCCATTAATATACCACTGATAAGAAACTGCTGTACCATCAGTTGATTCTCCAAGTACAGTAAATGTTTCTGTTCTTGTTTGTGCGGTAGTCTTTGAAGTTGGTTGTGTTGTAATGGAGAGCAATGGATAAACTGTTAGCACTGCTGCATTAGAATCAATTGGATCATTAACTGCATTACCCGTAGATCTAGCTGTACCAACAGTAATTGGACTTATACCATATGCTGATGGTGCATAATCTGCTTTAAGGTAAAAGGAACGTCCATTATCCGTAGGATTTACTACATTTGATAAAGTAAGAGTTGTTGTTGCTGATCCAGTTACATTTGTTCCATCACTCAATGGACCATTAGTATCATACCAACGATATGTTATAGAACCAGTATTAGATGCTGGATTTATTGGAGATTGTGTTGGGAAAGTAGCAGTTGCAATTCCAACAAATGTTACAATTCCAGCATTAGTGGTAGTTGTTGAAACTGGATGGAGAGTGAATGATAAAATAGGACCATTAAGGTCTAGAGTTGTTTGCTTAAATCCCATTACTTATCTCCAAATTAAGTGAAGTTTTGACCTACAACAACAGCATAGTAACTTAGTCCTCCATCGTAAGATGTAAAGGAGTAAATATCAGTTCTTCCAACAACTGGAGTAATAATAGGAATAACTCCACCAGCAGGCCAATAAATTGGAATTGGAGTTCCTGTTGCTGTTTGGAAATTATCTAGATTTGCAGTAAAGTTTCCTGTGCTTCCTTGAGTAATTTTTAGAGTAAAGGAATAAACTGGAGCTCCAGATGGTGTTGAAATCAATGTGAAAGAAGAAACATTTTGAACTAGAGTGTGTTCAAAGAATGATGCTTCAGAGAGATTGAGAGATACTACATTAGAAACACTTGCTGCAGGTATGAGAGGTTGAGCAAAAGTTTTAAGTCTTGAGTGACCTTCAACGTCAAGTTTTGCTCTTGGAGTAAAGGTTCCAACACCCGCGCTTGCACCAAAAGTATTAAATATTGTACCCCCAGCACCAACAGATAGAATTCCTGTTGTAATAATTCCTGCACGAATACTACCGCTTGGAGTAGGATTATCAAGTCTAAAGTTTGTAGAAGTAAATTTTGCAGTAACATTAGTTGCGCCAGTAAATGTTGTGATACCGTTGAATATCGATAAACCATTTACAATTAGACTTGAACCAGTTGAACCAGTTGCACCAACAATTAATTTAGCTCCAGTTGGATTTGTTGTTCCAATACCAACATTTTTAGTGGTTGGGTTTGTATTATAAATTCCATTACTTACAACAACCCATCCAGTTGCAGTTACATTTAGGTTATTTAAACCAGATCCATCACCATAGAAAATATCAGAAGTAGTTACTGATCCACCAATTGAAACTGCACCAGAAAGGTTAGTGGTTCCGTTTACATTGAGTTTATATCCACTTGAAGTTGTACCAATACCAACTCCAGTAGAATCAACCGAAAACTGAGAAGATCCTGATCCAACTCTAAATGTAAGATTTCCTGGAGTTGTAGTTCCAACTCCAACAGAATCAAACACGTATGTATTTGAATTTGATGTCAAACTTATTGGGCCAAATATTCTCCAAGAATTTTCAACAGTATAAATCCAACCTGCATGATCACCTTCAGATGGATCAGAATAATAAGCAACATCACCAGGGTTTCCGGAGAGTGTTGGTACAGAAACTCCAACCGTATATTTTCTAGATACAGTTGCATCACCCTGAAGATATAGAGAACTTGCCTCAATACCTTTTTCTGAAGTTGAAGTTAGTTTGTTTGTGAAAATAACAGGACCATTAAATTGTGAAGTTGCTTTACCATCAGAATCACCTTCAACCTGAATCGAACGAGTTGCAATAACTTCAAGAGGATTAATAACATTAATACCCTTACGATTTCCAATGTCTTCGCCAGTAACGGTTTGAACAGGGGTATCAAAGATTTCTTCTTGTCCCGTAACTGTACTTAACTTCTTATTACCAGAGTATGAAATACCTTTATGATTCATACCAGTATAGAAGTTTATTCCAGCTTCTCTTCTGGTAGATTGTCCAAGAAGTTCTTCCTGATCACTAATTTGTCTGTCTTGTTTTTCAGGAAGTGCTGTTGAATAATTTCCTGGACCAAATCCAACATATTCAAAGGTATGAGCAGAAGCACGGATAATTGAGTGCCTTCTAAGTTCAACTGGATTTACATTTATTCTCCTTACAACACTATTGTTAACATGAGTATCTGCTTTAGTTCCACCCACACCACGGAAAACATATATTGGATCGCCCGAAATAATATTTACAGGAACTTTTCTCTTAACTCTAACAATTTCATCATCAACCTGCAGATAATCACCAATCTTGATGTCAAGATTTTGAATATTACGTACATAAAGTTCATCAGTTATAGCATCAGGGACCAGAGCTCCTAATGTGGTAGTGATTCCTGCATACTGATGGACCATTCTTCCACCAATATTTTCATCTTCAACGGTGATAGATCCACCATTTGAAGTTACACCCTCACGGTATGCAAATAAAGTTCCAGTAGCAGATGGTGCAGTAGTACCAACACCGATGATAACCGAGAATGAAGTTAGTGAAATGTTTTCATTAACAACGAACGATCCATTATATTGACTCTGATTTGCTCCAGTTATACGAACTTTATTGTTTACTCTTAATCCATGTCTATTTGATGTAGTAATCGTTGCGATTCCACTTACGTTATTATAAACCAAAGAACTAATTGCAATAGATTCGCCAGTAGGATAAACAAATGATCCAGTCAGAACTGAAGAAGTTATTCCAGAAACTGTAGCAATACCTATCGCAGAATCCGAAATTGCACTAAAACTCTTTGCCAATCCAACAGGAACATCGGTTATTCTATAAAGAGTATTATAAACTTGGGTTGTTTCTGAAGAAACTCCAGAAACTCTAACAGTATCCCCGACATTATTATAAATCTGAGTAACTGTTACATAACCAGGAACATGTCCTGTTGTGGTTGCAATTCCAACGACTGAAAGAGTGTTTCCAATACCATAAGAACTTCCACCATCCATAATATGGATTTCGGAAATACTTCCTGTTGAGCTAAGAGTAACTTTTGCAGTTGCATGTTGACCAGTGGTAGATCCAGCAAATCCAACGAGTTGAGCATTGTAATATACTTCTGTGCTTCCCGTACCTACACCATAATTAACACCAGTGCTTGTAACACCAACCTTCATAACTCTATTAAATCCATGATCAATAGAGGTGTGAATTACATGAGAAGTCGTTGACGTTGAAACAATATTTGTAATACCAACACCAACGTCAGTATCTTTTAAGATCTTTGTGATAGTCTCTTTGGTGAGACTGTTTCTTACGTCATTAACAATAACTTCACCAACTGGAGTTGGATTTGCATAAGAAATCGATTCTTTCGGATCAGATATTGGGTTATCTCTGTTGGTTTGTGGATAAAGCTCCTTTACAGGTTGAGAGTATTTTTCAGATGTAAATGGAGCAACAGCAGGTGAATTGGATGCATTAAGAACGGTTAGATAGTAAATACCATCTTGTTGACCGGAAATGTAAGGTTGTACTTCCTGTGTTCTATAGACATAATAGGTGTTAGAATATCTCTTTCTCTTGAAGTATGGAAGAGATGTGCTTCTAATAGAAGTTGTATCAGTGAAAGTACCTGGATTTGTAGTGATTCCAACACTAAATTGTTTTGCACTTGATATTCCACTAACAGCATATGTACCATTAAATCCAGAATTTCCAACACCCGTTGGATTATTAGAACTTATTACATTAACAATCTCAACATGAGATCCAATAGACAAATTGTGAGGTAGTTCTGTAACAACATTCGCAGTTCCACCAGACCATGATGCACTTGCAATAAATCTTGGATTTCTTAATTGATTTTCATTTGTTATTACTGTACCATCTTCACCAAAGTAACTTTGAATTTCAGATTCAGTTGATCCAATAGATGTATTTGATTCTTGAATAATAAACCCATCACTTGGGGGTCTAGCATAAGCTCCGCCGCTTTGGGCTGGCATCACATATCTTACGCGATAGATTACATCAGAAGTATTTCTATCGTCAGATGTACGCTTAATATATGTTCTTGAAGTTGCATTTCCCAGAGAAGTTGATCCAAGACCAACTACAGTAGAATAAATTGAATTATCTGTCGCAGAAGTAGAAACTTTTACATACCACTGGCTGTTAGTAGTATCATATTGAATTGGATGGCCAATGTCTCCAGAATTTTTATCTGATACTCTAGAAACAACTTTTAGAGGGCCACCTCTTGTGTTGAAAGAGATATTGGTTAAGTTTGAAGTGCTGTATGATAGTGCATCAGTTTGTGTTTGAGAAACTCTAATCTGAGTGCTTCCAATACCAGTTGCACCAACAATAGCATAGTAAACTTTATTTGATAGAATTCCATCAGGAAGACTTCCATCAGCACTCAAAATTCTAATAGATTCTCCATTAATAAAGGTATGTGCTGAACTAAAAGTTAGAGTATTTGATGCCCTGGAAACCACATTAAATGATTTCTCAGAACTGTTCTGAGAATTTGGCATCACAACTCTAGAACTATATTCTGTAGTTGTAGATCCTGTGGAAATCAGAACATTGATAGTATCACTTTCCTTTGCACCAAAACGATATCCATCAATAACATTTTCTGGTGGAGAATCTATATTGGTTTGAGCATACAGATAAAGGTGTCCTGTAGATGCAACACCTACGGTTCTGTTTACGTCAATTGAATTAAATTCAATTGTCTTTTGGGCAACAGAAATTTCTTTTGGTGGAATAATATGTGTGATATAGCCAAGATCATCTTGAGGGAATGCATTTGTTCTAAATCCATCCGCAACAAGTGCTTTTGCACCAAAGTTTGAGTTTGAGTTGGTGATTGACATGTCACCACCACTTTCAACAACAAACTGTTCAGCATAACCAATGGCAAAAATAGATACGTTTTGAATAAACGCATCGTTGATTGCTTTAATGTGGAAGTTTCCATATTCTGGTTTGAATAGTGCTCTTGAGTTGGTGCTTATTGTTTCATTACCCGCAACAGTTGAATCTTGATAAGATCCGCTGGTGTCATCATAAACTACAAATGCATTATCATCTTTCTGCAGTCCAATTCCAGTAAACTGTGCAATAAGCATGGACTTGAATCCATCTGCTTTTGCACCATCTGCAAGAACACCACACATACCATAAACAGAACGTAGTGAGATGTTAAAGATATATGGTGATGCAGAGGTTACTGTATCGGAAGAAAGTGATAACGTAGCACCAGAAACGGATGGGAGTGGATTTGATGGTGCGTTTTGAACTTGATAAATTACCTGAGTATCGCTCGTTCTCTCCGAGACAACAAACTGGCCGTTGTATCCAGTTGCAGAAATACCTTCAATACGGAAAGGAGTGTCAACGTCAAGACCAGGAACTGCAGAAACAGTCGTCACTGTTATGCTAGTTGTTGGTGTTACTCCGTTACCTGCACGAATACTGCTGATACCAACAGAAAGACCAGTAGATCCAACAATACGATATTCATCAATCTTTGGTTGAATATCTACACCGGCAGAAGGATAATCAGGCTCAATCGCACGGCCGCTAGATGATCCATAACATAATCCAACCTTTTCATAATACATGTCAAGATCTGTGCGATCATAAGTTAGTCCAGTTGGATAAAATTCGTCTTTAATTTGTACATTATTTTTACCATCCGCATACTGAAAACAAGTTAGTTTGTGATGAGAGAAATTAGGAACAAAAGTATTTGAGGTATAATCAATATAACAGGTTCCGTTAGGATCTGCATCAAATAGAGAAAGCTGCCAGAAATAGCAACCACCAGTTACTCTAAAGATGGTTGATCTTTCAATATTATCATTTGTTGGACTTGGTACGTATTTTGGTCTTATTTTTGTCTTACGTAGATCTAAACCAACGATGGAAGTTCCTCTCGGAACAATGACTCCACCATAAATAGAGTTTAACTTGTAGAGGGCATTATCTTCAGATTCTACGTTGAAATTAGTATCAGAATCCCATGAAGAAAAATCACTGGAGCTAAGTCCATTTCTAAGTCTAAAATTGTTGGCACCATCAGGAATCCATCCTGGACGGTTATCAACTACATGATCTCCTGGATATACTAGAATAGTAGTCTTGTTAAACCTATCATTATTAAGACCTCTTTGATAAGAGAATCTTGATGCCTCAGCAAGAGCTCTTTGGATTGTCTTGAATGGACGTGTTAAAGAGTTCCCTTGGTTATCAATACTATCTGTTGCATCTAAATCATTCGGATTAACGTAGAGAATTGTTCCACGAATTGATTTCAGAAAATTATCTAATCTGGAGAGACCCATCTTATTAATGCTTATAGTTTCCGTTATGGATTATTTATCATACAAGAAAACCTCCCGAAGGAGGTTTTCAAGTCACACGGAAGGGGTTTGGATTAGTATCGCCAACTTTATTTTACCACTTTACCTCTTCCCATGTCAACTTTTTTTGCAGTGACTTATCAAACACCATCAAGTATCTATGCTTTCTACTACGTTCTCTCCATTCACCTTCAGCACCATTTATTTTTCCACGAGAGTGTTTAGTTCCGTCTGAATAGTAGAAATCTTTTTTTCGATCCGTGAGACCATAATACTTAAAGTTACAAGCACGATAAATGATGCCAGAGTGGTGATTATTGTCAGCGTAACTAAGAATAGCACGAACGCAGGCATCTTTCCTAAACCTCCTAATACAACGACTAACGAACCAAGATGTAATATTATATTCTTCTTTTTGAATATCTGGATGTATACAAAGTCTTGATAATTCGTATATTCCTTCTTGTTGATTTCTTTCTAGACCAAATGCTCCTACTGCAATTTCTGGAACTGGGAGACCAGTAAAAATGCAAGCACCAAGACACCCGCCAATATTAAGGGGACATTCCCACTCTGGACGTTTGAATAAACCATAGTTGAAACCCGATTTGAAATCTTTGGATTCGTCTTTTAGATAATGATGAGTATAAAGAAGATCTTTAACTTCTTCTTTACTCACTTTATCTATGTAATAAGCATTTTTACTCATTATTTTTATTTTGTTTTCCTAACATATATTCTTCCACGATTCCACTCTGGTCCTGGACTTTCATTAGACATTTTACAAATACTACCATCATTCCACCACACCATTCCTTTTTTAGAGTTACTCATTTTTTGTTTAGATTCTTCTTTGTGAGAAATTCCTTTATTCCAAGGTGTCTGTCCTATATGAGATTTGCTTATTTTTTCTTTTTGTTCGTCTGTTCTTGTTTTTCCAATTAATTTTTGAGTTCTTTTTTCAACCCACTCTTTTGACTGTTTCTTTCCTCTTCTAGAATCACCCATTCTTTTCCTTGTAATCTCGGACACTTCTTTGTTGAGATTCATCTTTCTTATTTTCTCTCTACACTCCATACTCATATTTGCTCTACCTTCGCCACCATCAGTTAAATTTATTAAAATTCCAGTTCCTAAATCTTTTCTACCGAAGATAGAAATCATATAGATTTCGTGTTTAAATGATTCTTCTTCATTAAGATTGGATTTTAATATTAAAATTCTACTTTTTTCTGGAGCAGGAACTCTATCATTAATTTTTCTCCAATATGCTCTTTTTCCTTTCCCCTTTCCAATATAGTAAGGAGTTCCGTCTTCACGCAAATATGCGTAAGTGTAATATTCTTTCATCGTGTCTTGGCGTTGACTATTATTATTTAGTATACTATAATAGGAGGTCTTACGCAACTAAATCCGCCAAGACACTAGTTGCTGCCTCCAATTACTCATTTTGTTTGCATTCTAACATATATTCTACGGTGCTTGCTACATCATTCATTGCATCACGAAGAAAAGGTTGTTGTCCTGATTCTTGTTTAACGATAGGACGTGAATCATCGGTTAGAACCCAACGCCACTGCATCATATCTTTACAGTACCAAAGATTAATTTTCATGTTTGAAATGCTCCAGTTCAATCCAGTTAAGGAGGGTTTGGAATGTACTGATAGAGGCAGGAGTGCAGTTATCTTCCTTAAGTTTTTGAACATAATATTCAAGTGCTTCAATGACCATTTGACGGTCTTGTTGTGAAATAAGTGACATTGGAGTTTTGTAAACTCAAGCCCCCGACAAGATTTGAACTTGCGACATCGGCTTTACAAAAGCCGCGCTCTACCACTGAGCTACAAGGGCATTAATCAACAGGCAGCATTTCTGGATTTTCCAGATCCAATTCAAACATGAGAGGGTGACATTCTTCAAGCATTAAGTAGTATGATGCTTGATAGAGATCTTCTGGTTCAAATCTTCTTTCGCCATCTGCTATTTCAATCAAACTTAGATCATAAAGACCATCATCTGGAACATCATCAAAGGTAAATGGAATTTGATTTATGAAATACATGAGAACAATTTGAGTTCCACGATTGTACCAAACATATCTGGCATCAATTCTGTATTTCATGGGTTTACCCCATACTTGGATTATTTAGAGGTAAATTATACCTCCATGAACCATACGATGACAATTAGCACAAAGAACAACACATTTATCAATTTCCTCTTGAAGTTTTTTATAACTTGAAGATTTTGCTAATTGTGCGACTCTTTCATCTTTTTGTGATGGGTCTAAATGATGTAAATCCATAACAATAGAGTCATATTTAACCCCACAAGCAGCACAAGGTTTATCTTTTGCTGTTTTAATCATCTCTTTTCTTTTTAACCAACTTGTCTGTTTTGACTTTGGTAATTTGTTTTGAGATGCCCAGAGTTTTTGATATTCTTTTTGTTTTTCTTTGTCTTTGTATGGCATAAGGTTCAGTATAACTATTAGTTATTTAGAACCCTAATACCCGTGGGCGGATTCGAACCGCCGACTGCTCGATTTTAAGTCGAGAACCTCATTCCGCTGGGTCACACGGGCATAAAAAACTTACGCTTGGTAAGTAACAGAATTATACTTGAGATACTCAAAGAATGTCAACTTCATTTCTTTTTGTGACATTCCACAGTGTTTTGCTGCTTGGGGGAGATTCCATTTTGCGCGAAACAAGTTCTCATTTGCTTCCTTTACATTTTCTGGAGTTGTTTTCACTGGTTCATCTTTCAGTGCTTTGTAGTTAATGCGATAAGGATTCATTTTTTGTTAGAATAATAGACCATAATCTTTTTCTTTTTTTGTTGGAGAATATCCTTCTGTCAAATAAGTTTTCTTTTGAGAGCGATTTTCACGTACACATTTGATTTGCTCTTTTCTTCTTTCCGATAAGTAGGGTTCCATTTTTTCTGCAACATATAGGCATTTACTTCCGTACAATGATATCCTATATGCGGTTTTATAGTTTTCTCCTTTAATATTTTTACCGGAAGGGATAAAAGTTCTATAAGTTTTTTGATTTAAAATAAAACATAAACGCTTAATAATGTCTTCATCCGTCATAGTAATAGACATTCCAGGTTGATAATAAGTATATGTTTTATTTTTATATTTTTGGTTTTTCTTCCTAAGTCCAATCCATCCCTCACCCTCAAAAATACCAACTAACCAACTAAAATTGTCCATATGCTTTATGTAATTTTTCTATTATTTATAGGGTGCTTAATTTTTACCCCAAAATTTTTTAAATAGATAAAACATACCGGAAATTTACTAAGAAGAAAATGAAATTAAAAGTCTATTTTGGTTTCAGAGAGGACTTGCGTAAGAAAGTGTTTTTTCATCCACGGTGTTACGCACGAAGTCCAACACGCTCATAAACTCTTCAACCGTGTCACAGCATACTTCTTTTGTGTTACCTTGATTGGAATACAGATACACGGTTCGTTTGATAGGGTCCACCACACAGCGTGAGAGGTACTCGTCTTGCATTCGGTCGTCCGTTGATTACCTAAGTATCATAGCACGAATCAGTCCTCCGTGCCAACCCGCTGTTCCGCTTTGAGACGTGGCACATCCTTGCGCTCACCGATGACTAGGTAATAACAATCAATGGGCATACCACCGCTTGATTGAAGGAATACTTTATTTTCACCAATACGTTTTACGATTACATTCTGATGAGCACCAATAGGAGTTAAGTGAACAGAAATTGTTGTTTGTTCTACAAACTCTTCCCAATAACTTGGAAGATTGATTTCATTTTTACTTGTAACTCTACCTCTAAAGAATACTGCATTTTCTGGACCAAGTAAACTTTCAAGGTTTAAGTTATAATCTTTAACTGATGGATGACCGATAGTAATCATGGTAATAGTGATGTAATAGTTGTAACTCCAAGATACTCAATAGCAGTATCATACTTATCTATGTCGTCTGCTAGACCTCCAATTGCTTGACGATTACCCCAAATTTCTAGTTGAATATCAGTTCTTAAATCTCTGATTGCATTCACTGCATCAATTTTATAATTAAAATCACCTAGATCCGATTGAATATTTGACTCTGCAGTGTTTGCTGCATTAATCGCATTTGTCAAGTTTGTCTCTTGAGTTGGACATGATGAAGGATTCTCATAGAGAGTAAAAAATCCAATAAGAGCAGTGTTAAGTGTAAATGTTGTGCCTTCAGCAGCTCTTCCTCCACCAATTGGATTTGCAGGATAACTAGAGAAACCAACAGTGTAATAAATCTTTCCTGCTCCAACATCTGGTTCTTTAACTGCAGGAATACTATCTCCATCACCCAGATCAATTTCATCATGAGCAAATTCTGGACTCCATGTTTGCGAATTTGAATTAAATCCAGAGTTGTCATAGAAAATTGATTTTCCAATACCATATTGGTCACTATTCATAATCCCAAGAGTTTGCGGACTAAATGGATTTGATGCGAATGGTATTCTAAAATAACTGATTGCTGTTGTTCCAATTCCCGCAGGACTTTTATAAACCGTAAAAGTTACATAAGAACCATCTTGCTCTGGAGCAGATGCACCTATGGAAACAACATTATCTAATATAAGGGTATTGACTAGTTGTGTTGTTGTACCAACACCAACAGTATTTCCTACTCCAGATAAAACACTAAGATCTGCAAGAGATGTTCCAAGTCCTACGACCTCACCATATCCTAAAGGAAATACACCATTCTTTGATGCACTAACGAATTGTCCCGGTTCAATTCCAATTGTTGTCCCTGACCCTATAGGGGACATTACAGTTAAAATACTAGATCCAATACTGATTGTTCCAATAAAACTTGTGACAAAGGTATCACCAATATCTCTTTGAGATGGTTCATCATAGTACTTAAGACCATAAAGATTTTTTTGTTCAAATCCAAATAAACTTCTAGTAGGATATGTAGTAATACCTCCGTTGGCATTTAAGAATGCAACACTACCATCAGTTGCAAGACCAACTCCAGTGGTAGATCCTATTCCTGCAGTGGAGTAACCAACTAAAGATAATTTAGTTACCTGAAGATTATAATATTCATCTGTGCCTCCAATTCCATCAGATCCAGTACTAACACCAAGCACTCTCCAGAACATATCTGTTCTGCACCCAGCATTTATTCTTGCTTGATATGCATCTTTCGTATCTTGAAGTTTGTCATTAACATTTTCTACTTCAGCAAAAAGATCAGCATCAATACTTACAATTGCAGCATCATAAAGTTCTTTTTGATTATCTTTTGCAAGAATATTTTTTTGAAGGAATTCAATCCCTTCATATGCCTGCTGTTTATTTTCACTTAAATCTGAAATAATATCTGACGCGATTCCCATTTTTTATTTCCCCTTCAAATCCCAATCTTTTGCTTCATTACCTTCATATTCAACAACCAAATCAGCAACATCTTTTCTCTTACCATAAACTGTATAACTACAATTTATAGGACCACTTGAATTATTTACAACAAAAATTTTAGTTCCCCACTCAATCGTTTTTACGAACAACTCTTGATAGGATTCGTGCGGTGTTAGATTTACTGTAATCGTTTCTGGATCTACAAGACCACGCCAATATTCAGGCAATTGTATCACATTTGCATCAATTAATCTACCTCTAAAATAAACACCATTTTCAGGACCCTCAATACAAGCATGTGCTAACCTATAATTTTCTTTAGTAGGATGAGGAATATCAAACTTCTTTGTTGTTCCTACAATTGAACTATTAAAAGATAAGAAACCGTTAATATGAGTAGCACCATTTACAACAAGAGCTCCATTTATAACTCTTGAACCACTTTCTACAACATCACCAATTGTTGATTCTTTACCAACATCAGCGGTTGCACCAGCACGAACTTCTAAACCAGTTTGTGCTTTTGCCCCCACAAAAGTTTTTGCTCCAGTCCAATTTAAAAGACCAATCCCATTTGTAATTGGAGATATAATATTGATAAGAATAGAATTGACGCTTACCCCAACAGGTCCAGAAGGATCACCAACAATAACATCAATGGGTGTTGGGGTAAAACCTCTACTTGTAATTGATAGGATTGATTTTACTAACGCTGCTTTGGTATTTGTTACTGGTGGTCTTGTGAACCCAACACAGGTTTCTGCTGGAGCAAAAATTGGAGAACCAACATGAAATCCACCATCTGCCCAAACTGCACCAGGAACTGCAGTAGGACCAAAACCATGAGCAACATTAGGTGGTCCTGGTATTCCACCAGGAAGATTAGAAACAACTTGTAATTGCTTTCCTACATGTAAATCGGTAACTTCCATATTATGTTATACTCTCAATCAACTTCTTAAGACCTTCTAATTGTTGTATGACTGTATTTACACCACTACCAAGAGGACTGCTGATAGGAGAAACATCAGCACCTTCAACTACTTTCATTGAACCACAAGTAATTTTATATCTACCAGGAACATTTAAGTTTAGATTTCTTTCAGTACCTAAACTCAAAGCATCAGATGACTGAAGTTGAACTGTTCCAGATTCAACATTAACTTTTGCATTTGATAATACATTGACCCAACCAGTATTAGTTCCGTTGCCAGAAGCAATAATATCAATGTCTTGAGCATACATTCGGATTCTTCCTTTTGGTGCTCCGATAATCATGTCACCATTCTCTGCATATGCAACAAATGAAACACCATCAACTGGTTGTTCTCCACACAAGATTTGATAGCAGGCAGGAGCACTATTAATAGTAGATCCTGCAAGTTTACCTGTCATTTGAAGACCCATATAATGAGATCTTCTGAAAGAAGTTGGAAATATATTGCGAACAATAACTGCCATTTTGACATTATTTTTCATCTCATCACCAAAACGAACCTCACCTTCAGTGGTTCCTATATTATTAAAAGAATAAACCTTCTCTTCTGCCATCAGTTTTTACCTACACAATCCACAACCTGAATCAATTGAGTTCCAGCAGGAATACTAAATGCGGTATTTTCATCAATTCTCTTGAATGAAAGAATTGGAATTAAAGTAGCATTGTAACCTGTACTGGTATTTAGTTTAAGTGTTGGCATGTTAGTGAATCCAATACCTGGTTTAAAAATATTAACATCAATAATTCTACCATTACCACCTATGACAGGAACAAGTTCTGCACCATTACCAGATGTTCCTCCACCTGTTCCCACATCTGTCCCTACACCGTTAGTTATATCTGTCCCTACACCGTTAGTTATATCTGTCCCTACACCGTTAGTTATATCTGTCCCTACACCGTTAGTTATAACTGTAATTGTATCACCATCACTAAATCCAAATCCAGGATCTTGAATATAAACACCACCTATAGAAACAGCAACAGGATAAGTTGTAGATGGTGAGGTAGAAGAAACAAGATCTGGACAAGGTGGAGTAGTAATAGAAGTATTTTCCTGAGAAATATATTCAGGAATTCCTGCAAGTCTTACAGTATCTCCAACTCTAATATCAATAACCTCTCCTGGATCAAATGGACCTTCCCACTTATTCGTATCACCTCTTCTAATTAAACTTTGGCAACGATCTGCAATTACTCTATTCATACCACCAATGCTACCATCAGGTGATGATAGATATCCATAACCAGAATTATTAATAATCACATCAACAACACCAGTAACGGTTTCTTGTTCTCTAGTATTATCTGGATTATCTGGATCTACAATAGTTCCATCATCAGTATAAACATTAACATCACCAATCACTGCAGTACCATATGCACCTGTTCCTGTTCCACAAGAATCATTAATTGAAACAGTCGGTTCACTAGAATAATCACTTCCAGGAGTTATGATATTAATACCAAGAATTTCACCAGCAGTACTTACTACAACATCACCTGTCGTTCCGGAACCATCAGATCCCCAGAAGGATACTGTAGGAACTCCACACTCTTCAAGACCAACACAATCTAGTGCAGAATCAATTGCACTTTGTGCAATTTCCTGTGCATTTAGTCCAGAAAGACTACTTGTAATGTCACCTGGTATTTCTCCAAGTGCAATAACACTATCAGCAAAAGATGATGCACTCTCAAAAATAGAGTTGAAATCTAAAGTAGAAAGTGAGAATTGAGATGAATCTATTCCACCTTCAAGGAAATTCCACTCATTAGTTACTGGACATAATTGCTGAACATCACAACTAAGAAAATCAATAATTGATTCAACAAAAGAAATAACATCATTAGCAAGAGATATCGTCTCTCCAATTAAACTAGAAATTGGACCAAGAATTGAATTTATGGAGTCCAATAATGCTGGTAATATACTTCCAATTAAAGAAGACAGGAATGATTCTATTACACAAAGACCAGTATTTAAAAAAGTATCAATTAACTCATTTAAAAAGTCAGCAATAAGATTAGCAAGATTATTTAAAATTTCTAGGAACAAACATGATATTAAATTTAGAGCCTGATCATTTGCTTCTAAAATTGAAAATCTTATATTTAAATAAACATTTCCTATTGTATTATTAACTATTCCATTAACCTGTCTCATTATATACTTACGAATTTTATCAATCAACCAAGTAATAGAATTTGCAATTGCTTGAGATACTTGATTTACTTTAGACTGAACTTGATCTAAAAATTCTTGACTCGTTTGTAAGAAACTATCTTCTCCCAAAACTCCATTTTTAAGTTCTTCAACAAACTTAATAAGTCCTTCAAGTTCTTTATTGATTGCAGCAGTATCAACAGGAATACATGAACTTCGTATCTCTATGCTTTCATTATGAGTATTTTGTTTTTCATCTTCTTTACTAGGAACAGTATTTCTTGGTACTTCAGATCCAGATGCAACACCACTACCCTTTGGATCTATACAACTTTGTGGTACTTTAAAGTTTATAGAACCAGGAATAAATCCACTTGCAGCACCACAACCAGCAAATTCTTTTGTCTTTGGAAGATCTGCTTTTGTGTTTATATGTGCATGTTCAATATAATAAAGTTGAGTTAAAGGATCTTGAAATATTGTTACATAAGTGTTTACTGGATACGCTGGAGTTGGACATGCTTCTCCACGCAATCCAGAAGTTGGTGATTGACCGTAAGCATCTATTAAATCATCAACTCTTTCAGTATCATTTGTTGCTGAACAAATTCTTACTTTATACTTATTAAGAAGAACTCCAGATGCTTGTTCTTTATAAGAAGTAAATTTCCCCTGCTGTCTCTGAGCAACTTCAAACTCCTCCGAAACAACCTGACCTATTCCAATAATGGATTTGCCAAGTCGTTTCTCTAATTGCTTTCTGAAATATCTATTTTGTGCTGATTCTGACATTAATCCTCATAAATTCTGCATTCAGATGCATCTGGATTTTCATCACAAAATAATTCTAAGGGAGTTGGATCGTGATCTTCATCAGGATGATTTGCTTGATATTTCTCTAAAGAATTAAGTTCACCCTCTAAGTGACGACGGCGCTGAGAAGAAAGTTGTGGATTATCTAGTTCATCTCTATCATCGTTAATGTGTTGTTGAATACTTCTTTCCATGTTAGGTTACCTTTACTCCGAAAGAATCTCTTACCAGTCGCAGTCCTGTATAAGTTTTTGACTTATCACCATAATGACATAGATCCGATATCATATATATGCCACTATCCTTAGGTGTTTTTGTGAGGGTGCTTTTTGTAGATAGTTCAGGAAACTCACAATAAACCAAATCACCAGCATGTAGACTAAAATCAGCAGCTATTATAATCTCTGCAGACATATTAAATTTTTGTCTATAATTTTGTTGAGATTGTTGTAAAACATCCTCAACTACAACACCTTCTTTTGTATTTTGCTCTACTTGTTTTTCTATAGAATCACCAGAACTAAAGGTTTGACCAATATCTCTTTGAGTAACTATCCTAACAGTTGCTTTACCTGCATACTCTTCATTAAATTGTGGTAGTTCTTTTCCTGCAATTTCACCATTACCATCTGGTGGTGGAATAAATGGATCTTTTTTAGTATATGTTTTATTGACCTCATCAAAAAATTCAAGGACAGTTCCATATGCACCGGATTCAAATTGACCAAGAGCATCTATTGTTCTATCAATTTTAGAATGAAGTATCTTGTTATCAAATCCTTGAGGAATAGTTGTGCTGTCAACTTTTTTATTTTCAATAAAGTTTTTAATTTTTCTTCCCTTACTATCTTTATAATTAGGAAATGATCCAGTCACTTTGAAAAGGTTATCTAGTGATTTAAACTTATATCCTTCAGAAGTTTCCCAGAAAAGATATCCACAAGTTTTTCCAAGAGCATCTTTAATATTAGGAACACCAATCTGCTGTAGTTCTAATATTTTATCAAATGGATATTCATCTATGCCCCATTTTTCATAAGTATTGATTGTCTCATCAACTTCAATATCTTTTTGAGTTTTCAAAAACTGAGTTAGTATTCTACTAACACTATCGGATATTTTACCATCAAATTTAGTTATTACTCTTGTATCACAAAGAGTATTATCATATGCTTCTTTAGAAACGATATTCAGTTGATATGAAATATTTTTAAATGATTGAGCAACTCTTGATACAGTAGCAATTCTCAAGTCATTGTCATCAGTAAGTTTTATCTTATTCCCATTCGCATCTTCTATTTCAAATAAAACCTTTTCGGTTCCTTGAAGATTAAGTCCTTCAAGTGCAGATACTGTAGCACCAGATCCATCATCTGCAGACATTGTGTTTCCAGTTTCAACAATCTGTGCTGTTATCATTATAAAAGGAGACAAAACACTTTCACGATACTCTATTCTTGGAATAGATCTCATGTCTACCGATTTCTTATTTTTGTTTGAAAAAACTTCAAACTGATTAAATTGTAATGACTCCTTGCTTGACATATCTTTTTATTACTATTTAAGTAAGAACGAATTCCTTTTGATAAAGGATGGTATTATTTTTGACCAATGCATACGATGGACTTTGTTGTAATGATGCAATCTCTCTTGTTTGTTGAGATGGTGTTAGCGATGCTTGCAATCCAAATGCAGATGGATGATTTTTTTTAACAGCATCAAATAATGCTTTGGTAATTGGTTTTCCATTTTGATAATATTTTCCACCTTCTCGCTCAGTATAAATTGTTCCATCAACATTAACAGATCTTATTACTCTTCCAAGTGGTGCTGGCGCTGGAGATCTAGGTGCTAAAGAATTTAAATACCCAGATGGATCTACCGCTCTTCCAGCAAATCCAACTCCACCCATTCTATATTCTAAATGGAGGTGAGTATTATCGCCAGGATCTGCATTATATTCTCCGTTCTTCCATGCTTTAACTGTGGCTATTTTATCTCCCTTTTTAACTTTTTGACCATCTTTTACTGTTGGATTAACGTGACCATATAATGTTGAATTTCCATCTCCATGATCAATAACAACAGCTTGACCATGAGATCCCCAAGTAGCATTACTAATAATTCTGGCAACACCATCACTCAAGGATAAAACTCTAGAACCAGCATCAACACCAATATCAATTCCTTCATGATATTTAGATCCCCATCTAACATTTCTTAAACCAAAACCACTTGTTAATTGTGGATTTCCTTCTGGTAATACAGCTTTGAATTGGGCACTAGTTAATTTACTTGGTTTTGGTGCTTTAGAACTTTGCAATACAGACATGACCTTATTAGTCCAGTTGGGATCTGTATTGTAATATCCAGGTCCACCATGTAATCCTTGTCGTATACTTTCAATAACTTCTCTATCATCTTTTCCCTTATAAGATTGTTTCCAACGATCAACGTGCGCTTTAACACCTTCCTCAAGGTTATTATATACTGCGTGTTCTTGTCCATCAGCACCAACTACAGAACCTTTAGGTCCCTTACCAGTTTGGCCAAATGGATTTGTTTTTCCACTTGCAAAATAAACACTATCGGGATTTGCCAACCACCCACTTTCAAGCATAGCAATTGCAGCAGTAACCGATGGATTTGGAGACCCAACTTTCTCTGCAATTTTTTTTATTTTTTCAAATGCTTCTTGTTGGTCTTGAGTTAAAGGTCCACCACCTGGTCCTGCATCTGGCGTAGAACCAGGAGGTCCACCTTTCAAATTAAACTCTTGATTTAGGTTCTGCAACACCTTAGCAGCAGAACTTTCAAGTGCGATTGAAAAAGCATTAGAAATATACTTACCAATCTTTTCACCGATACTCATCCCACCTCCAATTTCTCTTGATGGAACTACACCACCATTTGCCATTGCAATAGTTCTTGAGATGTCATTGAATGAAGAATCAAGTTCAGCATCAACAGCAGCTTGAATCACAGAACCAAAAGTATTACCAAGAGATGCTGCAAGTTTCTTATCTGGTTTCTGACCTAGTGACATATCAATACCAGCACCAAACATAGCACCAGCAACGCCATTCAAGGACTTCATCTTTTTGAGATCTTCAGAACTCTTTCTAAGTGCTCTTAGTGCGCTTCTCTTTCCTGGTTCATCCTTACCATATAATTGTTCAATCTTTTGCTTTCCACCAATATCTTTTCCTGGTTGTGTTTTTTGTGGAATATAACTTCTTCTTGTTCTTCTTGGAGTAGTTTTAATTCTTCTAGAAGTAGCAACTCTTGACTGACCTCCAGAAACTTGACCTCCCTGTGCTTTAGCAGGTATTGGTTCTGGTTTATAACCATTAAGTGCATCATATATTGTTTTACCTAGCATGTCACCAACAAAACCACCAACAAACATACCAATACCAGCACCAAGTCCAAATGTAGTTCCTCCCGCAAGAGCAATTCCAACGCCTTGTCCTATAGCACTTCCAACTGCACCAGCCGCAGCTCTTGTAGGTTTCTCTCGGAAAACAATAGTATCAATTATAAAACCAATGAGAGAACCAATAATGGGAACACCAACCAATGATTTTAGAGATTGCTTTGCACCTTGAGATGCTAATTGTTTTGCCGCTTGTTCAGTAGTTTCTCCAGCAATTGCT
>Ga0194122_10001983_pt1 | contig 23433 bp, 13 predicted proteins | sample TA2MahCa10mmetaG_FD_155487 | JGI IMG/M metagenome (GOLD analysis project Ga0194122, IMG submission 155487) | Freshwater microbial communities from Lake Tanganyika, Tanzania - TA2015021 Mahale Deep Cast 10m | ecosystem: Environmental > Aquatic > Freshwater > Lake | place: Tanzania: Lake... | reverse complement strand
CTCCATAGAACTCCGTGCTGCTATTGCGGGCGCCGGTCAAGTCCTCTTCGATGGCCGCACGCCAGACGGCAAGGGCCTCGCGCTTCGCGTGACCGAACGGGCTTCCGTCGAAATCACAATGAACGACGGACAAACGCTCGCCGCCTGGGAGTCCGACCCCGGCACCGCCCGCGCCGGCGCGAAACCCCACATCGTCGTCACGGTCGACGGCGGACCGAAGATCATCAGCTTTGTGATTGACGGCAAGTTCAACGACGGCGGAGACGCCCGCCAGTTCGGCTGGGGTCGCTTCTCGCCCCAATTCCGCTCGCCCAACGGCGCGCCCAGGGCCAAGCTCTCGCCAGGGATGGATCTACTGCGCGTCTACAACCGCGCTCTCCGCACCGGCGAGGCTGTCGTGTTGACGAAGTAGCATCGGCTGTTTCTTCCAATACGTCAGCGAGCGCCACACCCACTCGGCGGGGCCGAACCGGAAATAGCGGAGCCAGAGCGGGCTAGCAATCAGATTGATCGCCCACATTCCCGCCACGACGAAGTACAACTCGTGCCGCGAGAGAGTAGCGAAGCGGCCCAGCCCCCAGCCGTCGAAGTACATCGTCATCAGGATCGACGTCAACAAATAATTCGTCAGTGCCATCTGCCCCACCGCCGCGAGAGGCGCGGTGATAAAGCGTGCGCCCGCCTTGCATAGCATCATGATGATGCCCGTGTAGCCCAGCGCCACACTGAACCGGCCCACATCGGTGGTCGAACCGATGTAGGTAAAGTACCCGGAAATCTCAAAGTTCGAACCGGCCCACTGGCTCGCCGCCCAGTAGTTCAGAGGTACGCCGGCCGCCAACCCGCCCGCCGCCAACGCGCCATAGAAACCATAACTCCGCGATGCGTCGAACACGCCGGCCTTGTGGAGTCCCATCCCCATCACCAGCATGCCCAGCACGTCCAGAAACATAAACTGGAAGAACATCTGGGTCTCAAACATCGCCGCGATGGGCGCCCGCTTCGTCAGGTTCGACACCCAACCTCCACGGTGGGCCGCGATCTCCGCCTCCACCACTTCCTTCGTGGGCGAGAACATCTCCTCGACCTGTTTGAACTCCTCGATGGCCTTCGCGTCCTTTTCCACTCTGGCCTGCCGTTGCAGCTCGCCGATTCCAAACCCGGCGCCGAAGTTCTGCAACGAATGGACCGCTACGATCACCAACCCGGTAACAATCAGCGCCTTCGCCGAGAGCCTTCGCAGCGGGAACAGCAGCAGCCCCACAACGCCGTACGCGTACAGGATGTCGCCGTACCAGACCAAAAACGCGTGAAGGATGCCGAACAGGATCAGCCACATCGTCCGGCGATAGTAGATATCCGCGGCTTCAATACCGGCTCCGCGCCGTTCGGCGCGTCCCAGCAGGATCAGCGCGCTGGCGCCGAACAGCATCGAAAAAAGGCAGCGCAGCTTTCCGTCCCAAAACGTCATCGCGATCAGCCAGACTGTCAGGTCGGGCCCGGTCGAGCCGCCGGCCACCGCCGGATTCATATAGGCGGCGAACGGAAGTCCGAAGGAGACGATATTCAACAGCAAAATTCCCAGCAGCGAAAAGCCGCGAAGAGTATCAACCGACGAGATGCGCTCGTTCGATGCGACGGGGCTGGTGGAGTTCATAAACTATCCTGTGTACCACGCGAAGTCTCCGGCCACAACGGGTCACAGTCTCTTCGCCGGCACGCGCCACAAATAAACCGGGTGATCGAACCGCGTGACCGTCTCGTCCGGTTTCCATTCGCCCATACCGTTGAACTGGTAGGCGACGATTCGCGCGCCGGGCTTGAGTTCGCGCAGCAGCTTTGGCTTCAGCTTCGCCATCACCGCCGTATAGAGGTAGAGAAACACGATCGACGCCTCCCGCACCGGAACGTCGTAAAAACTCTTCTCGACGAAGCGAATCTTGGAGGCCAATCCCGCCGCGCGCGCCGCCGCCCGCGCCTCCGCCACACGATGTCCTTCAATCTCCACGCCCACGCACCGCGCGCCGAAGTGCTTCGCGGTGTAGACGAGCACGCGCCCGTCTCCGCTGCCCAGGTCGTACACCACGTCGCGGGGGCCGCACCCGGCCAATCGCATCGCCGCGCCGGTCACTTCGTCCGGCGTAGGCACCCACGGGACCTCGCCCTTGCTCTCTTCATACTGGGCGTGGAGCGCCCCCGGAATCCCCAGCAGCGCGCGCCGTCTCATCGAATCGCAACCAGTTCCCGCGCGCTGCGATGGTACAGCACACCGTTTGCGTAGGCCATCGAATTCAGGCTCCACGTCTCGCCGGTGGGCCCCAAATCGTTCACGCCCAAAATCGCCGAAGCGTCCAGCACCTTCGCCGTCGAGTCGATCACATAGGTCACGCCGAGCATGTTCGTAAAGTACAGCCGCTTGTTCACCGCGATCGGAGTGCCGAAGAACGCTGCGATCTCGTAGCCGTCCGTGCGGGAACGCTCCTCGGCCGCCACATCCACACCCGCCGCGTTCAGCGTCCGCGTCTTCACCCGGCCTCCCATATACGCCCGGCGCCACCGGCAGTTCCAGGTACTCCACCTTCCCCGTCTCAATCGCCACGCGCCCCACACAGTAGGCAGGGCCTGCCCTGCCCTTGCGCAGCCGCCGGTGTCCGGCCGTTGTCAGGAAGTAGTGGTAGCCACTGGCCACAATGTTGGTATGCCACGACGGCAGCACGCGCATCACCTCGCCGGCGGCCAGAGGATACGCCGTCGGCATCGTGCGCAGCTCGCGAAGATTGACGTTCGCGTAAAGCTTGTAGGCGCCGTCCTCCCAGCGCCGGTAGTCGACGCCGCGAATCAAAGACTGCTCGCGCAGGGGCTTGCCCGTCTTCACGTCCAGCACCAGGTGCCGCTCCTCCGGAACGAAACCAAACCAGTAGGCGTAGCGTTCATCGAAGTGCATCACGTAGAGTGCCTGCCAATCCGGCGCCTGCGTCACGCCATCACCGGCCACAAACCGCCAGTGATTCTTGCCGTCCCGTGCACGCGCCAGACTCAGCCCGACGGGAGTTTCCGGCACGTCATGCCATCCGCCCCGCCCATGCAGCACCGCCCACTTCCCGTCCGGGCCGCGTCCGGCCCGCGCAGTGTTGTAGGTCGTGGTGGCGTCCTCGGCGATCCACTTCGTCTTGCCGGTCGCCGCGTCGATCGCACGCAGGTAGTTCCAGCCCGGTTTCGCCCCGCCGTCCAGCGGCTCCACGTTTAGAATCGTCCCGTCGATCAGCATCGGCTCGTGCTGCTTGTTGAACGGAAACGGTTTGCCCCACGGACGATAGCTGCGTTTCCAAACGAGCTTTCCATCGGCCGTCCAACAGCCCATGGCGCCGCTCGCGTTGAAGAACCATACTCGCTTGCCGTCGGTAACCGGCGACGGTGTCGTAGAGTCGGAGAACGCATACAACATGGGGCTCGGCTCCACGCCGTCTAGCGGTACGCTCCACAGTATCCTGCCGGTCTTGGCGTCGACGGCATGTCCAACAACTTTTGAACTGAATGTTTTTTCGCCTTCGGCGAAGGTTGTCAAGTAGAGGCGCCCGCCCCACACCGCGATTCCGCTCTGCCCGCCGTTCGGCAGCGGCGTCTTCCACATGATGTTCTGGTGTGCCGCCACGGACCACCGGTCCACCGGCGCCGGCCCCTGAACCGCCCACGTGCCATTTGGTCCGGCCGCCTGTGGCCAGTTCTGCGCAACCGCCACAACCGCGGCCAGCAGCCATCTCATAGCCCTAACTCTTTCAGCCTCGCCGCCAGCGGTTCGATATCGGCCTCGCGCAAGCACATCGGATTAATCACAATTTCACCGTGTTCCGCGCGCGAAGGATCCACCTGCACGGCCGGCTCGCCCTCTTGCAGCGCCACACACAGCTCCATCGCTCCGCAATGCGTGACAGGCAGTACCAGCTTCGGCACGCGCCCGCCGACGATTTCGCCGCCCACGCGTTCCGACAACCGTTGCACCAGCCAATGCCAGCGCAGCCGCCGGTTCTCGTCGCCTTCGCCCACGAATCGCCGCAGCGCTACCAGCAATCCAACTATAGTCTCCTTGCCCGCCTTGCACGCCCGGCCAATGCCGTGTTGCGGAACGCCGGTCAGCATCGCCTTGTCGATCAGCGTCACGGGCGGCCGCCACTGCTCCCACTCGATGTCGAGATCCAGCGTCTGCAGCACCGCGGACATGATCAGCTCTCGCCGCCCGGCCAGTATGCCCGAACCCTGCGGCCCGCCAATCGCCTTGCCGCCGCTGAACGCCACCAGGTCCGCTCCGGCCGAAACGAAGGCGCGCAAATTCTCTGCCGGCGGCAGTTGCGCGGCCGCGTCCACCAGCACAGGCACGTTCGCCGCGTGCGCGACGCGCACCACATCGGCAAGGGCAGGCCGCGCCCCCGCGCCTGCGACGAAGACCACCGCCGCTGTCTTTTCGGAGATCGCGCCGGCAATCTCCCACGCCTCGGCGTCGCGCACGCCCGCACCCGCGAAGCGGTCCGGCAATCCCACCTCGCGAATCCGCACGCCGGCCGTCCGCACCGCGTGGTCGTAGAAGTTTCGCTGGCTTCGCACCATCACAACTTCGTTCTTCATTCCGCGCGTGTCGGGAAGGCGCGACATGCGCAGCGGATCCAGACCGGCCACGCACGCCGCGGTGCCCAGCAGCAGACCCGCCGCCGCGCCCGTAGTCACAATGCCCGCTTCCGCGCCGGTAACAGCGGCAATAGCGCCCGACGCCGCCGCCTGCAGTTCCGCCATATCGACGCAGGCTCCGCCCGCCTCGGCCATCGCCGCCAGAACCTCCGGGGCCAGATACCCGCCGGAGACCCGCGTGGAAGGCCCCTTCGCGTTGATGAGCGTTCGCACGCCCAACTCTTCATAGATGCCCATGCAGACTGTCATTGTAATGCGCGCGCCATGCTACGTTGGAGGATTCCCCTCGCAATGGATTTTCTAGCAGGACTTAATCCCCAACAACGCGAAGCGGTGGTCCACACGGAAGGCCCGCTTCTCATCCTTGCCGGCGCCGGCTCCGGTAAGACTCGCGTTCTCTCTCACCGCATCGGCTACATGATCAAGGAGCTCGGCGTCTATCCGTCTTCCATCCTCGCGGTGACGTTCACCAACAAAGCCGCCGGCGAGATGCGAGAGCGCGTTGGGCGGCTGCTTGAGGAATCGGATCCGAACCGCCTGCCGCGCCTCTCGACGTTCCACTCTTTCTGCGTCCGTTTCCTCCGCCGGGATGGCGCCCGGCTGGCTGACATCCGGCCGAACTTTACGCCAACCTTCACCATCTACGACGACGACGATCAGCTCTCGATCATCAAACAGATCTTCAAGGCGCTTGGCGTCGACGAGAAGTTCATGCAGTATCGCGCGGCGCTCTCCCGCATCAGCCAGGCCAAATCCGCCAAGGAGACGCCGGCCGATTTTTACAGGAACACCACGGACCCGCGGATGTCCCGGCTTGCCGTGATCTTTGAACGCTATGAGGCCCGCCTCCACGAGGCCAACGCGCTTGACTTCGACGACCTGTTGCTCGAAACCGTTCGCCTTCTCACCTACGACAAGGAGACCCGCGACAAGTACAACGACTGGCTCCGCTACATCATGATCGACGAGTATCAGGACACGAATCGGACGCAGTACGAGTTAATGCGCTTGCTCACCCGCAAGCAGCGCAACGTCGCCGTGGTCGGCGACGAAGATCAATCGATCTACAGTTGGCGCGGCGCCGATATTCGCAACATTCTCGATTTTGAGAACGACTACCAGGACGCCAAGGTCATTCGCCTGGAACAGAACTACCGTTCGACCAAAAACATTCTCGCCGCCGCCGGCGCTGTCGTCGCCAACAACACCCAACGCAAAGGCAAGACCCTGTGGACTGAGTCCGGCGACGGCGAACGCGTCACCGTCTTTGAGGCGCTCGACGGCGAGAACGAGGCGCTCTACATCGCCGACCAGGCCAACAAGGCTCTGGGAGCGGATCCGCATACGCGCGTCGCAGTTCTCTATCGAACCAACTTCCAATCCCGTCAGATTGAAGAGGCGCTCCGCCGGTATGGCCGGCCGTACATCGTCGTAGGCGGTCTAAGCTTCTATCAGCGCGCCGAGGTGAAGGATATCGTAGCCTATCTGAAAGCGATCCAATCGCCGGACGACTCGGTGTCCACGCTCCGCATCATCAATACGCCGGCGCGCGGTATCGGCCGGACCACGCTGGATCAAATCGAACAGTTCGCCGCCGCCAATGGACTGTCGTTCCGAAGAGGCCTGGAAAAGATGATGGCGGAACGCCAATTGGGCGCGCGAGCCGAGTCGGCGCTAAAGGTGTTCCTCGATCTGATGACCGGGCTTCGCGAGGCGGCCGCCGAGTCCAACGTGCATCAGGCGCTAGAGACGATCGTGGAACGAACCGGCTATCGCGCGATGCTCAAGAGTGATCCGAATCCAGATGCTGAAACGCGCCTGGCCAACATCGAGGAACTCTTGAACGCCGCCGCCGAGGGCGCCGAACGAGGCGAATCCATCGCGGATTTTCTCGACCACGCCGCGCTGGTCGCCGATTCCGATGCGCTCGACGAGGGCGCCCGCATCAGTCTGCTGACCATCCACAACGCGAAAGGCCTGGAGTTTCCGATCGTCTTCGCCGCCGGCATGGAAGAGGGCCTTTTCCCGCACCAGCGATCGCTGATCGACGAGAACGCGATGGAGGAGGAACGCAGGCTCTGTTACGTGGCCATGACCCGCGCCGAGCAAAAGCTTACGCTCAGTTGGGCGCGCTTCCGCCGCCGCTTCGGGGGCGGTCCGGCCGAGCCGACGCTTCCATCGCGGTTCCTCAAGGAGGTGCCCGGCACGCTTATTGAACGCAAAGGCGCCCGCTCCAGCTACCTGGACGACGGTGGCGACGACGAGGGCGTCGACCTGCTCCCCGAACGCTTCGAGGTTCGCGAATCCGCCAAGCGCAACACCTTCACCGGCAAGACCTACAACTCGGTCGACAACGTGATGTCGTTCTTCAAGGACCGCAACCTCACACCGCCCGCGCCCCGGCCGGAGCCCAAGCCGTTTGCCGTGCCCCCGGCCCCCGCCAAACCGCAAACTCTCTTCGATTCGAAGCCTTTGGCGCAGGAGCGCAAGCCCGGCTCGCTCTCGTTCGGAGCGCCGCCCGCCGCCCGCCCATCCGCCAAACGGCCCGGCACCGAGTTCGTCGGCCTGACGGTGAACCACGGCAAGTACGGACGCGGAACCATACTCCGGCAGGAAGGGGAAGGCGACGATGCTAAACTAACGATTAGCTTTCCCGGCTACGGCTTGAAGAAATTGATAGCCAAACTCGCAGGAATCAACCGCTAAGAATGAACACTAAGAACATCACCGATAAAGCAGAACGCAAAGAGACCAAACGCAAGGCTCGCAAGGCCGCCCCGCCCGTGGCGAAGCGCGGCGAAGGCGTGGCCCGCGGATCCAACAAGAAAAAGGTCAAGACCCTAGTCAAGGGTCAGCGCAAGCGTTAGGCTCGCGTTCGCAGTTACAACAACAGGGGCGGCCCCACGGCCGCCCTTTTGATATTTGCCGCCGGAGGCCTCCATGGCAAGCTTGTTTCGCACGAAGAACATCGATCAGTTGATCGCGGATTCGGAGCACGGCGACCGCAAGCTTGAGCGCACGCTCGGCCCGTGGAGTCTTACGGCGCTTGGCATCGGCGCCGTTATCGGCGCGGGTATCTTCACGCTCACGGGCACGGCCGCCGCCGGCTTGACGATGAGCGTTCCCAGCGTCCTGCACGCTCCGGTGCTCGATCTGCTGTGGAACGGAGCGGACGCGGTCTCCACGATCGGCCGCCCGGGCGCCGGCCCCGGCGTGGCACTGTCGTTCGTCATCCTCGCGCTTATCTGCGGCCTTGCCGGCCTCTGCTACGCCGAGCTCGCATCGATGATTCCCGTGGCCGGCAGCGCCTATACGTATGCCTACGCCACGCTTGGCGAAGTCGTCGCCTGGATCATCGGATGGGATCTGATACTCGAGTACGCCGTCTCCAACATGGCCGTCGCCGTTGGCTTCTCGGCGTACTTTAACTCGATACTCGACGCGCTGTTCGGCGTACACCTTCCGCGCGAACTGAGTGAACCGATGATCGTCAACGGCCAGTTCTCCGGCGCGTGGTTCAACGTTCCGGCGTTACTGATAATCCTCGTTCTCAGCGCCATCCTGGTTCGCGGCGTCAAGGAGAGTACGGGCGCCAATAACGTCATGGTGCTCATCAAAGTGGCGGCCATTCTCATCTTCGTCTTCGGCGCGTCGCGCGCCGTCAACACAACCAACTGGCATCCGTTCATGCCGAACGGGTTCACCGGTGTACTCACGGGCGCGGCCATTGTGTTCTTCACCTATATCGGGTTCGATTCGGTCTCCACCGCGGCGGAAGAGTGCAAGAATCCCAAGCGGGACCTGCCGCTCGGCATCTTCCTGACGCTCGGAATCTGTGCCGTTCTGTATGGCTCGGTCGCACTCGTCCTCACCGGCATCGCCGACTGGCGGACCCTGAATAACGCGGCGCCTGTGGCCAACGCGCTCAAGGCCATCGGATTCGAAGGGTTGCAAGGCGCCGTCAGCGTCGGCGCGGCGATCGGCATGATCAGTTCGCTGCTCGTATTCCAGTACGGCCAGGCGCGCGTCTGGTTCGCCATGTCGCGGGACCGGCTGCTGCCAGATATGTTCAGCAAGGTTCATCCGCGCTTCAAAACTCCGCATGTTTCCACCTGGGTCGCCGGCTTCGCCGTCGGAGTGCCGGCCGGCGTCTGGGATATCGGCACGTTCGCCGATCTTTCGAACATCGGAACGCTCTTCGCCTTCGCCCTCGCCTCGGCCGGCGTTCTGGTTCTGCGCAAGCGCCAACCGGACCGCCCGCGCGGATTCCGCGTCCCGCTGGTGCCGTTCGTACCGCTGCTATCGATCGGGTTCTGCCTCATCCTGATGCTCAGCCTGCCGCTGGAGACCTGGATCCGCTTTTTTGTGTGGCTGGCCATCGGTCTGGCGATTTTCTTCCTCTACAGCCGCCCCCGTTTGGAACAAAGCCGGTAACACTTTCCATAGTCAAATCGCCATATACTAGACGAACGCCGTGCAAAACCCGGCGAAGCGATCTCAATTATAAGGAGAGTACGGTGAAAGCATTGAAGTTGACCTTCGCTGCGTTGTGTTTAACAGCGGCGATGTGCCAAGCGGACGAAGTCCCGCCGCCGGAGCACGTGAAGTGGATGAAGGATCTGGGCGCGCAGATGGGTGCGATCCGCAAGGGCGCCGACGTCGAGAAGAACGCCACGGACATGCAGGCCACGCTGAAGCTGGTGGGCGCCTGGTGGAAGGGCCGGAACTCGGAAGTCGCCATGAACAGCTGCCGCGAGTCGTTCAAGGGCGCGGCCGCCATCGCCAAGGCCGGTGACGACAAGGCCGCCATCGCCGCTGAAATGAAACTCGTAGGCGCGGGCTGCAAGGGCTGCCACGACGCACACCGTGTGAAGATCTCCGACACCGAAAACAAGATCAAGTAACCCGGAAACGAAACAGAAGGAAGCCCCCGCCGCAAGCGGGGGCTTTGTTATTCCCATGCCTGTCAATCGACGCTCTCTCCTGCAGTCCGCGGCCATGGCCGCCCCACTCGCCGCACAGACTCCGGCCCAACCACTGCTGCCCAGTGGCGTGACCCGCCCGTGGATTTCGGCTGACTTCTGGACCAATCCCCTGCAGGATTGGCGCCTGGCCGACGGGCGCCTGGAATGCATCGTCTCCGGCGGCGACCGCAACGCCTTTGTCCTGACCCATGAATCCTCCACGCGGTTCCGCGCCGAAGTAGAGCTCGGCCCGCTGGGCGAGGCCCCGCTCACCGAAGGCTTCGCGGGCTTCCGCATCGGAATCGGCGGCTACTTCAAAGACTACCGGGATTCGGCCGTTCGCGGCATCGGGCTCGATTGCGGCGTCGCCACCGACGGCCGCCTCTTCATCGGCGAGTTGCGCGCCGGAGCGCCGGTGGCCGACGCTCGCAATCCGCTGAAACTCACGCTTGCGGTGGACGGACGCCGCGTGACGCTCACGGCCGGGTCCGTCGAACTCACCCGCGACAATGTTCCCGAAGCGTGGACCACGGGCGGCATCGCCGTGGTCTGCCATGCCGGCCCAATTGTCGCGACACCGCAGAAGCGCGGGGCGGCCGACACCGGTTTCAACAGCCGCCGCGGCACGGCGCGCGAGGGCAACGTCCGCTTCTGGTTTCGGAACCTCCGTTTGCAGGGCGGCACGCCGCGCCCGGAGCGGGTCTTCGGCCCACTGCTGTTCAATCAGTACACGGTTACACGGCGGACTCTGAAGATGAGTGTTCAGTGCGGTCCTCTGGACGCGGCGGCTCAGGTTGAGCTGCAAATCCGGGAGGGCGCTTCCTGGAAGGCGGCCGCCACGGCACCGGTCGATATTCCGTCCGCCACCGCGCTGCTGCGCGTCGAAAACTGGGACGGCACGAAGGCCGTGCCCTACCGCGTCCGTATGAACCTGGACGGCACCACGCACACGCTGACCGGGACCATCGCCCGCGACCCGCTGAACAAGCCCAAGCTTGTGATTGGCGCGCTTACCTGTCAAAACGATCTGGCTTTCCCGCACACGACGATATTCAACAACCTCAGCCACGCCAAGCCCGACATTCTTTTTTTTACGGGCGATCAGATCTATGAACGCTCCGGCGATTACGGCAATCAGATGACGCCCGCGGCCGCAGCACGGCTTGACTACTTGCGAAAGTGGTTTCTCTTCGGATGGACCTGGGGCAAGCACACAGCGAACATCCCTTGCGTCTGCCTGCCGGACGATCACGACGTCTACCACGGCAACCTGTGGGGCTGCGGCGGCCGCAAAGCGGTTGGCCGATTGAACGCCGCCCAGGAGATTCAGGACTCCGGCGGCTACAAGATGCCGGCCGATTGGGTTAATATGGTGCAGCGCACCCAAACCTGCCATCTGCCCGACCCGCCCGACGCCGCGCCCGTCGACCAGGGAATTACCGTCCACTACTGCCACGTGCAGTGGGGCGGCATGAGTTTCGCCGTGCTGGAGGATCGAAAGTGGAAGTCGGCGCCGAAGGAATGGATGCCGGAGGCCGATATCTACAACGGGTGGCCGCGCAACGAGTCCTGGGACGCGCGCAACGGCGACAAACCGGGTGCGCAAATGCTGGGCCCGCGCCAGGAGAAGTTTCTCGAGGACTGGGCCAGCGACTGGTCCAACGGAACGTTCATTAAGGCAGCCGTTTCCGCTACCATTTTTTGCAACCTGGCCACGCTGCCGCCGCCCGCCACAACCGACGCGGTCACCGGCAAGTTGCCCGTGCAACCCGTGGGCGGCTATGCGGAGGGCGAAGTCACCACACGCGACCACGACTCGAACGCATGGCCGCAAACGCGCCGCAACGCCGTGCTGCGTTCACTGCGAAAGGCGCTGGCGTTCCACATCGCCGGCGATCAGCATTTGGCGTCGACGGTTCAATACGGCATCGAAGATTGGAACGACGCGGCCTTCGCGCTTTGCACACCCGCCATCTCCAATGTCTTCCCGCGCCGCTGGTTTCCGCCGGAACCCGGCAAGAACCCGCTGCCGCACAGCCCGCGCAATACCGGCGAGTTCCACGATGCGTTCGGCAACAAAATCACCGTTCACGCCGTCGCCAACCCCGCCAAATTCGGCGTTGAGCCGGTGATTCATACGGAACGCGCCGTAGGCTTCGGGCTCATCGAGATCGACCGAGCCACACGACGGGTCACGTTCACGAACTGGCCGGCCTGGGTGGACATGGCGCAGCCCGGCGCCAAGCCGTATCCGGGTTGGCCCATCTCGTTCGACGCCTCGGCCTGCGGCCTGCCGCGCGGCCGTTGGACGCTGCCGCCGATCGAAGACACCAAGGGCGAGGTCGTGGCAGTGTCGCGAGAGGGCGACCTGATCTACAAATTCCGCCCTAGGTCCGGCCGTTTCGTCCCTCCAGTCCCCGGCCCCGGCGACTACACGGTGCAGATCGGGAGCGCCAAACCGGTGACGCAACCGGCACGAAACGGCTAACATCGGATCACTTCCGGGCTTTTGGACGCTTGCCCCCGCGCGGGGGCTGCCGGTTTTGGCGCCGGCTGGGTGGCGACCTCGACTCTGCGGGTCATCATTTCGATGACCTGTTGGGACCCTCCGTTACTTTTCGAATATTTGCGTATGTCGTTGAGGAGCTTGACCAAACGGGCGATGTCGCGGGTGTGCGCGCGGGCTCTGCGCTCGAGGCGTTCGGCCGCGGCGCAGCCTTCGGTCTCGACGCGAATGTAGGCTTCCTCCGGCGTTTGGTCTGTCGGGCAGTTTCTCAGGAACTCCTGCATTTGGTTTGCGGTGACCTGTTGCGCGGCGCGGCTGAGACGGCGAGCGGCCCATTGGTGATTGGCGATTTCGTCGACGATGCCGTACTCGAAGGCGTTGCCAGGGTGGAACTGGTCGACGATTGTTGCCCAGAGAAGCTCGTAGGCGTTGGGATCCTCGTGCGGGAGGACGGTGGCCTTGGCGGCGTAAGCAGCATGCTTCAAGTTCACCTTGGCGCACTTCTCCTTACCTTCTTCGGTTTTCGGGCCTTTCGACTTGGCGCCGTTGATGCGGGCCTGCTCGGACCGCGATCGTTTTTGCTGTTGCATGCTATTACCTCCATGGAACGGCGAAAGCCCCTGGTTTTGGGCCAGGGGCTTTCGCGTGGGCGCGTTGCGCTCCACAAGACCATTGTAGAGGGGCGTCAAGAATTTTCGGGGCTATTCGGGGGCGCGAGCGGCTGGAAGTCGTTGGATTGATTGAGGATGACTTTTTTTCGAAGTTTCGTGAACGGGGGTTAGCGTAGAGTGGGTTTGCGCTGGGCGGACTCGGGAGCGGCTGGGGACTCCCGGGGGTGCGGCGGCCAATCGATACTCCTTGAGCGGATAGGCAGGCTACTCACTCGAAACCGGTTGACTCAACTCCCGCATCAGCCAGGAACGTGCCAAACGCCAATCCCGCAGCACGCTCTGTGGCGAGATCTTCAGCACCTCGGCACACTCCTCCACACTCAGTCCGCCAAAGAAGCGAAGCTCCACCACCTTCGCCCTGCGCGGGTCAAACTGCGCCAGGGCGTTCAACGCGTCATCCACCAATTCCAGTTCGCGGCTCCGCGCCCCCGTCAGATCAGGAACCTCCTCCAGATGAAGCTGCACCGCCCCGCCGCCCCGTTTCGCCCGATTCCGCCGGCGGGCCGCGTCCACCAGAATCCGACGCATCATCTGCGCAGCCACCGCGAAAAAATGAGCCCGGTCACTCCAGTCAACTCCGGTGTTCACCAGCCGAAGAAACGCCTCGTTCACGAGCGCCGTCGCCTGGAGCGTGGCATCCTGCCGCTCTCCCCGCGTGTACACACGTGCGATCTTCTTTAGGTCCTCATACACCAAGGGCGTCAGGCGATCCAGTGCCGCAGCGTCTCCCTCGCGCCACGCGCGCAGTAAACCGGTGATTTCCAGGCGAGCAGCTTCCACGCAAGTTCCTGCCCAACAACAACCCTATAGCTTAATATGGAGAGCCAGGAACACGCGGCTTGAATCAACAGCGTTGGGCGAAAATCGAGAAAATCTACTTTGGCGCTCTCTCGCAGCCAGCCCACGATAGGCTCGCGTACCTGGACTCCGCCTGTAGCCACGACCCCGACCTGCGCCGCGAAGTCGATTCCCTTCTGGCGCAGGACCACTCCGCCCCCGGTTTGCTTGATGGCCCCGCCTGGACCGGTGCCGAAGCCCTGCTCGCGCCGGCCGCCGACCCGGACTTGGCCCCTGGCACCCGGCTCGGTCCCTATGAAATCACCGGCCTGCTCGGCCAAGGAGGAATGGGCCGTGTGTACGCCGCCCACGACAGCCGCCTTGGCCGATCCGTCGCCATCAAAGTAGCGTCGACAGAATTCAGCGACCGGTTTCGCCAGGAAGCACGTGCCGTCGCAGCCCTCAACCACCCCAATATCTGCACCCTCTACGATGTAGGCCCCAACTACCTGGTGATGGAGCTGGTGGAAGGCCCAACCCTCGAGGAGCGCATCCGAAAGGGCCCAATTCCGCCTGCCGAGTCCATCGAAATCGCCCGCCAAATCGCCGATGCGCTCGAAGCGGCCCACGAACGAGCTGTCGTCCATCGTGACCTGAAGCCCGGCAACATCAAGATCAAGCCAGACGGCAAAGTGAAGGTGATCGATTTTGGTTTGGCGAAGGCCGCGGACCCCGCCAGCCCCGCGCCGGGAACGCCGCCGGTCTCTTTGCCCGGCACTATTATGGGCACTGCCGCCTACATGGCTCCCGAACAGGCCGCCGGAAAACCGATGGACCGCCGCGTCGATATCTGGAGCTTCGGCGTGGTCTTCGCCGAGATGCTCTCCGGCCAAAAGGTTTTCAGCGGTGAGACGATTTCAGAAACCCTGGCCGCGGTAATGAAGGATTCCCCTCAGCTTGATGGGCTGCCCTCCGATCTGCCCACCGCCCTTCGAAAGCTGCTTGGCCGCTGTCTCGAAAAGGATCCTCGCAAGCGGCTTCGTGACATAGGGGAAGCCAGAGTGATCCTTGAGGGCGGCCTCGACGCTGAACCGCAACTTCCGCGCCGCAGCCGGCTCCCGTTCTTCATCGCAGCCGCGGCGGCCGCCGTCTGCGGGGTACTCCTCTGGCGTGGCAGCGCCTCTGTTGCCCGGCCTCCAGTCGTACGAATGAACCTCTCAGTGCCGCAGACCGCGCTGCGCGGATTCGCCATTTCGCCCAACGGCGAAATGCTCGCCTACTCCGCTCCGTTCGAAGGAAACCCGATGATCTGGATCCGCCGGCTCGACTCGCTGACTGCGGAGCCACGGCTCGGAACCGAAGAGGGCTACGCCCCGTTTTGGTCGCCCGATAGCAAAACCATAGCGTTTGTGAAACGGAACGCACTCCTGCGCGTAGACGCCGCCGGATCTTCGCTGCCCCAGACCATCTGCACGTGCAGCGTCGGCCGCGGCTCCTGGAACGCGGCCGGGACGATTCTCCTTAATTCCAACGCAAGTGCCGGGGGGCTCGTTCGGATCAGTTCGTCGGGCGGGAAACCAGAGCGATTGAATCTAAAGACTAGCCCCGATGAACAAGGCGTTCGTTGGCCAATGTTCCTCTCCGACGGGAAACGGTTCATCTACTTCTCCGAAGGCGCCGAGGGCAAGCCCGGAGGAATCTACGCCACCTCGATCGATAACCCCCAACAGCGGGTTCTTGTCGTCGCCAGCAGTACCGGCGCTTGGCTGACGCTTCCCGAGGGGGGCCGTCCAGGCTATCTTTTCTACTCCTCGCCGACCGGGGCGCTGCTCGCCGTCGAGTTCGACGAATCCAGCCTGCAGCTCAAGGGCGAGCGGCGGCTGGTTTCCGAACGCGTAGCTTACGCCGCCGCGAGGGAGCTGCAATTCTCGGCTTCCAACAATGGCGTCGCGGCCTATTCCAGCGTGCCCGCCTCCACCACCCGGTTCGTCTGGCTGGATCGAGCCGGGAAGGAGATCTCAATCGAGGGGCCGGCGGACGCTTACAACGGCGTCCTACGGCTCTCTCCCGATACTCGCCGGCTCAGCACCAACCGGGACCAGGAGCGCTTCAGCATCTGGACCTACGAATTCGGCCGCGGCGCCCTGACGCCCATCACATACGGACCGGCCAGCAATGCCCAATGGTCCCGCGATGGAGCGTGGATCGTCTACTCATCCCGCACAAACGGCTGGCTCAATCTCTTCCGAAAGCGCTCCGACGGCACCGGCGAGGAGGAGCGGCTAACGAACACGCCGCACGATCAACAGCCCTGGAGCGTCTCTCCAGATGGGGTGCACGTACTTTACTCCCAAGCCGGGGCCGCCGGCAACCACGACCTCTGGCTCGTTCCTCTCGCGGGTAACCGCCAGTCCAGGCCGATCCTTCAAACTCCATTCGACGAGCAGGACGGGCAACTCTCGCCGGACGGCAAATGGCTGGCATACGTGGGCTCTCTCGAAGGCGGCGCCCGCGAAGTCTTTATTCAAGGGTTTTCGAGCGAATCGGGCGCCGTCCCGGGTTCCCGGAGGAAGCTGTCGACGGGCGGCGGCCTCTCTCCGCGCTGGCGAGCCGACAGTAAGGAAATTTTCTACTGGTCCGGGAGCCACATCATGGCGGTATCGATCCAAACCGCCTCCACCGGTTTGGAACTCTCCCCTCCCAAGACGCTCTTCCCCTACACCTCACCCGGCGGCCGCTATGATGTCGCGCCCGACGGCCGGCGCTTCCTTGGACGCCAGCCCGACCGCCCGGACGCCTTCCTCACCGTTCTCACCAATTGGTTTGGCGTGCCGAGTCAGTAATTTGAAAAAAAATCGCGGCCGTTTATAGTTTCCTCTTCCCAGTGGCGCTACAGAGGCAGAGGTAAGAAATGAAACTCGCCGATCTGCTTTCGCGCGCAGCCACTCTCCTGTTGGCCGCATCCGCCGCATGGGCGCAGACCACAACCGCCGACATTTTGGGAATCGTCTACGATTCCTCCGGCGGCAACGTGTCCGGGGCTGCAATCTCTGTCCGAAATCTTGATACCAACGCCCTCACCAGGACCCACTCCAACTCCGGCGGCGCCTTCCGCGTCTCCCTCCTGCCGGCGGGCAACTACACGGTCGCCGTCGAAAAAACAGGCTTCGCGAAATATCAGCAAGGCCCGTTCCCTTTGCGCGTTAACGAGTCAGCCGACCTCTCGATCGGGCTCACCCTGTCAACCGTATCCGATTCGATCACGGTCTCCGCCGCACCTCCGCAAATCAACACCACCAACGCCGAAATCAGCACCAACTTCGACTCCAAACGAATCGCCGATCTGCCGCTCTCGACCAATCGCAACATCCTGAATCTCGCCGCGTCTGCCCCCGGTGTCGCGCCGCTCTCGGCCGGCAACGCCTCCTCGGTGCTGCAAGGCTCTCAAGGCACCGAGTCCACCAGTTTGGCCTACTCGGCCAACGGCGCCCGCCCTCGCTCCAACGCCTTCCTTATCGACGGCCAGGACTCCTACCACGCCAACAACGGCGGCCTCCTGCAGCCTTTGAACAATCCCGACATCGTCGCCGAAGTGCGGCTCGTCACGAATCAGTTTCTCCCCGAATTCGGCCGCTCGAGCGGCTCGGTCATGTCGATCGTCACCAAAAGCGGATCGAACCAGTTCCGCGGCAGTCTCTTTTGGTTTCACAACAACAACCGATTGAACGCACTGACCAATGCGGACAAACGCCTCAACCCGCCTCTGTCCGGCGCTCCCTTTCGCGTCGAGAATCAGCTTGGCGGCACCTTCGGCGGCCGCGTCATCAGAGACAAGACGTTCTTCTTCGGCTCCCTTCAACGCTGGACCGATCGACGGCTCGGTTCCGGAACTTCGATTCAAGGCTCGCCCAGCGAAGAAGGCCGGCGCCTCTTGAATGAGTTGGCCGGAACGCGGCCCCAAGTTAAGGCCCTTCTCGAAAACCTTCCCGCCGGAGTCCCGAATGGTCTAACCGTGCCTCTCACCGCCGGCGGACGCACCGTCACCATCCCCCTCAGCAACCTCACCGGATCCGGAAATCAGGAGTTCGACAACTGGCAATACTCCTACCGGCTCGATCATCGGTTCAGCGACAAGCAAAACCTCATGTTACGGTACCTCGACGACAACTCGCTTTCGCAAGGTACCGGCCAGTTGACGCCCGCCGGACTCTCGAACCGCGTCCCGTTCACCACCAAGTCCGCAGCGGTGACCCTCGCCTCCACCTTCTCCCCCACCACCCTCAATGAGTTCCGCTTGGGGTACAACCGTCCCCAAACCACAACCAACGCCGCCAATCCCGCCGTTGCCGAACGCATCCCCTCGATCGAAGTGCCCCAACTCGGCCTCCGGGGCTTTAACGCTGGCATCACCCGCACCGGGATCGGGCTCGGCGTCAACCTCCCGTCCTCCCAGCGGCTAAACAACTATCAGATTCAGGAAGCCGTCACCCTCCTTCGCGGCCGGCATTCCATCAAGGCCGGTTTCGACTTTCGCCGCCAGGATCAATCCGCTCTCTTTCTCGCGGTCATCCGCGGCCAAATCGAGTATGCCACTCTCCAGGCGCTGGTCGACGATCAGGCGACGCGCGCCATCATTAACGGCGTTTTGAAGGGCGGCGAGGCCGTCACCCACATGCGCCACTACGACTACTTTGCCTACTTCCAGGATCAGTTCCGCATCCGGCCAAACTTCACCATCAGCTACGGCGTCCGCTACGAAACGCCCGGCAACCCCATGGACAAAGTGGTTCAGTTGAACAGCCGCATCGTCGCCGCCAACGGCAATGACGAACGCTTCCGCCTCTCTCCGATTCCTCCCCGGGACCGCAATAACTGGGCCCCGCGCGCCGGACTCAACTACCGGTTCGGTGATGGCAAACTCGTCTGGCGCGCCGGGTACGCCAGAACGTACGACACCGCCTGGACCAACCTCACGACGAACGTCGCGGCCTCCTTTCCCATGGTTTTCTCCTACACCGTGCCGGCCGGCGCGGGACTGTCGACCTCTCCCAATGCCTTCACGCAGATCGAAGCCATCCGCGCCGGTAACGTCCCTCCTGTCACCAATCCGAACATCCTCACCCGCACCATACTGTCGGCCAACTTCCGCTCGCCATACGCCGATCAATACTCGACGCAATTCCAACGCGAACTCCCCGGCGGCTGGGCCGCGACCCTTGGCTACACAGGTACGAAAGGGCTCGCACTCATCCAGTCCATCGACGCCAACCCCACAGTCCCCAAGACCGATGGCAGTGTCCGCAATGTTCGCGTGCTCGCCGGCCGCGGCGTTATCCGCGAACGCTGCAACTGCGCCGGATCCGTCTATCACTCGCTGCAAATCAGCGCCGAAAAGCGTCTGTCCCGCAACTTCCTCATGGCGACCCACTACACCTGGAGCTCCTTCATCGATACCGCCTCGGATCCCTTCAATCCTTCGGTCTCCGGCGAAATCGCCATTCCCCAGGATCCTTACAACCGCCGGGGAGAACGTGCCCGCTCCACCTACGACCGCCCCCATCGCTTCTCCACCAACGGCGTCTTCGAACTGCCGTACTTTCGCTCGCAGCGTGGCTTCGCCGGGCGCGTACTTGGAGGATGGCAGCTCAACGGATTCCTCACCCTCCAGTCCGGCGCTCCCTTCGGCGTCTTAAACGGCACCGACCCTGGCGGCGTCGGCACCGGCAACCTCGTCGGCACCGCCATCCGGCCATTCCTCAACACCGCTCTCGACCTCTCCAGCATGACCGTCCGCCAAATCCAGCAAGCCGGTGGCAGCCTGCTCTTCCGCGCCGCGACCCGCGCGGAGCCCATCGGCGACGCAGGCCGCAACATCTTTCGCGCGGACGGCATCAACCGCTTGGACCTCGGCATCACAAAGAATGTGCGCCTTCGCGAAGGCCATACATTCCAGGTGCACGCCAACTTCTACAACACCACCAACAGCCGTGATTGGGGAATCCCTGAGGGCGTCTTCACCTCGGCAGCCTTCCTCAACGAGGGCGCGGCCGAAGTCTCTTCCCGCCGGATTCAAGTGGGATTGCGCTATGCGTTCTAACCGGTCCAGCGTGTTTCCCTTCACCCGGCGGCCCCAGGCCCTTCGGCCTCGCCGCCCCCATTTTTGGCCGCAAAATGCGCCATCCGCGGCGAGTCGAAGCGCATTTTCCTTTGGAGAGAAACCTCGCTCAGGCAAATCCCAGAACACACGCCTATGGCGGCCGTATCGTGCTCGGGCCGGCAAAGCACCCGAAGCTGTGACCGCCAAAGGTTGGTGGTTGGGCACGTTGCCGACCCGCACAACTTGCTTGGTTGCGGCGTGAAGCTCTATCGAGTCGAGCTGAGGGCGGCGTCAGCTATTGAAGCCGACCCACGCTGTTAGTCCTCGACGCCGTTGGCGCCGGGTTGCTGTTCACGCTGAGGGTGAACCTCGCCGTCCCCTCCGCTCGAGCGAGCGGCGCAGCCGACTAACGACTCTAGGTCACGACGGCGCACAGTATTGAGCGATTGGCGATCAACAGACTGATTCGGGCCAGTGCGGAGCAAGTAACACGCAATTTATCGATTGACGGCTTGCGGTGGCTGGCGATCACGCTCACGCCTCCCGCGCCGGCGGGATCGACCGTTTCGGCGAGCGGGGTTGCGCTCCTCGCGGAAATGTATGAGCGTGAGAGGCACTGAACCTTCCGTTACTGCCGCGGCTTCTCCTCCGGCGCGTCCGGATGCACCACCACGGGATTGGCAATGGCGGGCAGCGTCCGCAGGTGGGCAAAGATGGCTTTCAGATCGTCATCGGGAAGCCGGGTGTGGGCAAGCCACGGCATGACCGTGTTGTACTCGAGCCCGATCTTCGGTGGACCGTTGGCTGCGTAGTCCTTGTACTCGGCAAACTTGGCGAGGAACTGTGGTTCGGTCCAGGTGCCGAGGCCGGTGTCACGGTCTGGCGTGAGATTGGCGGAAACGACGCGCACGTCTTTGGCGAGTGAGAACACGTGGCCGCCCGAGAACGCTTTGGAGGGAACCGGCTGGTCGCGCTCGGTTGGCGTGTGGCAGAAGTAGCAGCCGTTGACTTTGGCGAGATAGGCGCCGCGGCCCGAATGTGCGGGCTGCGGCACCGATTCCACTACCTTGGGCAGCGACTTGATGAACAAGTTGACCGGGAACATCACCTTTGACGGCGGTAGCGCGTTCCGTATGGGCGGGATTGTTCGGATGTAAGCCACCACCGACTGCACATCTTCGTCGCTCATCTCGCGGTATTCGGTGAACGGCATCATGGGGAACAGCACGCGGTCATCGTAGCCGATACCTTCGCGGATGGCGCGGATCAACTGTCCGTCGGTGAAGCGGGCGGCGCCAGTCTCCGGATCGCTGGTGAGGTTCGGCGCGGCGATGGTGCCGGGAAGCTCCGGGATCGGCTTTCCTTTGCCGAGCCCTCCATCCTTCACGGGGAAACCGAAGCGGGTCGGGTCGGTCTCGGAGTGGCAGTCCGCGCAGCCCGCTGTACCGAAAATCAACTCGCCGCGCGCGATGCGCTCAGGCGTGCTCGCCACCTTGATAGACGGCGCTGTGCGCATGTCCGGGGAACGGTGCGAGAGAAACGCAACAGTGCCGCCGATGCCGAGGACGGCAACGGCGAGGAACCACAGAAGGACTCTCCGAATCATCTGAAGCACAGTATAAAACCAATGACAAAGAGCCGGCTCTGGCGAATGCCAGTCAACGGCCGGCCGCGGGCAACGATTTGGGCCGGATGGTGCAATCGAGCGGAAGTACGGTGGCTTTAGCGGCGCGGGCGGCGTGCTTCAAGTTCACCTTGGCGTAAAGAACATGGGCTCGTCATCGGGGTCAACAACCGCCGGCGGGACCCGCTCTTTCCTGATTAGCAATATGACGCTCTCCGCATCGCGGCGCCGGTATCGCCGACGAAAATAGAACTGGAACGGGCCATCGAGATGTTGCAGCGCGCCGCTTCGCAACAAGGGGGCGCTTTTGCTCCGTGGCCAGGTTGGCCGGCTTCGGATGCGCTTCGGTGGCGTCCTCGCGCGCAATTCGCCAATTGACGGTTTTCAGGCACTTCGGACGGCGCCTACTGTGCGCTGTGACGGTTTGTGCAGTCATCCCCCAGCAGGCAATCCGGTCGAGGAATTGCGACGGCGCGAGACGGAGCCGATTCAGCTCTACCGGGATGAGATTCGCGCCGATCGGCCGGTGAACGATGGAAAGCGGGCCGCCGCGCGGTGCGGCTCTTCGAGGCCGGCACGAGCGCCTTCCAGCCGCGCGGGCCGGAGACGCCTAGCGCAGAGGCCTGGTGGCAGAGGTGACTGACCCTATGGGGCCCCGACGCAGTTTCCCGACGCAGTTTCCCGCAGTTTCTTCGGCCGGGCCTTTTCACTTCCGGCCACGTTCATAAGTTCGTGGACGCCAACTGCCGGATTCAGGTTAAACGCACATGTAAAACGAAGTACCATCAATCGATACCGTTGCTCACTCGAACATCGAGAGTGTTCCTATACTTCCACGTCTCACCCAGACCCAACTCGGCCAGGCCAGCAGGACGGCATATGCCGCAAGAACCCTTAAGAACAAGAGACTCATCAGGTACATCCTACGGCCAGCGCTGATTGAAGCCCCCCACTCGGAATACGGTTCCACAGGAAGTAAAAGTGCCGCAAAGCACGTTACTGCTGTAAGTGGAAGACTCACGACGAGCAAAACACGAAGCCATTGCCGCCATTGAGCTCTGCCGCAACGGATTCGCTTGGCAAATTGCGGGTTAGTCATTTGGGTGCCACCTTGCCGCGAGTCGAACAAAGGGCATTAAAGAACGCCGGCCCTAATTGACTGGGCTGGATTTCTCCCCTCGCCAATTGATTGCCAAGTGCCATTGCTTTATTGGCCAGCCTGACATCTCCTTGGTTGGAGCCCAGATTCGACCAGTGATCCTTGTCGAGAATTTCTGGAAGATAGGCAAGTACTGTCGAAGTCAATCCGTCGGCTGTCAAATTCGGAAAATTGGCACCAATCATGAAAAGGAAGACGAAATGATGAGCTTGATCCCCGTTGGGATAGTTTGAGTCTTGAAATTCAACTTTGAATCCAGAACCTTGGCCGGTTTCGTTCGAGCCAATGTTGCCGAGAGCTGTATTTGGAAATATTGCATTTCCCACTCCCGTCGCTCCCGGGCCAGTATATCGGATGAGAACGTCGAAAGACTGTACCAAGTCCTCTAGCGGCATTTCCGAACCGATCCACTCGCTCGCCATCGCGGACGCGTAGTGCGACATCGCCTCACAATCGTTCATGGTGCCCTGCGAGACGAGGCCTTGAAGGGCGTTGGCAGTAGCAACGCGGAAGGCCGCGTTACGAAGATTAGCGCCCAGCGAAACGTCAACCGGGGTTCCGCCACCGCCGCCGCCACCGCCTCCAGGGCGCGGACTCGGCGCCGGTGACACAGCTATAGAGTCGGTGCAGTTATAGGGAGGATTCGGATCGCACGTGGTCGTACCCCGTGGGTCGAACCAGTTTACAGGATCGCCTAACACATACCCATACCGCCCCCAAGACGCCGGCTCTCCGGCACCACCCGAGGCTTCGTACGGATCGCTCGTCAAGAACCGCCCCTGCAGCCCCGAATAGTACCGCTGATCCGCATAGTCCAGCCCGGAAGTCGCGTCCCGGTGGTAAGTTCCGAACTTATCCGCGTTCCCAGCCGTCGAGCCGCCAATCTCGTCTCCATACGGATAGTAATCCTTGGAAACGACCGTCCAGTACTGGCATCGCCGTCGTGTTTCCGTTC
>Ga0194122_10001982_pt1 | contig 23433 bp, 27 predicted proteins | sample TA2MahCa10mmetaG_FD_155487 | JGI IMG/M metagenome (GOLD analysis project Ga0194122, IMG submission 155487) | Freshwater microbial communities from Lake Tanganyika, Tanzania - TA2015021 Mahale Deep Cast 10m | ecosystem: Environmental > Aquatic > Freshwater > Lake | place: Tanzania: Lake... | reverse complement strand
GCCAGTGCCCCGGATCGACCGGTAAGCTCCAAGCACGCGGGGCGTGGCGCAGCTTGGTAGCGCGGGTGCTTTGGGAGCACTAGGTCGCAGGTTCGAATCCTGTCGCCCCGATTGACTTCTCAGGGATCGAGCTCAACCCTTCCGCTCAAATCCCGCTCAAAAGTCGGTCTGGAGCAGTCCGGACATGGCATGGGTTGTCAGGGCCGTCCCCCGTAGCCTCCAGTGCGAGCAAGCCTCAACGGCGGCGATACCGAGCTGCGTCATCCCTGAACGCATCCATCCCCTTTCGCCGAATCCGCTGATGGATCGATCGCAGATCTCCGATCCCAGGAGTTCCTGTCCTTCGCATCCACACCGATGACCCATACCCTCCACTGGTCCGTGCAGCGCCAGGCCGCTGATTGTTTGGGCGTGAGCGAGCGGACCCTGCATCGCTGGCGCTCCGCTGGCCTGCTCAAGCCGGGCGAGCACTTCCGCCGCAAGTTCCCCTCGCCCAACAGCCCGCTGCTGTATCACCTGGAGCGCTGCGAGGAAGCCATGAACCACGCCTGCGCGCGGCCCTGGCAGCAGCTGGAACGGGCTCCCCAGTGCTCGCGGGAAAACCTCAAACGGCGGTGAGCTTCAGGGTTGGTCCTGGCCTTTGCCGCTGACCGAGCTACCCAGTGCCAGGCCAGCCAGAATGCTCAGCCCCTGATTCACAGCGTCATCAATCCGCCCCTGCGGACGCGTGCAGAACAGCGCCACGGGGTGCTCTGGGGTTGAACTAGCCGAGGGCTGCTGCGGTACATCGGGATCCTCCACGCCACCACGTCCAGCGACCTCATCCACGCGCCGCTGAACCGCCTGCAGTCCATTGGTGCGCACATAAAGCCAGCTCAAGGTGGTGCAGTTGAGCAGGTCAAACGCCAGCATTGCTCCTTGGAACCCCAGGATCCCGGTGGAGATCCAAACCACCAGACGGCGGGAATCCATGGAGCGTGAACAAACAGCTCCATAGGGTTCCGATGCCGTAACGGATCTGGAGAGCTCTCGAGATGGCCCCTACAGCGATCAAGAGGGAGTAAAGGCAAAAGTATCTGTGCCGATATGAACGTGGACATCTCCATCCGAATCCTCGACCCATTTCCCATTGAAGCGTTGGCCTCCCATATACACATCAGCCGACTGATTGGGACTTAGATAGATAACCCGCTTAACTCCAGCGGGGTCAATAAGCTCATACTCCTTGCGGCCCGCACCAAGAAGCCCTGCCCTGATCTGACAGCTTGCGCCAGAAAGCTTTTGCGAGCCAGGCGCAGTCTGAAACCAACAGTTGGCCCCCGTGGAAAGACCTGGGGCAGATCTTTGAAGCGCGGGAGTTTGAGCCGAAGAGAAGGGAGACGGCACAAGGGAATGCCCTGGGACAGCCTGTTGTGCCGATTGCGCAGGAGAGCTCAAAGAACTTCGCACAAAGCTTTCGACCACAGAAGATGAAACAGCAAAGTTGAGGCCCTCGCTATCGTCGAGCTTAAAAGTTGCAACTCCAACAACACAGCCACTCTTGTCGAGAATGGGACCACCGGAGTTTCCCGGATTGATTGGAGCGTCGATTTGCAAGAGCTGATCGTTATCACGAAGACTACTTACAACTCCGCGAGTGAGGCTGAAATCAAGCCCCTGTGGCGATCCGATGGCAACAACGTCTGCGCCAACACTTGGAAGAATGTTTTTGAGCATTAATGCTCTCCCTATAACACCCTGAGCCCGAATCAGTGCAAGGTCAGACTGAGGCGTTTTCCCACCAGCATTGGCAATTACGAGACCGGGAGTCTCGCGACCATCAGACCATTTAATCCTGACACTGGAATATCCAGCAACCACATGCGCGTTTGTAATCAGATAAGTCGAGTCAGAAGCATGCCTGACAACAAATGCGCTCCCCTCCATCGAATCGCTTCGGATCACCGCCACTCCAGGCTTGGCTCCTTTAAACAAGTCCTCAGGAACCAGGGAAAGGGCTGAACAGCTTTGCGGTTCGGCAGATGAGACCGTGCTGTTAGGCAGGCGAGATCGGCAACCCATCAACAAGAGAAGGGTAGTAAAGAGAAGAACGACGACCGAATTGGTACGCCTTGCAAGAGTCTCTTTCAATCGGAGCTGCGGTCAAAAGGGCAATGACGAAAGGAGTATTTCGGATAAAGACTGTGTTAGCAGGACTTACCCGGAACCCTAGGTGGCATCTTTGAAGAATAAATGCCACTCACCCCTAAGGGCTGGGCCCTGCTTAAAACCTGGGAGGGCTGCCGCCTGAGCGCCTATCCCGATCCCGCCAGTGGAGGCACTCCCTGGAGCATCGGCTATGGCCACACAGGACCGGATGTTGTTCCAGGCAGCACGATCACGCAGAAACAGGCCGACGCCTTGCTGCAAAAGGATGTGGCTGATGCGGCCAATGCCTTAGAGCTTCTTCTGCCTGGCGTTGCGCTTCTTGCCCACCAACGCGATGCACTGATCAGCTTCTGCTTCAACGTAGGGGCCGTGGCGTTGGAGCGCTCCAGCCTGCGAAAGCGATTAATCGCAGGGGAATCAACTGCGGGGGTACTCAAAGAAGAGCTTCCGCGTTGGTGCAAAGGCCCCTACGGACCAGTTGAAGGTCTCAAGCGACGCCGCGCCGCAGAAGTGGCCCACGCCACAGCCATCGAGCAGGCAATGGCAGCACCCGCACCGCAGAAGGGGGCGATTCAACTGCCAGTTCCCTACCTGAGCCAGAACGACAGCGTCACCGGGCAGAGCAGCCGGATGTGTTTTGCCTCCACCTGCGCCATGGCGGCAGCCTTCCTCAGGCCAGGCTCTTTCGATGGTTCCGGTCAGCTGGATGATCAATTCCTCGCGCTGGTGCAGCGCCATGGCGACACCACCAATGCCGACGCTCAGGTGGCTGCGCTGCAGAGCCTCGGTATTCAGGCCCGCTTCCGAACCGATGGCGCCATCGGTGACCTGGTCCATCAACTGGAGTTCGGAATCCCCTGCCCCGTGGGTTGGCTCCATAAAGGTCCAGCCTCATCACCGAGAGGCGGTGGGCACTGGAGCCTGGTCATCGGTTGGGATCCATCCACCCGTCATCTCCTGATGCACGACCCCAATGGCGAAACCGATCTGGTGAACGGGGGCTACGTGAGCACGGCCATCGGTAGCGGCCAATCACTGCGCTATTCCGAGCGCAACTGGGGGCGCCGCTGGCAGGTGGAGGGCCCAGGAAGCGGCTGGTGGATTCAGATCAAGCGAGTGATCTGATCGCTCAAGGAGCAGATCGGGTGGAGCGGGGAACCCTTTGATCAGTTACCGGTCCTTCGTCATGACCTTCACTCCGCCCCACTCTGCCATCGCGCTCCACAGCCACCACCATGTGCGCCAAGGCCTTGAAGCGCAGCTGCGTCAATGCTGGGCGATGTACAACGCTGTTCCTTCAGAAGCGAACCGCTATCAGCTGGTGAGGCTGGAGCGTCTGCTCCAGGAGAGTTGAGCTCTCACGTAACTGAGCTGTGGTTCAACCTTTGAACTGCAGATGATGACCCGTTTAGTCCTAAGGAGGTCTGAGGAAGCCTCCTCTTTTTTGTGGCTTGCCTTAGTCCCCAATCAGCTAGAGGTCAACACTTGAAAAGGCTACGATTCAGCAAGATCAATCCATTCCTCTCTATATGCTCACCGGATCTGAACTGCTCTCCAAAGTCAAAGAGCTTGGCGATTCCTCCAAGTCTGATCTGGTGCGTAGCTGCGGCTATGTGAGCACCAAGAAAGATGGCGGCGAGCGGTTGAACTTCACCGCTTTTTATGAGGCACTGCTAGAAGCCAAAGGTCTTAGCCTTGGCAACGACGGTGTGGGTAGGGGAAAAGGTGGCCGCAAACTCAGCTACACCGCCAAAGTCCAGTTCAATGGCAACCTATTGGTAGGTAATGCCTACACCGCCTTGCTCGATCTCAAGCCCGGTGACGAGTTCGAGATCAAGCTCGGCCGGAAGCAGATAAAGCTGATTCCCTTGGGTGGTGTCGAAGAAGAATGATATGCCGGCAGGCATCACGTCAGGCGGTTTTACTTAAACTTCAAATCAAACGAGCAAGACACATCATCAAGCCAAGATAGGCTAATTATCTTTTCTGTAATCGTAGACAAGCCATTTCCCGTTGTGAAGCTTCAGCTCGTAGACCCATGATTGCGTCTTTCGACCCGACTTACTTCTGTCAACACCCGAAGGAGTCCGAAGCTCGAGATCTTCTAGAATCTTAACTGTTAAATGCGCTCGATCTGGGAACTGTCGGAAGTCCGAAACGTCCAAGATGCTTAGGTCTTTATAGAAATACGAGGAATTGTTGGAGCGCAACCAGTCAACCGATCCGCGTGGCCTGGTGATGTCAGAATGAAGTGGACCTGGATTGACCACATACTGGTCAAGTCGACTTGTGTCGTATGGAGAGGAGAAGATTGTCTTTTTGTATTGCAACCAGGACTCGACTAGTTGTCTGGCAGAAGCCACATCGAGCTGAGAGGCGGAACTACCGGATGAGAAAGGTGAAGAAAATGGTGATAGCGTATTAGAAGCAGGTGGACTGCTTGCACCACCCGCGATGGGAAAACCTGGATTAAGCGGGACAGTGCCGGGAGGCGAACTGGCACTTCCCGAAAGTGGAGGCGCGGTGGGGAACCCGGAGGAGATAGCGCCTTGTTGATTCACTCCTGCAAACCGAGATCGCGCGATAAACCAGAGCGAGGTTCCAACAAAGAGTAGGAAGAATACAAAAGCGGCCAAGACTGGCACCAATGGATTTAAGGAGCCAGCACTCACAGAATTGGGCTTCTGGTGAAAGCCGCGGAGCCTCACACCAACATGACATAGATGCTTCATTGCGCTGGCTTGTACTCAACAATAAAACTGGCAAACTGACCCTGAGGGATATAATTCTCGTTGATTGTTGTCAGACCTTGGCCTGCAGTGGTGGAGGATATTTCCGCCTGAAGCGTACAGCCATAACCGTCAGGATCGAGACTACAAGCTATATCAACTTGATTCTTCCCCTCCCTAAGTGCGAGGGACAGAGGATAGGGAGGTGCATTATCAGGGGTATGGATGCGAGTATTATTGAGAACAACCTGGCCATTGAGGGCAACAGAAATAACATCGCCGCCATCAGCCAGATTATCGCTGAGGTATAAAGTCGTAGGGCTATACGCCGTACCAAGATTCTTGAAACCGTAGCTATTGGGCAAAGGCGGAAAGCTGGAGAACCAAGGGGGCACAAAGGTGCGTGTACGAGGAAGAGAGCTATAGGCCTGGCGGGAGCAGCCAGAGCCTAGAAATAGGATGCCCAAAAGAAGGAGTGTGCGGATGCGACGCATTGGTACCATCGGCCTCGTGGATCCAAGCATAGCCGAACCAGACCCGCTTGTATAGTTTTATATCAGTCCGAAAGATAAAAATGGATGCGGAGGAAGATAGAGGAAATACTTTAGGATATGGCTGAAGATCTAACAAAGCTGAAGGAGATCATTAGGTCCAATATCCGCAATATTAAGGAGGTGGCTGATACCCTTGTCTATGTCAGGGAGAAACTTCTCGCTACTCAGGAAACCGTTGATGAGTTGATGACCCGCGTCGAAGGCTTGGAGTTGAAGAGATCAGGAGCCAGCCTCGATGGCGTCCCAGTATTTACTGTTGGCAATAGTGAGAATAGTCAAGTCGGAAATAGAACTCTCGAGCTGGATGCAGACGAGGCAGAGATTGGCACCTTGATCGCTCAGCACCCAAAATGGCTTAGACCCTTTTCTGTCCAAGCAGAGCTTGAAAAACATGACCTGGAGGTGGAAACTCTCAGGCTGCGAAGAAGCACAACGGGATATCTCCGAGTGATCAGGCTTACAAATGGATCTGAGTGGGCTTACTTCGAGAATATATCCTACGACAGGTACATGCGCTTGCCACTTTTGAAGGATGTATTCGACCTGTCTAGTAGCGGAAAAGATGCAGAAGGTAGATGGTCGTCGGCGCTTATTGAGAAGCCAGTGAGACTCCAAGCGCTACAACGAGGCGCGCGATGGGAGATCCTTGGCAAAGGATTGCTTGTTTGTGAGAGTTAGCATGGAAAAGAAAGGCGATTCTCGAATGAAAGCAAGTTGCGCGACGTGCTTTGGCTTATGCATGCTATTACTGGGTTGCTCAAGTGAGACAGCCTGTCCTGGCTTCAACTCTCAGGCTACAGCCGAGGAAAGTGGCGGCAAGGGAACCATCAATGTTGCCATTGATGGAAGTGGGTCAATGAAAGGATTTGCCGTGATTGGCGAATCTGCATTCCATAGAGTTTTAGAGGAGCTGGATACGGCGGTTGGAGTAAGTTCTGCACTGGGGTATGCGTCGAGCTCAACGGCTGTCAGGAGAATTGGAAGAGAAGCTGGGCCTGGTGCAAAGTCAAGCAGTGTCGATGTGAACTCAGTATTAGCTGCAAGGAGAGTTGAATTCTTTGATCAGCTACCAGGGAAGTGGCCAAGAGTAAGCAGTTCCGTAGAGAGATTTGTAGGTAATGATCCAGATAGTGTTGACATACTAATTAGTGACTTGGAACCAGACAACGCCTCAATCAAGCAGATACTATCAGCAATCAAGCCAAAGCTGCAGATAGACAGCGGAGTCAAGGGTATCCTTCCATGGCGAAGAGGTAAAGAACGTGCAAATCAGCTGGTCATCGTCGGTATTCGAAGCCAGTTCAATGGGGGTGTCTTTCCAGCAGTTCAAGGAAACTTTCAGTCGTTTCAGTACACAGGTCCTAGACCGTTTTATGTCGTTGCAGCAGGTCCTACTGATAAGACCGAAAAGATAGTCAGTCGTTTGGTCAAGGGCAGGGCCTTGGGGGAAGATATACAGGTCTCGCGCTTCGCCTCAAATCCAAATAGTGGAATGACTTCGTTCATTGACGCAGGAAAGACGGTCTTACTTCCGCAGAATTGTGTGGCACCAGTCTTTACCCTTAGTCAGGGGCTATCAGGAAAACTGAGAGTTCAGGATCCATCATTCAGGTGGATTCAAGCACTGAGGTCTCGTGGCTGTACGTCTCCGAAGATCAGCATGAGGCTTGCAACTGCACCGATACTCGGTTATGGAGCCAGGACCATAAGTGGCAGTGAATACTTTGCGACTGTTGGTACACCAGCGGTGAATGGTTCAATTAGTCAAGCGGGGATGAGCATAAGTACTGAAATAGCGCCACTAAGTGGCGCTATTTCTCTCTTAGACATCAGCGCAGATGAAGCAAGCCTAGATCAAATAAGGTGGCAAGACTGGAATACATCTGGGACCACGACTGATGGTTCAAAGACCCAACGCCTCTTGGCGCTTATCAAGAGTATTCGTACCGAGACTGACCAGTATGCACAAAGTAAATATCGGACTAGATACAGTACTGCCCGCATTTGCTCAGCCATTAAGGGATAGGAGTTCTGGGACTCATGAAAGGTTCACAGATAGTACAGCCATCGACGATCGACTTGACTTTGCTGTCGAAACAGGCCTATGATGAAAGAGTGATCTAACGTCGGGGTGCTGATTGCGCAGATGAAGACAAGGTATCTATTGGGCAGTCTTGCAATCACCTTAGGAATCTTTTGGATCATGCTGGTTACATCCTTCATGATCGCAAATGTCCTACCAGTGGCACTACAGGCTCCGGAGCAGTGGGCGCAGCAAATCTATCTGCCATCGGCCTCACTGAGTACAGTTGTATATCTGGGCTTCCTTCTCGCCTGGATTTATTACAGCTTTAACAAGCGCTGCAAGAACTGTCTGGAGGCCAAGCAGACACTTGGTTTGTGGCTAACTCTGTTCGGCATGTCAATCTTCAGCAACATTGTCTCCTTGATTCTGTTCATACAGTTCACTGTTGTTCAGGCAACAGCAAGCCAAGCTGCCCCGGGGGGAACATTAGTCGTCAATGCACCGCCTTATGAGTTCTTGGTTCCGTTGACTCTCCTCAATGGATTGTTGCTCTTCTGGCTGCCAAGTTGCTTTCTTAGTCAACGAACATTGAGGTTCATACCACCTTTCAGCTATGAACTCAACACAATCTCGGAGAAGCGGTGATGAAGAAAGTCTACGTCATAGGCATTGGTGGCACTGGAGCCAAGTGCATCAGGTCAACCGTTCACCTTCAGTGTGCTGGTGCATACGGTAAAGATGTTCGATTAGGAGTGCTTCTCGTAGATGCTGATGCATCGAACGGAAATCTGCAGTCAGCACGGGAAACAGTGCAATGTGCCTTAGAAGCTGGAGCCATTCTGCGTGAGACAAATGTCAGCCTCTTTAGTGGACCAGTAAAGAACTATGGCTACTGGAATCCTCTCGGCGATTACTCTGACCGGTTGACCCTAAGCGATATCTACCGCGAGGCGGGAATGCGAGCGGTTGATGCCGGCTTAGGCGAACTATATGACTGTCTCGTTTCTCCTGAAGAAAAACAGGCTGATCTTTCTGTTGGATTCCGTGGTCGCCCCTCAATAGGGTCAGCAGTAGTTAGCAGGATACGGGCTACAGGATTCAGTCAGGGTCCGTGGCCTGAGCTTATTAACGATATACAAGCTGACTGTGCTAACGGTGATAAGCCGCGTATTCACTTATTCGGTAGTATCTTTGGTGGTACTGGATCCTCAGGCCTGCCAACACTTGGTACGCTTCTGTCAAGGGAGCTAGTGGGTGTACGTGATGCAGTGGAAATCACAGCATCAGTGTTGCTGCCATACTTTGACTTCGACATACCAGATGACGAAGATATTTACGCGGAAGCAAAGAACTTCACGCTAAATACAGATGCAGCTTTGCAGTATCTAGCAAGACTTGCTGGCGATAGCTTTAACTGTATTTATCTTGTTGGAGATGGCACAAAACAGCGCTATGACCAGCCTGCCACTGGTGGACCAAGGCAGAATAACCCGTCCAGTTGTATTGAGTTGATTGCAGCTGCAGCAGTCAGCGCAGAGACAGGTGTCGGGTATGGCAATGGCGCTTACCTAACAGTCTCTGATGACAATGTAATGACCTGGGAGGATCTGCCCGGCGAAGGCACTTCGACGTCACTTCGGTCAGCGATTAGGACCTGCTATGCGTGGCATTTTAACTTATACAATGAACTAAGAGAGTCACAAAGATTCGACTCGAAGAAATCGTTCACTAAGGGAGCTCCATGGTTTGACCGATTCTTCGCATTGAAAGACGGTACTAACAGGCCCGATGTGGAGAGCGAAGCTGAAAGTAGGCAAATAGCTGCATTTGACAAATGGTCAGTCGACTTTATGCAGTGGATTCAAGAGATATGCTGGTCAGGTTCAGCCAGGGAACAGCTAGCAGATATAAGAGATCATGTGTTTAAAGCCTATCAAGGGCTCGAACCCGATACGAGCAGGCAGTATGCGGAATCCCTCGAAAAACTTGTCATAGGCCAGACATTGGCGAAACGAGAGAAGTGGCGAGACAGCATCGATCTACTTAAGAACAATCTTGCAGACAGAAAACATCGACTTGAAGGTGTGATTGGCTTGATTAACAACCTGTACGAAATCATCTGACAACTAAAGACATGCGCCCTCTTCTCCCCCAGCTCCGTAACACATTGGCCCCTGGCCCGATCCAAGGCCAATGGAACATAAGCTCAAAGTCAATCTTTGGAACAATTGCACAAGCTCTGAAATACGAGCAGGCAGTCAGAACAAACATCAATTCAATTCCCAGCCCATGGGCAAGAGCCTTACTGTTTCAGTCTGTATTTCTTACGGACCAATATCCGAACAGGCAAGAGCTAATTCACGAATACATTGGTTTTCTAGCTGCCCTGGCTTTTGCAAAGGTCAAGGACTTGCCAATCCAAGCGAAGCAAGTCAAGTTAGCTGAGTTGTCAAAGTCTAATCCTTTCGCTGACTCGCTAGTAGGCCTGTTGCCCTCAGCGAAGGATTCTGTGCTTCTTTCGAGTACAGGTGCAAATCCTTGGGAGACTATCTATACGTTTACTCTAAATGGGTGTTCTTTGGGCTTCACATCACCAGCAACCCTGGCGGTGCCGTCCATTTCCATTCAGCCACAACTTGGGGGATTAATTCCTTGGATTGAGGAGGTGCCAATCGTTGGTCCCGGTGGACGGGGTAAGACAATCTGTCGATTCGGTGACCCCAAACACCATCTTGGACAACAAGAAAAGTCCGCTTTTGCATCGTGGCTAGGGAATATTAAACAGTCTGTCCTTATATCTAATAGTCCTAACCAGAATCTATGCAATCGGATCGGAATGATCCTCGATGAATACCTCGATACGATGGGTGTTGCGGCTACGACAGCACCAACGATAGCAACGAGTGTTCAAACCTTTGGTGTAGCTCTGAATCCCAAGCCACTGGACTCGTTGGCCCAGGTGATCGATCCTGGAGCTATTGAGAGAAACTCGAATGTTCAAGTTCAACAAGGGCTTAAGCCGCACAAAAAGCCCCTCTATTTTGTTGACAAGGATATTGTTCCCCAGGTTCTCAATCAGCCGACACACAATATTTGTGTTGAAGGAGCGACAACCCTCGCTGCATTTCAACCCGAAGGTTCGTCATCTACGAATACCAAGGGGACCTTCTGGAGTGCTGACGACTTCTTTCTCCCTAGACTTCGCTGGTACCGCGGCTCAGGAATCCTCACTGGTAGTTGGATTGATGAAATTCAGCCGGATCGGGAAACCCGAACAGTCATTCCTCCTATAAATCCGGACGTAGCAGAGTTCTTCGGAAGCACTGATCTGCGCAGCCGCCTAAAGATGTCTCAAGTCGCTACCTCAGAGGGTAGTGGCGTAAGGGTCTCATTGGAACTTGAGATTAGCGGACTGAATAACCAGCCGACACGTCTTGCCATCTCAAAGGACTATCCTATTAAGTCCGAAGACGAACTCCAAGGCCAGCTACCCTATATTGCTCTATGGCCAAACCTGCCAAACGAGAGTCGATGGTCCAAATACTATTTATCTGTTCAAGAGAGTAAGGAACGCTCGAACTCCTCCTACGCATTTGCCGTCGAGATGCCCACTAGGGATTCGAAGGATTCAATATTAGATGGAGGGCTAGGCACAATCTACAGGGTCTGGCAAACGTCGAGCCACCCAGATGTACTCAGACTAATTGATAAGAGAGGTGATCACCTCGGAATCATTCCAGTGATCATTCCTCAAATCTCCTCGGGCAGAGCTGGGAAATGGACGGTTGGTGTGGACTTCGGAACTTCATTCACCAACCTCCACGTATCAAAGGCAGGAGCGAGAGAACGCTTAGAACTTTCAATGCTAACTCTGAACGTTACAGAGACCATTGAAAACTTCTCCGGGAACAAAGACTTCTTTGTTCCTTCAGTCCTAACAGCGCCACAAGACGGGTCTAACCCGCCAATGGCAACGCTATTGACAGTCAGAGGAGCAAGTGAAACGGAGACAACTCCAGACTTCATCACTAAGGCCCGTATTTACGTCCCATCACTTGATGAGCCGCCACTGAGTGACTTTGTTGTCAGCGATATTAAGTGGACCAAGCCAAAATACTTGGATGCTTTCTTGACGTCTCTGATCAATATGGTCAGTGCGCACGCGGCCAAAGGTGACGTAAGTGAAATCACTTGGAAGGCATCGTACCCAACTGCATTCTCCGAGTCCGAAGTAAGTCGCTATAAAAATGCATGGGAGAGAGCTCTGCGTGCGGCTGCAAGTCTCAGTAATATCAGGCACAAACTTGGAACTGAGGGTACAGCCTCCACGGCCTTTCAGACGGAAAGCATTGCATTTGCCCAATACTTTGCCGATGAGCTTGGCGAGCAGCTGGTCTACTCCACTTGTCTAGACGTGGGCGGTGGTACTTCGGACATCAGTATTTGGAAGGATATGACGCTGGTTCACCAGCTTTCAATCCCATTCGCTGGTAGAGATATTTTCCACCACACGTTGCGGAGGAATATTTCCAGGATCGGTGAGGTCTTCGGGCTTTCTGATGAAAAGTCGGAGTCTTTGCTGGCTGACCTCAAAGAAAGCGGCGAGAACTTTGATGCTTACCTTGATAGCTATCTAAGACTTAAGGGAAGCAGTGTCCTAGAGAGGATCCGCAATTCCGAGAAGACGGATTCTATACAGAGGTTCAGAGGTCTTCTTGCCTTTGCTTACGGTGGACTCTATTACTACATTGGCCTCGTTCTTCGGTATCTCAAACAACAAGAAGCCACACCCGTTTATCTTGGTGGCAATGGCTCTAGATTCATTAACTGGATTGAGCCTGACGGACAGTACTCGGAATCATCTGATATCAACAAAGTACTATCTTTTATCCTTTCTGCTGCTGGACAGTACGATACTCAAAGAAGAAGAGATACAGTCCTTTCCAAAAATCCAAAGCAGGAGGCAGCCGGTGGACTTATCGTCGATAGCACAAGACTGAAGGGGCTATCAGCATCAACACCTGAGGCATATGCAGGAATTAATATGAAATTTGGCACTGATATAGGAACGATCACATTCAGACCAGAGGATGAGTTAAAGCTCCCAGAGGAGTGCCAACAAATCCTTTCCATCGAAATCGATGATTTCTCTGAGATTGGTAACTTCATTGAAGCATTTAACCAAGCACTTCGAGCTTGTGGCTCCAGAGACATCATCAGTCCCATCCCAGCAAAGACCGCTGGGGAGGCACTTGAGTCGATCAAATTCGAACTGGAGAATGAGGTCAAACAGCTTCTCAACAACAGGCGATCAACCGGCGACGGTTCAAGGCAGAGTTACGAGCCCGATCCAGGTTTCGTCGTTGCCCACAAGGCACTCCTGAGAGTGCTAGCGAAGCAGTGGTCTAAGTCCTAACCCTCAGCATCGATCCAATTTCATCGCTACTTGACAATGACCGTAATTAAGAACTTCAGACTGAAAGCCGATCAGGCTTTTACTGACTGTTTTCAATCCAAGAGCTGCACAGATGCTGTAACGGCCACATCAAAAGAGAGGACTGGCGAGCTGTATCTCGAATTAGCCGGTGCACAATATCCTATTAGTGCCGATTTTTATTCGCCCAACAAGGATGATTGCATTGGCGAGCGCTCATCTTCGTCGTGTGAGTTCTTTGCGACCTTTCAGGGCAATGACTTAGAGCAACTTATTGCGAACAGCGGGCAACTTAAGCAATATCAAAATATTGATAGTAGCTCATCTCCTAATCCTCCACCACCAGATGTTCCTCGCAGTCCAAGTATCCCGTCAGACCCTGATGGCGGAATATTTGGACAAGCTACCACTGTAATTGGTAACAACATTGTCCCAATTGGTGCATTAGCCTTGCTCCTTTTGGTAGTATTAGGCCAAAAGCATATCGTAAGACTTGTCTTCCCAAGCCAGTCTCGTCAACGACACTCTCAACGGCAAAGAAGTGAGCCCGTTAGCTTCCAAACCCAAGGCTTAAACCAGATCTTTAATCCTTCACTTGAGAGCTCGTCGGAACTTAATAGACAGCTACTCCCTCTCATCCAAAAAATCGATCTACTAGCAACTCGTCTTGACAGCCTTGAAACCGAGTTAACAGTCATAAGTCAGAAGTCTCAGCCTTCGGTTAGCTTTTCTACCCCGCCGGCTCAACAGACGCCCAGGCCTACGGAACCAGTTATCACTAACTCTGTCCCAAAGCCAAGGCCGGCACTAGATGTCGATTTGATCAAGCTTGCGGTCGCAACTTCAGACTACGAGCTTATTAAACCCTTTGCTCACGATTTTGTTACTGAAACATTAGAATCACGGCAAGGCATGGAAGATGGCCTTCGTTTCTCGATAGATGGCAATCAGGATCAATCCGATCAGAGGTCACAGTCTGAGTTTATTGCAGTACCCTATTTGGACGAGACATATCTAATACCTAACCTATTGCCAAATGCTGCTGATCCTGCTCGTACAATCAGACGTTTCGTTGAACGAAACAAACTCTATCGTGGATCCGGTGACAACCTGTTATCGATCTCTGTGCTAGCTACAGTAGACAGATCAGGTGACTCGTACATCCTCCGCGACTCAGGAAGAGTTGGATAGCTTAGGTACTCGCGATGATTTAGAAGAGTGTTTTAGTCCCTCAGCTTCTTCATTGTCTCCTCAATTGAAGCCTGTTCAAGGTCAAGTTCATCAAGTTCTTCTTTAGACTCTATGACTTGAGTGCGAGTAACTTCGGGAGTCTTCGAAGGTGCAGCTTTCTCTGAGGCTCCGTCTTTGCCATTCGCTTCTCTGACTGCTTGAGGTATTACAGCTACATCCACGAGTTGGCCTACACCACACAGGCCAAAGGTAAATAGCATTGCTGTTCCTAGCCCGTACTGCCCAAGGTACATCCTCTGCAGCCCACAGATTCCAAGGAACCCAAGCCCCCATAAAAGGTACGCAATGGAGACATGTTTTTCTTCTTGGTTCCGAGTTTGCGTAGGCATGATCTTTTATGGAAGAGTGAGGCCTTTGAAACCGCATGTAGCGGCGTATTGACGATGGAATCTGTCAAATACATCCCATCTGAAAGAGCGGGGGTCGTAACGACTATGACTACGATCCGCCCACGCGTGAGTAGTAACTCTAAAGATAGGGATACCGTACTTTGCTTGCCAGAGGAGTACTTGTTTGGCTATTGAACTGTACTGCTGATTTGTGTAACCTGAATGACCCGTGACATCACCTCGGCCGTCGGAGGGTGTTTCAAGGCTTACGTGCAGTGCCACATTGTTTATTGAGAAGTTATCTGGAGACTTGCTGTGAATAGTGAAGTCACCAAATCGAGAATAACCACTTCCGTAAGCTCGTTTGTCATCTGGAACGATTCGAATGGTTTCACCTGACCTGCCGACCAGAACATGATAGCTGGCCTGGTCATTGTCATTGGGATGTGGGGTCTGAAAGAGATCGACTGTCGCAGGTTCAGAAATAACCGTCTCATGGAGAACAATGATTGCAGGTTTATTGGGTATCTCTCTGCCAATTGCATCTCTGGGATCTCGTTCTCCAAAATTATCCGGGTGTGCTGGCGCGTCCCGCTCGATACCAACCGGGAGTGAGGCCTTACACAATTTCAACTCCTCTTCCGTCACTGGTGTTATGCCCGAATCCGCTAAAAATTGAACTTGAGGCCAAGTTCCTTTATCCACATCCTCTTGATCGTTGGCAACAATACTGACAGAGGGATTGCCTGTGGATGGATGAAAGGTCTTGTAGGCAACAAAGCCGACTACTGTACTAATGATCCCGAGTGGCACTGCCACCAAGGCTGAACGCAGGAGAGATTGATTTCGCTTCATTGAGATACTGACACGATTAAACTGGACATGGAGATCAACTAGATCTTTTCATAGTTCCAGATCTTCCAACGACCACTCTCTCTAGCAAAGGTGTACTTGTAAGTTCCGACTGAAGATGATGGTTTGTTTATTCCTGGGCCATGCAGAGTATCTTGAGTGCTGACGCTGACAACAATGCTTGGCCGATCTACTTGCTGAAAGTCGGTTGAGATTACACTCTGAATCGTTGTGCTCTGGTAGGTGTAGTACTGATTATTGTTTCTCAGCCATGCAACTGGACCATCGGTCTTGGTTAGATCAGTCCAAAGAGGTCCAGATGCAACAGCTGAGTTTGCTGCCGACGCATCATAGGGTGATGCAAACACCCGAGGTCTTACATCCCACCACTCTCGGATGACAGCAGTTGCTTCTTGCTCAGTAATCTGGTTCTGTGTTGAGGGAATCGTTAGAGATGGAGGCGACCAGCTCCCCTGATTCTGACTTCCGGCGGAAATCACCAGAGCTGTAATGACGAGGCCAAGTGGGTAGCAGACAGCGATAAGAATTAGTGCAGTCTGGTTTGAAAAGCCCCCAGCTCGTATCAGGCGCTCCTCCTTCTTGCTCAGAACTGAACCTTTCATTAACAGAAAATTGCTAGTGCGTCAGAAGCTCTTCTAATCATAGTCCACAGCCATATTCTGGTCCTCTGTGTCAATGCCGCCAGTTTTCTTGAGTTTATACCTTGTGCCCTCGCATTCTGCAGTAAAGTTAACAAACCCACCAAATCTGCCATCTGGAAACTCCTTTCTTACGTAACCACCGCTAGAGCGGGTCTCAGCTGCTGAGCTGACCACCTGATAGCCCTTTGAGGTGTAGTCACCAAGCTTTGAATACTCCTGGTCATTGCACCACTCAATTGATAGGTCCTTGGCTACTTCTTGCTCATTCGGATATTGTGGCTGCCACGAATAGCGACCTGTTCCTGAGTAAGTCCACAATTCCGTCTCATTCGAGTTCTCCATGATCAGCTTGTCTCTCGCTTCTTTCATCGAAAGAGTTTGGTCACCAGTTAATTCATTCTGGGGCAAGCCCGAAAGTAGCTGGTAGATCGAATACGTTGAGTGCTCTTTCTTCTTTATGCCGTCATACAAAGAAAGGTTGAATTCTTTCTGTCCAAGTCTCGGGCTAAAGAACGGGATACCGCTCAATCTTGCCGCTAAGTATTCAACGGGAAAATTATTTGCTGCTAAGTTCAACTTGCTAACATCGCTCTCGGGTTTGCAGGCAACGCTCCAGTCCGTCGGCCCCTTCATCTCGTAATCTGCTGATAGAACGCCGGTCTCCGCATTAAAGACTATCTTCTTGATGTGACGCGATGGCCTGCTGTCCTCCAACTCAAAACCTTTGTCATTTGAGTTCTTTACTGGTATGCCATAAATTAGCCAGTCTCTTGGAATGTTTGAAACCTGACGGCTTACGAGAAAGCTATTGCGGCCCCACTCATTCTTTGGATTTACGATTACATACTCAGGGCCAGCACTAACGATGTACTCGATTTCTTTATCGGGACCACAGTTGTAAACCTTTAGCGATCTCTTGGTGCCATTACCGAGAATCAGGGCGGCCCCAATGCCTCCAGATACTATTGCCGCAACGGCAACCGCTACTACCGTCTTGTGATTTACGTTTTGCATCACACCTCTGCCAGAGGCCTCTCGTGATTGTCTCTCCCTATCCTAACCGGTTGTGATAGCCGGTTTTTTCTTCTGGCGCCTATTTAGTATGCCTGTATTCCTCGGTGGCCGGTTCTCATCTTGGCGTGACCCTCGTTCCCTATGACACTCCATGCCATCAGGAGATGCACTTCTATTGAGGGAACAGGTATGACTTGTTCTCAAGGCCAACCGGGGTTTTGGGTCCATAGCTTTCTGTTGTTTTAAAACGAGTCAGTATGCCTGGCTGCTTTTCGTCTTGATCCAAGTAAAACGATCCGGCTGCTGCCCAGCCAGGTGTGGTTTCCGTCTGATTATCTCTAAATGAGAATGAGAAGCTTCGTGTGCCATCGGCATTCCGGTCGATACTTGAAATTCTAATATCTCCCCGAATACTTACTCTTTGCCCATTATCGGAGTCCTCAAAGCTGTAGGGAGCTGAACCAGTCTCTTCCTCCACAAGCCTAGCAAGTCCGTTGATGCAAAAGGTCTTCTTCTTATTGCATAGACTGTTTGTGATCGGAAGTCTAATTCCCTCAAAATACACTTCCTGCGATGGTGCCGAATCGGGCGTGCCTTGCGCTCTTGAATCCAACTCCTCCGGTTGTGCTGCACTCCCTAATTTCTCCTGCTCTAGACCATTGCCAGCGCTGCCAGGCTTCAATCCGTTGCTGCGCTGAACATTGACAATAGCTGCTACTACAGCAAAGAATATAACCAAAAAGAATGCTACCGCCGAAAAGAATTCCACCTCTTTACTGTGTGAGCGGGTATCTTCCTTCTTCGTGCTTGAGCCAACGGATGATACGTCTCGTAAGGTCTTACCACTCTTCGTAGGAGGCTGGGGCTGGCTAACTCGATTTGGTTCGCCTTCGATAGAGTTTAGCATCTGCAGGAGCTCGTCTGCATCACGCGAGACCTTATCAAGATCCCTATCTTCTTGGTTGCTGTTCATCCATTCCACCTTAACCTGAAAGGCCATCGCAGTACGGCCAAATAAATGCCCTGCGCCCCTTCCTTTTAACTCTGCTTAGAGAATTTAGGCGATACAGGATAAGGAGCGACTCTACTCCATCTGACATATTCCACCAATACACTCTCCACTCTCGCGATAAAGCACTATCTATCCTGAGCCCGTCCGGTTTGCGTCAACGGTTTTTCACGCAATAGCTGCCTGAACTGAACCAACCCAGCGGACACGAGTTCCCCTGCTTCTGAATCGCTTCACGGTTGTTGCTCGGGCTGCTGAGGCAGTAGTTGCCGGAGCTGTAGAAGCCGATCGGGCAGCTGTTGCCTGTTTTCTCCAGAGCCCCGCGGGCGTTACCGCCCTTCGAGGGCACGCAATAGCTGCCGGAGCTGTAGTAGCCGATCGGGCACCCTCCCACTTTTGGGAGGGGTCTCACCGGTTGCTGGGCGAGGGCGGCTGAGGCAGCCACCACCACTAGGAGAGCTGGGAGAACGGCTTTCATGAGACGTGCGGGGATTTGGTCACAGGCTCGATCGAGGCCCGAGTTGGCTTGGCTGAAAACAGCCACAGCAACCAGAACAAGGGCTTGAGAACACTCATCACGGGGTAGATGGACATCCCACGGGAGGAGGGCTTAGCCACACGCTGGCGCGAGGAGCTCCAAAGGCCCCGCTGCACTAGCCATCGTTTGATCGCTTCAACGAATCGGCCACGACGGCTGGAGAGCCAAAGAGCACGCTTCAGCTGGCGGACACGCTCCTGCCTCCTGTTCTCGAGCTCGCGGCTGACGATGAAGTGGAGCTCCATATCCACCGTGTCGCAACGGGGGCCGAGTTCGATGCGGTAGTAGTGATCGAGCTTGTGCAGGCGTTCATCGTCCATGGCCCTGGCCAGACGCCAGTACTCATCGCGCGTTTCATCGCTCAGGCACATCTGGGCTGTTGCCACGTGCTGGAAGTGTGACCGCATTCGATGGGTGCGGCAGCTCATTGGATGCACTCGCAATGGATTGCACCTCGGCCTCGCGATCGCTGGAGCCCTGAGCTCCGGCTTTGCAGACGCCCAGACCATTCGCGCCAGCGTGATCTCGATCGGCGATGGCGACACCCTGCGTGTGCGAGAGGGCATCCGCACTGTGAACGTGCGCCTGGCTTGCATCGATGCACCGGAAACCAGGCAGGCACCCCATGGCGCCAGTGCCCGGTCCCAGCTGCAGGCTCTAGCCCCGGTGGGCTCAACCGTTGAACTGCGCGTCAAGGCCAACGATCGCTACGGCCGGTCCGTGGCCGAACTCAGCCGAGGCGGCCGCAATCTCAACCAAGCCCTGGTGGCCTCTGGCGCGGCGTTTGTGTATTGGCAATACATCGCGCGCTGCGACCGCCAGACCTACGGGCGCCTGGAAACCGAGGCGCGGCTCAAAGGGTTGGGGGTCTGGGGCGTGAGCGGCGGTGTGATGCGGCCGTGGGAGTACAGATCCCGCCAGCGAACGTCCAGTTCAAGCTCGGCTGCTCCATCAGGCCACCGCTACACCTGCAAACAGATCGGCTCCTATGCCCAGGCCCAGGTGTTGCTGCGGCAGGGACACACCTATCTCGACAGGGATGGTGATGGGGAGGCCTGCGAGGGGCTGAAGGGCTGAACTCAACGCTCCTGCAGAACCACCCCAGACCTGAGCACGGTGACCCGATCCACAGCCACGCTCTCCGCCGTTGGGTGACTGCGCCGGAGCTCCTGCACCAAGACCGACTCAAGTTGCTCTCCTTCCAGCCAGGCGGGGACCCACTGGGTTCGGCTCATGGACAACCAAGACGGCCAGCGCTCGGTCACGGTGTCGCCGGCTGTAGTTCCCGCCACCCAGACCGTGGCGGTGTCACCAGGCTGGAGAACGCGGTAGTGCACCCGCAGCTTGTTGTGGGGAAGGGCTGCGTTCATCCCTGAGCGGCCTGCGCCTGTTCCCGCTGCTCCTCCTCCCACGCACGCTGCAGATCGATCCGCGTGATCCGGTAGCCGAGGCACCGTGCCGCGAGGATCAGCTCCTTGCGGGAGCGGCAGTGCTTGAGCGCTCGCTGGAGGGCAACGTCGGCCTCCACGTCGTCAACAAAACGCTCCAGCTCGAACCAGCTCATCGGGCCATCAACCCCCTGGGCCCATGACCATGGCAAGGGCATCTGGATTCCGCCAGGTTCCGTGGATCACAGTTCCCGAGATCACCCATCACCACAGGGAAAACCGGCCGGGAAACCGGCCGGCGGGAGGCGAAGCCTCCCGAGACGGCTCAGATCACCGAGACGGTGGTGCCTTTACGGCCCTGGAAATACCGGGCCATCGCATAGGCACTTTCTGCAGGGATCAGGCGGAGCTTTTTCACCGGCTTGCCGCGACGACCGATGGGGGTGGTGATGCGCTCATGGCCATAGGCCTTGATGCCATCTGGGTAGGTGTGAAGCACCAGGAAGCGGATCTCGCAGCAGGGAGCGGTGGGGCGTGCCATGGAAGGGGAAGGCGTGGAACACCCCGACCGAGGCCCGCTGTGGCAGAGGCGGCAAGGACCGCGTCAGCGGCCCGGCCTGATCCTTGCCGCCTCTGACGCAGTGGGCACGCTGGGAGGGATCCACGCCGCTTCCATGGCACGCGCCGCCGCGGCTGTGTGGTGAGCCGAGCGCTGGTGCGGACCGTCAGGGGGAGTGGATCGAGGCCGGCGGGTGTGAGCGGATCACCTAAGAGTGAGCAGTCCGCAAGATGCACCCCACCGGCTCCAGATGCACCGCAAGAAGCGCCGCGCCGGGCACCTCCAGGATCGCCCCTGGTCAAGGGCTGACGCGAGGCGAGCTGACTGGTTGGTGTGGCGCGATCGCCCCGGCGGTGCCGGTGCTCACCGCGCATCGGCGGATGGACTCGCCCCTTGACTGGCGGAGCGGTCCTTGAGGCGTCCCGTCGCCGCGCCGTAGGGCGTCAGAGCGTTATGGCTACACATGTTCTGGGGTATGGCCCGGAGGATCCGGTTGGTCTGGTGGAGTCCTGCTATCGGGCTGTGGAGTGGATCCTTGCCACCCACGCCGCCAAGGGGGCATTGATCGCCAGGCCCTGGATTGATCACCCCTATGGGGAGGAGGAGATCACGTTGCTCGAGGAGGAGCTGCTACCAGCGATGGCGGTGTTCCTCGCCCGGGTGGAGGCGATTGATCGGGCGATTGAGGCCGATCAGGAGCTGGAGGTGGAAGCTCATCAGGCCCGCTGAGGGCCAGGCCGGCGGTGGCCGGCCTTTTCTGCTGCTCCCATTGGGGGGATCAGTACGCAGTGCTCTCCCCCAGGAAGCTTTCAATCCAGCGCTAATGGCGGCTGGTGGTGATCAGCCCGGAGTGGTGCGCTTGTCGCGAGAGCCTTCCAGGTACCCGAGGCTCAACCCTCCCTGGTCCTATCAAAACTGTGCAGCGTATCCGTGCTGGAAGGAGTGTTCACTGATCCCAGGTTTGCCCACCATCGCAGCACTACGCCAGCAGACGCTGACCACATACGAAAGCGGATTAGCTCTGACGAGATCCATCTCAGCCATGGCGCCTGAAGTATTGCTACCTCCAATTGTTAGATTCCTTGCCCTAATCGTTGCAAGAGTTACCCCTCAACCAAAGGCTCACTGCTTTCCATCAACCTGAACAGCAGCAGCGGCAGTGCGGGGGCCTAGGCGTTCAGATCACTTGCTTCGGGGAGGTTGCGCGCTGTCCATGGGCGTAAATCCCCCCCTGCCTAAGCCGGGGCTATCGTCGATAGAGGTGATACACACCCGATGCGCGAGAGGGTTCGCAAGCTAAGTCAGGCGGCTCTGTCTTCAAAGGCACAGTCATCGCTGCGACTTTTGGTGGTCCTGTTCTTCGGGCTGCTACTGGCCGTAATCCTGGTTGGCGCGGTGAATCGCGATGGCCAGGGCTACACCAACAATCCGAACGAACAGGTAATACCAGCAAAGGAATTCTTCCAGGTTTTCCCCGATAAAAAAGAGTCAGCTTCAGTCGTTGATCTCGGGCTATATATCGACAGCCTCTACGACCTCAACCTTAGCAAGCTCACCTTTAAGGCGCGTGGCTGGCTTTGGTACAACTGGTCCAAGATGCCAATGATCGAAGGCAAAGTTGACCCGGGCCAGATGGGGAGATTTGATCTCAACTTCCTGGATGAAATAGACGTTAATCAAGAGATTTCATCGCAGCGTCCAGTACTTGATCATGGCGCCACAGGGGAGACCAGCTATTGGAATGAGACGTCGTTCGACGCGAAACTGGCGGCCCCATCGATCAACCTACGCAACTACCCATTTGATCGTCAACAGCTCAGCATTCTTGTCACTAACCCTGTTCACGAGACGGGCGAGCTGGTCTACAAGATTCAGCAGTTTCGATTGCCACCAAGAGTCTTCAATATTTCCGGCTACAAACTTGATGGCATCAGCTACGCCGATGAGATCAGAATCTACACAAGTAACTTTGCAGATTCCTCTGAGGTTTCTTGGCGCGATGACAGCGCTACAACGCAAAGTCAGGCTGCTTTCAATGTCTTCATATCCAGAAATCCGCTCACATCGCTTCTAGAGTATGTGATGCCCTTGGCGATTGTCTCGTTGTTGGCAGTTTCCGTAGTGCGCCTAGGTGTGCGCTACTGGGAGGTCAAGCTCACTGCTCCGCCTGCGGCCATCTTGTCGCTGATCTTCCTGCAGAACACCTATCAGCAGGATCTTCCACGGGTTTCCTATATAACTTGCATGGACCTGATGTTCCTAATCGGCTATCTTGTATGTCTGCTGTCGTTCGCCGACGGCATGATCTCATGCCTGCTCAGCGACTCTGAGCGTTATCGCGGCCTGTACGGAAAGCTGGCCTGCGCAACGCTTGCTCTATCGCCACTGATTATCAAGGGTTGGATGAGCTTCCCGTCATAATTGACTTGCCTTTACATGCAAAGTTTCCAGACTCTGCTCATCCGAGCCTGGTGGGATGCATCCTCAACCCTGCTGAGGGCTAGGCCGACGGTGGCCGGCCTTTTCTGCTGTTCCCGTTAGGGAGTCAGGCCCCAGCGCTCTGGGCCAGGAAGCCCTCAATCCAGCGCTGGTGGCGGCTGGTGGTGATCAGCCCTGCCAGGGAAGCTTGAGCCTCGGGCACCTGAAAGGCAGCTCGGAAGCCCTTGGAGAAGACCTCGAGTTGAGCAGGGGCCAACGCCTTGATCTGCTCCTGTAGCCGGGTGATGGCGGCAGGTTGAAGGGGAGCATCAGGCATCCCAGAACTAGGAGGTTTGCCTCCGTCAGGCACGGGCGCCGGCTGCGCCGGAGCTGAACTGCTCACCTGGCGTTGCTGCTTGTCGTAGAGCGCCAGGCCAAAGGGGTTCCCGAAGGTCATCAGGGCCCGTTTGGTGGCATCGGTTTCGGCTTCCTTGAGCGCTGATTCATGCGCCAGGCCCAGGT
>Ga0194122_10001977_pt1 | contig 23447 bp, 32 predicted proteins | sample TA2MahCa10mmetaG_FD_155487 | JGI IMG/M metagenome (GOLD analysis project Ga0194122, IMG submission 155487) | Freshwater microbial communities from Lake Tanganyika, Tanzania - TA2015021 Mahale Deep Cast 10m | ecosystem: Environmental > Aquatic > Freshwater > Lake | place: Tanzania: Lake... | reverse complement strand
GGATTAAGGGCGTGCTGGAGGATGTCAGCGTCCGTGAGGTCAACGAGCTAGTGCAGGCTGGCGACAAGCGGCTTATCATTGCAGCATTGGATCTGAACGGCACTGTGCCAGACACGGTTGACCGTGTGGTGATTAATAGTGTCAGTCATCAAATCATTCGCGTTGATACCATCGAGCAGGACAATACAGCGATCACCTACGAGCTGATCCTGAGGGCATAACCATGGCACGACGGATCAACCTAGTTGACTTTGGCAACTACAGCCTGCAGAAGTACGAGCAGCTCTTACGGGCGACGGTGTTTGAGACTGATAGCAGGCTGAAGCAAGAAAGCCCTGTCGATACTGGTCGCTTTCGTTTGAGCTGGGCAGTTAGCGAGCAGGGTACACCTGGCTACGACGCTGGTCCGCAGACAACGCCTAGCGCAATTACGCCGCCTCGCAAGCTGGATTACCAGATGGAGCGTGCTGGCAATGTGTACCACATCCACAACAACCTGCCCTATGCCGAGCGATTGGCTGGCGGCTGGTCTACGCAGGCACCAGCAGGCTGGACTGATCGTATCGCCCGTGAAATGAGTGCATGGGCTAAGCAGCAGGCTGATCGCATTGGGAGGCAAGACTAATGGCAGCCGTCAACCTCAACACCATCCGCTCAACCATTGAAGGCAGGCTTGCTACTGAGTTGGCGTTAGCACCAGCAATTCCGGTTGTATTTCACAATCAACCCTCGACCCCAACGCCTAACAGCTCGTTTGTCCAATGCCTTGTCAGCTTTGGCAACAATAACTTTCTCACAATGGGCGGCACCACAGGCAGCAGCAACAGCGTCATCGGTGTCATTGTCATAAATGTCTTTACGCCTAAGGGTGTTGGACCCGGCGCTAATCTGACAATAGGCAAGCGCATCCGTGACCTTTACAATAGGCAGGTAGTCAGTAGCGTTCATTTTGATCCGCCTACTGGACCCGAGGTGGTGGCATCGCCAGCTCCAGAGGGTTACTTCCAAACACAGGTCAGATTGACCTTTGAAACCTTCGAGGATCTCTAGCCATGGCCTTTTACAGGGGACAGCAGGGCAGCGTCAAGTTTGACGACGCTGGCGCTACCGGCGTCACGATCGCTAGCACTCGCTCGTGGTCTCTGACCGTTGAGAAGGAGTCGCTGGACACCACCGCTCTGGGTGCTACCTATCGCGCCAATGTCGGCGGCCTAATCAGCGGCAGCGGCACCTGTGAGGTGCTGTACACCGCCAGCAGCGCCGATGAAACCAACGTGTTCATCGAGCACGTCAATACAGCTAACGACGAAGGCATTGCTCTGTTCGAGCTGTTCCTTGACACCACCGGCACCAAGAAAATCACCTTTGATGGGGTGATCACCTCGGCTGAATACTCCGCTACCGTGGGTGAAATTGAAGTGATCACGATCAACTTCGTCACCAACGGCGCCATCACGCTGGACATCTGATCATGGCTTTTTATCGCGGGCAACAGGGCACGGTCTTTTTTGATAAGGCTGGCAGTGGCGGTCTTTCCGAGATCGCTGCGGTGCGGTCTTGGTCTATGACCGTTGAAAAGGAATCGCTCGACGTGACCGATCACGGCGACACCTACCGCGCCAACGTAGGCGGCCTGATCAGCGGTTCGGGCACCATTGAGCTGATGTACGACGCCCCTGGGTCTGGTGACAAGCTGGACCTGATCAAGGATGTCAATCAGGTCACCGACGAAGCCGATGCAGCGTTTGAGCTGTATCTGGATGAAACCGGCGGCAAAAAGATCACCGGCACCTTGGTGGTGACAGGTTCGGAGTATTCCGCTACTGTTGGCGAGATCGAAATCATCACGATCAACTTCGTTACTTCTGGGGCGCTGACCCTCAGCATCTAATGCCTGCATCACAACGTGCGGTTGACCTGCTCACCGCAGCCTTTGACCTGAATCAAAGGCGCAAGTTTGAGGTGAAGACCGATAGCGGTGATGTGGTGATGACGCTTTATTTCAAGCCTATCACCCGCGCCGACCGCAAAAAGGCGACCACACTAGCTGGTTCCGATGAAGCGCTGGAAATCAGCACGCAGTTGCTGTGCCAGATGGCTGAGTTGGAAGATGGCAGCAAGGCATTTGCGCCGGCTGATGCGGCCAAGCTGCAACGTGAGCTGCCCGAGCGTGTATTGAACGAGCTTGAGCTGTTTCTGTTTGGCCTTGGTGATGGCGCTGGGCTTGAAGAGGCAAAAAAAGACTAGAGGAAGACTCCTGGCTATTCTTTGAGTTCTTCCTTGCAACTGAACTAGGCATGACCGTCAGCAAGCTGCGTACTGAGCTGACCGATGCAGAGTTTGTGCATTTCGCGGCGTATTACGAGGTCAAAGGCAGACGTGAAAAAGAAGCCATGGATAAAGCGCGGTCTCGTAGGTAGACTGCCGCTATAGGGAGGTGCCGCTGTGGCTGTATCGGTTGTTGATATTCAGGTAAACAGCCAAGGTGCTGTTAGGAATCTTCAGCAAGTTGGTGCAGCATCTAAAGCAGCACAGGCTGGTGTCAGCGCTCTTAAGAATGCAGTAACTGGGTTGCTTGGCGCATTTACAGCGGTAACTGCAGCCAAGTTTGTCTTTGCCAAGACGGCAGAGCTTGAATCGCAGACTCGCAGCTTGCAAGTTCTGACGGGCAGCGCACAGCAGGCAAAGCAGATCATTCAAGAGCTGCAGCAGTTAGGCGCTGTAACTCCATTTACCAGCACTGAGCTGATCGATGCAGCTAAGCGGCTGCAGGCTTTTGGTGTTGAAGCTAAAGACGTTGTAGAAACTACTCGTCGGTTGGCGGACGCGTCTGGTGCAACAGGCGCTGAGCTGCAAGGCTTAGTGACCGCTTACGGCCAAGTCCAAGCAAAGGGCAGATTGCAGGGCGAGGAACTGCTGCAGTTCCAAGAGCGTGGCATTGCGCTGCAGGAAGAGCTGCGGAAGATGTATGGCATGACCAGCGAAGAGTTCCAAAAAGCTCTAAGCAAAGGTCAAGTTAGCGCCAAGGCTGTTGAGGTAGCACTGCAGCGACTCACCAGCGCTGGAGGCAAATACGCCAATGGTGCTATTGCACAGAGCGACACGTTAAGTGGCAAGTTAAGTACATTGCAAGATGGTGTAGAAGCTTTGGCGCGGCGCATCGGCACGGCTCTTACGCCTGCGCTCAAAGCCATATTTAATCAGGCGATTGCGGTTGTTGATGCAATTAACGCTGCATTAGCTGCCGGCAGGGGCGGTGGATTTACGCGCAGCGTTGCAGTTGCTAGGCAGTTTCTGAATATCGGCGCAACAAGCCAAGCAGTTGACAATATCGCTAAAGGCGTAAGCCAAGTCGGATCTCAAAAAAACAAGACAGGCATCAGTCAAAATCTACAAGCACTGCAACAGTATCAGCGCCTTTTGCAGAGCATTGGATCTGATGATCCAAACGCCAATCGCGCTGTGCAATTGCAGGGCACAATTCTGCAAAAAATAAATCAGAATCTTGCAGCTCAAAAACAGCTACAAACAGGGGTAAAACAGACTGACAAATTATTTACGATTCCACCATTGGGCGCCGGCACTGGCGACGGCGCAAAAGGCCGCGGTGGCAAATCAGACGCCGAACGCGCAGCCGATGCAGCAGCAAAAGAAGCAGAGCGCGTGGCAGAAATTATCCGACTGCGTACGGCTGAGGGGCAAATTATCCAGTTGAAGTCTGAACTGCAGGACAGAATTTCTGTCGCAGAGCAGGCTGGTGATAAGCAACTTGCCGCACGACTGCAAAGCCAGCAGCGTGAATTGGATATTCAATTCCAATATGCGCAGGAACTTGCAAAAGAAACCAACACTAGAGCACAGCAGGCAATTATTTATCAGGCACAAAATGAACTGGTCGCAAATCAAAGAGATTTGCAACGTGATCTAGGTGAGCTGCAAGCTAAGGCGGACCAAGATCGATTGTCTGCATTGCAGAAACATATTGAAAGACAGTATGAACTAAATACCGCCGCACAAAATCAGCTCAAGTTAGCCGATGGCATCGCAAATACAATAGGTCAAGGGATAGGCTCTGCTTTTGATGCGTTAATTAGAGGCTCAAACGATTGGGGCGCGAGCTTGCAGCAAATCGCTTCGGGCGTATTGATTGATATTGCAAATCAACTTCTGCAGATTTTTGTGATTGAACAGGCTATTAACGCAATTCGTAATATACTTACGCCTTTCAATCCCGCTACGCCATTCGGTGCGGGCGCTGGCATGGTCGGGCGGTATGGCACCCTTGGGCCCAATTATGGCATCCGTCAACGCGCCAAAGGCGGTAGCGTCATGGCTGGCCAGCCGTATCTGGTCGGTGAACGCGGTCCTGAGCTGTTCATGCCAGGCCGCAGCGGTGGCATTGCACCAGCCGGCAGCTTTGGCGGCAGTCCTAACATTACAATCAACGTTGATGCTGCTGGCACTCAAGTGCAAGGTGATCAAGGCCAAGCTCGTGCTCTTGGCACTGCTGTGAGCGCTGCTGTGCAGGCTGAAATCGTCAGACAGCAGCGCCCTGGCGGTCTTCTTTCTGGTACACGCTAATGGCAACCTTTCCAGCAATCACACCTGCTTACGGCGCCACTAAAAGCAGCGCACCAGTATTGCGCCGCGTGCAATTTGGTGATGGTTATGAACAACGTTTAAAGTTTGGTCTTAACCAAAATCCTAAAGAATGGTCTTTGACTTGGAACAATATCACAGAAGCCGATTCCGATACAATTGAAACTTTTTTGAACGCTCGCGCTGATAATGGCGAATCATTTGATTGGACACCACCCGATGAAGCAACGGCCTACAAGTGGGTTTGCGAAACTTGGCAAAAGGTTATTCCATATAGCGGACGCGCCAACATTACCGCCACCTTCCGTCAAGTATTTGAACCCTGATGGCTTACGCAGCTTGGACGGCCAGCACTGCTTACGCCGTTGGTGATGTTGTACGGGCAACGTCCGTACAGGCAAGCGGTCTTGTCTTTCGCTGCACCGACGCTGGCACCAGCGATAGCACGCAGCCAGCATGGCCAACCGACATTGGTAGCACCATCGTTGATAACACGGTCACTTGGACAGCCATCAGCAGCGTTTATGAAGAGCTGTCGGTCTTGGCACCTAATGCCGTGATCGAACTGTTCCAGCTCACGTTGGACGCCACGCTGCACGGCACCAGTGACACCTATTACTTTCATGCTGGCACCAATGCCAACGTGACCGGCAATATCGTCTGGAACGGCAACCAATACACCAGATTGCCAATTCAAGCTGAGGGATTTGACTACTCCAACGGTGGCACGCTGCCAAGGCCAACCCTATCTGTTGCAAACCTTGGCGGTGAAATCAGCGCCTTACTGTTGCTGGCCAATGCGGTTACACCTGGCAACGATTTGGGTGGTGCCAAGGTAACGCGCATCCGCACGTTGAAGAAGTTTCTTGACGGTGAGGCTACGGCTGACGTACACGCCAAATTCCCTGATGAGATCTGGTATGTAGATCGTAAATCCGCTGAAAACCGCGATGTGGTGCAATGGGAGCTTGCCAGCAAGTTGGATCTTGCGGGGATGATGATCCCCAAGCGGCAAATTGTCGCCAACATTTGCCAGTGGCAATATCGCAGCAGCGAGTGCGGCTATGTAGGCACGGGGTATTACAACGCTCAAGACCAAGTAGTTGGCACCTTGGCAGAAGATGTCTGCGGCAAGCGTTTAGATAGCTGCAAGTTACGTTTTGCGCCGATCACAAGAACAGGCTCTGTGACTGACGGCAATAATCAGTTGACCTTGACCTCAGCCATTTCGATTGAAACTGGAGCGCAGATTAGCGGCCATGGTGTCCCAACAAGCACAACAGTTAGCGCAGTCTCTGGTGACGGCAGAACCGTAACGATGAGCAATAACGCCAACGCAAGCACAACTGCAACGCTGACTGGCACGATTCAACCAAATGGGACAAGCCTTGTTGTTTCTAGCTCTTCAGCACTAGCAACCGGTATGAGGGTAAGCGGATCGCAAATTAGAAGCGGCACAACGATCACGGCAATCGCAGGAACAACGCTGACCTTGAGTCAGGCCGCGACAGTAACGTACACCCTTCAGGCCACAAGAACTGGGCAAGTACTTGGAGTAACTCTCCCAAGATATGGCAGAGCTGGCAGTTTTCAGCTTGTGTTTCCCAGCGGAACAACAGGCATATCGGTCGGTCAAATTGTTAGAGGTCCCGGCCTACCAAATAACTATTCAACCACAGTTACTAGGATATACAACATATATACGCTACTTGGCCCAAAAGTTATCGTAGAAACAAGCTACACTTTTACTTCAGAGAGTGCATCAGGTAGTTATACCTTTTATAGCGTCGATGCTTATTCCTCTGCTTCGTATACATTTACCGGCAATAACAGGTATGTTTTCCGCGATCCAGCGTACACGCTACCGTTTGGTTCATTTCCAGGCGCGGGTTTGACCACATGAAGTTGACCGACGCTTTGCAGGCTGAAATCTTGGCGCACGCCCAAGCCGAAGATCCGCATGAGTGTTGCGGTCTGATCCATGTCATAAAAGGCAGGCGGCGCTACTACCCGTGCAAAAACATTGCCGCTACGCCAGACGAGCATTTTGTGCTGGATCCTTGCGACTACGCCGCTGCCGAGGACAAAGGCGAAATTGTGGCCGTAGTGCACAGCCATCCTGTCGCCCGCCCCGAACCATCACCTGCCGACCGTATTGCCTGCAACAGCACCGGCCTGCCATGGGTAATCGTCAACCCTAAAACCGAGCAATGGGGCGGCTGCGAGCCTGCTGATTTTGAGCTGCCCTACGTCGGGCGTGAGTTCGTGTTCGGTATTGTGGACTGCTACTCGTTGGTCCGCGACTGGTATCAACGCGAGTGGAGCTTGAAGCTGGACGATTTTGAACGGCGCGATGGATTTTGGGAACGCGGCGAAAATCTGTACGTCAATGAGTATAAATCCCAAGGTTTCCGCCAAGTGCCATTTGAAGAGCTGCAATACGGCGATGCAATCCTGATGCAGCTTGGTGCGGATCTGCCCAATCACGCCGCGATCTACCTTGGCGATCAGCAGATCTTGCATCACGTTCAAGGCCGACTATCTAGCCGAGACGTGTTCGGCGGCTACTATGTAAAGAGCACTGCCATGGTCCTACGGCATGAAAGTCGTTAAGGTCTACGGCGCTCTCCGCAAAAAACTGGGTCAGTGCCGCTTCGAGTTTGACGTTGACACGCCGCTGCAGGCGCTGAAGGCGTTGTGCATCAATTTCCCCGGCCTGGAGAAGTGGCTGATGGACAGTGAAGCGGGCGGCGTAAATTTTCGCGTTACCGTTGGCCGCGACAAGGTAACTAACGACTACGGCGATCCTTTGGTGCTGCCTTGGTCCGAGCGCGACGTGTTCAGCATTACGCCCGTGATCGTTGGTGCTGGTAATGCAACTAGTTCCATTTTGCTAGGCATTGGAATTATTGCCCTATCGATCATTACAGGCGGTATTGCATCGGCAGGTGTGACCTTGGGCGGCTTCATGGGGATTGGAACAGTTGGCACTGCGTTTGTCGGCTTGGGCGCAACTCTTGTTATCGGAGGCATTGCCCAAATGATTTCGCCGCAGCCAACAATGAACGGATTGACAGAAAATGTACGTTTAGAGAGCTTCAGTTTCAGCGGTATCGTCAACACCTCAAAGCAAGGTTTGCCGGTCCCGATTGCCTATGGCCGAGTGTTCGTTGGTTCTGCTGTTATCAGTTCTGGTCTTGATACAGCACAAGAAACATGAGTAATACCAGTAAACGGCTAATTCAAGGCGCTGGTGGCTTTGGCGGCAAAGGCGGCGGTGGCAATGCTCGCACGCCAACTGAAGCTGCTGATTCCTTGCAATCAGTTCAATATGGCCGAATCCTTGACCTGCTAAGCGAAGGTCCGATTCAAGGCTTAGATGATGGCCTTAAAAGCGTCTATTTGGATGGCACGCCGGTTCAAAACAGTTCAGGCGGTAATAATTTCACTGGCTATACGACAGCCTTCAGAACAGGTACGCAAGCGCAATCGCATATTTCAGGTCTTGGTGGCATTGAATCAGAGCAAGCCGTAAACGCTGAAGTCACAAAAGATACATCTGTAACACGCACAATCAGTGATTCCGACGTGGATCGCGTCCGCGTTACCATCCAAATACCATCACTGCAAGTCATTGAAAACGATGGCGATATTGTCGGCAACTCGGTTCAAATCAGAATCCAAGTTCAATACGACGGTGGTGGTTTTACAACAGTCAGAAACGACACGATTACAGGCAAAACATCAAACCCATATTTGCGCGATTATGAGTTTGACTTGACGGGAAACTTTCCCGTTGATGTGCGCGTATTACGCATTTCAGACGACGACACAAGTGCAAGAAGAAGCAGCGTTACCAACTGGTTCAGCTACACCGAAATCATCCAAGAAAAGCTGCGCTACCCCAATAGTGCATTGGCTTTTCTGCGTTTTGATAGTCGCCAGTTCAACGCTATTCCGCAACGCAAATATCTAATCCGTGGCATCAAGGTACACATCCCATCCAATGCCACTGTCAACACAACCACCTATCCCGGTCGCGTTACTTACAGCGGTGTCTGGGATGGAACGTTTAGTGCTGCGACATGGTGCGCCGATCCAGCTTGGTGTCTATGGGATTTGCTGACGAACGATCGCTATGGCGTCGGGCTTCCTGTCTCAAGCCTCGACAAGTATGACTTTTACGCAATCAGTCAGTATTGCAACCAGCTAGTCAGCAACGGTTTTGGCGGCCAAGAGCCACGGTTCCAATGCCACCTGCTGCTAAATAGCCGTGACGAGATTTACAACATTATTCAGGAGATGGTGTCGCTATTTCGCGGCATCGCGTACTACGGTGCCGGTTCAATGGTGGTGCTGCAGGATAAACCCAGTGATGCTATGTATCTGTTGGGTCCCAGCAACGTCATTGATGGCAACTTCAGCTATAGCGGCAGTTCACAAAAGACACGTCATACTACTGCCACTGTTGCGTACCAAAGCTACGACACGCTGGGCGAGGTCGAGTTTGAGTACGTTGAAGATCAAGATGCAGTCGCCAAGTTTGGCGTCATCAACAAAGAAATCAAAGCCATGGGCTGTTACAGCCGTGGTCAAGCTCATCGCCTTGGCAAGTGGCTTTTGCTGTCTGAACAAAACCTGACTGAGACTGTTTCTTTCGCCGTCAGCATTGAATCTGGCATCGTGCTGCGCCCTGGCATGGTGATCGACATTGCCGATCCGGTCAAATCTGGTTCGCGCCGGTCTGGCCGCATCAGTGCTGCCACGACAACAGCAATCACGATTGATGCCACCACAGGCTTACCTACCACAACAGCAAACGCACCAACGATCAGTGTGCTACTCCCGACTGGCTTGGTTGAAACCCGCACCGTCAGCAGCATTGCGGGCAACGTTTTTACGGTTGGCACTGCCTTTAGCGAAGCACCAAATCCACAAAGTGTTTTCCTAATCGAAACCAACGACATCCAATCCAACAAGTTCCGCGTCATATCGGTTTCTGAAGGCGAGGGGGGTGTCTTCGGCGTTACAGCACTCAGCTACAACGACAGCATTTATGCCGCGATCGAAAGCGATACTGAACTGCAATTTGCCGACATCAGCAATCTATCGGCTATACCGGCTCCGCCAACAAATATCACTGGCTCTGAATACCTGTATCAAGCAGGTCAAAGTGTTTTTACCGCCTTTGATGTGAGTTGGACAAGTCCACAAAATCTGGTCAGCGGTTTTAGGTTGCAATATCGACTGAATAGCAACAACTGGACGCAAGTTGATACAACATCGCCGTCATATAACATCCTCCAGCTTAATGCTGGAACACTTCAAATTCAAGTACAAAGTGTTAATTCATTGGGTTCCTTAAGCACAATAGCTTCAGCCTCTTTTAATCTGATCGGCAAAACGGCAGTTCCGGGGGATGTGCAGAATCTGACCATTGAAACAATCAACGCCAACAGCGCCCGCTTGCGCTGGGATCAAACCGTTGATCTTGATGTTCGTGTTGGTGGTCGCGTTCACATTCGCCATACCAACCTGACCGATGGCAGTGGCACTTGGAGCAACAGCATTGACCTGATTCCAGCGATTGCTGGTTCCAGTACTGAAGCGATTGTGCCCTTGGTCGAAGGCGAAATTCTTGTCAAGTTTGAGGATGATGGCGGACGGCAAAGCACCAACGAGACAAGCGTCATTGTTGATTTTCCTGATGCACAGGGATCAATGCTTGTTGAATCACGCCGCGAAGATGCCGATACTCCTCCGTACCAAGGCACAAAGAACGCCACTTTCTACAGCGATGAGTTCGACGCACTGGTGTTGGACGGTCAGGATTTGTTCGATGACATCGTTGATGTTGACCTGCTTGATGTCTTCGATTATCTAGGTGAGGTTGTCGCGTTCGGCGATTATTTCTTTGCCAATACGCTTGATCTTGAGCAGGTCTATTCGCTGGATCTAAGTCGTTTCTTCGTCACCGCTGGATTTTTCCCCAGTGATCTGATCGACAGCCGCGATGGCTTGGTAGACAGTTGGTCGGACTGGGACGGCGGCGTGATTGATCGCGTCAATGCCACCATGCTGCTGCGTCGCACAGACGATGATCCCGCTGGCACACCAACCTGGTCAAGCTGGCAGCAATTTGTCAACGGCACCTTCAGCGGTCGCGCCTTTGAGTTCAAAACAGAACTGGTCAGTGGCGATCCAGCGCAGAACATTTTGATTGACCAGCTTGGGTATGAGGCCACCTTCCAACGCCGTACGGAGCAGTCGGCGGGGGTTGTTACCAGTGGCGCTGGAACGTACTCCGTCACCTTTGCCAATCGTTTCTTTACGGGCACATCAGTGCTGGGCGGCGTCAACAGCAACTTGCCTAGTATCGGCATCGTGGCGCAGAACATGGCTACAGGCGACTACTTCAACGTCACCAACGTGACCGGCACCGGCTTTGATGTGACCTTCAGGAATAGTGCTGGCACGGCGGTCAGTCGGAATTTCCTGTGGACTGCGGTTGGATTTGGCCGAGGCGCTTAAAGTAGAAGCAAAATGGCCTTGTTATGGCACAACACGATTACGTCATTGCCAACGGCACTGGTGCTGCTGTCCGCTCTGACTTGAACAATGCGCTGGCGGCCATCGTCAGCCTGAACAGCGGCGCTACCGAACCGACCACAACGTATGCCTATCAGCTCTGGGCGGATACCAGCGCTGGAGTGCTGAAGCTGAGGGATGGAGCCAATGCGGCATGGATCACACTGCGGGAGCTGGATGGCACGCTGACGATTGAGGATGGGACTGACGGCGCGCCGGGACTGGCTTTTGCGGATGACCTGAATACTGGCATCTATAGCCCTGGCGCCGACCAAGTAGCGGTAGCAACTAATGGCACTGAGCGCGTCGAGTTTGGCACCAGCGAAGTGGTGTTCAACGATGCTGGGAACAACTACGACTTCCGCATCGAGGGTGACACTAACTCATCGCTGTTCTTTGTTGATGCCTCGACGGATCGCGTAGGGATTGGCACTACGAGCCCTGGGCAAGCTTTACATGTCGTAGGCAAAGGTCGCTTTCAAGAAGCTGCATCAAGTGGAGCCATTGCTTTTATCGGAGGAGATGCAACAGCGGCATACATTGATACCGGAACATTTGGCGCTGCCGAACCTCTTGCGTTCCGAATTCAAACCAGCGAAAAAGCCCGCATCGACTCCAGCGGACGCCTGTTAGTTGGCACGTCTAGTGCGCGTGCTGTAGGCGGACAAACGGCGCAGTCTTTGCTAGAAGGAACAAACACACCTACCTCGTCTTTGGCGGCTGTTTGCAATGCCAATTCCACGTCTGGTCCGCTTTTGCTTTTAGGCAAATCCAGAGGCGCTAACACAGGCGGAACTACTGCAGTTATAGAAGGTGATCGTCTTGGAGCCATCTTCTTTACAGGAGCAAATGGCACAGATTTAAGCAACATTGGAGCACTTATTGATTGCGTTGTTGATGCACAGCCATTTACTTCTGGAGACACCACTGATCTTCCGTCAAGATTAGTGTTCAGCACTACCGCCGACGGGGCGAGTACTCCGACGGAGCGGGTGAAGATTTCGTCAACAGGTATTACATATATCGGCAATCTTACTATTACCACTTCAAGTCAACAAACCACCTCTCCTCACTTAATTGTATATACCAACAGTAGCACAAACTTGCTAGCCGCTGGCGGCTATGAAGCAAATACAACCTCAACAAGCACACGTCACCATATTTCATTTACCAACCCAAACGGTGTTGTTGGCTCTATTTCAACAAGTGCTTCAGCTACGGCCTTCAACACGTCTTCTGACTACCGCCTCAAGGAAAACGTCACTCCAGTCACTGACGGCATCACCCGCCTACAGCAACTGAAGCCAAGTCGCTTCAACTTCATTGCCGACCCAAGCAAAACCGTTGACGGTTTCATCGCCCACGAAGTTCAAACCATCGTCCCCGAAGCCATCACTGGCGAGAAGGATGAAGTGGACGAAGAGGGCAATCCTGTGTACCAAGGCATCGACCAGAGTAAGATTGTGCCGCTGCTGACTGCTGCACTGCAGGAAGCCATCAGTGAAATCGAATCACTGAAGGCTCGATTAGATGCCGCAAACCTTTAAGTCCCATTCACTTCGATGCCTGACACCGAAACACAATTCCTCTCCTTCATTGATCACTGCATCGAGGACGATCCTTCGCTGGTCGTCCCAGCGGATGAAGATCAACTGGAGCGGCTTGCCAATGTTCTTGGTATTGCCCATCAAGGAATTGAGCAATACTCAGAAGCCCTTGACCAGCTCTCTTAGTCTTTGACGCTACTGCACGTCCGCATTAAACTCCTACAAACCTGAATCTGTCATGGCTACCGAATACACCTGGGCGATTGCCAACCTGGAGCGCAACACCGCCGACGGCATGGTGCCATTTGCGGACCTTACGCCCGAGATCGTCACCGGCTGGGTCAAATCCCACTTCGGCAACGAGAAGGTGGCCGAGATCGAGGTTGCCCTGCAAGCTCAGCTTGACGAGCAACGTGCCCCCACCAAAGCTGCTGGTGTGCCTTGGGCTGCGTAGATCCAGCCACTTCTATGTCTGAGCTTCCCTTTATCTACGTCTGCAGCCACGCCGGCAAGATCGGCAATTTTCGCTGGGTCAACTCGGGGCGCGACTACTGGGGACGCTGCGGTTACGTTGATCCTTGCCCGAACGAAGACAAGAAAGGAAGCCTGCCGCTGCCATAACCGGCGATACAGTAGTAAAACGCTTTTAATTTCCTACAAATGGCGGTTCGCAGTAAAACCGGCACCGCTCGCATCGAGCACCAGCCAGGACCACCTAAAACCACCAGCCAAGGACAAGGCCAGCACAGCCGTCCTAGGCGTCGCGGTAAGAAGCCTCTGCGCGGGCAAGGACGTTAAACTCAGAGCATGATCGAGCTGGTCGCTGCTGTTGCTGGGGCATCCATCAGCGTGGCTGCGATGGGCGCAATGGGATTCAGCAAGCGCAATGATGAAGCGCGTGATGCAGTGATCAGGCTTACCGCTGCAGTGGAACACATCGCCACACAGCTAGAGGTGTTACATATTGACATCAAAGAAGATCGACGTGAAACATTCCAGCGGATCAGTGGCGTTGAGCAGCGCGTGGCTACGCTGGAAGCACGGCCTTCTCGCTGACAATGGACTTCCTTTCTCATCCTGCTTTTTGGATCATCGTCGCTGCTGCTAGCGAACTGATCGCCATGTCGCCGCTAAAGAGCAACGGCATCGTTCAGCTTGTGTTTCAAGTGCTCAACCTGTTGAAAGCAAAAAAGCGCTGATCCGCTTCGGCAAACCCGGCTGGGAGCGCAAGTTAGAGCAAGCCATCCGGCAATGGTGGTTTGAGCAGACCTTGCCTGCCAAGCTGGATGAGGCCGAAGCTGACTGGCACGCAGCACAACCAAAAGAGCCAGAGCCGATAATCGTCGAGCACCCAATCGACGATGAGCTGCAGACTGGCGACAGCCGCCTGCTCGGTGGCGCAATGTCCATCCATGCACCGTGGAAACGTGGCGAAAACACCAGTCAGACTTGAATCGCTGTTTCGTTACTGGCGTGGGTTGCCGCACCAGGCCGCGGCCATCGTCGAGCTTGAAGCAGCATTGTTCAAGGCAGCACCGGATCTTTTGAACCGCGATCAGCCGTGGTTCAGCACATGGTCACAGGATGGCAAGCAAACTGACCTGACAGCAGCGCTCAAGCTGATCCAAGACTTCGAGGGTTGCCACCTTGAGGCATACCTTTGTCCGGCCAATGTACGGACAATCGGCTGGGGCACCACCCGCTACAGCGATGGGCGACCAGTCAAGCAAGGCGACAAGATCAATCGCGTTGAGGCTGATATGCTCCTGCGGCAGGAGGTCGATCGCATTGCTGAGAAGCTGCGCACCACCGTGCCGCATTGGCAGCAGATGGAAGATCACCAGAAGTGTGCACTGGTGTCGTTTGCCTACAACCTAGGCTCGGGTTTCTACGGGTTGGTGCCCGACTTCGAGACGATTAGCGCCAAGCTGCGCGACCGCAAATGGTCTGAGGTGCCCGCTGCACTGCTGCTGTACCGCAACCCTGGCAGCAGCTTTGAGGCTGGCCTGAAGCGCCGCCGTGAAGCAGAAGGCAGGCTATGGAGTGGCAGCAAGGCAGCACCACAGATTCAGCAGCAACCGGCCAAGCTGACGCCTAATAGTCCGTTTGCATCACGCATCACGCCACATATCCGCATCGGTGAGTTTGCGCTTGATCAAGAAGCAAGGCGCTTTGATCACCAGCACCAGGTCGATACGGCAGCAGAGCTGGCAGCATTCTTAGAGCGGGCACGCGCAGCATTTGGCAGCAAGCCGGTGGTCATCACCAGTGGCTATCGGCCACCTGCGATCAATGCAGCGGTCGGCGGCGCTAAGCAGTCAGAGCACCTGTACTCGCGTGCTGGCGAGGGTGCTGTTGATTTTTACATCGTTGGCGCTGACATGATGGCGGTGCAGAAATGGTGCGACAAAGAGTGGCCGTACTCGCTGGGCTATGCTGCGCCGCAATTTATACACCTGGGCAGGCGTGCTGATAAGTCAAGACGCAGGTGGGATTACCGCTAGACTGTTGTCGCAGCCGCTACACAACGGCATGGCGATCACCACTACAAGGTTGACGCCAGAGCTGTTAGAGGTACGCATACCATACAACAGCTTCAAGGATTCCACAACCTTTTTGCTGGCATCCGACATCCATTTGGATAATCCCAAATGTGACCGCAAGCTATTTTTGCAGCATCTTGATGAGTGCCGAGCCGTAAATGGCAAGGCGCTTTTTTTTGGTGATGTGATGTGCCTGATGCAGGGCAAGAAAGACAGGCGTGGCAGCAAAGGTGACATTAGGCCTGAGCATCTAGGCGGCAACTACTTTGATCTTGTATTCCGCGAGTCAGCAGATCTGCTTAAGCCATACGGCGACATGATCCTCATGATGGGCGACGGCAACCATGAAACCGCTGTCCTCAACAATCAAGAAATCGACCCGCTAGAGAACGTGGTCAGGCTTATGCGCAATGATGGCGCCGTCACCGAGCACATGGGCTATCAAGGCTTCGTGCGGTTCGTATTTGAATGCAGCGCTGGCGGTGGCGTCAGGCGTTGCGTGCTGTTCTTTCACCATGGCGCTTGGGGTGGCATCGTTACCAAAGGCACCATGGGCGGCGGTCGCTATTCGCAAATAGCGCCTGACGCAGACATCGTGCTTAATGGTCACAACCATGAGCGCACCATGGTCGCACATCCTTGCTACCGGATCAACGACAATGGCAAGGCATGGATTGAACAGCGCTGGCACCTGCAAACTGGCACTTACAAACAGGAGTTTGGCGCTACTGGTGGCTGGGCGATTGAACGGATCGTGATGCCCAAAAGCCTTGGCGGGATATGGCTGACGTTGCAACCACGAAAGCGTGGCGGCGTTGACATTACCTGCAGACCAACCGTATGAGGCAGTACGTCCTTGAGATCGAGTACACCATCGTGGTCGAATCAGAAGAAGATGACCCTGAAGCAGTATCTGACAACTTTGTGGCACGGCTTACTGAGTTAGCGCCATCAAACGATCACATCCTGGGCTTAGCGGTCCAGGTGTTACCGATACCAGAACTGCGTGGACCATCAGATTGAAGGCTCTAACCTCATCCCGAAACGCAATGCAAAACACCAGTTCAGACAACAAATCTTTGAGGCATGGAGCCGTGAGTGCGCGTACTGCGGCGCAAAGGCTAACACGTTAGATCACGTCAAGCCACGGCATAAGGGTGGCGCCACAGTTGCTAGCAATCTTGTACCGGCGTGTCAGATTTGCAACCTTAAAAAGGGCAGCGAAGACTGGCGCGACTGGTTTAGCCGTCAAGATTCGTGGACAGCATGTCGCGTGCTAAGGATTCAGGATTGGACGCTTGATTAAGCATTTGGTGGTAAAAAATTAATGCTTGCCATGCCTGCCTGTGCTCGATGCACATACCATTCAGGCACACGCGATAGATATGCCCCACCTTGTGAATCGTTGGTTTCGACGTGTCCAAGGGGGGTATCGTCCAAAGGGTTACTCATTAGCATACGCAGCCGCTGCAGGCCACGCTTCTCTAGGTTCTGTAATCGTGTCTTGCTAATGCCCATACGCTGTTCCAGTTCAGACCAACTCACAGGCCTAGCAAGGCTTCTGGCTTTAAGTATCTGCTTGGTTCGACCGTCTAGTTTTGCTTCAAATATCTCCATCATGTCGCGTATTTCTTGCCGCGTTTCAACTAAATCATCCTCGTATTTAGGATCAGCGATGTTATCGCAAATGGATGTGGTTTCTGTTTCAGCTACCTTTTGATCAAGACTGGTGACGCGATAGGTTTGTTTCATCAGATATGACAACTGTTCTGTTTCAATCCCCATTGCTGCTGCCGTTTCAGCCATGCTTGGTTGGCGCCCTAGTTTATGGCTAAGGTCTTGCACCGTGCGGCCTAGCTTGTACAGCGTCTCATGCAGGCTGGTTGGCAGCCGGATCATGTCATCGCTTTGGATCAATGCACGGGTGATGCCCTGGCGGATCCACCAGTAGGCATAGGTCGAGAACTTGTAGCCCCGTGATGGATCAAACAACTCAACCGCACGCGCCAAGCCGATATTACCCTCTTGGATCAGATCCATCAGCTCAAGGCTTTTGTTGCTGCGTTTGTCGTACTTACGCGCTACATGCACCACAAGCTGCAGATTGGACTGGATAAACCGCTGCCGTGCGCGTTCACCGCTGCGCACTTCACGCTGTTCTGCAACGGTCAGTTTCCTTTCTAGATTCTTTAATTCTTGCCATTTAGCTACACGCCTGCCTAGCTGTATCTCTTGTTGCGGTGTCAACAACGGATATTTGGCAATACTGTTGAGATAGTCTTTTACGCTGTCAGCCATGATGAATCCGCTGGTTCACACGATGGAAGCACAATTCCATGGCGCTGCCAACGCTAACATGCTGCGCCAGCTTCATGCGGCAAAAGACTGGAACGCATTGCTCGAATATGGCCTGTTACTGGCTGAATCAGAAGCCAGCCAGCGGTCAACGATTAAATGGTTGGTCGCGGAAGCCATGAGATCATGCAGCATCCAGGACTGGCACATCCAAGCGGCTAATGAACTGCTTGCTGGCCGTGACTAACTTGTCGCCGTTGTAGCTGCCGGTGACGGCATAGCTGATGGCTGGTCGTTGGCTCATGCGCCAAAAGACCATCTGACCAATTTTGAGGCCAGGGTAAATCGGCAGCGGCTGAAGCTGGCGTGCATTTTTTAGCTCCAGCGTCAACGTGCTACCGTGCCAACCGGGATCGGCGTAACCAGCATGGAGATTCTCATAGCCCTCGCGTGCACGACTGGATTTCAAGAAAAACAAGCCTGCGATGTCTTCAGGCATATTGAATGTCTCCATTGTCTGCGCAAGGATGAACTGCCCCGGCACCAATTCATACGGGTGCTCGATGGTGTAATCCTTGATGCTGAGCGGGATCATCTGATGCCCTTGAACAGACTCCAGCATGATTAAATTACCCACCCGCAGATCGATGCTTGCTGGGTTAATCAGGTCTGCGTCATAATCCTGCACCATCGAGTGCTGGCGAATCAGGTCTTGGATTTCGTGGTCGGAAAGAATCACTGGCCTGATAGGGAGTAACGGTTTGCTCGGGTGGTTGTGCGGTGTACCATCGATGGCCGCAGCCGTTGCATTTACGGCGGCGATAAATCAAGCCTGCATCGTCTTGCTTTGTGTAGACGACATAGGTTTTTTGGCACGCGCATTCAGGGCATCGGATTTGAATAGCAGGCATTGATCTTCAAGGTCTTTTGCCATTACTGCAGCAGAACGCAACATGACACTGAGCTTGACGGGCTCCATCTCGCGCGCCATCGCATAACGGATGGCTTGCCGGAAACCCATACTAATGTTGCCGCTGCCTAGCTTGCGTGCCGCTTCAATTTCTTCACGAGTCATGCGGATGTTGACCGTAAAATTGCGGCCTTTACCCTTAGGCTGACGGTCGCTCGGCATCCTGCATTAGCTCCATCAGCTCAAGCACATGCGCAGCAAAAGCTGCATGGGTCATTACTGCATGAGTGCCAGGGGGGCGCCCATAGGACGCCTCCCACCACTCCTTAAATGCAACTTCAAGGGTGGCCTGGTTCATTAGAACGCAGGCTCCGCTTCAGTTGCCTTGGCACGCGGCAGGTACTCAAAGCGCGTAACGCTTAGTACATGCTTAGACCGTGGCTTGTTGGTTTCCTTATCGGTCCACTCCTGACGGCGGACGCCGCCGGTAACCATGATGCTGTCGCCTTTTTTCAGGTTGTCAGCAATCATTTCACCGCCTTTACCCCAGACTTCTACATCAATGGCATTGTTGATGTAATTGCCTTCTTTGTCTTTGCCTTCACTGATGCCACCGTAAAAAGTACAGCAGCTTGAACCAGTATCGAAGAATTTAATTTGTGGCTCGCTGATAATACGAACCACGCCGGACGCATACAGACTCATGGTTTGATTGGTGTAATCGAATGTGTTTGTTCAAAGGCAAGTACACCAGCTAGGGGATACCTAACCCGTGACTCGCCCAGCGGCAATCCTAACCTGCCAACCGTGTAGTAGCTAGGACCTTGCTTGCGTAAACGTTGAGATTTTATGGAGCTTGGTTGAAGCCCCCAACGTTCCGCAAGTTGCTCAGTCGTCAGATACGGTTCCGTCAATTTCAGTCTCCTTTTCAAGCATGAGTTGCAGCAGCTCATCATGCTGCTTTTGTGTAATCTCACCAGCCTCTAGCCGTGCTGCCATGCGCGGTTGCAGGTCTTCAAGATCCTTGAGCGTCTTGGCCTTGGCAATCGCTGCCTTACCTGTGGCAAAGATTTTGGTGCTATCGGGTTTGCTGGTAGCCGTAGCTGGCAGCTTGACCTGCTCAACCGTAACGGTCTCGACCTGATCCATTTCGTCGGTGCTGTAGACACCACTCATGTCAGCAGGGAATGCTTTGCGGAGTGCTAATGCCTCAGAGCATTTGGCGATCATGGTTGCAGGCATCTTGGACCAGAGTCCCTGGCCGGCGTTGTAATCGGCAAATCGTGCGACACCAACAAACGGATGCTGCGATCCTTTGCGATGCACAATGGTCTTGGCGGCAGCGGGTGGTTTGCTGGAGAGCCATACGTCGCGCCAGTCGCCTTCCTCGCCGCACCAATAAGTCTCGCTGCCGTCAAGCTGCCCGGTGCGCTCTGCAATGCTGCGCAGGCCGTCAATGCCGGCCTGAATGGTCATCTTGCCGCCACGCTTGATGGCATAGATCTGTTTGCTGAACGGATCAAGCCCAGTGCGCTGGCACGCATAGGCGAACAGCTTTAGCTCGTCGTTGCTGCACCCTGGTGCAATGGTGCTACTGATCAGTTGCTGCTGGTCAGGCGTCCAAGTGGTGATGGATACGGAAGTCATCAGAAAGAAATGGGTGAGATGGTGGATTTAAGCGCCCAGCTAGGCAGGCTGAGCGTTTGCACGGATGTGTCTCCGTAGCCAGGCCACAGGTCAGCAGCCTTACAGGTGGAGATCACATCAAGCGCATTGTTGCGCAGGTCTCGGCCTACTGCCATTGATGCGTGGTCCAGTTCGTAGACCGCGACGGCATAAGGCGGTTCCTTTTCGACAGCGATAAACACAAACCGCTCAGCACCGAACAATCCTTCGAGGTAATGCGCCGCTTGGATGTGGTAGCCAAACTTGGCGATGCTGCTGGCAAATGCAGCAGGGCTGGCGTCGGTGCAGGTCTTCAGGTCAACGACCGTAATGCCGTGATACCAGTCAGGGCGGCATTTGCACCGCAGGCCAGTTGGCATGTCATCCCACCAGAAGCTTTGCTCTGCAGTGCCTTGTGCGAGCAATGCAGCAGCCGCTGGATGGTTGCGGACGCTGGCGGCCATGCTTAGCGCTAGCGCCATGTCAGAATCGCTGACAGGCTCAAGCCCTTCGGCAACGATGCGTTCAGCCTGCTCCTTGCCTGCTTTTGTACGCCTATCAGGCGCCACTGCATAACGCTGCAGCAGCTCATCAGGCTCCAACACCGCGCAATGCACCAGAGAGCCGAGGCGCATCGCTGCTGTTGGCTCAACTAGTTTGCGATTGGGGTCAAGGAAACGCGCCCAGTAGTGGTAAGGCGATTGCATTACCGCTTTGAGGTGACTGGCGCTTACGGCTGGGTCGGCGTGATACTGCTCATTGGTGGTCATTTCTTAGCCTCCCATTCGCCGCACCAGTCTGCTTCGGCAACAACTGGCCATTTCATTATCCATTCAGCTGATTCTAATTTTGGCAAAACTTCTGCGACTGGCGCATGGCGGCGACAGATGTGATTGTCATAATAAAAACAAGTTAAACAAGTGCCGCGCTGAAACAAATTATGTTGATTATTAGCATTGTTTTTGCGCAATTTGTTTTTGCGAGGCTTGGTTGTGCAGTGCCATGGCGTGCCTTCTTTGTAAAGTTCAATAGGTATTGAAATGCTTTTGCTTTTGCGGCCAGGTGGCGATGGGACTGCAATACAATCAAAAATGTCAATGTCATATTCCGTAGGGGATCTATCTGTAATCCATTTGTAAGTGCCAGTCATGCTGCTACCCCTTCGCGCATGGTGCGATGGAGCCGGCTGGCAGGTCCATAAGTGGCGGCAAACTCAGGGAATGCCGTCAGCAGTCGTTGTTTGTTGCCGGGGTCAGCAGCAAGGCCAGCATGGGCTAATGCCTTGTAAAAACTGCCTGCATACTTGCTGGCGGTCATGAAGGTCCAATAGATGTCGGAGTCGTTCATAGAATGATGTGGGTGAGATTGATGGGCGGCTGGTGTGGCCGCCTTTTTTCATGCCGGATTGGGTGCGGCTCCGGCTGGCCGCGCGGGGTCAGCGCCCGAGGCAATCCTTGGCGTTCCACTCGGTGACCCAGCCGCCTTCTTCGCCCACATAAGGTTGGGCAACAGTCGGAAGCTGACGAAGCCAAACCATGCCGGGCTGCGGAGCGCGGTGACCTTCAATCACTTCAGCCCGAAAAGAGCCTTGAACGAAAAGGTGCGAGGCGTTTTCAGCCCAGACCTTTTGGCCAACCATCAGTAGAGCAGTGAGCTGATCCAGCATCTGAATCGCAGCCTCTGGGCTGCCGAGTGGAGGACCGTTTGCCTCCGATGCACACATCCTACACCATGCTCCGCCGTGGTCAACCCTGTGCAGTCACACTCTGCAACAATGCCTGGGCATCCTCGACTGACCGTGCCACGCCTGCAATGCCACCAGCGGCCTGGACCGCATCAAGCCACTGCTGCTGCTCAGGTCTAAGCCTGCCGGTTGCGGTCTTGACCTCGATGGATAGGAACACAGCGTGAGTGGTTCCAACCATTTCTGGGGTGATCGTCACCCGCTTCCAACCGATGAGGTCGGCTGAGCCTTTGCAAAGGCCAAATTGCACCGGTCTGCCATTCTGGTCCCTGAGCGTGCCGGTGTTATTGCGGAACAGGCGCGTGTCGCCGGTGCTGCAGGCTAGGCGGATCTCTTGCTGTATCCGCTGCTCGCTCATCCTGCTGCTCGCTGGGTGCTAGCAGCGTAAAGGCAGATACTAAAAAACCCCGCCGGAGCGGGGCTGGTGAATCAGACGAGGGCAGCGAGGGCAGCGATGCCGGCGGCTTCAGAGTTGAAGCGGCGCTCATCGAGGGTGTCTTGGTCTTCAAGAATCCAGGTGCGACCTCGGCGGATCAGGGCGTAGTCGGCACGCACCCAGTAGGCGTTGGTGCTGATGGAAAACTCGACGCCAGCGGGGATGTTGGTCATAATGCTTGGTTTGGGGTGCGGCTCTCGTCCGCTGTCCCCATATCATACACCATGCGCCGCCGTGGTCAACCGTGGTCTGTCACATTCCGTAACGCTTCGCCAACCTAGCCTGATAAACCCGTTCCGCCCAGCCGCGCTTGTAGCCGCGTTGTTGCGCCAGCTCGCGGAGGGATTCAAGGTCGCGGGCGTTGGATTGCTCACGCCGCCTAGCGCGTGCCGCCATCTCCACCAGCTCACCATCAACCTGCTTCAGCTCCCTGGTCTCCTGTGGCGCGAACACATGCCCGCACTCGCGGCAGACCTGCGCAGCGCTTGGGCTGGTGGCAAAGCACTGCGGGCACACCTTGACCGATGGCGCTGCCTCGCGGTCGCGCTTTTTGATGCCATCCAGCGACCAGTCGCGTTGCTCTAGGTGATGGCCAAGCCGCAGCGTGTTGCCGACGTGATCCAACACCACCGCACGCTTGCCCGGTTGCGGGCGCAGGCACCGACCGATCATCTGCAAGTGCAGCGCCACGGATGCAGTAGGACGCAGCAGGATGCAGCCGCCGACGCTTGGCACATCCACGCCTTCACCGATTAGGGCGCAACTGGTGAGCACCTTGAGCCTGCCGGTGCCGAGCGCCTGCAGCAGGTCACTGCGTTGCTCGCCGGTCATGCTGCCATCAATGCTGGCTGCGGCGATACCTGCTGACTGAAATAGTGCAGCCACTGCCTCCGCGTGCGCCACGGAGCAGCAGAACGCAATCGCCGTTTGCCCTGGCAGGTGTTTGCGGTAGTGGCCAAGGCAATCGCCCATGATCGTGCCGACACGCTGCTCAGACTCCTTGGTATCGAAGTCACCCATCCGCTTGCGCAGGCCGGTGGCGCTGAAGCCCGGTGGCGCCAGCACCTTGGCAGCAGCAAGGAAGCCGGCATCCGTCAACTGTTGCGCGGTTGGACCTTCC
>Ga0194122_10001962_pt1 | contig 23515 bp, 23 predicted proteins | sample TA2MahCa10mmetaG_FD_155487 | JGI IMG/M metagenome (GOLD analysis project Ga0194122, IMG submission 155487) | Freshwater microbial communities from Lake Tanganyika, Tanzania - TA2015021 Mahale Deep Cast 10m | ecosystem: Environmental > Aquatic > Freshwater > Lake | place: Tanzania: Lake... | reverse complement strand
TTATGTATTTTTTTTAATTATTTAGAATAGAAAAAAATTTCAATTTTTTAACCTTAAAGCAATTCCAATAAATCAAACATATGCATTGAATATTTTTCACATAATCTATCTAACCGTTTCGGATGAAACACATATTTTACCAAATCCTCACAAAAATCTTTCGTATTGGCCTTCATTTTTTTATAATCATATTTACAAATTATTTTACAAACATTTAGATTATCTGATAACCAATTCCAATTAACTTTATCTAAATTTTTTTCCAAAATATGAAACGCATTTTGATTAATTGATAACCAATCCCAATCAACTTTGTCTAAATTTTTTTCCAAAATATGAATAGCATTTGGATTACTTGATAATTCATCCCAATCAACTTTATCTAAATTTTTTTCCAAAATATGAATCGCATTTGGATTATTTGATAATTTGTACCAATTAACTTTATCTAAATTTTTTTCCAAAATATGTATAGCATTTGGATTATATGATAATTTGTCCCAATCAATTTTATAAACATTGTTTTCAAAAATAGAAACAGCATTTGGATTATATGATAACAAATTCCAATTAACTTTGTCTAATTTTTTTTCCAAAATATAAATAGCATTTGAATTGTATGATAAATTTACCCAATTAATTTTATCAATGTTCTTTTCCAAAATATGTATAGCATTTTGATTTCTTGATAGCACGCCCCAATTAACTTTATCTAAATTCTTTTCCAAAAGGTGTATAGCATTTGGATTGTTTGATAAGCCATTCCAATTAATTTTATCTAATTGTTTTTCTAAAATGCGTATAGCATTTGGATTGTAGGATAAATTTACCCAATCAATTTTATCAACATTCTTTTCCAAAATATGAATAGCATTTAGATTTTTTGATAACATGCGCCAATTAACTTTATCTAAATTTTTTTCCAAAATAGGAATAGCATTTGGATTTGATGATAAGCTATTCCAATAAACTTTATCTAAATGATTAAAATAATAAATAGGTTCTCCAATCATTTTAATTATGTATTTTTTTTAATTATTTAGAATAGAAAAAAATTTCAATTTTTTAACCTTAAAGCAATTCCAATAAATCAAACATATGCATTGAATATTTTTCACATAATCTATTTAACTGTTTCGGATGAAACACATATTTTACCAAATCCTCACAAAAATCTTTCATATTGTCCATCATTTTTTTTATAATCATATTTACAAATTATTTTACAAACATTTAGATTATCTGATAACCAATTCCAATTAACTTTATCTAAATTTTTTTCCAAAATATGAATAGCATTTGGATTATCTGATAACCAATCCCAATCAACTTTATCTAAATTCTTTTCCAAAATAGGAATAGCATTTGGATTTCTTGATAAACAAAACCAATTAACTTTATCTAAATTATTTTCCAAAATAGGAATAGCATTTGGATTTAACGATAATTCTTCCCAATCAACTTTATATAAATTCTTTTCCAAAATATGAATAGCATTTGGATTACCTGATAACATGTACCAATCAACTTTATATAAATTCTTTTCCAAAATATGAATAGCATTTGGATTTAACGATAATTCTGTCCAATCAACTTTATCTAAATTATTTTCCAAAATATGAATAGCATTTGGATTACTGGATAAACTAAACCAATTAACTTTATCTAAATTTTTTTCCAAAATATGAATAGCATTTGGATTCAGTGATAACCAATCCCAATTAACTTTATCTAAATTCTTTTCCAAAATATGAATAGCATTTGGATTTAACGATAATTCTTTCCAATCAACTTTATCTAAATTCTTTTCCAAAATATGAATAGCATTTGGATTTTTTGATAACCAACCCCAATTAACTTTATCTAGATTCTTTTCCAAAATAGTAATTGCATTTGGATTACTTGATAATATAACCCAATCAACTTTATCCAAATAATTAAAAGTATAAATAGGTTCTCCAATCATTTTAATATGTGTTATTTCAAATTCAAATAGAATATTATGTTTTCCGTTTCCAAATAAAAAAATTTCAATTTTTTAACCTTAAAGCAATTCTAATAAATCAAACATATGCATTGAATATTTTTCACATAATCTATCTAACCGTTTCGGATGAAATACATATTTTACCAAATCCTCACAAAAATCTTTCATATTGTCCATCATTTTTTTATAATCATATTTACTAATTATTTTACAAACATTTAGATTTTCTGATAACCAATTCCAATCAACTTTATCTAAATTCTTTTCCAAAATATGAATAGCATTTGGATTACCTGATAAGCAATACCAATCAACTTTATCTAAATTCTTTTCCAAAATATGAATAGCATTTGGATTACCTGATAAGCAATACCACTCAACTTTATCTAAATTGTTTTCCAAAATATGAATAGCATTTGGATTACCTGATAAGCAATACAACTCAACTTTATCTAAATTGTTTTCCAACATATGAATAGCATTTGGATTACCTGATAACCAAAACCAACTAACTTTATCTAAATTCTTTTCCAAAATATGAATAGCATTTGGATTTGACGATAATTTTTCCCAATCAACTTTGTCTAAATGTTTTTCCAAAATATTAATAGCATTTGAATTACTTGATAACGTGTACCAATTAACTTTATCTAAATTCTTTTCCAAAATATGAATAGCATTTGGATTACCTGATAACCAAAACCAATTAACTTTATTTAAATTTTTTTCCAAAATATGAATAGCATTTGGATTTGACGATAATTCTTCCCAATCAACTTTGTCTAAATGTTTTTCCAAAATATTAATAGCATTTGAATTACTTGATAACGTGTACCAATTAACTTTATCTAAATTCTTTTCCAACATATGAATAGCATTTGGATTATTAGATAATGCATACCAATCAACTTTATCCAAATAATTAAAAGTATAAATAGGTTCTCCAATCATTTTAATATGTGTTATTTCAAATTCAATTCAATTCAAATAGAAAAATTTCAATTTTTTAATCTTAAAGCAATTCTAATAAATCAAACATATGCATTGAATATTTTTCACATAATCTGTTTAACCGTTTCGGATGAAATACATATTTTACCAAATCCTCACAAAAATCTTTCATATTGTCCATCATTTTTTTATAATCATATTTACTAATTATTTTACAAACATTTAGATTTTCTGATAACCAATTCCAATTAACTTTATCTAAATCATTTTCCAAAATATGAATAGCATTTGGATTACTTGATAACCAATTCCAAACAACTTTATCTAAATTATTTTCCAAAATATGAATAGCATTAGGATTTCTTGATAAACTAAACCAAATAACTTTATCTAAATTATTTTCCAAAATATGAATAGCATTTGGATTACTTGATAAAGTAAACCAATTAACTTTATCTAAATTCTTTTCCAAAATATGAATAGCATTTTGATTATCTGATAACCTAAACAAATTAACTTTATCTAAATTATTTTCCAAAATATGAATAGCATTTGGATTTGCTGACAACCCATCCCAATCAACTTTATCTAAATTCTTTTCCAAAATATGAATAGCATTTGGATTTCTTGATAAGCCAAACCAATCAACTTTATCTAAATTATTTTCCAAAATATGAATAGCATTTGGATTCAGTGATAACCAACGCCAATTAATTTTATCTAAATTATCTATATCTAAATTGTTTTCCAAAATGTGTATAGCATTTGGATTCTTTAATAAGCCATTCAAATCAATTTTATATAATAATTGTTTTTCCAAAAGGCGTGTAGCATTTAGATTGTATGATAAAGTTACCCAATCAATTTTATCAACATTCTTTTCCAAAATATGAATAGCATTTGGATTACTTGATAATGCACCCCAATCAATTTTATCCAAATAATTAAAAGTATAAATAGGTTATCCAATCATGTTAATTTATAATAGAAAAAAATTCAATTTTTAACGTTAAAGTACAATTTTTTAACTTTAACGTTAAATAGATTATTGTTAACAATAATCCTTACAAATTCCAAAAGTTTTTCTATGCCATTTGGTAATTCCATATTGTTTTATACCATCTATGTGTTTTTTTGAACCATAACCTTTGTTTGAATTTATACCATAATGTTCAATTAACTCAGGATTTTCTTCACACAACTTATTAATATAATTATCTCTTTCTACTTTTGCTAATATTGAGGCTGCGGCAATTGCTGTATATTTATTATCACCTCCTTCAATCATTTGATATTTAATTATTTCTAATTTTGTCTTGTTTTTATTTATAATAGTGAATGGTTTGAAATAATTACCATCAACTAATAATAATATTTTATTATAATTTATATCTGTTAATTGTGATAATTTATATAATACATTTTTAATCCCTTTATGCATTGCTGATTGTGTAGCCTGTAGTATATTAATCTCATCAATTTTCTGTTCATCTTCGTACTCTACAGCCCAAGCAATAGCATTTTCTTTTATATAATTGGCTACTTGTTCTATTTTCTTTTTGCTATGAAATTTTTTACTATCTTTCATTTGATAATGTTCAAAACTATTATCTTTAGGTAAAACGGCTACTCCAGCATATACTCTTCCAAACATAGGCCCTCTTCCAGCTTCATCAATTCCTATTTCAATAATAGTTGTATCCGCATCAAACATTGTTTTTAATGCTACTTGTCCATTTTTTTTTTTAACAGCTACTTCGGCTGGAACTGGTTCTTTATCTGGTGCAATAATCATTTGTTTTGATTTTATTTTAGAAAATGGAGTTTCAAATACTTCATCATCGTCATCATTATTAATAATAATAGCACTAACCCAATCTTCATTATTTGAATTATTATGCGACATCCTTAGTTTATATATTTAATTTTAATTATATAATTATAATTAAAATCAATTTTTTTCACTATATAAATTATATAATGAAAGGTGAATTGTTAATACTTTTTGTAATTTTATTGTTAGGATTAATTGTATGTTCATTTTTAGGTGGTAAAGGTTGTGTTGAAAGTATGGAAAATAATTCTTCTAGTCAAGTATTTTACGGACCAAATGGGGCATCTGCTCAAGTTCAAACAGATTCAAATGGACAAATTACTTTAGTAGTAACTAACAGTGATGGAGATACTAGTACATATAATTTTAGTTCAAGTGACAATTCTTCAACAACATATTCTGGGCCTAATGGTAGCTCTGCTAAAGTAGTTACAGGAATGAATGGTACTAAATCTTTAATGGTAACAAATCCAGATGGAACTATTAATATTTATACAATAAGTGATTCAAATGGAACACCCACGTCCACAACATCTTCAGGTAGTACTACTAATTATGATAATTATAATCATTATAATCGAACTTCGTATCCAACCATATTTTATGGTCCAGATGGAGGCACAGCTAGAGTAATTCAGACTCAAAATAATAATACTATTGTTATAACTAGCAAAAATGGGACTACTGAAATTTATTATATTAATAAAAATACTACAGATCCAAATGTGTCTACATATTATGGACCAAATGGAGGTTCTGCTAAAATAATTAATGACAGTAATGGAAACCAAGCTGTTGAAATAACTGGACCAAATGGGTCTAAAATCCTTTATACTGGAAATAATGCTTATACTTATAATAGCCAAGATAATACTATAAATCAATACGATGCTGATAATAATACAACAGGTTCTGACTATAATACAGTATATAGTTCTTCAACCTATTATGGTCCAAATGATGGCAAAGCAACAATATATACTGGTCCTGCTGGAAACACATATGCAACATATGACTCATCTGCTTATTATAATTCTTTACCACAAGGAATCCCTCGTTCGCAAATTCCTGCTGGACAAGAAGATTTGTACATATTAAAATCTCAAGTTGTGCCTCCAGTGTGTCCAAAATGTCCTGAACCAATAGTACAATGTCCTGATAATACTGATGTCACAAAATGTCCACCTTGTCCTCCTTGTGCTCGTTGTCCTGAGCCTGCATTTGATTGTGTTAAGCGTCCAAATTATAGTGCATTTAACCAAAATTATATGCCTGTTCCTGTTTTAAACGATTTCTCCACATTCGGAATGTAAAAACTACCAATATACACCTTTGGACATTTAAGTTCGCACAAAATTTACTTTGTTAGTTGCTATCAATAATTCAAAATGCGTAGAAAAATTGATATTTTTACAAGTTTATTGCAAAGCTGTAAAAATGTCAAAAGGTGTAACAATTTGCTTTAAGCAGAACACATTTCACAAATTTCTTCTGATTTTTCTGGTTCTTCCGATTCTTCAACTTTTTTATTTGCATTTGGCTCAATTGTAAACTGTTGAGCCTGATGTTTTGCTTTTCTCCTCAAATAATAAATACCTGTTTTTAACCCTTTCTCCCAAGCATAAAAGTGCATAGATGTTAATTTATTGTAAACAGGTTCTTCCATCCATAAATTCAAACTTTGACTCTGACAAATGAATGGTCCTCTATCAGCGGCCATGTCAATAATGTATTTCATAGGAATTTCCCAAACAATTTTGTATTTATTACGAATATGTTCAGGTAAAACAGTTAATTGTTGAATAGAACCTTTGTTAGCAATAATATTATTTTTAATTTGTTCATTCCAATGTCCGATCTGAATGAGTTCTCTCATTAAATATTTATTGACAACAACAAATTCCCCAGCAAGAGTACGTCTTGAATATATATTACTTGTGAAAGGTTCAAAACATTCATTATATCCAAGAATTTGTGATGTAGATGCGGTTGGCATTGGAGCAACAAGTAATGAATTTCTAATACCATGTGTTTTAATAGATTCTTTAAGTTTGTTCCAATCATAACGATTAGAAGGAGTTATTGACCACATGTCAAATTGAAGAATACCTTGTGAAGCTGGCGAACCAATAAATGAACTATATGAACCAATAAAATCATTTTGAATATAATTTGGTAACTTGCTGTTATTTACTAATGATTCATATTCATATTCATTTAATAATTCCAATAAATCAAAATGTGTTTTTGCATTTTCAAATATCATTTCTTTTCTTTCAACAGCAATTTCATTACTTTTTTCCAAAGATGCGTGATAAATAGTTTCAAAAATAAGCTTATTTACTTCTTTAGCTTTATCAGAATGAAATGGAATATCCATTAAAATAAATGTGTCAGCTAATCCTTGTACACCAATTCCAATAGGTCTATGACGCATATTACTTCTCTTTGTTTTCTCAGTTGGATAAAAATTAATATCAATAACTTTATTTAAATTATTAGTTACAACTTTTGTAACTTTATGTAATTTATCATAATCAAATTGTCTAGTAGTTTCATTTACAAATGCTGGCAAAGCAATAGAAGCTAAATTACAAACGGCCGTTTCTTTATTGTCAGAGTATTCTATGATCTCACAACATTGTCCTGTAATTATTCCATTAAATATTCCCATATTTCTTTTTGGTTCAGTAAAACAATATGTATCATCAATTCTATTATTATTTTCAACCTTTAATATTTTAATAATTTGTTTTGCATCTCTTGTAGGTTTATTTCCATAAATAATCAGTCTTTTAGGATTAAACCCTAAATTATACAAATTATATAAATCGCATGATGTAATTAATAATCTGTAAATTGGGTTGACATCATAATATTTATAATCTCCTTTTCCATCAGGCAAATAACTCTTTGTTTTGGTTTGACTAAGTTTAATTTTAGGATTTATTCCACAAGTTTGTAATAATAATTTTATTCTCTCCAAAAATTCTTTATTAATTGATGAAATTTGTAATTGTTCATTGTCTCCATTTCTTGAAATTATTCCATCAGCATCACAATATCCTGCAAACCAATCTAATTTATCCTTAAGAGAACAACAATATGAAGGTATATCAAATTTTTCATTTAAATCAACTGGAAGAGATACATTTATTCTTTTTAAATTTTCATCTATTGTATAACTACGCTTATCAATAAAATTTAATAAATTTTTTTTATCTCCATATAAGTAAGCTATTGGGGTTTTTGCGTACGACTTTGCTTGACATTCTAAGCATTCACCTTCTAATATATATTCTTTGTCATTTTCAGTTTCATTAGCTAAATTAAAATTACAACATCTTTCTGGTTCACCACTTTGATTTCCATATGTTCCATCTCCACAAAAAAAACCATGCGTATAAGCATAATTCATTTTATCACAACCATCAATAATTGGAAAATCACATTTTATTATTTTATCATTTGGCTTTAAATCTTTTGCTTCAACTTTTTCAATTGAAATAGATGAATACATATTTTGAATATAAAATTTATGATATGGTGTACAAGTTAACTTAGAACCATCATCGGTATAAATATCTATAAGTTCTTGGTCTTCTCCAGTTTTTTTAACAGTTATTAAGCTCCATTCTTCTCCATTCCATACATTTACGTTTTGTTCAACTAATGTTTGAATTTCTATATGTCCTTTATCTGTTAAAATTAATGTTTCTGGAGCAACACATAAATTTGACGATTTTATTGTTCCAATATTTTTTTGATTTGATTTCATATTAGCAGCATCTTTATAGAGCAAATATGGAGTACCTGTTTCCATCTGTGCGTCTAAAATAGCGAACCATAAATCTCTTGCATTAATTGTCTTTCTAGCCTTACCATCTTGTTCATATTTCTCATATAGCGATTTAAATTCTTTTCCATACACATCAGACAGTCCAGGACATTCATGGGGACAAAATAATGACCACTGTCCGTTCTTTTCTTTAATTCTTTCCATAAATAAATCAGAAATCCATAAGGCATAAAATAGATCACGACCTTTCATTTCCTCATCTCCATGATTTTTCTTCATTTCGAGAAAATCAAAAATATCTGAATGCCATGGTTCCAAATAAATAGCAAATGAACCATTTCTTTTTCCTGATTGATTTACGTAGCGTGCTGTATTATTAAATACACGTAACATCGGAACTAATCCATCTGTTTTTCCATTAGTTCCCTTAATATGAGAATATTTAGATCTTATATTGTGAATATGAAGCCCAATTCCACCAGAATATTTTGAAATCAATGCACAATCTTTCAATGTGTTATAAATACCTTCAATACTATCTTCTTCCATTGCTATTAGGTAACAACTAGATAATTGAGGTCTGGAAGTTCCTGAATTAAATAATGTTGGTGTAGCGTGTGTAAAATATTTTTGGGACATTAAATCATATGTTTCTTTTACTAATTCTATTGAGTTTTGTTTATTTAAATCACCATGAATTCCAACTGAAACACGTAGCCACATATGTTGTGGACGCTCAATTATTAAATCATTTTGTTTAAAAAGATATGATCGTTCAAGAGTTTTAAATCCAAAATAATCAATTAAATAATCACGATTATAATCTACCATATTATCCAGTTCTGTCTTATATTTTTTAACAAATATCCAAAGATTCTCAGATACTAAAGGATAATTAACTCCATGAATATCTATAAAATTGTATAATGATTCCATCACTTCACTAAATTTATCGCTAGTTTTCTTTTGATGATTTGAAACAATAATACGACCAGCAAGTGTACCATAATCTGGATTTAATGTAGAAAGTGCAGCACATTGTTCAGCAGCTAATTCATCAATTTTTGTTGTTGGAATTGTATCATATAATTGTTCTATTACTTTCATAACCAACTGTTGATAATTTATTTGTATAGAAGCCTCTTGCCCTAATTTTTTGATTCTAGTTAAAATTTTATCAAATGCTATTTCCTCTAATTCACCATTTCTTTTAGTAACACGCATATCATTAGAATCCATTGTATATATATATAATTCTTTAAGTTTAAGTCAGTTTTTACACCTTTTAACATTTTCTCAAACAATATATTACACCGATTATACATTTTTTTATTTTTTTATGCTGTAAAATCAGCGTTACAAAGCATAGTAAATGTAAAAGGTGTAAAATTAGTTATATCTAATATTGTTACACCGGTGTAACATATACAGTTGACGATACTGTTTTATCTATCACTGATTCTTTCAAAATATTCTTCACTATTTTTGAGTAATTTTTGTTAGTTTCTTCTACAGTAGATCCAGACATTGACTCACTAACAATCTGTAAATATGTATCATTCATTTTAGAAGATGAATCATTATATTCTGGATGTATTTTTGTCCACTCATAAATTTGTTTTATATTTTTATGACTCACATGTTTGATAGCATTTGTTAGTATAGTTTTTTGTTCAGACTCTTTATTCCATTCATTGTTATCTTTAATATAAACAGTCTCTCTTTTAAGATCAGAACAATGTATTGGTCTATCAGTAACATTTATTTGTTTGAGACCATCTATAAATATTTTGGATATCCCTTCAGCAAAACCTAATCTACCGGTGTCTTCCAAATGTTTTATACTAACAGGCAATTGATTAATAAAATCCATTATATTCATAGCATTTTTACATGTCTCATTTAAATAAAAATGAAGATTAAATTGTTGGTTGTTATTAACAATGTTAGAATTATTAGAATTGTTAGTATTATTATTACCGGTATTCTTTGCTAATTCAATCATATGCTTATTTTGTTCTATCATTAATTGTTTGAATTCGGAGTTCTCTTTCAATAAATATTGAATTAATTCTTGCTGTTTGTCTTCACTAGATAATTCATTTTTAAAATTATCAATAATATGTGGACATTTTTTCTTGTGTCTCCATAAACCAGCTCTGTCATTAAAACATTTATCACAATTATCACACTCATATTTCTTTTGGATTTTAGGTTCATTTATTACCATATTATTGTCACTCGTTGTTAAAATGTTGTTTTTATGTTTTTGAGTTGATAAATGTTTTTTGTAATCAAACTTATTAGACGTTTTGAAGTCACAATTAATACATACAAATTTTTTTGCGTTTTTTTGCGTTAAAATAGTTGTCATTCTCGCTATATATTGACAACAGAAAAAACGTCTAAACCTTTTCGGCAAAATATTTATAAAAAAATATCATAACAAATTTTGAGTGATTTTTTATGCGATTTACATCATAATCGTCACAAAGTGCGATTTAGTGGTCTTTTTTCAAAAAGTATTTTGGTTTTTCATTTTTGGACATTTTTAAAATGTCCATTTTCCAAAACCCCTCCGACTTTTTATAGAATTTTCTCAAACAATATATTACACCGATTATACATTTTTTAATTTTTTAATTTTTTTATGCTGTAAAATCGGCGTTACAGCGAAGCATAGTAAATGTAAAAGGTGTAAAAGGTGTAAAAAAATGTAATCTAAAAAAATTGAATTTAAAAAAATATAATTGTATATATTATTGTAATAATATGTCTACAAATTATAATATTGTGTCAATTGAGGGGAATATTGGTTCTGGTAAATCAACACTTTTAGAAAATTTACGAAAGCATTATAGTAATAATACACGTGTAATATTTTTAAAAGAACCAATTGATGATTGGGAGAAAATTAAGGATAACGATGGTAATACAATGTTAAAAAAATTTTATACTAATCAACATAAATATTCATTTGCGTTCCAGATGATGGCATATATTTCAAGATTGAAAATTCTAAGAGATACAGTTAAAAACATAGAGGAAGAGGATGAAAAATATATGTTAGAACAAAATAGATTAAAAAAAATTAGTATAAATAATGACGTACATGATGAGCATTTTAAATTACCAAAATATATAATTATTACTGAGCGATGTTTATATACTGACAAGTATGTTTTTGCGAAGATGTTATATGAACAAGGTAAAATAGAAGATGTATGTTATCAAATTTATTTGAACTGGTTTGATGAATTTGCAAAGGATTTTCCAATTAACTATTTAATATATGTAAATACAGAACCACAAAAATGTTATGATAGAATTCATAAACGTGCTAGAGATGGTGAGGAAGTGATTCCATTGTCTTATTTACAAGAGTGTAATAATTATCATAATAACTTTTTAGATGAAACTAAAGGTATACAAACAAGTAAACTAATTTTGGATGGTAATGTAGATATATATGAGAATGAAAATATAGTTGAGAAATGGTTAGAAAGAATTAATTTATTCATAAATAATTAGTATTAGTTAGTATGTATATCTATTACAACAGGCCAATGGTCTGAATCCCATTTACCACAATATTCCTTATATCCATGATAAATATAAGCATTAGTTATTTTTTTATTTATCCCAGATGTCACTAATATATGGTCTATCATTGATAAATCTTGTTTAGAACTTGTATTACAATTATTGTCTGAATCCCACCAATCACTATATCTTTCTGATTGAGTAATTTTTGTGGCAACATTTGTTAGTGTATATGTACCTTTTTTCTCTCCATCTAATCCTTTCAAAAAATCTAATACTCTTGATGTTGGCTTATTTGAATTTAAATCTAAAACTTCTGCATCATAATCATTAATATCGCCAATCACAATAACTTCATATCCTTTCTGTATATATGAACTAACAATATTTTGTAAAACTTGGGCTTGTCCTTCCCTTTGAACGCAACGGTCTGGATCTGTTGGAATTGCTAATAAATGTACACCTATCATTGCTACATTCATTGAATCTATTTTAAATTCAGTTATATAATGTTTTGAAACTCCTGTTGTTCCTGAAGCTGTTGTAGAACCACATTTTGTTCCAGAAATTGGATATTCCACCTTTTCTTCACTACGATATAAACTAACAAGAGGATCCAGCCTTGTTAACATTCCAACATTTTGTCCTGTTCCTGTATCTGTTCCTTTTTTTAAATATGGATTGTATGTTGAATCTAATTGTTCTTTTAACATATTTAATTCATCACAACCTTCTACTTCACAAAAATTAATAATATCAGGTTGTAATGTTTTAATTGTATTAGCAATATAAAACATATGTGTTTGAGCATCTGGTATTGAATGCCAAGTACAACCATTTCCGGGACAATCCATTCCTTCATAATAGTCAATAAATAACCATTCAACATTGTATTGAACTAAACGCAAACTATTTTTATCTTTTCTTCGATCTCCAATTGAATTAACAATTGGACATTCAGTATCTCCTAATATGAAGGATACAAAAGATAAAAAAGCTAAAAACAACCCTAGAAGTTTTGTAGGAACCATTATATTATATATATATATAATATAATTGAAATATATTTATATTATATACACATAACATATAATACATAACCATGAATAATAATAATAAACTAATTTTACGATTATCAAGTGTAATAACAACTAAAAATGCAAGAGCAAAAATTTATCCTTTATATACTGAATTTACATTATATTTTGATGGATGCAGTAAAGGTAATCCAGGACCAGCAGGAATAGGAGTTGTTATTTACCAAAATGACGAAGAGTATTGGGCATCTTGTAAATATATTGGAGATAAAAAAACAAATAATGAAGCGGAATATTCTGCATTACTATATGGACTTAAAACAGCACTTGAATTAGGCATAAAATCTATTTCTGTATATGGAGACAGTTTACTTATAATCAATCAAGTAAATAAATTATATAAAATTAAAAATCCAAATCTATATACATATTATGATGAAGTTATTAAACTAACTGAACAATTTACTTATATAATTTTTAATCATATTTATAGAAAAAACAATAAACGTGCTGATCAATTGTCAAATCAAGCATTAGAAAATAATAATCAAGAACATTAGAAAGTGTGCAATCACTAATATTCTAATAACCCAATACTTAGTAACTGGTTTGATTTATATTTTAAAATATCTAATTCTTGTTTTGTAGTTTGAAACATGTCTTTTCCATAAATATCTTGAAGCATTAACCATTCAAACATTCCTCCTGAATAAACCCAAATGTTATAAAATCCAATTGAATATAATTGTTGATATTTTTTATCAATTGTTTCGTCATTACAATTTTTTCCATAAATAATAATTCTAATACTTTTATTTTCTTTTATACATCTATTGATAATTTTTTCTTCATCAATTGCTAATGTTGTGTTTACTATAAGACATTGTTGTTCGCAAAGTGGCAATGTATTAATGATTAAATAACCTTCAGTGTTTTTAATAACTGTTTGCATATCTTCAAAATTTATTTTTTTTATAGATTGAGTATTTCCCATATCCTATTATGTTGTTAGTTTTTAAATTGAAAAATCACTATTATAATAATGAAAAATCAAAAAACTAGCGAGACCAAATAATACATCAACTAACAAATATATCCAAGCGTTTTTATTTCCAATTATAGCATTATAAGCAAATAAAGAATATAATAAACCATGAATTGGTCTTAAATCATTCCACCATATTTTATTACCAAATACTTCAGCCCCTGTTTTTCTTGTTCCTGTAAAATAAAAATAAAAAAATCCTATAGCTGGCAATAGTGCTAAATAACCCAAACACATTAAAAATGTGTTGTTAGTTGTCTTTGCGAGATAAACTAACAAACTTCTAGTTCCAATACAACCAAATAAAAATAATATAAATCTTTTTTGTATATTATTCATATTATTTGTAAATATTAATTAAACTGCACAACTATTTCAACCTTTTCTTTTTTGATACTTTTAGTTGCTGAAATAGAAAGTTCTTCTCTTTTCTTTCTGGTCTTAGAGTTATCATTAACAGTCTCCTTACGTTTAGAAGTACTATTACGATTGTTCATATCTTTTTCAATATCACTGTAATTTTCTTCAATATAATCAATAACTTTATTTTCAATTGCCCATTTAAAGAAGTTAAGTTGTCCAATAGTGGTTTCAATAAATGTACCGTTTGTATAAGGAATACTTATACGTTCCCAACGACAAAATGGGTCAAACCGTTTCTTAGAATAAGCTTTTAATTTGAGTTTATAATCATCATAAACTTTAAAACGTCTTGTGACATTATCTTGTGTACCTTCAATTACATAAAGTGTATAATGCTTTTTAGCATAATTAGTGGTAAACCAATCAACAATTCGTAAAGATATTTTTGAATCTCCAGTAATAATCTTTAGCATTTTATCTAAATTATTATTGGGATTATAATTTTCGTTTAAATCGTTAGTCTTATAAAAAGTCATTAAATTTTTAAGCAATAAAGCATTTTGAGTTGTATAATTCGAATAAGTCATTATTTAATTTTGAACAATTTATTTAAGTAGTTTTATTCCTAAATTATTTAGAGTACGCACTAATAATTTAATATCTAAATTAATATTATTATGGCTTCTTTTATGGAAGAATATTTCGGTCCTCTCCCAAGAGAGTATTGTGTGTATTTCTATGCAATGTCTATTTTCTTTGGGATTGCATTTGTTATGAGTGCTATATCAATAGCTTACTTTATGCTTACAAATATTAAGAAAGTAAATGTGATGTTCATAGTAAATTCTATTTTCATATTATTGAACTCTTTCGTAGTATATTTAGCAAACAGATTACTTCATACAATGTGCGTTAAAAGCATTTAGAGCATTTAGAGCAAGTGTAATTCATTTGGAAATTTTGACATTTGGAAATTTTGACATTTGGAAATTTTGACATTTGGAAATTTAGGTATATTTTATACCATTGAAGATTTATCATTTCCTTCTTTAATTATAATCATATTTTTTGTAAACATGAACGCATCTTTGTTAGTTCTTCTTCTTTTCAAATTACATTCTAAACAAGCTATAACTAAATTACCTTTATTATGTCCTATATCATTATTAATTCTATCAAGAGACCATTGTTTCATTTCTCTTACACGTTCATATAATATATAAACTTCATTAGAACAATAGCAACATTTCATATTACATTTTTTCAAAAGATCTACTGTTTCTTCAAAACTAACAAAATAATTTTCATTTAACTTTTTTTTAATTATATCTTGTTGTTTATAATTATAAATTTTATTTTTTATGTGACTTGTTAGTTTTGATATATATTTATCATTATTATAATTTGGAATAAAATTGTCTGAAATTAAAAACTCTAACTGTCTATGATGAGTTAATTCTTCATCATTTAAACCCCAAGTTTTTGTTTCAACTCTCATTTTTTTCTCTTTTTTACAATTAATTTTTTTGGTTTGTTTTATTTCTTCTATTATTATTTTTTTTGTACTATTATCATTGTCCATAAATATTACATATTATTCTAATTCTAAATTTATATTGAATTAATATTATTATTAAAAACTGAGTTAAAATCTATTTTACAATATAGTATATAAAATGAGCAAAGAAATACAAAGTTTAAATTCTAATGAGTTAAAGATACTTAAATATAAATCTTTGGTTCTAAATGGCGTTCAATGTCATGAAATTAAATCTTCAAATGACCTCGCTAATTTAGACAAATTTCTTGAAAATGAAAAAATAACTAATTCAAATGAACCTTGGAGCAAATTGGATAAAACAGCCAAAACAAAGAAACTCATAATATTTGCTAATAATTATAAGGCTTCAAATAATTTAACAGATATTGAATATGACCAATTAATTCTGTTTTTTAAAGATTGTCTTGATAAAAAAAAACTTCAACGTGTGAAAGATGTTAATTATAATAAAGAGACTGGAGAAATTAAAGATATACCTATATTATGCTATAATAAACAATCTAATCATTTTACACTTAAAAATATTGATAAAAGAGTATCAACTTTAAAAGGATTATCACCCAAGAAAAAACAAGGAACAGCTAAAAATATTAAAAATGAATCTGAATCAGATAAAGATGACTAATCATTATGATGACAAATAAACAGCAAAAAATAATAATTGTAAAAAGTATAAAAACAATATATATATATAATATAAAGATGAACAACCATGGTTGTGAAATGATTGATGTTACTGATTCAATTATTCCAGAAGAAGAACCAAAATACTTTAATGATGAAGAATATTTGGAATTATATCAAACTTGTACATATCTAATGGAAGAATTTGTTAAAGATCATCCTACTCTTATATCTGAACCAGATTTTCATGATATACTAGATGAAAATATTAAACAATTAATGCATTCACAGTTTGATTCAGATATATTTTATACTGATGATGCTGAAGATGAAATGGAAGAAGTTATTGAATATGTCAAAAATGATTTCTTTAAACATTTTATGCCACCGCGTTCTTATGATAATACAATAATCATTAAAGAACCTAATATAGAATATGTTGACGAACAACTTAATAGATTAAAACATAAATTACAACCAATACAACGAACTAAAGAATGGTATGAGTTTCGTCATAATTTAATTACTGCTTCAAACGCATATAAAGCTTTTGAAAACCAAACAGTAAAAAATCAACTTATATATGAAAAATGTCAAACATTAAATCAAAGTTTATATATAGATAATAATGATACTTTAGAAACAGAAAATGATATAAAAGAAGTAATAATGGTTAATACTAACACAACACTCCATTGGGGACAAAAATACGAACCTCTTTCTGTAAAAATATATGAACATAAGTATAATACAAAAATTGAAGAATTTGGATGTATTCAACACGAAACATATTTATTCTTAGGGGCATCTCCAGATGGAATTAATATTGATAAAAGTTCACAACGCTATGGACGTATGCTAGAAATTAAGAATATCGTTAATCGCGAAATTGATGGAATCCCAAAAAAAGAGTATTGGATTCAAATGCAGCTTCAGATGGAAGTTTGTGATCTTGATGAATGTGATTTTTTAGAAACCAAATTTACAGAATATCCTGATTACGCCTCATATTTATATGATACATTAGATGAATGTTATGAAGATGAAGACGGTACACAATTTCAAAATATATGTTTATCTAAAGACAATAAAATGAAAGGTGTTATTATTTACTTTCATACGAAAGAAGGTAAACCATTTTATATGTACAGACCATTGGATTTAATTCATTATCAAGATATAGAACAATGGCATGAAAATGTGTTAGAATATTATCAATACAATCATAAATTTAATTATACCTATATGAAAACAATTTATTGGAAACTTGAACAATTAAGTTGTGTATTAGTTTGTAGAAATAGACAATGGTTTAAAGATAATATTAATTCTTTACAAGAAATATGGTCGATTATTGAAAAAGAGAGAGTTAATGGATATGAACATAGAGTCCCTAATCGCAAACAAAAAAAAGAGACAATTGACCTTACAATTAAACCAAGTGGTGGTTGTTTGTTACAATTTAATAAAGAAACAGGAAAAATTACTGTTATAAAAAAGGAAAAGGAAATTGATAATACTCAAATAATTCCTATTTTACCTATTTTAGAACTAAAAGACATACATATTAGTTAGATATTAGTTAGATATTAGATGTAAAATGTTTAATACAAAATATTTTCATTTGTTGGAATGGAATAATACAATTCATTTGGTTCTGTTCTAAAATACCCTACTCTTGCTCCAGTCCCTTCTTCAGCTGGAGGTAAAGGTGCAATTATGTTTGATGTTTTATCACGTTTATTATAATAAACCGCATTACAAAAATCAGCACGTATACATGTTCCTTCATCAGGATTATCATGATATCGTAAATTATTTGTTATTTGTTTAAAAGAACCAATACTAAAAATAGGATACTTCCACCATATATCACTATAATTTTGATTAGATGTTTCATTTTTTCCTATTAATTGATAATCATTTAATATAGCTTGTTCAACCGATTTTGGAAAAGTTCCGGGACTTGTTAAATCATATAAACCACTAAATCCTTCTAGTCTTTTGATAAATTGAAATAAAAATAAACCAACAGCTATTATTCCTATTAATAATATAATACTTATTTCTAATGTGTGAAATTTATCTTTCATATAATATATATTTATATAATTTTATTATATTATATATGAAATGAAAAAACGGCGTTCTACAAGTTATACAAATGTCAAAGATTGAAATAAAATTGATTTATTATAATGATTTAAAGAGTAATCTATATAATTATAGTATACATCTTTAAATGGATCTTAAGCAACGAAAATTAACCAAGGCCGAATGGGATGGAATTGAAATTCCTGTTCACAAAAATGAATTTGAAGTATTGCGATTAATTGTTGATGGATTTTCAAATGTCAATTTAAAAGTCAATAAAAATGATTCTATCTTTACTCACCTAAAGATAGAATATAATCCACAAATTGAAGAATTCTTATACTCTAAGTTCTTTGCAGACAAAATTAAATTACTTGTTGAAAAATATAATATACCGTTTATTCATTTTGGTTCTAATTTACGTAGAATTAAAAGTCAAGATTTACCACAAGATGAAAATGGCGATTATTATATTAATATTGCTTCAATCATTAAGTTAAAAAGCAGTGATCAAATTAGATTATCACGATTTGATACTGAAAGTATTAATAATGATACTGGTATGTATGAGTTTGTTTTATTTAATAATCTTGAACAAATGGTTCAACTAAAACATGCAAAAAACCCTAAATGGGTATACTATTATTATACAATCAGCAAACTTGTACAAAATAATGTTTATAAGGTAAATAGGTTTATTATAGAAATTATTATAACATTTATTAAAAAATATGAGAACGAAGTTAATCTTCTTCATATTGTTCATAACTCATCAGAATTTATTGAAAAAAATCCTAACATATTAAAATATAGTGATTTGTCATTATATGATCATCAAAAAGAAATTTATACTGTTATTAAAGCTCCTAATCCAAAATTGGTTTTGTATATTGCTCCTACTGGCACAGGAAAAACATTAACACCTCTCGGATTATCTGAACAATATAAAGTAATATTTGTTTGTGCTGCTAGACATGTTGGACTTGCTCTTGCTAGAGCAGCCATTTCTATCAATAAACGCGTAGCATTTGCTTTTGGTTGTTCTGCAGCAGAAGATGTACGACTACATTATTTTGCGGCTAAGGAATTTACTAGAGATAAAAGAAGTGGACAAATTAGAAAAGTTGATAATACAGTTGGAGATAAAGTAGAAATTATTATTTGTGATATTAGGTCTTATCTTCCAGCAATGTTTTATATGACATCATTTAACCCTGTTCATACTATTATTACTTATTGGGATGAACCTACAATTACAATGGATTACAAAATTCATGATTTACATAAAGTTATTAAAAAAAATTGGAAGGATAATATTATTCCTAATTTTGTATTATCTTCTGCAACACTTCCAAAAATACACGAGTTAACACAAACTATATCTGATTTCAAATCAAAATTCCCAGATGCAAATATTAATAATATTGTAAGTCATGATTGTCGCAAAACAATTCCACTAATTAATAATAATGGATATGTTGTAATGCCACACTATTTTCACGACGATTATACTAAAATTTTAGAAATTGTTACACATTGTGAAGATAATCTCAGTTTATTGAGATATTTTGATCTCAATGAAGCTTCTAAATTTATTTATTACGTTGAAACTAATAATCTCAATAATGCAACTTCAAAATTTGAAAGAAATTTCACTTCAGTTGATGATATTGATATGAAAAGTATTAAACTTTATTACCTTAAAATGTTGAAAAATATTATTCCATCTAATTGGAACAAAGTTTATAATCATTTTATAAATGAAAGAACTAAAAAAATTAAATCTAATAATACAATTGATGTCAAGGGAAATATTATAGTTTCAAAACGCGGAGAACCTATATCTCAGATTAATAGTACTCAAAACTTAGTTACAAATACTAATTTAGACCCTCCTGGAAGTTGTGGGGTATATATTACAACTAAAGATGCTTATACACTAACTGATGGACCTACAATATTTTTAGCAAATGACCTAGCTAAAATAGCCAAGTTTTGTATTCAACAAGCTAATATTCCTGCAGTTGTAATGAAAGATATTAACGACAAAATCGAATATAATAATCAAATTAATGAAAGAATTGACCAAATTGAGAAAGAATTGGAATTTGAAGAATCCAAGATGGTAAGTAAGTTATCAGGAAAAATAGCTGATACATCTAAAGAAGCTAAGAAATTAATGGGTAAAAAAGATGATAAATGTAAATCTAAGATTGCTAATAAAATTGTTGATAAAACTGATGATAAAAAAATTGCTAAAATGAGAGATGATATTAAAATTTTAAAAAGTATGTGTAAAAATGCCACTCTAGACGATATATTTATTCCAAATAGAATTGTACATTTAAATAAATGGACTAATGGATTAAATACAACAGGAGCATTTACAAGTGACATTGAAGAAAATATTATTGTTTCAATTATGTTGCTTAAAGATGTTGATGATAGTTGGAAAATCCTTCTGCTTCTTGGAATTGGAGTATTCACTGATCATAAAAGCAGTGCTTATACAGAAATTATGAAAAAATTAGCAGATCAACAAAAATTATATTTAATTATTGCTGATAGTGATTATATTTACGGTACAAATTATCAATTTTGTCACGGTTATTTAAGCAAGGATCTTGAACTTACACAAGAAAAAATTATTCAGGCTTTAGGACGAATTGGACGCAATAATATTCAACAAGAATATAGTGCTCGTTTTAGAGATGATAATCAAGTTACTACATTATTTACACGATTTGACTCAGAAGATAAACCTGAAGTTATTAACATGAATCAATTATTTAATTGTAAAAATATAAAATGGAATGGAGTTGAATATGAAGAATTATCTGATGAACTAAGTATTGATGTATTTAACAAAAATGACGAAGATGACGATGCAGATGAACAAGAAAAACAGCAAACAAACGATGAAGCAGAAAACGACGAAGAAGAAAACGACGAAGAAGAAAACGACGAAGAAGAAAACGACGAAGAAGAAAACGACGAAGAAGCTATAAAAATTGTATAATATTTACACAATTGATAACAAAATAGTATAAACATAACAATATATACTATTTATTAATGAATAGAGTAGAACAAATGAAAAAAATTCAAAATGAAGCGTTAGAGTTATTTACCAAAAAAAATATTGACTATGGTGACGCATTCGCAAAATATGGAGTTATCGGCGTTTTAATGCGAATCGAAGATAAATTACAACGCTCAATGTCTATAACAAAAAATGGTGTAAATTTAATAAATAATGAGAATATTCGAGATACGCTTATAGATTTACATAACTACGCAGCAATGGCAGTAATGTTGTTAGATGAATAATGGGCGTTTTCACAAATTTCTTGCAAAGCTGTAAAATATTCCTTTAATTTTTCAGGGGTTTCTTTTTTAACTTTTTACAATTGTAAAACGCATATGAACCAATGCTTGTCACACTATTAGGTATAGTAATTGATTTCAATTCCGTACAATTTGCAAACGCACTTTCGCCAATGGTTGTAACACTGTCAGGTATAGTAATTGACGTCAAATTATTACAATTATAAAACGCACATGTGTTAATACTTGTCACACTATTTCCTATAGTGATTGACGTTAAATTTGTACAATTTACAAATATAAAATCGCCAATGTTTGTCATATTATTAGGTATAGTAATTGATGTCAAACCTGTACAATTGTTAAATGCATATCCACCAATGCTTGTCACACTATCTGGTATAATAATTGATTTCAACTCTGTACAATTATCAAACGCAGCTATGCCAATGCTTGTCACACTATTTGGTATAATAATTGATTTTAACTCTGTACAACCATTAAACGCATTATCTCCAATGCTTGTGACACTCTCAGGTATAGTGATTGACGTTAAATTTTTACAACCATAAAACGTATATGTACTAATGCTTTTCACTTTATTGCCAATAGTAATCGACGTTAAACTTGTACAATTTCTAAACGCATTACTACCAATGATTGTTACACTGTCAGGTATAATAATTGATGTTAAACTTATACAACCATAAAACACAAATGCACCAATGCTTGTCACACTATTAGGTATATTGACTGACATTAACTTTATACAATTATAAAATGCACCTACGCCAATGCTTTTCACTTTATTGCCAATAGTAATTGACGTTGAACCTATATAACCTAAAATATCATAATTGCTACTGGTTGTCACACTGTTGTAAATAGTAACTGACGTCAAATGTGTACAACATACAAACGCATATGTACCAATGCTTGTCACATTATAATTAACATTATTATAATTCACAACACTTGGAATAATAATATTTATATTGTTATCTATAACCCCAGTTACGATAGCATTTCTATCCGAAAAAGTATACACAACATTGTCTATAACTGTTGACATATATATATATAAGAAGTGTTTTGTTTGTCCTATTCGTAAAATATTATAGTGTATACAAACCAATCATATAATTATGAACGCATATTTACAATTAGTTCATCAATTCCCTTATCAAAATTAGTTTCAATTGTCCATCCTAAATCTTTAACCTTCTGATTACTTATATAATATCGTTTATCATTAAATGGTCTATCTTCAATATAACTAACCCAATTATCATAATCTTTAGTGCCTTTTATTTTTTCTATCAAAATATGTGCCACCTGTGTAACAGTATA
>Ga0194122_10001952_pt1 | contig 23696 bp, 21 predicted proteins | sample TA2MahCa10mmetaG_FD_155487 | JGI IMG/M metagenome (GOLD analysis project Ga0194122, IMG submission 155487) | Freshwater microbial communities from Lake Tanganyika, Tanzania - TA2015021 Mahale Deep Cast 10m | ecosystem: Environmental > Aquatic > Freshwater > Lake | place: Tanzania: Lake... | reverse complement strand
AAGACGCCGTGAAAAGCTTTTTTCGGATCGATCATAAATTACCTGATTACCAACGGGGAAGGATTCGTTTCCAGTCCGGATCGACGTGCTTGCGCATCTCCGCTTCGTCGTCCCGCTTGCGGAAGGGCAGCTTCTTGTAGCGCTCTTCGCCGCGCGCCACTTGATCGAGGTCGAGCTCGACGCCGAGGCCGGGTTTGTCCGGAATCACGACGCAGCCCTTTTCAAACGGGATGCGCCCGCCCACGACGACTTCATCCACCTCAGTCTGCCACGGGTAGTGTGTGTCGCAGGCATAGGTCAGCGATGGGCACACGGCGGCGGCGTGCGTCATGGTCATGAGGCTGACGCCCAGGTGGTTATTCGAATGCATCGACATGCCGAGGCCCAGGACCTCACACAGATCGGAGAGCTTTTGCTGAGCGCGGATGCCGCCCCAGTAATGAGGGTCCGACAGGATGACCTGCACGCCATCGGTTTGTTTGGCGATCGGCACGTGAGCGAAACAAGTAGTGGCGACGTTCGAGGCCAGAGGATTGTCGATGTCTTTGGCGAGGAGGCGCTTGCGCACCTCGGCCATGCCATCGATACCGGCGCAGGGATCTTCCAGATAGCCGCCATCGGAAAGCTCGTCTTTGAGCGACTCGCCGACGTGTACGGAGGTGTCAACACTCCAGGCGCAGTTCGGATCGATGCGAAGCGGCAGTTTCGGGCCGAACTCAGCGCGCAGCGCCCGAATCGCGGCAATCTCTTCGTCCGGAGGAAGCACGCCACCCTTGAGCTTGATCTCATAGAAGCCGTACTTGGCGATCATCTGCTTGCAGGAGCGCACAACGGCTTCCGGCGTGAGGATCTCACCATACTCGTCTTCCCGGGCATCGTCGCCCATTCCACCGCCGCCGGCGTGCTTATAGAACAGGTACGCCGAGTAGGGGACGCGATCGCGACAGCGTCCGCCGACCAGATCGCACAGCGGCCGGCCGAGCGCCTTGCCGATGGCGTCCAGGCAGGCGACCTCTATCGCCGCGAAGGTGCGCGAGTGCGTATCGAGCGGATTTTCGCCGGGCACCAGCCAGGTCTGGGAACGCGCGCCGGTGGCCGCTTCCCGCTCCGCGGCAGCAGCCTGGGCGTTCACGTACTGTTTGAATGCCGTGAGTTGGAACGGATCCATTCCCACGACTCGCGAACGCACCGATTCGAGCGCGGCCAAGGGGCCATCGCCGCCGTAGGTTTCGCTGATGCCGGTGATGCCGTCGGTCGTGACGGCTTCGACAATCGTCCGCAGAGCGTACGGCGCGTGCAGACCGTAGGACGAACGCAACGGCCCATCAGCCACCGCAATCGGGTGGAGTTTCAGCTCTTTGATCTTCAAGGCGGCTGAACTACTTGCGCATGCCGCGGTTGGGGCTCTTCAGCTTGGTTTGGCGGCGCTTCCGGGCGTTGCGCTTCGGCTTGCGGATGATGAACGTGCCGCTGCCGATGTAGTCGGCGCTATAGAGAGTGCTGTCGTTTGCCATAACTTTCAGTGTAACTCAGGCCGATGGGCTCAGGGCCTGGGTGAGGTCCGCGATAATGTCGTCCGCGTCTTCAATTCCGGCCGAGAGGCGAACCAGCGAGTCCCGAATGCCGAGCCGTTCACGCTGCTTCGGCGACAGGTCGCGGTGCGAGGCGATGGCCGGATAGAGCATCAGCGAGTGGACGTCGCCTAGCGAAGTGCCCTTCACGATCAAACGCAGCCGGTTCATGAAGGCGAAGACCTCTTCCCTTCCCGCCCCTCGAATATCGAAACTGACCATGGCGCCAACCGTATCCGCCGGGAATAGCCGTTGAATCGTCGACGCGTCCGGGTGGGAAGGATCGCCGGTGAAGTACACACGCTCGATCTTGGGATTTTGACCGAGAGCGGCCGCGATTTTCCGCGCGTTGGCGCACTGGCGCTCCATGCGAAGCGGAAAGGTCTTGATGCCGCGCATGGTCAGGTAGGCCTCGAAGGGGCCAAGCACGGGCCCGTAGGTGCGCGACAGGCTCCGCAGCGAGTCAAAGTGCGCCTGGTCGCTTACGATCAGGCCACCCATGACGTCTCCGTGGCCGGCAAGATACTTTGTCAACGAGTGGACCACCAGATTGGCGCCGAGTTCAATGGGCCGGCAAAGCAGAGGAGTGGCGAAGGTGTTGTCGACGATGAGAGCCGCGCCGGCGGCCTGGCAGAGCGCGGCGACCTTATCGATTGCGCCGACGCGCAACAGCGGGTTCGAGATTGTTTCCATCAGGACGGCGCCGGGCTTCTCCTCGTCGATCGCGGCGGCGACTTTGTCCAAATCGCAGATGTCGACGAAGGTGGTCTCGACACCGAACGGCTCGAAGACTTTCAAAAGCAAATTAATCGTGGCGCCGTAGAGGGCGCTGGCGGCCACCACCTTTTTGCGGCGGTCCAGCAGGGCCGTTTTGAGCGCTATTTCCAGGGCGGCCATCCCGGTGGAACAGGTGAGCGCGCCGTGCCCGTTTTCGAGCGCCGTGCAGAGCTCGTCGAGCGCGTTGAGCGTTGGACTGTCGTAGCGGGCGTAAGCGTAACCCGGCACTTCGTGCGCGAATACCTTGTCCGTCGTTTCGATCGTGTCGTAGACGAAGCTTGAAGCCGTGACAATCGGTGTAGTGACGGGAATGGGCCGGCCCGGGCCTTGTGATTTGCGGTCACCGGCATGGACCGCCTTCGTGTGCAGCTTCATCTATTTCCGCTTCCAGCGCGTTCCTTCCTTGGTATCTTCTAGAACCACGCCTTGTTCCAGCAACTCGGCGCGAATGCCGTCGGCGCGCGCGAAGTTGCGGGCCTTTTTCGCGGCCACGCGCTCGGCGATCAGCGCGTCGATTTCGCCATCGCTCAGCGCGCCCGCCGTCACGGAAGGCTTAAGGACATCGAACACCTCATCCATGCGCGCCAGCAGGGCCTGGGCGCCGGCAACGTTCGCGGCCCGAAAACCACCCGCGTCCATGGCCGTGTTGGTCTCGCGCAGGTACTCAAAAACGGCACCGAGCGCGTTTGCGGTGTTGAGATCGTCGTCCATCGCGGCTTCGAACTGCGCCAGGGCCGCGGACGCGCGCGGCGCGGCGGTGACATCGAGCCCTTCGGGGAACCGGTCCGTCTTCAATCGAAGCTCGAAATTGCGAAGGCGTTCTATGGACGTGGCCGCGGCCTTTAGTCCGTCGAACGTGAAATTGAGCTTGTTGCGATAGGGTACGGACGCTAAAAGGTAGCGAATGGCCTCGGGCGAATAGCCCATCTGAAGCAGGTCTCGAAGGGTATAGAAGTTGCCCAGCGACTTCGACATCTTCTGCCCTTCCACGATCAGGTGTTCCGCGTGGATCCAGAAGCGGGCGAACGGCTTTTCAGTCACCGCCTCCGACTGCGCGATCTCGTTTTCGTGGTGCGGGAACGTCAGATCGATACCGCCTGCGTGGATGTCCAGGGTCTCGCCCAGATACTTCATCGCCATGGCGGAACATTCGATGTGCCAGCCCGGACGGCCGTCGCCGATCGGCGTGTCCCACGAAGGTTCGTTGTCCTTCCTCTGTTTCCAGAGCACGAAATCGCGGGCGTTCTCCTTGTCGTACTCATCGACATCGACTCGCGCGCCGGCGATCATCCCGCCGAAGTCGTTATGCGACAGCTTGCCATAGCCCTCGAACTTGGAGATCCGGTAATAGATCGAGCCGTCGCTCTCATACGTGAAGCCGCGGCTGGCCAGGCCCTGGATGAGTTCGACCATCTCGTGAATATGCTCGGTGGCGCGGACCAGTTTCTCCGGCCGCTGGATGCGGAGCGTACCGATATCCTCCAGGAACGCTTCTTCGTAGGGCCTGGTGTAATCGTTGATGGACACGTTTTGGGCCATGGCCGAACGGATGATTTTGTCGTCCACATCGGTGATGTTCATCACGTGCATCGTTTCCAGGCCGCGAGCGCGAATCCAACGGCGAAGCAGATCCTGAAACGTGAACGTGCGCAAGTTGCCGATGTGCGCGAAGTTATAGACTGTCGGCCCGCAGACGTACATTCGCACCGTTTTGCCGTCGGCGGGAACGAAGTCATCGACCTGTTGCGTAAGGGTGTTGTAGAAGCGCAGAGCCATTTGGGGGAAAACTCTTATGATACGATGCGCGTCGATGAGAATCCTTCTAGTGTATGTAACAGCGACAGCGCTTTCGGCCGGGCCAATGACGAAACTCTTCAACGGAAAGGACCTGAAAGGCTGGAAGCAGTGCAACGGCCAGGCGACGTACAAGGTCGAAAAGGGCGTTATCACCGGCACCACGGCGGAGGGGTCGCCGAACTCGTTTCTCTGCACGGAAAAGGAGTACGGCGATTTTCTGCTGGAGTTCGAAGTGTGGGCCGACGACGCTCTGAATTCCGGCGTGCAGATCCGTTCGCATCAGTACAAAGAGGCGGTTGGGCGGTTCCCTGCCGGGCGGATCCACGGCTATCAGGTGGAGGTGGCGAGCGAACAATCACAGCAGTCCGGCGGCATCTACGACGAGGCGCGCCGGGGGTGGCTGGACAATCCCAAAACAAGTGCGCTGAAAGCGAACCAGTGGAACAAGTACAGAGTGCTGGCGATTGGGTCGCACATTCAAACCTGGATTAACGGCGTGCCGGTGGCGGACCTGGTGGACGCGATGGATCAGACCGGAGTCATCGCGCTGCAGGTGCATTCCTTCAAAGGCGAGAAGCCGGCGCAGGTGCGGTGGCACAATATTTTGATCGATGACAAGGGGAAGCACGCGTTTCAGCCCATCGGCGACGCCGGTTGGACCAAGAACGGCGGCGGGGAATGGACGATCGCGAACGGTCTGATTTCGGGCAAGCAGACTCCCGATTCGCAGAAGCGCGGACTTCTGATTTGGAAAGAAGAGTGGAAGGACTTCACCCTGCGCCTGGAGTACAAGACGGTTTCGGGAAATAGCGGCGTGTTCTTTCGCATGGGAGATCCGGACAACGGAACCGAGCCGAACCGGATGGGCTTCGAAATCGAAGTAGACCCCACACGCGACGCGGGCGGGCTGCAGGAACCCGGCAGGCAGGCGCGCGGCTGGATTCAGCATACGGGCCCGGCGGCGGATTTGAAGTATTTCAAGGCCAACGATTGGAACGAGATGGTGGTCCACGCCCACGGCGGGCGGATCGCGGTTCTTATCAACGGTGTGAAGACGGCGGAACTCAAGAACGACGCGGGGCGAAAGGCGGGGCGCCTAGCCCTGCAGGCGAATCCCCGGCAGAATCTGGAAGTACACTATCGCAACGTTGCGTTGCTGCGGCCAGCGGGCTCAGTTCAGTAGCGGCGTCAACACGACGTTCCGGAACTCCACGGGACCGTGGTCTCCCTGCAGCGCGATGGGACCGGGTTTGTCCTCGTGAATCGTCGCCGCCATTCCGGCGAGTCCGCCGATGATTGCTTTGTCGATGGTCTTGACGCCGTTTAGCGTGATGGAGACCTGCCGTCCGATCAGACGGATATCGATCGCTTGCCACTCGCCGGGTTTCTTTGAGGCGTTCACAGCGGGCGCGACCCGGCTGTAGACGCTGCCGTTGCCGTGCGCGTAGGGTGCCTTGCCGAAGTCGTCTTCCAACTGCACTTCATAGTGGTTGCGGAGGCCGATTCCGCTATTGCCGTCTTTCTGGAGCCGGTACTCCGCGTGGAGTTCAAAGTTCCGGTAGTGTTCGGTGGTGAACAGCGTTGGCGCCTTATTGTTGGTGTTCTTCAGCACGCCGTCCTGCTGCACCCAGCCGCTCTTGAGCGGAAACGTGAGCGGAACGGGATCGCCCTTCCGCCATGTGCCGTCGTCGTGCTCCGCAAGCACAGGTGCGCGGCTTCCGGTCCACTGCGTCTCGCGGCCGCCAACGGTCGTGGAGCCGGTTAACCGGTCGCCGTCCCGGCGGGCTACAACGAAAGCTTCCACCTTCCGGCCGCCGTCAAAGGTGCGTTCCACGCGGAACCGATGCTCGTTGCCATTCGACACGACGTCTTTCATTTCCGCCAGACGCCCGCCGGTGGCCCCGAAGAAGTGCCCGGTGTCGTAGCCGATCCAATACACTTTGTTCGGTCCGGCTTCCAGGTTCCACCGGCCGGTAAACGGCGAGCGCCAATGTTTGTCGGCGAAGTTCATCCATTGCGTCCAGTCATAGAGCGTCACGTCGTGCTTGCCGTTTCGAATGTGATACCCGATGCGGCCAATGCTGGGCCGCTCAATGGGCGGCATTTCTTTGGCCGGCAGGCCCTCCGTGCCAAGCAACCGATAGACCGGATCGGCCGCGAGCGCACTGAGAAACTCGCCGCGCGGATCGGCCCATTGATCCTCAACAGCAGAGTTGACGTAGAGCGGCCGCGGAGCGATCAACGCCAGAAGCATATGCTGATCCACTGGCATCTCGCTCTCCCTGCCGTTGTACCGCTTGTAGCGGCTGGTGAACCAGTGCGGAAAGGCGGTATTAATGCGCTCTGTGGTCTCGCCGAATACCCGGCGGGCTAACGCCGCGCCACCCTCACCGGAGTTGTTGGAAATCACGATGGCGAAACGTTCGTCCTGCGCACCGGCCCACAGCGCCGCCTTGCCGATACGGGAGTGGCCGTGCAGAGCGACGCGCTTGGAATCGATGTCCTTGTCCGTTTCCAAGTGATCCATGATGCGGCTAAGACCCCAGGCCCAAGCGCCCAGCGAACCCCAGTCCTTGTCCGGAAACAACGCGTGTACGCCGTTTTGAAAACCATCGTCGAAATCGGGATCGAAGTCGCCGTAGTAGGCCGTTACGGTGCCGTAGCCGCGAGCGATCACGTGCTCCACCTCCCAGCGCGAGGCGCCGTTGCCTCGCTCCTTCTCCGAAGCCTGGTGGTTGTTATCCTTCGCGCGCATCCAGGACTTAGTGACGCGAATTGCCGGGTCCTTGTGCACGGCGTGATTTCCGGTAAAGTTCAAACCAAGGAAGACGGGCACAGGACCCTTCACGTGGTTCGGCAGGAAGATCAGAACTTCGGCGTAATGGCCGTTGGGGAACTGCAACCGCACCTGCTTCCGCGTGGCCGCACCGCCAAGCGCGTTTTTCGAGATGTCGAGGATCTCGGCCTTCACGTCGATTTTGCGGACCGGTGTGCGGCCGTACACCTCACCGGAAAACAGATTCAAAATTTCGGCGCGCCGCCGGTTCGTCCAGTCCCCGGCCGTGCGCGTGTTTGCCAGCGGATCCGGCAGCGTGTAGCGCGGGACCTTCGCTTCGTCGTAGTTGGCCCCCGGCGGCTGGGCGTACGCGATCGTCAGGAAGAAGAAGCGGAGCATCCCAAGAGTTTACGCGAGCCACTCGCGAATCTGGGCATCAGTCAGGTTGCCGCCGCACAGAATAATCGCGTTGCGCCGGCCGCGAAAAGACTCTGGGTCCTCCAGCATCGCGGCAAGGCCTACCGCGCCGGAGGGTTCCACGACGATTCCGGCGTAGCGATGGATCAGACGCATGGCTTTCAGAATGGTCTGCTCCTTGACCAGGTGCAGTTCGTCGTAGGCTCCGTCGAGATATTCGAGCGCAGCCGGAATGGGAATTCGGACGCCAATTCCGTCGGCAATGGTGGAGATGGACGGATGTGTGATCGTCTTCCCATGCATGAGCGACTCCGTCATAGCAGGCGCGCCGGCGGCTTGCACGCCGACGATTCTCACGTTTGGCATCAGCGCCCGAATCGCGGCGGCGACGCCCCCGAGCAGGGCTCCGTTGCCTAGCGGGACCAGCAGCGTGTCGAACGATGCCGTGGCCAGTTCGATACCGATCGTTCCCGCGCCTTCGGCCGTCGCGAGTTCCAGAGCGTCTTCGATGAACCTGCCACCGGAGGCGCGGGCGGCGAGCTTGGCGGCGTCGAAGTCCTCGCCGGTCAGAACAACCTCCGCACCGAGTTCCGTCATTCGCTGAACCTTCAGCCGATTGGCGTTCGCCGCCGCGTAGACGGTGAGCGGAATTCCGCGGGCCCGGCACGCGTAAGCCATGGCCTGACCGAAGTTCCCGGCGCTGGCGCATACGAGCGGCTCGCGAACCTCGAGCGTCTCCAGCAGCCACTCCGCGCCGCGCCCTTTGAAACAGCGAATCGGGTTCAGGGTTTCGACCTTCAAAAGAGTGTGGAACAGAGGCTCACAGACGAATTGAGGGGAGTGTAGAAATACGGGATTGATGCGCTGGGCCGCCCGCTGAATCCGGTCAAAGGAGATCATGGGAGGTTCGACTCCAGCCACTCGATCATTTCCCGTTGCTTGTCCGCGCGGCCGATCGCCGTCTCCAAATTGATGTAACGAACGTACCGGCGCCCCATGGTACGCGAGAGCGACCCGTCCTCGTCGCCGCGAGGCTCGTCCTGCAGCACGGCGTTGTAGGGCGACGATTGGATTTTGTCGAAGTCCGACCGCCGCGTGCAGAGAAAAAAGTCATTGGGCTCGCCCGGCGCTTTCAAAGACACTGCCGCCGAGATTGGAATTTCGTCATTCACGGAGTAGCCGCGCGCGTTATTGTGGAGGACGATGAGCAGGCCATCACCAGGCGGAGTAATCTCGGCTAGAAATTTTTCGCGGTCCTTGGCCACGGTCCGAATCACTTGCGCGCGTTCGGCCTGGCTTGCCTGCGGATTCAGCCGGCGAAGATTCTTGTCCAGTCCATCGTCGTTAAACATGCGGTTCGGATCGAACTGGAGCGTCAAAGTCTTGATAACTCGCGTTGGACTCTGGACTAGCCAAGCCTTGCCATTAAAGCGCTTCATGTGGGCGGCCAACACGCTGCCGGCGGTGGTTTCGTCGCCATGAATCCAGAGATATCGCCTGGAAGACTTTCCATGAGACAATTGCCGAAACCGGATACCGCTATAGTTTTTCGCCGCGGCCGCTCCAGCCGCCGCCGCGAGAACAAATCCCCTTCTGGTGATCATTAGTGAAAGTGTACGCCACGTTCCGCAGGCTCGCCGTTGTGTTCGTGCCCCTGGCCTTGATCTGGGCACAGAGGGAGTTTCGCGTCTACGAGCATTTGGAGGGCGCCTCCTCGGACGCTACGCTGCCGCCGGACTATGCGACGAAAGCCGAGTTCGTTCTTGGGCGGCTGATGTACCCATCCGGACGGGGCCGGTTTGGCGGAGGCGACTGGCTGCAAGGCGGAACGACCTGGACAGTGGACTATCCGAAGGGCGACCGCTTCTTCGCCTCCGCGCTGCGCCGATTGACGCGAATCGACACGCGCAGCGTGGAGCAGCCGGTGAACCCGGACGACGGCGACGATATCTACTATTGGCCGTACCTGCACGTTTCGATGCCGGGAACCTGGAACTTGACGGACCGGCAAGCGGCGAAGATCCGGGACTACCTGCTACGCGGAGGCTTCCTTTTCTGCGACAGCTTTTTCGGAACCGAAGAGTGGCTCGTGTTCGAACACGGGATCCGAAAGGTATTTCCGCAGGGGCAGATTGAAGATCTGGCCGCCTCCGATCCGATCTTTCAGACGGTTTACGACATCCGGGAGCGATACCAGGTTGGAAATTTTCGCAGCCTGATGAGCCGGGGCACACCCTATCGAGCCGACGGCACGGTACCATACTGGCGGGCGATTCGCGATGCAAAAGGCCGGATTGTGGTTGCGATGGCGTTCAATTCCGACTTGGGCGACTCCTGGCACCTGGCCGATGAGCCGCGTTACCCGGAGAAGTACTCGGCGCTTGGCATCCGGATCGGCGTCAACTACGTCACCTACGCGCTTACGCACTGATCCCGATTTAACAAAACTTTGACTACGATTTGGCCGTGCCCCGGTGACAATAGGGTGACCGGAAAACCGATGGCCACTTTCGAGAACGTTTGGGAAACCCGCGAATTCGCGCACGAGATTAAGTTTCTGCTTGACGAGGCGAAGGCAAGCCGCATTCGCGAGTGGGCGCGGCTGCGGCTGCAGGCCGATCCGAACTCCGACGTCGAATTGGGTGACGGATACCGAGTGACGAGTTTGTATTTCGACACGGCGCGGTTCGACGTGTTCCACCGGCGCGGGTCCTATGCGCGCGGGAAATACCGGGTGCGCCGCTACGGCACGGCATCCCGCGTTTTCCTGGAGAGGAAACTCAAGACCCGGTCGCTGGTTACCAAGCGGCGCTCATTGGTTGGCTTGGATGAAATCGACTTAAACAATCCGCCAGCGGACTGGCAGGGTGTGTGGTTTCAAAAGCGGCTGCGCCTCCGCGGACTGCGGCCCATTTGTCAAATCTCCTATCTCCGCACCGCCCGGATGGAGATGACTGATCTCGGCCCCGTCCGCCTGACGATCGATCAGGACCTGCGCGCCGCGTCAATCGACCGCCACGAGTTTTGCGGCGCGCGCGGGGAACCAGTCCTTCCGGGCCACGCCATTTTGGAATTGAAATTCCGAAGGGCCATGCCGCCTGTGTTCAAGGAGTTAATGGAGACGTTCGCGCTCACACCGGCACCGTTGTCGAAATACCGGGCCGCCGCCCAGGCGCTGGAGTTCGCGAGGTGAACCTTGCGTTCGATTGGTCAATTGCCGTTCGAATCCTGGCCGCCGTGATCATGGGCGGCACCGTCGCATGGATCCATCGACGTACGAGTCAACCGGCGAGCGACGGGACGAGCCTCCCCACGACCTTCGTACTGCTTGCCGGGTTAATCGCAATGGTCACGCAGGTCATCGGCGACAATGTCGCCCGGGCGTTCAGCCTGGTTGGCGCGCTCTCGATCGTGCGATTCCGGACGGTCGTCCGTGACACAAGAGACACCGCGTTTGTGATCTTCGCGGTTGTGGCGGGAATGGCAGCGGGCGCCGAAGCGTACTGGCTGGCCGGAGCGGGCATCGTCATTGTCGGCGGTGCGGCCTTTGCCTTGGCGGCACGCCGGACGGTGCCGGTCGAAACCGGAAACGCTCACGAGTTACGGCTGCGTGCGTCAATCGGAGTGGACGTGGAGTCCGCCATTGGGGACATCCTGCGCGAGTGCCTGTTAGGCCGGGAGGTTCTGGCAGTGGCGACGGTGAAGCAGGGCGGGGCGATCGATTACATCTATGCGGTGACGCCGCGCCCGGGAAAGGCCCCGGAGGAGCTAGTCCGGCGGTTGAACAAACTGGAAGGAATTCAAGAGGTGCGCTGGCAACAGCGCGGACAGGATGGAGAATAAGATGCGATTTTTGTTGTTTGTTTGCGTAGCGTTCGCACAGCCGCCGTTCGGTTTCGGCCCGCCGTTCGGCGGAGAGCAGAAGATTGTCAAGGACCACGACAAGGACGGCGACGGCCGCCTGAGTAAGGAGGAGCGCGCCGAAGCGCGGAAGGCTCTCGCATCCCGGCCCCGCCGCGGTCCGGGCGGTCCCGGTGGATTTCGAGGGCCGCGTCCGGACGGCGGGCCTCCAGGCGGGCCTCCAGGCGGACCCCCAGGCGGACCCCCGCCCGGCATGCGTGGAGGGTTTGGACCTCCCGGGTTTATGCGCCTGGAGCCGGGAACGCCTGGAAAGAAGCTGACACCCGCGGACGTGAAGACCTACGGGAAGGAGCCACTTTACGATCTGACCGTTCTGCGCACGCTGTTCCTGGAGTTCGACACGCCCGATTGGGAAGCCGAAATGGCCGAGTTCAATAACACCGACGTGGAGATGCCGGCCGTGCTGACCGTCGACGGGAAGGCCTACAAAGACGTTGGCGTTCACTTCCGCGGCGCTTCGTCGTTCATGATGGTGCCGGCCGGGCGGAAACGCTCCCTGAATTTGTCGCTCGATTGGGTCAACAAGGATCAGCGGCTGCTGGGCTATCGAACTCTGAATCTGTTGAATTCGAACGGCGATCCGTCGATGATGCGCTACGCGCTCTACGCCGAAGTGGCGAAAAACTATATCGCGATGCCAAAGGCGAATTTCACGCGTGTCGTGCTTAACGGCGAAAATTGGGGCATCTATCCGAGCGTGCAGCAGTTCAATGCGGACTTTCTCAAGGAGCACTTCAAGGCGTCCGGTGGCGCCCGCTGGAAAGTTCCGGGCAGCCCGCGAGGCCGGGGTGGCCTGCGCCACTTAGGCGAAAATGTGGAGGAGTATAAGCGCATCTACGAGATCAAGTCAAAGGACGATCCGAAGTCCTGGGCTGCGTTCATTAACCTCACCAAGGTCTTGACTGAAACGCCGCCGGAGAAATTGGAAGGCGCGCTGGAGCCGATCGTGGATGTCGACGGCGCCCTGAAATTCCTGGCCCTTGAGAACGTGCTGATCAACTCCGACGGGTACTGGACGCGAGCGAGCGACTACAACATCTACATGGAACCATCGGGCAAGTTCCACATTATTCCTCACGATGTGAACGAGTCCTTCCGGACACCCGACGGTCCCGGCGCGCGCGGCGGCGTGGACCTGGACATCTTCGCCGGTTCCGACGACCCGGAAAAGGCGCTGCTGCACCGCTTGTTGGCCGTCCCGGAGTTGCGCGCCCGGTACACCGGCTACGTCCGCGCAATCGCCGAGGACTGGCTAGACTGGAAGAAGCTCGGGCCTATCACGGCGAGGTGGAAGGCGATGCTGGAGGCCGACGTGAAGATCGAAACCCGCATGGTGGGAAAGCCGGAGAATTTCGCGCAATCGATCGACGGAGAACTGGAGCGCGGAATCAGTATTAAACAATTCGTGGACCAGCGGCGCGCCTACCTGCTGGGACGCGAGGATGTGAAGCGGGCCAAGCGGCCCTAGGTGCCATAATGAAGGCGGAGAATTCATGGTTACCGCCGAAGAACTCAATCCGTGGCTGAACGCCGCCAAACGATTTGAAAATGCCGCAGACCGTCTGGACCTGGACGACGGAATGCGGAAAGTTCTGAAAACACCGGCGAAGGAACTAACGGTCGCGATCCCCGTGATGCTGGACGATGGCCGCCTGGAAGTGTTTACCGGCTACCGCGTGCAACATTCGATTGCACGGGGGCCGGCCAAGGGCGGCATCCGCTATGCGCCGGACGTGACACTGGACGAAGTGCGCGCTCTCGCGTCGTGGATGAGTTGGAAATGCGCTGTCGTGAACCTGCCGTACGGCGGCGGCAAGGGCGGCGTGATCTGCGATCCATCGATACTTTCCGATATTGAATTGGAGCGGATCACGCGCCGGTACACGGCGGAAATCATCGACATCATCGGGCCGGAGAAAGATATTCCGGCGCCCGACATGAATACGAATGAGCGAACCATGGCATGGATCATGGACACCTATTCGATGCACAAGCGCGAGACCACGACGGGCGTGGTGACCGGAAAGCCGCTCAACCTGGGCGGTTCGCGCGGCCGGCCGGAGGCGACGGGCCGCGGCTGCCTGTTCGTGAGTAAGGAGGCGCTGAAACAGTTCCACATCCCTCCCACGAAAGCGCGCGTGGTGATTCAGGGCTTCGGAAACGTGGGCGGCATGGCGGCGCGTTTGATGGCTAAGGAAGGCATCCATATCATCGCCGTGATCGAACATGACGGCGCAGTGCACAATCCGGCCGGACTGGACATCGAAGCGCTGATGGTGCACAAGAAGGCGACGGGTTCCGTCCTCGACTTCGAAGGAGCCACCAACATCGACCGCGATGAAGCGCTGTTCCTGGAGTGCGACGTTTTGCTGCCAGCGGCGAAGGAAAATGTGATCACTTCGGACACCGCGCCGAAGGTGAACTGCAAGATCGTCTGCGAAGGCGCCAACGGCCCCACTACGGCATCGGCGGACAAGATTCTTGAGGAACGCGGAATCTTCGTCATTCCGGACATTCTCGCCAACGCGGGCGGCGTTACGGTTTCGTACTTCGAGTGGGTGCAGGACCGCCAGGCGTATTTCTGGAACGAAAACCTCGTGAATACCCGGCTGGAAGAGATCATGGTGGAGAGTTTCTACGACGTCGCGCGATATTCGAAGCAGCACGGCGTGGAAAACCGCACCGCCGCCTACATGCTGGCATTGGACCGCGTTGCGTTCGCGATCAAATTACGGGGCATTTACGCCTAGCGATGACCGATAGTTCGACGCCGCTGATGCGGCAGTATAACTCCGTGAAACAGCAAGTGCCCGGCGCACTGCTGTTTTTCCGGCTTGGCGATTTCTACGAGCTTTTCTTCGACGACGCCGTTACGGCGGCTCGTGAATTGGAGATCACACTCACGTCGCGGAATAAAGACGCCGAACAGCCCGTGCCCATGTGCGGCGTGCCTTATCACGCGGCCGATGGCTATCTGGCGCGCCTCATCGCCAAGGGCCACCGTGTCGCGATCTGCGAGCAGATGGAGCAGCCGGGTCCGGGCAAGAAACTGGTGCGCCGTGAGGTGACGCGAATCGTAACGCCTGGCACGGCGACGGATTCCAACATGTTGCGCTCGCGCGAGAACAACTATTTGGCCGCCGTGCACAAGACGGGCGTGGCGTACGTGGACGTTTCGACGGGCGAGTTCAAGTGCACCGAGTTGGGTCCGGAAGAATCGACTCCGCTGCTGGAGAGTCTGCATGTGCGGGAGGTTTTGGTGGCCGAGGGCGTTTCGGTTCCCGGCGTCAAGACAAATACGAAATTGGACGCCTGGGTCTTTGACTTGGACTACGGCGAGCGCATTCTGAAGGAGCATTTTGGCCTGCTGAGTCTTGACGGCTGCGGCCTGCAAGGGCGAGGCCCGGCCACGGCCGCCGCCGGCGCCGTGTTGCACTATTTGCGAGACACGCAGAGGGCTGCGCTCGACCACGTGGAGCGCCCGCGGTATTTCGAACGCGGCGACTCCATGGTGTTGGACGCGGTCACGGTGCGCAACCTCGAGCTCGTGGATCCGATGTTCGCGGGCGAGTCGCGCGAGTCGACGCTGGTGAGTGTGCTGGACACGACGATGACGGGAATGGGCGGGCGATTGCTGCGCCGCCGCCTGTTGAGTCCATCCCTGCGTGTGGATGAGATCAACGCGCGGCTGGACGGCGTCGAGTCGTTTCTTCGCGACGCGATTCTGCGCGCCGAGGTGCGGCGGATCCTGGGTCAGGTGCTCGATCTGGAACGGCTGTTGGCAAAAGTCACGCTTGGAACGGCTGGCCCGCGCGAGGTGTTGGCGCTCGGCAAAAGCATGGCGCGGGTTCCGGAACTCAATGCGCTGCTGGGCGATGCCCGGTTCGACGAAGTGGCAGAAGCGAGAGAGCGGATCCTTGCATCCATCGCCGCCGAGCCGCCGGCCACGCTGAACGACGGCGGCACAATTCGCGATGGCGTGCATGCGGAACTGGACGAGTTGCGCGACGTTAGCCGCAACTCGAAGCAGTACCTGGCGAACATCGAGGTGCGGGAGCGCCAGCGCACGGGCATTTCGTCGTTGAAGGTCCGGTTCAATAACGTATTCGGCTATTACATTGAGATCTCCAAGGCCAACCTGCACCTGGCTCCCGGCGACTACGACAGGAAACAGACGCTTGTGGGCGCCGAACGCTTCACGACGCCGGAATTGAAAGAGCTGGAGGGAAAGATCCTGGCGGCGCAGGAGAAGATCCTGGCGATTGAACGGGAACTCTTCACGGAGGTTCGTTCCTTCGCGGCCGCGCACGCGGAGCGTATTCGCACGTTGGCGAATGCAATCGCGGATTTGGATCTGAGCGCGGGCTTGGCGCAGGTGGCCGCGGAGAACAAGTACACAAGGCCGGCCTTCACCGGAACGGGCGAGTTGAAGATTGCCGCCGGGCGTCATCCGGTGATTGAACAGCTTACCGAACGCGAAGCCCAGCGATTCATCCCCAACGACGTTTTCCTCGACTCCGGAGGCGAGTTTCTTGGCCTGATTACCGGTCCGAACATGGGCGGCAAATCGACGTACCTGCGGCAAACGGCGCTGATCAGCATTCTGGCGCAGATGGGTTCTTACGTGCCCGCGGCGGAGGCTGTGTTGCCGATCGTCGACCGGGTGTTCACACGAATCGGTGCGGCGGACAATCTGGCGCGCGGGCGATCGACCTTCATGGTGGAGATGACCGAGACCGCCGTGATTCTGAATACGGCGACGCAGCGGTCGCTGGTCATCCTCGACGAAATCGGCCGCGGCACGGCCACCTACGATGGCCTAGCGCTGGCGTGGGCAGTGGTGGAGCACATTCACAACCGCATCGGCGCGCGAACGCTATTCGCGACGCACTATCACGAACTCACCGAATTATCCGAAAAATTGAAAGGCGTGCGGAACCTGCACGTAGCGGTGAAAGAGGCCGGGGACCAAATTCTGTTCCTGCGCAAAGTGCAGCCCGGAGCGGCGGACAAAAGCTACGGTATTGAAGTCGCGCGCCTGGCGGCGCTGCCCTTCAGCGTGATTGAACGGGCGAGAGAGATTCTGGCGCTGCATGAGCGGGCGGAGCAGTCCGTGGTGGAGAGCGCCGAGCCCCGGCCGGAGCGCGGGCATATGCAGATACGCCTGTTCGAACCGGTGAACGGGGGTATCGCCGAGCGGATTCGCGCGTTGAAACTCGATGAACTGCGGCCTATTGAAGCGCTGCAAATATTGGCTGAACTACAAAAGGACTTGCAATGATCGTCGCTGGAATCATGAGCGGAACGTCGCTCGACGGTGTCAACGTCGCGGCGGTGGAATTGAACGGATCGAAAGGCTGGAAGCTGCTGGAGTTTCAATCGAAGCCGTACCCAAAGAAACTCCGCGAACGGCTGCTGGCGGTCTCAAACGCCGTTGCGCACACGGGTGAAGTGGCGTCGCTCGGTTTCGAACTGGGCGAGATCTACGCACGTTCCATTCTGGATTTGAACACTCGCGTCGAGTTGATCGGCTGCCATGGTCAGACGATTTTTCACGGCCCCGCATGCACGCTGCAACTTGGAGAGGCGCAAGTGATCGCGGAGCGCACCGGCGTGCCGGTCGTGAACAATTTCCGGCCTCGTGATATGGCTGCAGGCGGCCAGGGCGCGCCGCTGGTCCCCTTCCTCGACTATCTATTGTTCCGGCACAAAACGCGCAATCGCGTGCTTCTGAATTTGGGCGGCATTGCGAACGTCAGCCTCATTCCGGCGGGGGCTGCGCCGGAGAACGTAGTAGCGTTCGATACAGGCCCGGCCAACATGGTTATCGATCAGCTTGTGTGGATCGCGACCAAGGGCAAGCGAAGCTACGATGCGGGTGGCCGGATCGCGGCGAAGGCGAAGCCGGACGCCAAACTGCTGAGGATTTTGCTGCGGGACCGTTACTATTCGAAGAAGCCGCCAAAGAGTTGCGGCCGCGAGCAGTACGGCAAGGAGTTTATTCAACAGCTGCTTGCGACACAATTGCCGCTGGACGTGCTGATCGCCACGGCGACGCTGTTGACGCCGCTAACAATCGCCGAGAGCATTACGGACTTTCCGGCCGCCGAGTTGATCGCGGGCGGCGGCGGCACGAAGAACCCGATGATCATGAATCACCTGCGCGGACTGCTGCCGAACACCACTGTGATGACGACGGACGACTTCGGCTTGCCGGCGGAGGCGAAGGAGGCGGTGGCGTTCGCCATAATGGCCAGGGAAACATGGCGGCGGCGGCCCGGCAACGTGCCGAGCGCGACCGGCGCGAAGCGCGCCGTCATTTTGGGGCAAGTGACCTACGCCTAGGATGCGATACCCTGGCTATCGGCCATGAAAATCGCAGCACTCTTCCTTGTATCCCTCGCACTCCTGGCGCAGCACGTGCAGGACGAAGATAAGAAGAAACGCAATCCAGCCATAGGCAATCCACAAGCGATCGCCGAAGGCGAGAAAATGTTCAACTCCGGCTGCGCCGGCTGCCACGGGCCCGGAGGACAAGGCGGCCGCGGTCCCAACCTCGCGTTTGGCCGCGTGATGTGGCACACACTCACCGACGAGCAGACGTTCCAACTCATTCGGGACGGCGTACCCAACGCCGGCATGCCGCCGTCCTCGATGCCCGAGGAGAAGCTGTGGCAATTGGCGGCGTACGTGAAATCGCTGCGAGAACCCGCCGCGGAGGCGCCGCTGCAAGGAAACGCGGACCTGGGCAAGGAGATATTCTGGGGCAAGGGAAGGTGCCAGGGCTGCCACTCGATTCGCGGCAGCGGCGGCAAGCTCGGCCCGGACCTAAGCAACGTGGGCGGTACCCGCCCAGCCGGCTATATCCGGATGGCCATTGTCGAACCGGGTTCGCAGGGGTCGAAAGGATTCGAAAAAGCGTCGATCACGCTGAAGGCTGGAAAAAAGCTCGACGGCGTCATTAAGAACCGCAACAACTACTCCTTGCAACTTCTGGATGCGAAGGGCGACCTTCACCTGCTGCTTGTGAAAGACATCGCCGCCATGGAGATCGCCAAGGACTCGATGATGCCGGCGCTGGGAAAAGCGCTCAGCAGCGAAGAGCTGGACGGATTGGTCGCGTACCTCGGCAAGCAGACCGTGCGGCCAGTGGAATTGGGGCGTAATTAGCATGAAACTACTCATTTTCTTAGCGGCCATGGCGGCCCCGGCGCAGGTGAAATACGAAGACATTCTGAAGAGTCCGAACGCGGACTGGCTCACCTACGCGGGCGACTACAAGGGCACGCGGCATTCGCCGCTGAAGCAGATCACGACGGCCAACGCCGGCTCCCTCGTTTCCAAGTGGGTCTACCGGGTGCCGCGCGCGCAAAAGCTCCAGGCCACGCCGCTGGTCTATCAGGGCGTGATGTACATGACCGCTCCCAACGAGGTCCGGGCGCTCGACGCGCGTACCGGCCGGCTGATCTGGGAGTGGCGCGACACCCGCGCCAAGCGCAGCGACGTGAATCGCGGCGTGGCGCTGCTGGGCGACAGCGTGTTTTTCATCACCAGCGATTGCCATCTTACTTCGCTGCATCGCAAGACGGGCGCCGTCAACTGGCAGGTGAAGTACGCGGATTCGGAGAAGGACGGCGTTTTCGCCGCCATGGCTCCATTCGCCGCCAAGGACAAAGTGATCGTGGGCGTCGGCGGCGGCGACACCGGAATGCGCGGCTTCCTGGCCGCCTTCGATGCCAACTCCGGCAAGGAGGTGTGGCGCTTCTGGACCGTGCCGAAAAAGGGTGAGCCCGGCTCGGAAACTTGGGGCGATTATGTCGAGTACGGCGGCGCGGGCACTTGGCTCTCCGGCACGTTCGATCCCGAATTGAATCTTCTCTACTGGACCACGGGCAACCCCTGGCCGGACTTCTACGGCGGGGACCGCAAGGGCGACAACTGGTACTCCTGCGGTGTCGTGGCCGTGGATCTCGACACCGGCAAGTTGAAATGGTTTTTCCAGTTCACTCCGGGCGACACGCACGACTGGGACGGGCAATCCTGGCCCGTGTTGATCGACAAGACGTTTCGCGGCGAACCGCGGAAGCTGCTGCTGCATCCGAACCGCAACGGCTTCTACTATGTGCTCGACCGCGTTACCGGCAAGTTCCTGCAAGCGACGAAATTGAACGATCTGGTGGATTGGGCCAGCGGTATCGACGACAAAGGCCGGCCGATTCTGATCCCCGATAAAGACCCCTCGCCGTCCGGAACGCGGGCCTGCCCCGGCGTTCGCGGCGGCGCGAATTGGATGGCGCCGACGTATGTTCCGGCCACCGGGTATCTCTACGTCGTGACGGTTGAACAGTGTGATATTTACACGAGCTCCGCAAAGAAGCCGGAGCCGAAGGCCGGATTCTCCGGCGGCGGCGCGGGCGCGAAACCGCGCGACGTTGGGACCATCTACCTGCGCGCGTTGGACGCGGCGACGGGCAAGCGAATGTGGCAGTATCCGATGCCGGGGCCGGCGGTGGCGTGGTCCGGCACGGTTTCCACGGCGGGCGGCGTGGTGTTCGCCGGCGACGACGACGGCAGCTTAGTTGCCCTCGACGCCAAGAGTGGAAAGCATCTCTGGAACTTCCAGATGGGCGAGGATCTGTACGCCGCGCCGATGACGTATTCGGTAGAAGGAAAGCAGTATGTGGCGATCGCAACGGCGTCGGCCGTGTACGCTTTCGGCCTTTTTGAGCCGGCCGTAAGCGTGGAGATTCCAAAGGGAGCGCCCCGTTGATACGTGCGCTCCTGCTGGCTTCGCTTGTGTGCGCGGCCCAAAAATGGGAGCCGCTCTTCGATGGCAAGAGCACCGCGGGTTGGCGCACGCAGAGTAAAGATGCCTTTCCGTCGAATGCATGGAAGATCGACGATGGAGCCCTGATGTCCATCGCGGCGGCGCCCCGCGTGGACCTCTCCACCGCCCGCAGCTTCCGGAACTTTGAGCTGGAGTTCGAATGGAAGCTCGCGCCGAATGTGAACAGCGGACTGAAGTACCTGGTGTTCGGCATGCGGCCGAACCCGGCCGTTGGCCGCATCGATCCCGAGGTTCCAAAGGCGCTGGGCTTGGAGTTCCAACTACTGGCGCCGGAGAACAAGGAGTCCACCATGGCTCCGGAACTCGGTACGGGCGCGATGTACATGTACGTCAAACCCTCGAATGTTCCCGCGCATCCGTCCGGCGTGTGGCACAAGGCGCGCCTCGTGGTGCGCGGCCGCCGCGTGGAGCATTGGATCAACGGCGTCCGGGTGATGGAGGCGGACCTGCAATCGCCCGCGCTCTACGCGGCGATGGGTGAGGGCAAACGTAACGACGTTCCGAAGCCGGCGCACCTTGACGAATTGAAGTCCCATCCGGCGAAGGCGTACCCGATCGTACTGACCCACCACGGCGGTGATGCATGGTTTCGAAACATCCGGATCCGGACTCTCTAACACGCCGCGCCGTTCTGGCGGCAATGGCCCCGGCCGCGCGATGGGCCATCGTCGGGGATCGCACAGGAGGCGCGCAGCCGGGCGTCTATGAACGTGTCTGGGAAGAAGTGGCGGCCTGGCAGCCGGATCTCGTGATCTCGATCGGAGATACGATTCAGGGCGGCGACGATGCAACGGTCGTGCCTCAGTGGGACGACTTGGATCGCCGCGTATTTAGCCGCTACCGGTCGATTCCGTTCTATCATGTGGCCGGCAATCACGACGTCTTTAGCGCGCATTCGGAACGCGAGTATTTGAAGCGCCAGCGGCGAGGCCTGCGGTACTCGTTCCGGCACAAGGGCGCACTGTTCGTTGTGCTCGACAATAGCCGCGCCGACTCGCTGCCGGCCGCGGACATGGCGTTCTGCGCGAAGGAACTTCAGGCGGAGGCGGACGCGAAGTTCGTCTTCCTTCACCGCCCAAGCTGGCTGTTCCCCGTGCGCCTGCGGGTGACCGGCGATCCGTTCCACAAGCTGATGGTCCGCCACAGAGTGAGTCATGTCTTTAGCGGCCACGTGCACCAATTGCTCCAGTTGGAGCTGGATGGCGTGCGTTACAGCATGGTGGGCAGCTCCGGCGGCTCGCTGGAACGCGGAGTCCAAGCGCGGCAAGGCGAGAAAGAGGGCTGGTTCTTTCAATGGATGCAGGTTGTGGGAACCGGGACGCGCGTGAAGAAATTAGGGTCCACCGCGCAGGTCGTAGATATAGATCGACCAGCCGGCCCGCGCCGTGGGTAAGCGGTCGCGAAACTGCCGGTAGTAGTCGCGGTATTTCGGCGCGAAGTATTGGCCGGGCAGCACGGAAGCGCTGATCGCGTACACGCCGGGCCCGGCTGGCAGTTCGGTTCTGCCATTCGTATGGGCGTCGCTCCACGGCGGCGGCAACTGGCGCGCCTCTTTATCGGTGAAATATCTCCACGGCGTGTCGCCGCCGAAGTAGGAGACATTCAGAAAGTCCACCCGGTTCGCACGCGCCCACTCCTTCAGCGAGCGCAGGTCCTGCCCCCAGTCCAGATTGGAGTCGGCCAGATACTTCAGTCCGTTCGCCGGTCCACCCACCCAAGCGTTATGGAACGCGATGCCATGCGGATAGTAAAGCAGCGATTCCGCGCTCGGTAGAAGGCCCCCGGCTCTGCCGGGGGATCGTTACTAAGAGCCCGAGCCTCACCCCCACCAAGTCTCACCCGGAGCGAGGTGCGCGCGGACGACATCCGGATTCAGGTGAATATTCATACCCGGTTTCTGCGGCACCTCGATGTGTCCTCCCTTTATGTAGGGTCCGTCGAGCAGCAGCACCTTATCCATCCAGCCGCCCTTGCCTGTCACGGTTTCGGTGGCGATGTAGTCGTGTATGGTGGAGGCCCACTGAATGTTGCCGTAGGTATGCACCTGGCTGGCGGTGTTGTGTGTGGCGATCGGCATTCCGAACGGATGGGCCAGATCGGCGATCCGCTTCGTTTCCAGGAATCCGCCGGAGTTGCGAAGGTCCGGGTGCAGAATATCGCAGCCCTGGTTGACGATGAACGGGAGAAAACCCTCGCGCCGCGCTAAATTCTCGCCCATGCAAATCGGCACGCTGGACCCTGCCGTCAAGCGCTTCCACGAGTCCGAATAGTCCACGATCAGCGGATCCTCCAACCACAGCGGCTTGCACGGCGCCACCGCTTCGGCGATCTGTAAGGCGGTTCGCACGTCGTATTCCCAGTGGCAGTGCACCATTATGTCGTGGTCCCAGCCGATCGCCTCGCGGCAGTTTTCAAAGCCCTGGCGAATGGCGTTCAGGTCCTTGATCGACAACACGCGATTCGTAAGCCGCGAATGCGGAAAGCCAAACTTGTGGCAAGTGAAGCCGGACGGGTCGGCCTTGCAACTCTCCGCCCACGCTTTGCAGGACGCTTTGTCCAGCATGTCCTTCGGCGCCGCATGATCGTAGACACGGATGCGCTCACGGAACCGGCCGCCCAGCAGAGTTGACGACGGAACATTCAGAATTTTTCCGGCCAGATCCCACAGCGCCATGTCGATGCCCGACGCGGCCCGCATCAAGCCGTGCGCCGAGCCGTCTGTCCGGGTGCCACTCAGGCTATTGCCGCCCGCGCCCAGCCGAGTATAGATCGTGTCGATTTCCAGCGGGTCCTTGCCGACCAGCAAGGGCTTCAATCCGTCGATCTGTTCACGAACGCCAATGCCCGGCGAACCGTACGCCTCTCCGATTCCAAACATGCCGTTCGAAGCGGTGATCTTGACCAGCGTGTACGTCCGGCCGCCCTGCATCATCATCGTTTGCACGTTGGTGATTTTGTGGCGTCCAATTTCGGCGGCGGATAGGCGGCGCAGCGGAAGGGCCGCCGCGAATGCGGCGAGAAAGTCACGTCGAAGCATGCCGAATTATGTCACAGCTCACCGGCTGTAGGACAATGACCGGATGCGCTTAACCCGCCGGGCATTCGTGGCCGCGTCAACTCTCGCCGCCGCGGCGTTTCAGAGCCGTTGGCGCGGTTCGCGCGTGTGGATCGGACCCGAGTATTGGGCCAATCCGCTCCAGGATTGGCGTATGGAAAACGGGGTCGTCGTCGCACAAGCGGCGGCGGGCCGAACCCTGCACCTTCTGACGCACCAGATGACGGAGTCCGGCAATGCGGAACTGAGCGTTTCCATCGTCCCGCCCCGCGACGCGGGCGCCACAGCCCGCGCCGGTTTTCGGATTGGCATCCGGGGCAAGCTCGACGACTACCGGCACGCGCTGGTGCTGCCAACACACTGGGTGGATGCGGCCATCAGCGCAGACGGCACACTGGCGATCGATGACGCAAAGTCCGAGGCGAGAGTTGCGTTCAACGGCGCTGTGACGCTTCGCCTAAGAGTCGACGGCTGTGAAGCCACGCTCTCGGCCGGTAAGGTGCGCGTCACGAAAAAGATCCGGCCTGCCGGCAA
>Ga0194122_10001951_pt1 | contig 23703 bp, 38 predicted proteins | sample TA2MahCa10mmetaG_FD_155487 | JGI IMG/M metagenome (GOLD analysis project Ga0194122, IMG submission 155487) | Freshwater microbial communities from Lake Tanganyika, Tanzania - TA2015021 Mahale Deep Cast 10m | ecosystem: Environmental > Aquatic > Freshwater > Lake | place: Tanzania: Lake... | reverse complement strand
CCCTGAAATCCCTTGCGCCGCAGAGCTTAGCCCTTGCAGTCTAAACGATCTCAAAAAATGGGTCGTCTGAGATTCGAACTCAGGACCAATCGGTTAAAAGCCAACTGGACATCGCTGAAATCCCTTGCTGTGCAAGGGCTCAGGAAACGACCCCCAAACACTCCCCCAAACAAATCGGCGCGACTGGTGAGACCATCTTGGCAGACAAGCAGCCAAATCTGCCCCCGATTCGAGGAAATGGGCAAGATCAAACGGCCACCTTTGGACCTACGGCTGCCCCTGTCCGCGACCGTTCACGGAGCTTCCGAGGGCAAGACCAGCGAGAATGCTCAATCCCTGATTCACAGCCTCATCAATCCTCCCTTGCGGGCGTACACAGAAGAGGGCTACGGGATGCTCCTTTGATGAGTCAGCCGAAGACTGATTAGAGGCATCAGGGTCAGCCAACCGACCAGAATCGGAGGGCTCATCCACCCGCCGCTCCAGCGCTGCCAGCCCGTGACTGCGCACATACAGCCAGCTCAGGGCGGTGCAGTTGAGCAGGTCGAACGCCAGCGTGGCGCCCTGGAACCCGAGGATCCCGGTGGAGATCCAGACCACCAGCCGGCGGGAATCCATGGAGCGTCAACGAACAGCTCCATAGGGTTCCGAAGGCGGATCAGTCGACTGATGCCTCAGCGGAGTGCTGATCTCCCAAGGCATTACCGAGCCGGTCCGCCAGCGCCAGACACTGATCCATCTCTTCCCAAAGCAGCTCGCGCCGTTCTGCTGTCACGGAGAAGGAGCGGTGGTGCAGATCACGCCCGAGGTAACGGAGGGCATCGCAGATGCGGCGCCAGTCGTCTGGGGTGAGCACTGGGTCGGTCGGCGTCATGGCTGGCTGTCGGTCGGGGCGCGCATGGACTCCATGCAGAAGGTGCTCTGCTTGGCCTGGTAGCAAATGAGCAGGCGCAGGCGCATCGCCTCAATCCCGGTAACGGAAGGCAAAAACCCCACCAGCGAGCCGCACGCGGATGTCACCGTCGTCATCTTCTGACCATTGGCCTTCATAGCGATTGCCGTTGAGCAGTACCTCGGCGCTCTTGTCCTCCCACAGCACAACCGTGCGGCTGAGGCCTCCCGGTTCCACCACATCGAACACCGTGTGACCGTTGGCGTTCTTGCGGGAGGTCACGGCACAACGGAACCCCTCCAGACGGTCAGCCTCTTGCTGCATCTGGAACCAACAGGTGGCTCCGCTGGCGATGCCCGTTCCTGGGTTGGAGGGATTGAATGGCGCCTGAGGTGTTGGGTTCGCTGGTGGAGTGCTGCGAGCCACAGGGTTGGCCAGGAAGCTCTGGATCAGCGAGGAGGCCACAGCGAAGTTCAGGCCCTCGCTGTCGGTGAGCTTGAAGGTGGCCACACCCACCACGCAGCCGGTGCGATCGAGCACGGGGCCTCCTGAGTTACCGGGGTTAATCGGCGCGTCGATCTGCAGGATCTCACCGTCATCGCGGAGGCTGCTCACCACGCCGCGCGTCAGGCTGAACTCAAGCCCCTTGGGAGCGCCGATCGCCACGATGTCGGCCCCAACGTTCGGTTTGGCTCCCTTGAGATCAAGGGCGGTGCCACGCAGACCCTTCACTTCCAGCAAGGCGAGGTCGGTCTGAGGAGAAGTCCCACCTGCATCGCTGAGCACAGCCGCGTTGTCTTGACCGCCATCAGCCCATTTGACGGTGGCTGAGCTGCTGCCATCCACCACATGGGAATTGGTGATCAACAGGGTGGTGCCGTCCTGGTGACGCACGACGAAAGCACTGCCTGTGCCGCTATCGGTGGTCACGACGGCGACACCACGCTTTGCACCACTGAACAGGGCTTCTGTCGAAAGGTTCTGGTTGCTGCAGGGCGGTGCTTCTGGAACAGGGATGCGCGCTTGCTGCCGGACCTGGGGCTGACAACCAGAGCCCAGCGCCCCCGCCATGAGCGCGAGGCCAAACCAGAACTGCTGTCGCCGCTGTGCCATAGCCGGGCACCGATTACCTCCATAGAAATAGTCAGGGCAGGGCGCATACGCCATCGCCTGAATGGGGGAGCAGCAGAGGGCGCCGGAACCCTCAGAGGTTCTCTGCCTCTGATGCATGCCACTCACCCCTGAGGGCTGGACCCTGCTCAAAACCTGGGAGGGCTGCCGCCTGAGCGCCTATCCCGACCCAGCCAGTGGCGGTGCGCCCTGGACCATCGGCTATGGGCACACCGGCGCGGAGGTGGTGCCGGGGCTGACGATCAGCCAGGAACAGGCGGACGCCTGGCTCAAGCAAGACGCGTCTGAAGCGGCCGGTGCTGTTGACCGACTACTCCGGGGCGTAGGCCTGACTGCCCGCCAGCGCGATGCCCTGATCAGCTTCTGCTTCAACGTGGGGGCTGGGGCGCTGGAGGGCTCCACCCTGCGCAAGCGGCTATTGGAGGGAGAGACGCCAGCAGTGGTGATCGCCCTGGAGTTGCCCCGCTGGTGCAAGGGGCCCAATGGCCCTGTGGAAGGACTCAAGCGCCGCAGGGCTGCAGAAGTCGCTCATGCACAGGCCGGGAATGCGTCGGCCCCAGCTGGCGAACCGGAGACAACCCACCGAGAGCTGGCCACCACGCCCATCCAGCTACTCGAGGCCGTGCAGCACCACCAAGGCCTGACCCACCAACAGGAGGCCTGGCAACGGCTCCAGCGCAGCCTCACGCCTGAGCAACTGGCTGCCTTCGCGGAACTCTTTCGTAGGTCAGACACACCCCAGAGCGGGAATGGCACTGAACCAACAAAAACCGCCCATGGCGGTCTGATCCAGCTGCCTGTTCCCTACCTGAGCCAGAACGACAGCGTCACCGGTCAGGGCAGCCGGATGTGCTTTGCCTCCACCTGCGCCATGGCGGCAGCCTTCCTCAGGCCGGGTTCTCTCAACAGTTCCGGTCAGCTGGATGATCAATACCTGGCGCTGGTGCAACAGCACGGCGACACCACCGATGCCGGCGCCCAGGTGGCAGCCCTGCAAAGCCTCGGTGTCCAGGCCCGCTTCCGCACCGATGGCCGTATCGAAAACTTGATTGAGCAGCTCCATCGCGGGATCCCCTGCCCTGTGGGTTGGCTCCACAAAGGTCCAGCCTCTTCACCCACAGGCGGCGGCCACTGGAGTCTGGTGATCGGCTGGGATCCAGGCACCCGTCAGCTGCTCATGCACGACCCCAATGGCGAAGCCGATCTGGTGAACGGGGGCTACGTGAACACGGCCATCGGCAGCGGCCAAGCCTTGCGCTACTCCGAGCGCAACTGGGGACGGCGGTGGCAAGTGGAGGGCCCAGGTAGCGGCTGGTGGATTCAGATCAACTCAGCAATCTGATCGCTCAAGGGAGCTGATCAGCTTGAGCGGGGAACCCTTTGAACAGTTGCCCGAGCCTTCGTCATGACCTTCACCCCAACCCCCGCCACCATGCCGCTGCACAGCCACCACCACGTCCGCCAGGGCCTGGAAGCGCAGCTGCGCCAATGCTGGGCGATGTACAGCGCTGTTCCCTCAGAAGCCAATCGCTATCAGCTGGTGCGGCTCGAGCGCTTGCTCCAGGAGATCTGAGCTGGCGGGTCATCGCCAGAGGCGTTAGAACAGCCTCATTGCAGAGGATGACACCTGCACGCATCAGGAGGCCTGAGGAGGCCTCCTTTTTTGATGGTTGGAATCGGCAATCGAAGTTCGCCGCTAGGCCTTGCGGGCGTTAACCTCTCCTCAAGTTTTATCCCCACCCATGCTCACCGGTTCTGATCTGCTTGCCAAAGTCAAAGAGCTTGGCGATGTCTCCAAGTCCGATCTGGTACGCAGCTGCGGCTATGTGAGCACCAAGAAGGATGGCGGCGAGCGACTGAACTTCACCGCCTTCTATGAAGCCCTGCTCGAGGCCAAGGGCCTCAGCCTCGGCAGCGACGGCGTGGGCCGCGGGAAAGGCGGCCGCAAGCTCAGCTATGTGGCAACGGTGCAGGGCAATGGCAATCTGTTGATCGGCAAGGCCTACACCGCCCTGCTGGATCTCAAGCCCGGCGATGAGTTCGAGATCAAGCTCGGCCGGAAGCAGATCAAACTGATCCCCTCCGGTGGGGCTGACGAGGAGGAGTGAGTCGGTGCCCACTCCAATGAATTGGGAGGCTGACGGCTTCAGCTGATATTCACGCAGTAGCTGCCGGAGCTGTTAAGCCGAAGGTTTGCTGTTGCCTGTTTTCTCCAGAGCTCCGCGCCCGTTGTCGCGCTTGGATGGCACGCGATAGCTGCCTGAGGAGTCGTAGCCGAGCGGACACCCTCCCACTTTCGGGAGGGTTCATCTATTGCTGAGCAGTTGCGTCAGTGTGGTCAAAGCACGACTAGGGCCAGAGCGGCGATCAGACTCACCACTGGCAGTCAGCCCTCCCCTGTTGGATCCTGCTGATGCTCCTCCTCATCCAACGGGGGAATCAATTCCCTGAGAAGTTGAGCAACGATCAATCCCCGGTTGCGAAACCCCATCTGGATTCTGAGCGCATCAATCCATAGGACAACATCGCGAGGTAGTTCCAAGGTCAACCGAACCATCTCCTGCTCACTGGATTGTTCGCTGTTCTCCATCGCGGCGCAGCAAGGGCGCCCATGATGCCCGCCTGAGCCCGATCAGCAAGGCCGCCCAACCCAGCCATGCCCACCAACCTCCAGACCGACAGCTGCATCAGCACCGAGCGCGGTGCTTTGGTGTTCTGGGCACCACCACCGAGCCCGAGGCGGCAGGGCTGCAAAGTGCAGATCATTGATGTGTTCTCCCTGCAAGTAGCGACGGGCTACACGAGGGACCCCCAAGGGAAGTTGCTCCTGGAGGCTCAACCCTCGGTAGCGGCAGCCCGCAATTGGACTCTCGCCAAAGCCGCTCAGCTGATCCGAAATGACGCCCGGCCTCACCGCTGGGTGGCACTGGAGTTGAACAAGCGGGCCTGGGGGCTGTTCTGGGCCGGTGGGGGACTACAGCGGTGCCGGGAGGTTCTGGCTGAGCGAGTGAGCGAGGCAGAAGGCTATTCCGCTCTGGTGCCAGCCACTCCAGAAGCCCTACTGCGGCTGATGTTGGACCTCGAGCCCAGCTCAGAATCCGCCCGTCAGGCCCGTAACTGGGGAAGATCCCACTCCCCAAGATCCGGCTCGGTTGTCAGCAACAGCCATGCCTGGAAGCTGGTGGCATGGACGTCCCTCGCCTGGGTGGCTGTTCTGGGCATCACGGTGGGAGGCTTCCTGAGCGCACTGGACCGACAGGACCGCAAGCTCGAGCTGCTGCTCCAGCGCACGGAAGCCATTCAGTCTCAAAGCCGCTAATGCGCAGTCGGCTGTTCGCCTATGGGCTGGTGCTCTGTGGGTTAGCCCCGTGGCCAAGCGAAGCCCAGACCATCCGTGCCACCGTGCTCTCCATCGGCGATGGCGACACCCTGCGCGTGCGAGAGGGCAGCCGCACCCTGAATGTGCGCTTGGCCTGCATCGATGCGCCGGAAACCAGTCAGGCACCCCATGGCGCCAGTGCCCGGGCCCAACTCCAGGCACTGGCGCCGGTGGGATCAGACGTTGAGCTGCGCGTCAAAGCCACCGATCGCTACGGCCGCTCCGTGGCCGAACTCAGCCGCAATGGCCGCAACCTCAATCAGGCCCTGGTGGCGTCTGGCGCCGCGTTTGTCTACTGGCAGTACATCCAGGGCTGCGACCGCCAGACCTACAGCCGTCTGGAGACCGAGGCGCGGCTCAAGGGGCTGGGGGTGTGGGGCGTGAGCGGCGGTGTGCAGCGGCCGTGGGAGTACAGGTCCCGCCAACGCAAGCCCAGCTCGAGTTCTTCTGCTCCACCAGGCCGCCGGTACACCTGCAAGCAGATCGGCTCCTATGCCCAGGCGCAGGTGTTACTGCGGCAGGGGCACAGCTATCTCGACGGGGATGGTAATGGGGAGGCCTGCGAAAGCCTGAAGGGGTAGCGGCAGCCCTCTACACCCTGAGTGCATCCCGATGAGCCTGGAGAAAATGCTCCTGCTCACGACTGAACGCCTTGATCTGGTTGGCGCCGGCAATCCCCCAGCAACGCAGGGCCTCACCAGCTGCTTCATGCCGCCAGATCAGCTCGCCCGTGGTGTCGAAGCTGATCCAGTGGCGATCAAACAGCTTGTCGATATGAGGTGAGAGCAAGAGCCCATTGGCGCCACTCAGGCGCTCAGTGTTATCGCAGTCGCGCCAGGGCTTGATGTGGCTGGCCACAAGGAACTCCTGGCGTGCGAGGCCCGTCACACGGCAACAAGGCTCCAACTGAGCCACACGCTGACGAAACAGCCCCTGCCCCAGGCGAGCCTTGGTCAGGGCCTCCCGTTCTGTGGTGTTGGGAACCGCTTGCAACTGGTTCACGTCATCGAGCAAGGCTGCTGCAGCTGAGCTGTCTTCCCCCAGAACCACGAGGTGCACCTGGACCGCTCGGTCGGCATGGTCTTCGATGAGCTTGAGGAGCAAGCGGCCGAGCTCCTCGCTGAGGCCGGCGAGATACACCCCTTGGTTACCGCGTCCGCTAGTGGTGCTGATCGGGCTGTGACGCTCGGGCAACAGCGGTTGCAGCAGCTCAAAAAACGCCTGCGGGACCAAGGGGCTCCTCAAGGGCTGCCAATTCACGCGAACCAGCCAGCCCTCCGCTCCCCAGTAATCACCGGTCGTGCCGAATTCGGGCGGCTTTGGAGCGGTGATCGCTGCTTGCTCAACGAGGCCGATCTGGCTGATCTTCCCGTTGGCATAACTGAACACCACATCACCGGCCTGGCAGCGCGCCAGGTTGTCGTAGGTGACGTTCCGTCTGCCGTCAGCAGTCACCTTGGGCGACCACACGTAGCCGCCTTCGGTCTCTTGCCGGTAGGTCTGCTTGTGGTTGACCCACCAGAAGGCCACGTCGCAACACAACACTCCCTCAGTTCTAGCTGTGCAGCGCTCATCGTCTGCATCTCCCCCAGAAAGCTCCAGGGGGCCAATGCAAGAAGCCGATTGGAGCTCCGCGTGAAGGAATCCATCAACTTACCCACAAAAACAAACGGGCAGGTAGCTCTAGGGGTCAGTACAACAGATTCCAGGTGGCCATTCTCTTCCTACTCGTGGCTATAGCTTCACTCGCCTGGGGGCTTGGGCAAGCAAAAGCCCTAAAGGCAACTGAGGCCAAACTCAAAGACTTAAGCAAACGCTATCAACCGGCCATCGACATTGATCAACACGTGCACCAAGCGAAGGAAAGGCTCGATGGGCTATTCGCAAAGGAAAGGGCAATTCGCGAGGAAATCAACTCTGCCCAGCAAGGCCTAACGCGCATTAACGAGGAACTCGCCCTGGCCAGTGACGCCGCTTTCCTAGTGGAGGTTGGCTACTACGAGCCTCACTACGACTTCGAGGACTTACCTCGCTACGAAGCCGAACTACAGCGCATTAGAGACCAGCAGAAGAGCATGCTTCGCGAAGATGGAACCGGAAACAATCGATCAGCTGCTGCAGCTTTTATTACCGCCGAGTTGAGCTTCAACAATTCAGCGACACAAGGAAGAGCGGCGCAGAAGAAGACACTAAAACTCATCCTTCGAGCCTTCAACGGCGAGAGCGACTCCTTCGTAGCACGAGTGAATTACCGAAATGTCGATGCAATGGAGAAGAGAATTCGGTCGGCATTCGATGCAATTAATGCAATCACGGAGAAATACAATTTCTGCCAGCTAAACCCCCGCTACCTCGACCTGCGAATCCAGGAGCTACAACTCGTCTACGAGTGGGAGGAGGCAAAACAGCGCGAGAAAGAAGAGCAAGCGCGCATCCGCGAACAGATGCGTGAGGAGGAAAAAGCCACGAGGGAGGCGGAGCGCGCGCAACAGCAGGCCGAAAAGGAAGAAGCCAAATACCAGGAGTTACTGAAGAAGGCCGAGCAGGAAGTGCAGCTAGCAAGCGAGAAGGACAAAGAAAGGCTGAATGCTCAGATCGAAGAGCTACAACGACGAGTTGCCGAAATCGAAGAAAAGAAGAAGGCAATCAGCCAAGCCATGCTCACAAAGACTGGGCACGTCTACATCATCAGTAATGTCGGAAGCTTTGGCGAGGACGTCTACAAGATCGGAATGACGAGACGACTTGAGCCGATGGACCGAGTCAAGGAACTCGGCGATGCATCAGTCCCATTCCCCTTTGATGTTCACGCCATGATCCGAACAAGCGATGCACCAGCACTAGAGAACGCCCTCCACAAGCACTTCGACTTCCGGCGGCTCAACCTAGAAAATCAACGCAAAGAGTTCTTCCGGGTCTCCATTGAGGAGATCCGACAGGAGCTTGATCAGCTCAAGACCGAATTAGGGATTGAATCGGAACTGCGTCTAACGCTTCTAGCAGAGGCCAAAGAATACAGAATGAGCGAAGCAAAGCGGAAACATTTGGAAGCCTCGTATCTGTCCGATTAGGACCAGATGCTTGCTGTCTTTCCCGTTAAGGATCCGTACAGGTTCAACGCTCCTGCAACACCACCCCAGCCCTGATCACGGTGATGCGATCAACGGCCACCTCCTCCGCCGAGGGGTGGCTGCGCCGGAGCTCCTGCAGCAGTGCCCGCTCGAGCTGCTCACCCTCCAGCCAGGCAGGGAACCACTGGATGCGGGTCATCGGCAGCCAGGCCTGCCAGCGTTCAGGCACCGTGTCGCCCGCGGTGGCTCCCGCCACCCAGACCGTGGCGGTCTCGCCTGGCTGGAGCACGCGGTAGCGCACCTGCAACTTGTTGTGGGGCAGGGGAGCGTTCATCCCTGGAGGGCCTGCTCCTGTTCGCGCTGCTCCTCCTGCCACGCACGCTGCAGATCGATCCGCGTGATCCGGTAGCCGAGTCGCCGTGCGGCCAGGATCAGCTCCTTGCGGGAGCGGCAGTGCTTGAGCGCCCGCTGCAGGGCACTGTCCGCCTCCACATCGTCCACAAAACGCTCCAGCTCGGACCAGCTCATCGGGCCTCAACCCCCTGGGCCCATGACCATGGCAAGGGCGTCTGGATTGCGCCAGGTTCCGTGGATCACAGTTCCTGAGATCACCCATCACCACAGGGAAAACCGGCCGGGAAACCGGCCGGCGGGAGGCGAAGCCTCCCGAGACGGCTCAGATCACCGAGACCGTGGTGCCTTTGGTGCCCTGGAAATGCCGGGCCATGGCATGGGCATCTTCTGCAGGGATCAGGCGCAGCTTTTTCACGGGCTTACCGCGGCGACCGATGGGGGTGGTGATGCGCTCATGGCCATAGGCCTTGATGCCATCTGGGTAGGTGTGGAGCACCAGGAAGCGGATCTCGCAGCAGGGAGCGGTGGGGCGTGCCATGGAAGGGAAAGGCGTGGAACACCCCGACCGAGGCCCGCTGTGGCAGAGGCGGCAAGGACCGCGTCAGCGGCCCGGCCTGATCCTTGCCGCCTCTGACGCAGTGGGCACGCTGGGAGGGATCCACGCCGCTTCCATGGCACGCGCCGCCGCGGCTGTGTGGTGAGCCGATTGCTGGTGCGGACCGTCAGGGGAGGGGGGGGATCGAGGCCGGCGGGTATGGGTGATTCACCACCCCATCAGGCACTCGGCCACATCAGCGCTCGGCGCGTCGTGGTCCTCCGAGGGATTCAGGAGCCGAGTAAGGCAGTGCACTCAAGACGCTCCTGGCTGGCATCGCGCCGTTGAAGACGGAGCGTGATCATGCTTGCCAGATAATCAGCATCATCAGCCACACCACAGAAACGGGCTGAGCCCCATGTGTGCAGCCAGGGCAGGCCAAGGAAGTAGAGGCCGGAGCTCTGGGTCATGCCGCGGTCGTGTGCTGGTTGTCCAGACCCGTCAAAAACCGGAACGTCAATCCAGCGGAAATCCGACTTGTAGCCGGTACACCACACAACAGCAGCCAGTGGCTTGGACCTGAGATCGATGCCGGGATCTTCCGCGGGGCCTGGCTGCCAACACGGGGAGTAAGGAGCCTCGACTGGGGCCTCAACACCCTCCTTAGCAATCCAGCTGTCAATGCTGCTGCGGATGCGGCAGTACACCGAATCAGCGTGATCGAGGTTGGTCGCAAGGTCCTGGTTGAAGCTGATGTGCTCTGCGGTCACTGAGCGCAGGCGGCCATGAAGGTGCATGCCTTCCAGCGCGCGGGCCCGCAAATCAATCTCTCGGCCACCGTCACGGCCAGTGAGGTAGTGATTGGTCTTGGAGCGAACGGAGCGCGGATCAGGGTGATCTGCGATCGGCATGGAGTAATACCCCATACGGTCAAGCCAATCCACAACATCTTTCCCGCGATAACGTCGGGGAGAGCGTGGCGCAGAGCCAACACTCAGATGAACCTGTCGACCAGCGAGAAAGAGGTCCTCAGCGATCTGACAACCGGACTGACCGCTTCCAACAACAAGGACAGGCCCCTCCGGGAGTGATGAAGCGTTTCGGTAGTCGCGAGCATCGAGCTGAAGTGTTTGTGCGGGAAGCCTTGGAGCGTCAGCGTGGCGTCGGGGAATGTGGTACCCGCCCGTCGCAACCACCACGTGATCAGCCAGGATCTCACCCTCTGATGTGAAAAGCCGATAGCCCGTTCCATTGTGAACAAGACGATGAACGGTGACACCCTCACGAAGATCAGGCGCTACGAATGCCGCGAAGCGCTGCAGGTAAGAGACAATCTCCGACTTAACCATGAACCCGTCTGGTTCAGATCCGTCATAAGGGAAATCAGGCAACTGACATTGCCAATTGGGAGTGACCAAGCAAAAGCTGTCCCAGCGCTGCTGGTCCCACGCATAGCCAACCCTATTTTTCTCAAGGACAAGGGGTCTGATGCCGCGTTTCTGAAGAGCGTGCGCGATCGATAGGCCAGCTTGACCGCCACCAACCACCACCACTTGGTGATGCCGAACCTGAGAAGAAGCGTACACAGGGGATCATCAAGCCTAACAGTCAATATTCCTCTCTAGGTCGACCGGTGTCCGTATCAGTCAACACCAAACACAAGGAGCTAGAGACAATTGGATAATTACGTCGCTTTTGGTCGCATCGGCGACATTGCCGAATGGAGAGGGAGGGCAAAGCTGATTTGGACACATTCCAAAACGTTCATGCCTGCCGTCAGCCGTCCGTCCAACCAGCCAGGCGAACACCTCGTTGATTACGAGGAAAAGGTTTTTCCCGATGTCAAGGCTGAACCAGGCGAAAAGGCTCTCATCACGTTTCACACAGTCGCATTCGAGGGATCGATTGGCCTGGTGAATCTGCTGCAGGCGAGCAGGTTGATCAACAAGGGTTTTGAAACCTCAATCCTGCTCTACGGTCCTGGGGTGACGCTGGGCGTGCAAAGGGGTTTTCCGAAACTCGGCGATGCCGCATTCGACGGCCACCTCAACTTCAACGCCCGCCTACAGAAGTTCATGGATCAAGGCGGAAAGGTGTATGCCTGTCGCTTTGCCCTGCAAGCTCTTTATGGCCATGGCGAAGGAGCATTGATGCCTGGAATCCGGCCAATCAATCCGCTTGATGTCCTCGACATTGTGCTGATGCACCGCAAGGAAGGTGCCTTCATCCTCGATACCTGGACCCTCTGATCCTCCTGCCCTCTGACCCATGGCCAACACACTCAAGGTTGCAGCAGTCCAGATCCGTCCGGTTCTGTTCAGCCTCGATGGCTCCGTTCAACGGGTTCTGTCGGCCATGGCAGAGGCTGCTGAGCAGGGGGTAGAGCTGATCGTGTTCCCTGAAACCTTTCTGCCTTACTACCCCTATTTCTCATTTGTGGAGCCGGCGGTCCTGATGGGCCGCTCTCACCTCACGCTCTACGACCAAGCTGTCACTGTGCCGGGACCCGCCACCGAGGTCATTGCGGCAGCAGCTCGTCAACACAACATGCACGTGCTGCTCGGAATCAACGAGCGTGATGGTGGCAGTCTGTACAACACTCAGCTGCTTGTTGATAACGCTGGTGAGATCATTCTGAAACGGCGCAAGATCACTCCCACCTACCATGAACGGATGGTTTGGGGTCAAGGTGATGGCTCCGGGCTGAGAGTTGTTGACACCAAGCTGGGAAAGATCGGTGCTCTGGCTTGCTGGGAGCATTACAACCCACTAGCACGATTCTCCCTGATGGCTCAAGGAGAAGAGATCCACTGCGCCCAGTTCCCAGGGTCTCTAGTGGGTCAGATCTTTAGTGAGCAAACAGCCGTGACCATGAGGCACCATGCCTTGGAGGCTGGGTGCTTCGTCATCTGCTCCACAGCATGGCTGGATCCTGAGGATTACAACACCATCACAGCAGACACCTCCCTTCATAAGGCTTTCCAGGGTGGCTGTCATACAGCAGTGATCAGTCCAGAAGGCCGCTATCTCGCGGGTCCACTTCCCGATGGTGAGGGTCTAGCGATCGCTGAACTGGACCGTTCACTGATCACGAAACGCAAACGAATGATGGACAGTGTCGGGCACTACAGCAGACCAGATCTACTGGGCTTACGGATCAGTCGCACTCCTGCAACACAAATGAGTGGCATGAATCCGATTACTGAAGTTCACGAATCCACCCCATTACTGTCCCTTGGCCAGGAGCTCCTCGATGTCTGAGCTAGGGCGTTTGGTTACTGAGCTCCAGGTTCATGGCGTCGCCGACCCGGCGCTGCCAGGAAATCGAGGCCGTCGCGGTGGTGCAGGTCCTTCTGATCACCGAGCACTCACGATTGACGGAACCACAGTCATGGTTCCCGTCTACAACACAGCAGCCAAAGCTTCTCCCTACAGCCTGGAGGCATCCGGGAACAGCTCTGTATACCTTGCAAGTCAGGGGTCCGAGGCATTGCGCCCTGTGGAAACGACCTCGGAACCGGCCTTCTATCAACTGAGCACTGCGGACGGAGTCCCCTACCGCTCCATTGCCCTACTGCACGGGCGCGATGTCTTGGCGACGACTCTGTTGCAGACCTGCATCCGATTCCGCGACCGAACGGATTCCTGTCAGTTCTGCGCCATTGAGCAGTCTCTGGAAGACGCACGCACCATCGTGCGCAAGACGCCAGAACAGGTTGCCGAGGTTGCCGAAGCAGCCGTCCGTCTGGATGGAGTGAAACAACTGGTGATGACCACAGGTACACCCAACAGCGATGACCGTGGTGCACGCCTGATGGCAGAAACAGCCGCCGCTGTGAAGCAGCGAGTGCAGATTCCTATCCAAGCCCAGTGTGAACCGCCAGATGACCCGATCTGGTACGAACGCATGAAGCAGGCAGGGGTTGACAGCCTGGGGATGCACCTGGAAGTGGTGGAGCCAGAGGTGCGACGCAGCATTCTTCCTGGCAAGTCGGAGATCACCCTTGAGCACTACTACACGGCCTTTGAACAGGCGGTTGAGGTTTTCGGTCGCGGGCAGGTTTCGACCTATCTCCTTGCAGGTCTTGGTGACTCGGCTGAGTCTCTGATTGCCTGCAGCGACAAGCTCATCAGCCTTGGTGTTTATCCATTTGTCGTTCCTTTTGTTCCGATTTCAGGTACACCGCTTGAAAACCATCCAGCTCCCTCCACCGACTTCATGGTGGAGGTCTACACCGCAATTGCCAGTCGTTTGAGGGCATCAGACATCAGGTCGGATGCCATGGCCGCTGGCTGTGCCAAATGCGGTGCGTGCTCCGCGCTCTCGTTGTTTGAAACCGATCGCTGACATCCATGTTCTTCATCGATCCAAGCAGCCATGACATCGGCCGTAGTTTCAGCTCAGCCCCCGCATCATTCACGCCTTCCGTGCGCTGGGGGCTTGGAATTGACGCTGACGACTTCCGCCTTTCCCCAACAGCAAGCTCTGATCGTTTTTCCTTTCATCTCTTACGGCCTCAATCCAGCTTGATCGATGGCTATTGGGAGCTGCGCAGTGCCATCTTCTGCGAAGAGCAGCATCTCTTCGAAGAGAGTGATCGCGATGAACTCGATAGCCATGCTTATGCCATAGCTGCAATTCACCATGGCCTTGACCATTGCGGCCAGGTGGTAGGTGTAGTGCGTATCGTCGAGAAAAATCCTGGACTTTGGTATGGAGGGCGTCTTGGAGTCCACCGTGAGTTCCGGCGCCACAATCAAATTGGTAAAGGGCTGATCTGGAAAGCGGTAACAACCGCGAACGGATGGGGCTGCGATCGCTTCCTAGCAACAGTCCAGATACAGAACGTTCGTTTCTTTCAACGACTGCATTGGCAATCGATTGATGAACTCGAGATCAAAGGCATCCGTCACCACCTAATGGAAGCTGATCTCAACTACTACGCTCCTTCAGTTGAGCGGCGCCCCTCTGCGGTGAGCGTTGCATGAGCGCCCTTGAGCTCCAGACTCTGTCAGAGCAGCTCCGTTCCTTACCTGGCCTTCTTTCAAAGCGCGATATCCAGGAGCCAGCCTCTGTTTTTGCGCACCATCCATTCCCAGAGCTCGGTGACGCCAGTCGGCTGGGAGACGATACGGCGCTGATTCCGCCTCAACTGGGTTCATTGTTGCTGGCCTGCGAAGGCATGCAGCCGGAACTTGTGGTGGAGGATCCTTGGTTTGCGGGATGGAGTGCGGTTCTTGTCAACCTGAGTGATATCGCTGCGATGGGTGGACGTCCTCTCGCACTCGTCAACAGCGTTTGGGCGCAAGGACATGAGGCTGCACAGCAGCTGTTGGGAGGAATGCGCTTTGCCTGCGATAAGTTTGCTGTGCCGATGGTGGGCGGTCACACTAATAATCAGAGTCCGTACTCTGCTCTGTCGGTGTCTGTTCTAGGGATAGCCGACGGTCCAGTCTTATCGGCGAGAGCTGCCCAGTCTGGTGACGCACTCGTGCTGCTGATTGATGGTGATGGGAGTTTTTACCGGCACTATCCCTTTTGGGATGCTGCCACCAACGCTGATCCAGAACGGTTGCGCGCTCAGTTGTCCCTACTCCCCAGGCTGGCGCATGCACGAATCGCACGCGCCGCGAAAGACATCAGTATGGGAGGCCTAGTCGGCACAGCTGTGATGTTTGCCGAGGCTTGCAGCCTGAGAATCACGATCGAGCTGGATGCTATTCCGCGACCAATTGGAATCGATGAATTGAGTTGGCTCAGCTGCTTCCCAAGCTTTGGCTTTCTTCTCGCCATTCCTCAAACTGAATTGCCGAATCTCCAGAAGCTGGTCAACCTGCACCCCGCTTTAATGTGTGAAAGCATTGGTCGATTTGAAGACAAGGCAAGCGGTGTGTGGCTTGAGAAAGATGGTCAAACCCAGCAGCTTTGGAGCTCAATGAGCCCACTAACCGGATTTAGAGCAGTGGCGACTTCTTAGCCACTGTTTTGTTCGCCCCTCAACCAATGCCTGAAGTCGTGCTTGAGCTCCGATGGCCTGATGGCGAAGCCAGCAGCTTTTATTCCCCCTCAACCGTGGTGTATGAATTTCTCAAGCCAGGTGACAGGTTGAGCATCGCTGAACTTGAGCAGAAAGGACTAGCGGCTCTCAGTGAAGCCTCCGAACGAGTCCGTGCACGCTACGGATTCGCATGTACTCGTACTGACGAAGAAGCCCTCAAACTCCGCAAACGCGTCGCCCTCTACAACAGCACTGAAACCGTTGAGGTTCAGAGTTCTTCTAACTGACCACATCGTTTTCATCCCGCAGCTCTTCAGACCATGACTGGCAAGCCCCCATTCCCTCCCTTCACTCTGGAAACAGCTATTCAAAAAGCACGGATGGCTGAAAACGCCTGGAATGGACGAGACCCTCAAGCCGTTGCACTTGCCTACACCGACGACAGTCGCTGGCGCAACAGAAGTGAATTCATCACTGGCCGTGAGGAAATCCTCCGTTTCCTTGAGCGCAAATGGGCAAAGGAGCTGGACTATAAACTGATCAAGGAGGTCTGGGCTTTCTCCGATAACAGGATTGCGGTTCGCTTCCAATACGAATGGCACGACGACTCAGGTAACTACTACCGCTCGCATGGCAATGAAAACTGGGAATTCTCCGAAATTGGCTTAATGCGACGGCGTGAAGCGAGCATTAATGATGTGCCCATCCGTGAAAGCGACAGGCTTTTTACATGGGGCGAAGGGCCGCGTCCCTTGGATTTTCCTGGTCTTACCGAACTCGGCCTCTGACATCTGATTCATGACACCGTCACTGAGGATCAAAACGCTTGATCAGCTGAGACTGTTCATGGAGCATCATGTCTTTGCAGTCTGGGACTTCATGCTGCTTTTGAAGTCCCTGCAGCAACAGATCGCCCCCTCCGGAACGCCTTGGCTGCCTCCGAAGCATCCAGGTGTCGCCGGATTGATCAATGCGCTTGTTGCGGAAGAGGAGTGCGACTACCTACCAGCAGAGCTCGGTGGTCCGATTCATCTGAGCCATTTCTCGATCTATCGCAGGGCCATGCAGGAAATCGGCGCTGATACCCGACCGATCGATGCTGTCCTCTCCATAGCCCAACGTGATGGACTGGATCACGCCCTGCTTTATCCAATGATTCCGGCTCCTTCGAAAGCATTCATGAGAAGCACTCTGGAGATCATCGAATCCGGACAAGCTCACCTCATGGCAGCTGCTTTCTGTTACGGCCGCGAATGCCTTGTTCCTGACCTCTTCACGGAGTTACATGGCCAGATTGATCGCCAAGATCTGCATGCGCCAACATTACTTTGGTACTTGCAGCGGCACGTCACACTTGACGGGGACAGCCACGGCTCGCTTGCTCAACGAATGGTAGAAGAGCTCTGCGAAAACGATCCCAGTCGAATCCAACAGGTGGAAGATGTAAAAAGCCGTGTCGTCGTCCAACGCACTGACTTTTGGCAATCCATCGCCCAAGCAGTGGACTCACCATCAGCCCTACCTGCTTGCTGCCAAACATGATGTTGGCTTCCACCTGAAAGATGCACATCTGCGTATCGTCTATCAGGCTGATCCTTGCCGACTCTGACGCAGTGGGCACGCTGGGATGGATCCACGCCGCTTCCAAGGCACGCGCCGCCGCGGCAGTGGGTGAGCCGATTGCTGGTGCGGACCGTCAAGGGAGGGGATCAAGGCCGGCGGGTGTGAGCGGATCACCAGGGCAGAGCGCTAACCGCAAGATCCACAACGCCGGCCTTTCGCAGCACTGGACGCACCGACCCGAGCGGGGCGCCAATATGTAACGAGCCCGTTACATTTCTCTCATGTCCGTCGGAGAGGTCTTCCTTGAGTCCCTGGCTACAGGCGTCATCACGGAACGTGAGATGGCCTGGATCGCAGCGCATCAGGACTCATTCGCCCGGCACGAAGAAGCTTTGGCGTTGCGCCTAGGCCGCCTGATCGATGAGGGCCAAGTGAATCTGGGCTGCAGGATCCCTGGCCGCGTCATGAGGCACCGGCAGATCCTCAACGAATGGATCGAGCCCCTTGGACGGCGGCGCTCTGCTCGCTACGCCTGTGCGTAAACGACCTCAGGCGCCTGCTGTGAGTGGATGCTTCCCTGACCTGTCCCCAGGCCGGTGGAGGGTTGAGCAGTCCGCCAGATACACCCCACCGGCTCAAGACGCACCGCAAGAAGCGCCGCGCCGGGCACCTCCAGGATCGCCCCTGGTCAAGGGCTGCGCGAGGCGAGCTGACTGGTTGGTGTGGCGCGATCGCCCCGGCTGCGCCGGTGCTCACCGCGCATTGGCTGATGGACTCGCCCCTTGACTGGCGAGGCGGTCCTTGAGGCGTCCCGTCGCTGCGCCGTAGGGCGTCAGGTCGTTATGGCTACGCATGTCCTGGGGTATGGCCCCGAGGATCCGGTTGGTCTGGTGGAGTCCTGCTATCGGGCCGTGGAGTGGATCCTTGCCACCCACGCCGCCAAGGGGGTCTTGATCCCGAGGCCCTGGATTGATCACCCCTATGGGGAGGAGGAGATCACCCTGCTCGAGGAGGAGTTGCTGCCAGCGATGGCTGGGTTCCTCGCCCGGGTGGAGGCCATTGATCAGGCCATCGAAGCCGATCAGGAGGCTGAGGTGGCCGCTCATCAGGCTGCTGCAGCCGCAGGGCTCAGGTGAGCTGAAGGCAGGGCCGGCCGCTGGCCGGCCTTTTCTGCTGCTCCCGTTGGGCTGATCAGGGAATACGGAGCTCGCAGTAATCCCCGGGCGCCAGATCAGCCACCACATCCACCACCTGATCGGCTGCTGCTTTGATCCGCGGCCAGCTGGTGGTGGAGAGCACCAGGATTGCGATGGTGCGGGATTGCAGATTCTGCTGATAGCGCAGGTTGGTGTCCGTGGTGATCAGCAGTTCGTAGCCCTGTTGCTCAGCCAGGCGAATCAGATCGCCGTTGGTCACGGTTGACCAGCCCTGCTCGTAAGCGGTGCTGACCTGATGGGCACTCAGCCATCGCCGCAGAGGAGCTGGTGTCCCCTGATCAAACAGGATGCGCACTACGCCAGGACCACGGCCGTACTTCTGGCGGCGTGCTCGAGCACTTGGCGGGCCTGTGCTGCACTCACCCCAGGGAAGAGTTCCACGAACTCCACCAGGGAAACGCCGTCCTCCAGGTTCTCGAAGAGCGCCGCCACGGGAATCCGGGTGCCGCGGAACACCCAGGCGCCGCTGACGCGCTGCGGATCCTGTTCCACAGCCGGGCAATCGGCCCAATCCAGATGGCTTGGTGTCGGCATGGCAGAAACCCCGTCGCCATGCCAACAGTAGGCAGAATCCATGGATCAGGCGGAAGCCGCCTCCGCCAGGAAGCCCTCAATCCAGCGCTGATGGCGGCTTGTGGTGATCAACCCCGCCAGGGAGGGCACGGCATCAGGCACCTGGAAGACAGCGCGAAAGCCCTTAGAGAAGGCGTCGAGTTGAGCAGGGGGCAGAGCCTTGATCTGCTCCTGTAGCCGGGAGATGGCGGCAGGTTGAAGGGGAGCATCAGGCATCCCAGAACTGGGATGGTTGGCTCCGTTGGCCACGGGTGCCGGGGTGGTGGCAGCAGCTGAGCTGCTCACTTGGCGCTGTTGCTTGTCGTAGAGGGCCAGGCCAAAGGGATTGCCAAAGGTCATCAGGGCTCGCTTGGTGGCATCGGTTTCGGCTCCCTTGAGGGCTGATTCATGGGCCAGACCCAGGTCGACATCGATGCCATGGCCGGCGCCCAAGCCCTCACGGACGAGGGCGCGGCAGCCGAGCGAAGCAGCATGCACTGAGAACCGTTATCGTTCACAAAGCGATGCTGGACTTGATGGCTGCAGGTGCCCTTGCGGGCCTTCTCATGGCTGCAGCACCACCGCCACCCTTGGTGGTGGCCGTGGATGGCGTGCTCTGCGATATCACCCGATCGCTTGTGCAGGGCGCCGCTCGCGTGACCTGCCTGATTCCACCTGGAGCTGATCCCCATGGCGTCGCCTTGCGCGGATCCGATCGGCAAGCCCTGAGCTCCGCTCGGCTTGTGCTGATGAACGGGTACAACCTCACGCCGGCGATGCAACGCATTCGCGTCAGTGCCCCTGTGGTGCCGGTGGCTGAGCGGGCTGTGCCGCGCAACAAAGCACTCGATCCCCATGTCTGGCACGACCCAGCCCTGACCAGCGCCATGGTTCAGGCAACGGCTTCAGCTCTGAAGCCCGTGCTGGGCAGCGCACAGGGCCCCGCTCTCCAACGACGCAGCCAGGCCATGCAAGCCGTGCTCAACCAACTGGGCAGCTGGAGCGCACAACAGCTGCAGACCGTGCCAACGGCACAACGGGTGTTGGTGAGTGAGCACCGGGCGTTTTCGGCCTTCGCCAGCCGCTACGGCATCCGAGAGCTCCCCGTGCTCGACACCTTCGCAACAGGCGGAACGCTGCGGCCCTCGAGCTTGGCTGCCATCAGCGCCGCCATCCGCAAGTCGGGCACCAAGGTCATCTTTGCCGAGGCGTTGCCGCCGTCGAAAACGTTGCGGCGGATCAGCTCCGTGAGCGGTGTGGCCATCGCCAAACAACCGCTGTTCGCCGATGGCCAGGCACCAGGCCAATCACTGATCCAAACCGCCACCGCCAACGTGTGCACCTTCGTGACCGCGCAAGGGGGCCGTTGCGATCAACAAACGGCATCTGCACTGCAACAACAATGGGCCGCGATTCGATGAGCAAACGACACACGATTCTCGTCGCAATGGCCTGCCTGGCCGCGGGCGCCTCACCAAGTCCAACCTGGGCCCATGCCACCGCAGGCGGCGAAGAACTCGCTCCAGGCGAATTTCGCGTTCGACCGTTGATCACGATCGAGGGCCACGCAGGGCTGGAGAACAACCTGGAAGGGCAGCCGCGCCACTACGCCCTGGACGGCCTGTTCGGCGCCGTCTTTGAATGGGGCCTCGATAACGAAGGCAGTTTTGCCATCGAAGCCCAGTTGGGGCCTGCCCTGGTGTGGGGTGAAGCCGAACACTTCTACGGGCGCGTGCATGTGGACGGTCATGGTGATCACCACGGAGAACACCACGACGGGGATCACGGAGGGCATCACAGCGATAGCCATTCCGACGGCAGCCCCTATCGCCGCACCGATGTGAAGGGGTATCTCCAGGCGCGCTATCAACCGAATGATCGCGTTGAGGTATCTCTTACCTGGTGGCCTTACTACGTCACCGGCAGCCAAGGCGATGACGTGGCTGGGCTGAAGAATGAGCTGGGAGTTCAAGCGATCTGGGCGCTGGGAGATGGCGATGTGAACTTTGCCCTGGGGGATGGCCTTGAATCGATCGTGGATGGGGTCTTCCTCTCGCTTGAAAACAGAACAGGCTGGGAAAGCGAAGGCACATATCTGGGCAATTACACCGATCCCTGGTTGGGTCTTGGCTTCAATATCGACCTGTTAAATATCACCCTCTCAGCCGGTCCACGCTTCTACAGCCCCGGCTCCTATGCCGGCTTGCCGTTCAGAACTGATTGGGGTGGAGAAATCGAGCTGGAGTATCCCCTGGCCAACTCTGTGGTGGTGTTTGCCCACTGGAAGCCGATCTACAGCAGCCAGGGAGGTGAAGGCTGGGGCGTGGGCTGGCAGCACCACATCGGCACAGGCATCAGCTTCAGCTTCTAGACGCTGGGCCAAACCCACCAACTTGCTCCTCCTTGGCAGCAAAGGCAATGCGTGTAAATCCCGATTGCCCTGCCTCTTGGGGTGTGGCGATGCTGCAGCCATCAACCCAGGGAGGAGCCAACCATGGCTGACAGCCCACCGCAGCACGCATCGAAGCAACGCTGACTGCAGGCCCCTGCTCCAACAGTCTTCACCCAACCGTGGGCGGGTCGTTCAGCCGGGCAAGAGAGCAGCCCTCGCCGCTGTGTCTCACCTCGTGCGCCTGACTGATCGACACTCCGTTTGCACCGCCTGAGGTGCCCCAGGAGAACCAAGAGCCCACACCTGGAACGTTCGGCCCCAGGCGCCAACGCCAGCAGCTTCAACCAACCACTGCCATTGGAATGTTGATTTGTCCATGACCCTCGGGCGCTGCTCGGGGGTTTTTGGTGTGATTCCGTGGCTGGGCAGCACACAACATCATGCGGTGCCCCAGGGCTCCTGAACGCTTGATCTGCTCCTGAAGGGGTCTGCGCTACCGATGATGCTCCGGTCCCGCGCACCACGCTGCTCCATGGCCCTGATCCCTCGTTGGCAGTACATGACCGACGACGCCAAAACACTCACCAAGCGCGCCGCCATTTCGGCGTTGGTGGTGCTTGGAGCACTGGTGCTGCTGCGGGCCCTGTTGCCCTGGGCGATCCTGGCCGTGGTGCTCTGGTGGATCTGGAAGGGCGTGAACCGCTCGTGATTGGAGCCACGCTTAGCACTCAGGTCTGCTTGTGCCAGATCCTCTCCAAGCGGCGGCGGAACTCAGCCTCGCTGAGCGGCCGGGGCAGCCGTTGGCGGCGCAGGGTGCTGCCGATCCACCAGATCTGCAATCCGCCAAAGGCCAAGGCAAACAACCCCAGCTGCACGGTGCCCCAGTTCAGCTGCTCCATCACCCCCTGTGCACTCTCCTGCTCTCAGCGATGTAAGGCCCATCGCAGCGCCGCCGCTGCGATGGTGATGCCCACCATGGTGTTCCAAAGCAGGGCATCGCGGGCGGTGAGCCGCTGCAGCACCCGGGGCAGCTGTTGATGACGAGTCGTCAACACAGCGGTGGTGACCACCAGGTAGGCGATAGGGAGCCCAAGGGCGATCAACAGCTCGATGATCATCACGACAACCTTGACCCGCGAGCGTATTAAAGAGCCTGGGCCAAAGCAGCAGGCAAGGCTGTATCCACACTGAGGACCCGGCCACCGAGATGCACCCGCTGGGCGATCACCCGTTCTGCGAGCTCCACTTCAAACGGCACAAATCCACCCTCTGGGCCGATCATCACCACAGCAGGATCAGGGGGCACATCCGCCAATGCACGCGGGGCCTCCATATGTGCCATCCAGCAGGGTCGGCCAGCGCAGAGATTCACCAGCTGATCTTCCACAAAGGGGCGAAATCGCTTGTGCAGATGCACCTGCGGAGCGATTGTGTCGCTGGCGCGCTCCATGCCAGCGAGCAGGGCCTCCTGCACCTTGCCTGGCCGAAGCAAAGGGCTCTGCCAATAACTCTTTTCCACACGCGCCGTGTTGATCAAATGCAGATTGGCCACACCAAATTCGGCCACGGTGCGCAGGATCCGGCGCAACATCTTCGGGCGCGGGAGAGCGAGCACCACATCGAAGCGATGGCGCGGCGGGGGAGCTTGATGCAGCTGAATATGAAGCTGCACCCCATCGGCATTCATCGCCTGCACAACTCCCTCACCCCGAAGCCCCCCAAGGTGCCCCACACGCACTGCATCACCCACCTGGAGCTTGAGCAGATGGCGCAGATGATCAGCACGGTGATCCCGCAATACAACGCAATCCGAACCGATCCAATCCTCGTCGCTAAGAAGAACAAGATTCATAGCAACATCGCACAGCCCACGCGTACCTGGCCCATCGCAACCTGCTTCCGAACCGTACCAGCCAGGTGAGCGATCCCAACGCAACAATCGAAATCAACCCTTGAGATTGATGGCACGGCTGAGCCGCTCTCGCCATGCTCTGGCACGACAAGAGACTCCATGGATCAGCAACTGGGGCGCGCCTTCAACAGCGAGGTTGTGCGGCGCGAAATCGAAGCCATCACCACCCTTGAGGAGGCCAAACGAGCGGCGCACCTGCTGCTGCAACAGATCGAGATCCAACGCCAAACCATGGACCTCTTGATCCGCATGGACTGGGACAGCAACGATCACGTCCACCCAACCAGCGACAGCGAGCAGGGCCCGTAGCCTCAGGGCACCAACCCGTGGGAACGGCATCGTGCAGAGCTGGCAGCTATGGGCCGCAGCCGCGGCACTGTTCGCCGCCATCACCGCCTTGCTCACCAAGCTCGGGGTGCAGAGCATCGATGCTGGGCTGGCCACGCTGGTGCGCACCCTGGTGGTAGCCATCGCCCTGACCTTGGTGCTTGCAGGCCGCGGCCAACTGGCCCTGGCCCTCTCAGGCCTGGCAACCGGGTTGTCGTGGTTTTGCTACAACCGCGCCCTCCAGCTCGGGCCGGTGGCCCTGCTGGCCTGGCTGGTGCTGGGTGAACCCCTTGGGTTGAAGGCCTGGATCGGGGTGCTCACCATGGCCATCGGTGCGACGCTGGTGGCATGGGCGTGAGCAGCCGGCCGTGACACCAAC